>Ga0302168_1000018_pt1 | contig 42420 bp, 26 predicted proteins | sample I_Fen_N1_2_FD_193494 | JGI IMG/M metagenome (GOLD analysis project Ga0302168, IMG submission 193494) | Peat permafrost microbial communities from Stordalen Mire near Abisko, Sweden - I_Fen_N1_2 | ecosystem: Environmental > Terrestrial > Soil > Wetlands > Permafrost | place: Sweden: Abisko...
AAACGCCACCCGCATCGCCCGTATCGCCCTCGAAAGCGGCCGCGGCGTGCTGGAACTGGTGCGCGAAGAAGGCTTGCTCGACGACGAAATGCTCGCCGACATCCTGCGCCCGGAAAACATGATTGCTCCGCGTCTGGTCCCGCTTAAAGCCTGAACCGACGCGCTACTTGTAGCACCGCTCACCAGGTCGAGGGACTAGACACCTCTCACCTTTTGAGGGCTTGGGGATTTATTCCCCAGGCCCTTTTTTTTAACTATTTGCAGGCTCGACCGTATAGGTCGTACCTGGCTCGACTTCTGGAGGAGCACGGCTTGCCGGCGATGGCGCTCTCAAGATCGCCATCGCTGGCAAGCCATGCGCCTACAAGAGAAAGGACTTCGTTTCGACACTTGCACCATTACTGTGCAGACGGACGGCACTCTCCTAGGTATAGTGCCGCCCCTCTTCGCATGAGCGGTCGTCGGTAACGAGGCCCAAACCCATGCGAAACCCGAACTAATAACAAACCCGCAATATGAAATCGGGACGAACTATCGCCTCATCTGTTTTGCCGCGCGCAAACCGGTGTAACGCGATGTTTCGATCCGCCCAGCATTTGCCTACACAAAAAACAGCGAGGAATAATCCATGCTCGAAGTCATTAACGACTTCCTCTCAGGGAAAGTACTGATCGTGCTCATTGTCGGGCTCGGTAGCTACTTCACGATCCGCTCGCGTTTCGTTCAATTGCGTCACTTCTTCCACATGTTCGCGGTCTTCGGCGACAGCCTCAAAAGCAGCGCCGGCCAACTCAGTTCGTTCCAGGCCCTGATGCTCAGCCTCGCCGGCCGCGTCGGTGCGGGCAACATCGCCGGTGTCGGTATTGCCGTGACCCTCGGTGGCCCCGGTGCGGTGTTCTGGATGTGGGTGACCGCGCTGGTCGGCATGTCCAGCAGCTTCTTCGAATGTTCCCTCGGCCAGCTCTACAAGCGCTGCGATTCCGACGGCACCTACCGTGGCGGCCCGTCCTACTACATTCAGCACGGCCTGCAAAAACGCTGGTTGGGGATGATCATGGCGTTCCTGTTGCTGGTGACCTTCGGGTTTGCCTTCAACGGCCTGCAATCCCACGCCGTGACTCACTCGCTGAACAACGCCTTCGGCCTCGACACTACGTACACCGGCATTGCACTGGCGGTATTGCTGGGTCTGGTGTTCATCGGCGGGATCAAGCGCATCGCCAAGGTCGCCGACCTGCTGGTGCCGGTGAAAACCCTGGTGTACATCGGCGTGACCATCTATGTGATCGTGCTGCAATTCGACCACGTACCGGCGATGCTGATGACCATCGTTAAAAGCGCGTTCGGTCTCGACCAGGCGTTTGGCGGTCTGATCGGCAGCGCGATTGTGATGGGCGTAAAGCGTGGCGTGTTTGCCAACGAAGCAGGCCTGGGCAGTGCGCCTAACGTGGCGGCAGTGGCTTCGGTCGAGCACCCGGTGGCACAGGGCGTGGTTCAGGCGTTCAGCGTGTTCCTCGACACCTTCGTGATCTGCACCTGCACAGCGTTGCTGATCCTGCTCTCGGGCTTCTACACCCCGGGCTTCGAAGGCGACGGCATTGCCCTGACCCAGAACTCGCTGGCCGCCGTGGTCGGTGACTGGGGCCGGATGTTCATTTCCGTGGCCCTGTCGTTGTTCGTGTTCACCTCGATTCTCTACAACTACTATCTGGGCGAGAGCAACCTGCGCTTCCTGATCGGTGAAAACCGCAAGGCGCTGATCGGCTACCGCGCATTGGTATTAGTATTGATCTTCTGGGGTGCGATCGAAAACCTCGGCACGGTGTTCGCGTTTGCCGACATCACCATGACCCTGCTGGCGTTCGTGAACCTGATCGCGCTGTTCCTGCTGTTCAAGGTCGGCATGCGCATCCTGCGTGACTACGATGACCAGCGTGCTGCCGGGATCAAGACGCCGGTGTTCGATTCGAGCAAGTTCCCGGATCTGGACCTGGACCTGCAAGCCTGGCCGGCCAACCCGCCAGCGGCGGCCACCCAGGCTGAAGCCGAGCCACAAGGCGTACCCGCAGCGCAACGCTGATCGGTTAAAGTTGGCGAGTGTGTGAGACCTAATGTGGGAGCGGGCTTGCTCGCGAAGGCGGTGTATCAGTCAACGATGATGTTGAATGTTACGACCTCTTCGCGAGCAAGCCCGCTCCCACAATGGAAGTCATCGTTTCGGAGACCCCCCATGAATTCCTCGACCTACCCTGCCGCCCAGCACGTCATGGTGCTCTACACCGGTGGCACCATCGGCATGCAAGCCAGCGCCCACGGCCTGGCCCCGGCGTCCGGTTTCGAAGCGCGGATGCGTGACTACCTGCACAGCCAGCCTGAGCTGGTGGTGCCGCAGTGGCGCTTTCGCGAGATGTCGCCGCTGATCGACAGCGCCAACATGACCCCGACGTATTGGCAGCAACTGCGCGAAGCGGTGGTAGATGCTGTGGATATACAGGGCTGCGACAGTGTGCTGATCCTGCACGGCACCGACACCCTCGCCTACAGCGCGGCGGCCATGAGTTTTCAATTGCTCGGCCTGCACGCCCGCGTATGTTTCACCGGCTCGATGCTGCCGGCCGGCGTGACCGACAGCGATGCCTGGGAAAACCTCAGCGGTGCACTGGTTGCCCTTGGCCATGGCCTGGCGCCGGGCGTTCATCTGTACTTCCACGGCGAACTGCTGGACCCGACCCGTTGTGCGAAAGTGCGCAGTTTCGGTCGTCATCCGTTCAAGCGGCTTGAGCGTCAGGGTGGTGGTGTGAAGGCAGCCTCCCTGCCGGCACCGCTGACCTACAACCAGCCCAAGCAATTGGCGAAAGTCGCCGTACTGCCGCTGTTCCCCGGTATCGGCGCCGAGATTCTGGAGGGCCTGCTCGCCAGCGGCATTCAGGGTCTGGTGCTGGAGTGCTACGGCAGCGGCACCGGGCCGAGCGATAACCCTGAGTTTCTCGCCAGTCTGGAACGGGCGCGGGACAAAGGTGTTGTGGTCGTCGCCGTGACGCAGTGCCACGAAGGTGGTGTTGAACTGGACGTGTACGAGGCCGGCAGCCGTTTGCGTGGCGTTGGCGTGCTGTCGGGTGGCGGCATGACCCGTGAGGCGGCGTTTGGCAAGTTGCATGCGCTGATGGGTGCGGGTCTGGATAACGCAGAAGTGCGTCGACTCGTAGAACTCGACCTGTGCGGCGAACTCATCTAACACCATACAAACCCCTGTAGGAGCCGAGCTTGCTCGCGATAGCGGTATGTCAGTCACCATTGATCTCGACTGACATACCACTATCGCGAGCAAGCTCGGCTCCTACAGGTTCTTCGCTCGGCATATAACTTGCTGCGTTCCAGCCATTCCACGGCTGGAAGCCACCCATGCTCCACTCCCACCTCACCACCCTCAACGCCGTTTCCCTGGTGCTCAACACCTTCAAGGACCAAGGCCTGTCCAGCGAAGACTTGCTCGCCGGCAGCGGTATCAGCGCGGCGGACCTGAACCGGGCGGACACGCGCATTACCACCAATCAGGAGATGCAGGTCTGCGCCAACGCGGTCGCGCTCAAGCGTGACATCGGTCTGGAACTGGGTCGGCGAATGCACGTTTCGTGCTACGGCATGCTCGGCTACGCGTTGCTCACCAGTGCCACCTTCGGTGACGCTTTGCGCTTGGCGATTCGCTATCCGGCGCTGTTGGGAACACTTTTCGAACTGAGCCTGGAGGATGACGGCGAGCGCGTCTGGTTCGTCGCGGCGGATTACCGGGAGAGCCCGGCAATGGCCGTGTTCAATGCCGAATTCTGTCTGGTGTCGTTGAAAGTGATCTGTGACGACCTGCTCGGTCATCCTCTGCCGTTGCTGGCGGCTCGTTTCGAACATGCCGCGCCTGACTATGAGGCGAGCTACGCCGAACATTTCAATTGCTCGCTGCACTTCGATGCGCGGGATAACGCCTTTGCCTTCAATAAACGCTGGCTCGACCAGCCCTTGCCGCTCGCCGATGTCATCACCCATCAAGCCATGGCCGAACGCTGCCGCAAACAGAATACCGAGTTCACCGGGCGCCAGGCGTGGCTGGGGCGGATTCGGCAGTTGCTCAGCGCACAGTTGAATGCCGCGCCGGGGCTTGAGGGGCTTGCCGAGCAGATGAATTGTTCGGCGCGGACCTTGCGTCGACACCTCAAGGATTCGGGGTGCAGCTATCAGGAATTGCTTGATGAGCTGCGTTTCGAGCAGGCCAAGCAAATGCTCTGCGAAGACCAGTTGCCCATCTACCGGATCGCCGAGGCGCTGGGTTTCAGCGAGACCGCGAGTTTTCGGCATGCGTTTGTGCGCTGGAGTGGTGTGGCGCCGAGTCAGTTTCGGCCGTAAAACACACCTTGTAGGAGCCGGCTTGCTGGCGATGCGGTTAACGCGGTGTATCAGGTACACCGCGTTACCGTTCTTCGCCAGCAAGCCGGCTCCTACAACACGGTGCCGCACCAACAAGGGGCGAATTTCGGTCAAACCTTTTGGCCATATCCATCCCCTTTTGGCCTTTCCTGCCGTTCTCCCAAACGTCGGCTGCCGCAAGACTGTGTTCAACCGAATCAGCCTGCGGAGAACAAGAAAATGCTGACGATCTACTCGGACGATCACCACCTGCACCACGGCCGTTGCGAATTGATAGACGGGCAACTCAAGCCTTGCTTCGAAATGCCGTCGCGTGCCGACCATGTGTTGCAACGCGTAAAGAACCAGAACCTCGGCCCGGTCGAAGCGCCACATGATTTCGGTCTCGACCCGATCGCACGCATCCACAGCCGTGACTACCTCGACTTCTTCAAAGGTGCCTGGGCACGCTGGACCGAATTCAACACCGACGGCGACTTGCTGCCCTACACCTGGCCGGCCCGCACCCTGCGCGCGATCAAACCCGCCAGCCTGCACGGCCAGCTCGGCTATTACAGTTTCGACGGTGGCGCACCGATCACCGCCGGCACCTGGCAAGCAGCGTACAGCGCAGCGCAAGTGGCGCTGACTGCCCAAGCGCAAATCCAGCGCGGCGCGCGCAGTGCCTTCGCCCTGTGCCGCCCACCGGGACACCACGCCGCCAGCGATTTGATGGGCGGTTATTGCTACCTCAACAACGCCGCCATCGCCGCCCAGGCGTTCCTCGATCAGGGCCACAAGAAGGTCGCGATCCTCGACGTCGACTACCACCACGGCAACGGCACCCAATCGATTTTCTACGAACGCAGCGACGTGCTGTTTACCTCGATCCACGGCCACCCGGAAGCCGAATTCCCGTTCTTCCTCGGCTACGAAGACGAGCTCGGCGAAGGCGTGGGTGAAGGCTTCAACTTCAACTACCCGCTGCCTGCCGGTTCTGGCTGGGACACCTGGAGTGCAGCGCTGGATAAGGCCTGCCAGGAAATCGAAAACTACGGCGCCGACATTGTCGTCGTCTCCCTGGGCGTCGATACGTTCAAGGACGACCCCATCTCCCAATTCAAGCTCGACAGCCCCGATTACCTGGCCATGGGCGAGCGCATCGCGCGTCTCGGCAAGCCGACGCTGTTCGTGATGGAAGGTGGATACGCGGTAGAAGAAATCGGCATCAACGCCGTGAACGTTCTCGAAGGTTTTGAAAGCGCCCAATGAGGAATTAGAACAATGAAAAGTCTCAAGCGTTTTATCGCTCCAGCCCTGTGCGCCACGGTGCTCAGTGGTGCCGTTCACGCTGAAGAGCGAACGTTGCGTGTCTACAACTGGTTCGACTACATCACCCCCAAGGCACTGGAAGACTTCAAGGCGCAGAACATCCAGACCAAACTGGTCTACGACATTTTCGACACCAACGAAGCACTGGAGGCCAAGCTGCTGACGGGTAACTCCGGTTACGACGTGGTGGTGCCGTCCAACGTGTTCCTCGCCAAGCAGATCGAGGCCGGCGTGTTCCAGCCGCTGGATCGCAGCAAGCTGCCGAACTGGAATCACCTCGATCCGAAGCTGATGAAGCTGATCGAAGCCAACGACCCGGGCAACAAATTCGCCGTGCCGTACATGTACGGGACCATTCTGATTGGCTTCAACCCGGACAAGGTCAAAGCCGCGCTGGGCGACAACGCGCCGGTGGACAGCTGGGACCTGATCTTCAAGGAAGAGAACATCAGCAAGCTCAAGCAGTGCGGCGTCGCCCTGCTCGACTCGCCGTCGGAGATCCTGCCGCTGGCCCTGCAACGCCTTGGCCTCGACCCGAACAGCAAGAAACCGGCGGACTATGACAAGGCCGAAGCGCTGCTGATGAAGATCCGTCCGTACATCACTTACTTCCATTCTTCGAAGTACATGGCCGACATTGCCAACGGTGACATCTGCGTCGCGGTCGGTTACTCCGGCAGCTTCTCCCAGGCCGCCAACCGCGCCAAGGAAGCCAAGAACGGCGTGATCGTCGACATGCGTTTGCCTAAAGAAGGCGCGCCGATCTGGTTCGACATGCTCGCGATTCCCAAAGGCGCAAAGAACCCGGAAGACGCCTACACCTTCATCAACTACTTGCTGCAACCGCAGGTGATCGCGCCGGTCAGTGACTTCGTCGGTTATCCAAACCCGAACAAGGACGCCACCGAACTGGTCGACCCGGCAATCCGCAACAACCCGAACCTGTACCCGACCGAAAAAGCGATGAGCACGCTCTATACACTGCAACCGCTGCCGCGCGACGCCGAACGTGCACGCACCCGGGCCTGGACCAAAATCAAATCCGGGACCTGATTACCTCCTCTGAACATCGACCCGCCCGTTGGCGGGTCTTTTTTTGCCGGCGATAACTATCTACCACCTCTCACCCGCGACGGCCCTCTACCTTGCCCCGATACAGCGCTGCCCACCGGCCAGCGTCCTCATTGGCACAAAGGAAATGGCCATGCCCGATACTCCCCCTACCAGCCCCGAAGATATCCTGAGCCAACTGGTCACCGGTCCCTCGATCAGGGAAGTGGCGTCAAACGCACTGCGCGCGGTGCTCGACGTCGCGTACCCAAGTCTGAACATCGAACCCGCCCAGGCCATGGTCGTGACACCCACCTGGCACATCATCAACGGCCAGGTCACGCCCGGTGACAGCCGTTACGAGTCACTCACCGATGCGCTGGTAAGGTCCACGCTGTCGGCAAAGACGGTAACTTACCTCGACGGCGAGCATTTCCTGACCCTGCAACCGGGCGTCAATCCGTCGATCCAGCTCCCGGTAAAAATCGATACCATCGGACGACTGATCAACCAACTGATCCCGTTACTGTTCGTTGCTTATCAAGAGCAGCAACTCGATTACTGGAACCAGCCGATCGAAAACGCGACACCCCGCTGGTATCAGCTCTCGGACTCACTGCACAACCTTTGGCAGCCTCAGCCGCTTTCAGACTGGGACGCGGACCAGAAGGCAATGGCACTGGCCTTGTTTACGTATCCCGAGCAGGCCATTCGACAGCGACGCGACACGTACAAAACCAGGGCTTGCCTGGTCGACGTCGACGAGTCGGGCGAGCACCTGAGAATTCTGGACATCGCGGTGCTGGTAGGGTCAGTGGGCGCGCGCACGCTGGTAATAACCCACTCGTTCACCGAGGGTTTCAAGCACTACGACTCACTCGACGCATTCGGTGAATCGCTGCCCGGTCGCGTTGCCAGAACCGCCACTTCGCAGTCATTGAAGTGGCGCCTGTATGAACCCCCCGGCAACTTTTTCGACCATCAAGCCTGTGCGCTGATTGCACTTGAACTCGAGGCCATCGGTCGGCTCACTGACATGATCCCGACAGGTGTTCCGGGGCCCAAGGTCAATGCCACCGCCGATAATCCCAAGGATGCTCACGAGAGTCGCTTCAGCCAGGTTCAGCGCTTGTTACCCGACTGGCTGAGCAATGCCTCCCCTGCGGACCTGACTCGCTACAGCCGACATTTGATGGACCTGGCTCTGCTGCGGGAGCAACACGCCGGAAAGTCATGCCTGGATGACCTTCCACCGTTGCCGGTGTTTACCCTGCAAGCGTTGAAAAAACAGCTATTGAAAGACCATCCGCAAGCCACCGACCTGAAGCTTGAGACCATTGAACTCAGCATCATCAGCCCGGTAATCCTGGGCACGATTGCCGTACCGGGCAAGACAGACACCGTCAACCTGTCACTGACCGACCTGGCCCTGCAAAACCTTATTGCCGTGCCGCTGGGCAACAAGACCGTTCGCCACACCGACGGCAGCGCCGTTGAATCATGGATGACCCCGGCCTACCTGGAAGAACTGGTCACCCGCGTCAACATCGGCAAAATCTACCCCGACCTGATCAAAAGCACCCTGCTGGGTGACACCCTGGAAATGCAGCGGCGACAAGGTCTTTTTACCAGCCACCTGCGCATCCAGTTACCGCTCCAAACGCTGCAATGCAAAATTCGTGGTGAGGCCGGCATCGACGATCAGGGATACCGATATGTGGTCGCCGCGATGCAGCAAAAAGCCGACCAGCGCTATGTGAATGGCCTGGAGATTGTCATTCGCCCGTTGGCTTTTATTCCCGGTGGGCGCACCGATGGCAAGGCCGATGAAGTCGCCAACATGTTCGTGATCGGCCCACGGCTTGCCGACACAGGGCCTTGCCTGCTCTTTCGCCCGCTGCTGGATCACCCGCTTTTGCAGTACCCCTGCGAAGCCAATCTGCTGTACGCGATCAAACATAACCAGACACTTCGCCAGTCAGTCCTCGCCTGGTTACCCGACGATGTGCGTTTCAACTATTCGCAGTACGTTTTCCCGGGTCAGCTGCCTTCTGCCTGGACGCTGTCGCAATGGCTGGTCGACCCAACGTCAGCCCTCGGCATGATGGGCGCCGTGACGCTGGCTGCCACACCGCTTGCCGACCCGTCACTGGACACGTTGTTCACCGCCAATGCCAACGCGATGATCACCCTGGCGGATCGGCAGTCGGTATCCAACGCGCAAAATCGCTGGGCGACGCTCAAGCAAGGCGCCTGGATGCTGTTCAATATCGCACTGCCGTTTATGGGAAGAACGGCCGGTGCAGCGGCCTGGATCTGGCAAGTCATGGACGACTTGCATGAGGCGAATGAGGCCAGTGAAAGAGGCGACAGTGAACAGACATGGGCGGCGTTGACCGACCTGTTTCTGACTCTGGGCATGGTGCTGGCCCATCACGCGGCAACCCGTCACAAAACGGTATCGCGAGCACTCGAAAAAGAGTCCGTCACACCGCAAGAGCAACCCGTGACAGAGCCCGCCCCCAAAATCGCCATAACCCGACTGCCCGATACAGCTGCACAGTCGTTACCGACGACTCACGACATGTCGTTGTACAGCCAAGGCGCCGTCGCACGTACGGGCCTTGGGCCTCTGCTTGACGGGCTGGCCCTCGCAAAACCTGAAGGACTGGCGAGTCCTTCGACGGAAGTGGGGCCTCATCAGTTTTTGAGCGCTCTCAACCAGAAATGGTATGCCCAGGTCGGAAAACGCTGGTTCGAAGTCATGCTCAACGACAACGTGGATGTGCAAATTATCGATACGCGCTCGACCCCGACACGCACCGGTCCTCTACTGACTCACTCCGCGGCAGGATTGTGGTTCATCGACACGCGCTTGAGACTGCGTGGCGGCGGCCGTAGCCGCAAAGACCTGGTGCGGGAAAATGAACGACGAAAAGTCGAATTGAAACAGCAACTGTCCACCTTCGACACACACAAAGTCGCGCTGAAAACGGCACTTGAAAAGGCAGAGGCAGCCGCCGTGCCATTGACCCCAGGCGTCGAGGATCCTAATGGCCGCAGACTGATTGAAACGCTGAACACGCAGCTGGTGGTCTACGAGGTCTACATTGAACAGCTCAAAGCCTTCAATGCGCTTGAGTCGATTGCCAACTTCCGCCCCGTCATGATCAGTTGCCTGGACTATCAACTATTGCTGACGAAGAAGTGGTTCCATCGACAAAACCCGGTATTTGGCACTTACATGCGCCGTTCACTGGCCCTGCTGGATAACGAGACGGTCGAACACAGTCAAACCCCACGGCAGACGCATCAGCAGACCCATGATCTGACCCAGGGGTTTATCGAAAAAATAGAGTTCGCCCAGGCCCGGATCGAAGCGCTGAAACGACTGGGCAAAGAAGCCGCCAAAATCGGCGCGGAGTACACCTCGACCCTGCCAACCTTTGATCTGCAAGATCTGAAGCTGTTTCAGATCAGCCTCGCTCAAGAGCTATGCCTCAACGACACCGGCACCCTCGCCACCGATGCGGCCCGTCAGGCACTGGTTGAGCTTGTCGAAGACACCGGGCTCACCATTCAGTCATCTATAGACCTCGAAAAGGATGATCACACCCTGGAACTGGCTGACCGGATCGACGGGCTAAGCGATCTGGTAGAGCAGTTCGCAACCATCGACCAACGAATTCTTGACCTGCCCGACGAGTATCCAGGGCAACTTCTGCAACCATCAGTGGACCTGATGCGCCAGCGCATCGAGGTGTTCAACGAACGTGCGGTGAACACGCTGACGAGCTTGTTGCATGAGCGCAAATCCCTCGAACCGACCCCCGGGCCCTCCCGGCCAGTCGTCGCGCCACAACGCCTGATCAAGACGCGGTTCAAGGGGGCCGTGGTCGGCAAATCAAGAACACGCGCGAGCGAAACCGACACCGACCTGGTGGACGTAACGTCCCCCCTCACCGGCAAGGTCATCGCCACCTTTCATGAAAAAGCCCCCGGCGTCTGGGTAGAACAGGTATCGGCCAACTCTCGCATACCGATGGCCAGCAACCCCTCGCTGGACATCAGTGTTCAGAACGGCGAAGCGTTACTGGGACAGTTGGCGGCCTTCATCCGTCGCACCGAAGGTCACTCAAAAGGCGTGCAGCGCATACCTTGGGAAATCGAGGAGATGTTTCATCAGCAGGCCAACCGGATGGAAAGCGCCAGCGGCACAATCGAGAAGGCCCTGACCGACAACAACTCGACCGACGAGGGGCCGGTATCAGCCGTCAACGTGGCCAAAAAACTCAACGATGCGGCGACCGACCTGTACAAAAAAGGGCGCGATATCCGCATCAGCATGACCAAACGGCAACCGCCCACCGCTGGCCGGGTTGAATGGCTGCACAGCAAAGGCCTGGTCACCGTGACCAGGATCCAGGGGCGTCGCCGCTTGAAAGGCGCGCGCAAGGACTACCTGGATGAATACGAGATCCGTGATCAGGAAACCCGCGCGGTGCTCTGGTATGCACATTTCCACTATCCAGAGCCCGGCACCGCGAGGCACGATTTTACCGCCGCTCACCTGAAGACCCTGGAGCAGCGCCGGTTGGGCGGGGCCTACGAAAAACCGGGTGCGGTCGATAATCGTCGGTCCATCGAAATTTATCGCGCGGAAATCAATCACCGGCTTGCCGGTTCGTTGTTCTTTAAGTGACCCCACCGGCACTCGCCACAGACCCGCCATGAGCGGGTCTTTTTTTTGCGGCGATATTTAATTACCGCAGGTCGCAACTGACATCGGCCTACCTTCGTTGCATCACCAGGACGCGCTCGCCAGTCCTGAAAAAACCGAATCAAAGGTAATGATCATGCCCGACAGTAACCTGCCCGACGTCACATCGCCGCTCAAAGAAAAAAGCGATCTGGTCAGCCAGACCAGCCATGGCCCGACGCTCAACGAAATCGCTTCACGCCTGCTGCGCCAAGCCTTGAGAGCGTTATACGCAACGCTGGATCTGGACCCGGACAAAGCACTCGTCGCCACGCCTCGATGGCGGGTAATGAACAATCATGTCGAAGCAGGGCCGATCGATTTCGAATCCCTCACGCACGCGCTGATTCGTCAGGGATTTAATGGCGCCAACGCCAACTACCTCGAAGGCGAACACTTCCTCACCTATGAGCCCGCCGGCATCAGTTCCGTTCACCTGGCCGTCAGCATCGAAGAGATTGCCGGGCTCCTCAACGACTTGGCGCCCTTGCTGTTCGTCGAGTTTCAAGCCCGTCAGCTGGACTTCTGGAACGGTCAGGGAAAACAAAACGCTCACTGGGAGGAACTGTCCGACTCGCTGCGCAAGGCGCTGAACGTGCAAAAAGTCAAAGGCTGGGATGCCAGTGAATGCGCGATGGCGCGGAAAGTGTTCAAAGACCCGGACAAGGCCACACGAAAAAATGTGGACCTCGATTGGTCATCGATCCAGGCCTGCCTGATCGACATCGATACGCTGGAGAATGATGTCGCCAGCCATCTGCTCATCGGTGGCGCGCTGATCCTCAAGGCCACGTATCGCCAGCGTGAGCTGCTCACGATGTACACGATCGAACAGGGTTATGAGTCATTCAGCTCAATGACTCAGTTGGGCGAATCGCTCCCCGCCCGCCTGGCCGACCAACTGCAAGGGCGCGCCATGGAATGGCGGCTCTACGAGCCGCAGGGCAATGTCTTTGATCACATGGCCTGGGCGCTGGTGTCATCGCAACTCGACGGCATAGCGTCGCTGAGATTACTTGAGACACCCTTTGACGATGAAGTGAAGCCCGACACCGGGCTCGACACGCTGGAGCAGGCGCGATTCAAGCAGATCGTCGAGGCAATCCCCGAATGGCTGCACAACGCATCGACCCTCGACATACAAGATTACAGTCGCTACCTGTCCGAGCTAGGCAATCTGTATCGCCAACCCGACATTAAGGCAACCCGGGACGAGATACCGTCCCCCTCTGACTACGCACAGCGCCTGATGCGTGAAGCAATCATCGCGGACCCCCACGCTGTCGGCGCCGCCCTTCTTGCGCTGGATGAACTGCAGATCAACATCACCAACAGTTTTACCGTCGATAACCTCATGCTGCCCAACCCTCTTGACCGACGCACCGAAACGCTCGCCGACTATGCCTTGGAAAACGAGGCGCCCTACCTCGCCACCCTCTCCTTCAAACACCATCAGCCGGTGCCGGGTTGGCTCACACCGGCGTTCCTCACCACCGTTTCGGCACGCGTCAATATCGGTGAGGCCTACCCCGACATGATCAGGCGCACGCTGATTGATGATCCTGTCGAGTCCCGTCGTCAGGAAAATTTTTACCGCGAACAACTGCGTTGGCTACTACCGCTGACCGCGCTTGAGGGCAAGGTCAAACGCGAAGGCGGGATCGATGAGCAAGGCTATCAATACATTTGCGAACTGTTTGATCCCGTCCCGGATACGACACCATCCATCGCCCTCTACCCCCTGACGATGACGCCACAACACCGCCTGATCAGTTCCAGTGACACGGTCGCGAACATGTTCATCATCAGCCCTCGCGATGCAGAGGACGGTCCTTGCCTGCTCTATCGTCCGATGCTGGATCAACCACTGCTGCAGTTTCCGTCTCGACAGAACCTGCTTTACGCACTGCACCAACCCGGCGATCTCAGGGACTCGGTGTTGGCCTGGCTGCCCGACGCGGCGCTGAGTTTCGAGTACGCCCAATACGTCTTCCCGACGGGCTTGCCGTCTCCTTGGCTGGTGGCGGAGCAGTCAGTCAATCCGTTGCAACGCATCGATCGTTTCGGGCGCGTCGTTCTAAAAAGCGCTGAGGTCAGCGGCAACATCATGACTGCCCTGTTCAAGAGCAACGCACAAGGGTTGGTCGAGTTGGCTGACCGCCAGTCACAATCCAATGCGGAACGGCGCTGGAGCTTGCTCAAAGACAGCAGTTGGGCGTTATTCAACGTCACCACGAATTTTCTCAGTGGTACGGTCGGTACAGCTGTCTGGCTGTGGCAAACCATCAACGAATTACAGCAGGCAATCGATGCCCGAAACAAAGAAAACAGCCTCATTGAGTGGACATCGATGGCGGATATTCTACTGACCGTGGGCATCATCCTGAGCCATCACGCGGTGATGCGGCGCAAAGCCTTATCGAGCAAACCACGAAAGCTGCACAGCACTGAAGTGTCTCGTCCCGAGCCTTTGCCAACCGTCGTCTCACTGAACCCGAGCACACTCGCCGCAGAGCTTCCATTGACGCATTGCAGCTCCCTTGAGATCGCGGGCTCAGTCCCGCGACGCACACCCACGGCGCTGGGCATCTACCTCGACACGCTCAGCGTCGACGCGCCTGATCTTGCCCATGAACAACTGTCCACAATGAATGAAACCGCTCCCCACCTTTACCAGCTCAACGAAAAAACCTACGCGCAGGTTACTCACCGCTGGTTCAACGTCGCGGTGGACGGGGAGGAGCAAATCAACATCGTATACCCCGATGACCACGCCAGGCTGGGTCCGCTACTGGTTCACAATCACAAAGGCGAGTGGGTGCTTGATCTGCGTTTGCGCTTGCGCGGTGGAGGGCCGAAAAGTCGCCTCAAGACCCTGAAAGCGGTCAAGGAACATCGTAAACACGAACTTGAAAACACACTTCAGACGTTCAAGTCAGAGGAAGAAGCCAAGAAGGCCGCGCTGCAAAAAGCACAGGACGACATGCTGGCGGCCCAGTCCGATGTCTATGATCCGTTGTCCAAACTGTACTCAGAGAAACTGGAGGGCATGATCCAGTCGTATCAGCAGGCGCTAGGCCAGTTGCGTGAATGGCGTGATCTGGGTGGCACGGCGGGTTACACCTACGACTTGCTTCGCCTGAGCACCGAACTGCAAAAGCACCTGTCGTTATGGTTCACGGTAAAAAAGTATCAATACATCCAGGCCACTCAGGTCATGCAAGATTCACAATCGGAGGTGTTAACACGGCAGGCTTACGTTGAAAAGATTTCACCGGCAACCGACCTGAGCCACCAGATGGTCGACAAACTGAGCCTCTCGGCCACCACACTTGAAGGCATGCACGCGGCGGGTAGACCGGGCATCACTAAAGCCCTGGAGGTCGCCCGGCTCATGCCGTCGTTCACGGCCCTGCAACTTAAAGCCAACGAGATCAGCATGGCCCAGGAGCTCTGCATTCAAGAGCAGGCCAGTTCAACGATGCCTGAAGCCCGTAACGCCATCGGCAGCATTCTCAAGAACGCCAGCCAAGGTGCGCATGAGATCGCGGACCTCAGAAAGGCACCCTCCGTCGCCACTGATCCAGAGAGCCCTGTTGAAGTATTGGGCAACCTCGTCGAGGTCTTTGCCGATGCCGATCAGCGAATTCAAGAGTTACCCGGGACTTACCCCGACCTCTTCAATCAGCCTCAACTCGATCATTTGCGCAGCCTGATCAACGAGTTCGCCCAACTGGCCCAAGAGCGGCTACAACAATTGTTGCCGGAAGATGAATTGCAGGACTTGCAAACACCGGCAGCACGCGTACGCCCAACTACCTCGCGTGCGCCCGTCAAAGTGAGCAAGTCCCGACCCCGCGATCCCGGCAAAAATGACGCGCCAAAACCGGCAGAGGCCCCCCTCAAGCCGTTCATCCCAGCCAACCACCCGCTGCCTGCCCCCGAGCTGGGGGATATGGAGATCGTAGAGGCCGGTCTTGAACTGAACCTGGGCACCAACAGCTTTATCGAGCGCACACGCAAGGACGCGTTGCGCCCCAAACGCATACCCGTCGAAATGCAGGAGATGTTCGATCAACAGGCATTGAAGCTGGAACAGAGTGCCGACGCTGTGGATCAGGCGCTGACCCGGCTCGGGAGTGCCAATGGCAACCCGCCGCCAGTCGCCAACCTTGGGCTTGAATTGCGTGAGGCGGCGAATCGGTTGCGCAACGAAGGCATCAGTGTTCGGGCGAACCTGTACAAACAGCGCAAGCCCATACAAAGCACTTTCAGATGGATGCAGGACAACAAACAGATAGAAATTCGCCGCGACGACCGAGGGCGAATCCAGACCAAACAGCAGGGCGACTTCTTTCAGGAATACCGGATTCTCGACAAAACAAACAACAACGCAGCGTTATGGGTAGCGCATTTCCACTACAAGACCCTCAAGGGCCCAGCGGATAACCCCACGGCCGCTCATTTAAAGATCTCGGATGACTATCTGCAAGCACTCAAGCCTGAATTGAAAGAGGTGTTACCCACCCTCAAGCCCATCGACTACGTTCTGCGAAAAATAGTCGAACCTGATCTACGCAAACTTTTTTTAGACCTGGAACCTCAGGCCACGACCTGAGGCTTCAGCCTCAACGCCAGACTTTTTCCAGGCGCCCGAGCGCTTCGATGATCGCGGCCTCGGGCACCGCCGCAAATCCGAGGACCAGACCCGCGCGCTGGTCAGCCGGTGTTTGCGAATCTGGCAACCAGTAACTGCTCAAGGCGTTGATCTCGACGTCGACGCTGGCGGCTTTTTTCACCAATTCTTGCTCACGCGCTTGTGAGTCGACCGCCACGGTCAGATGCAGCCCTGCCGCGACACTCGGCAGGCTGCCAACGCCGGGAATGCCCAGCGGCCAACCGGCCATCAACGTATTACGCCGGCTCAGGGCCGCCCGGCGCATGCGACGGATGTGTCGCTGAAAGTGCCCGGCGGCCATGAACTCGGCCATCACCGCTTGAGTGCTGACTTCGGAATGCCGGACATCCACCGCCCGCCGTTGAGAGAATGCCTGCACCAGCGCCGGCGGCAGCACCAGATAACCGAGACGCAGTGCCGGGAAGGCGACCTTGCCAAACGTCCCGACGTACAACACCCGCCCCTGTCGGTCGAGTGCCGCCAACGGTGCCAGTGGCGCACCGCTGTAACGATACTCGCCATCGTAGTCATCTTCGACAATCCAGCCTTGGGTGCGCTCAGCCCAGGCCAGCAATTCCAGGCGCCGCGCGAGGCTCATGACCACCCCGGTCGGGTATTGATGCGACGGCGTGACATACGCCAGGCGGCAATCCCTGAGTACGGTCAATTCCTGGCAGTCGATGCCCTCGCTGTCCACTGCCACGCCGTGCAATTGCGCACCGGCCACCGCAAACGCATGCCCCGCCGCCCGGTACCCCGGATTCTCGATCGCCACCCCATCGCCGGGCTCTACCAGCAGCTGTGCACAAAGGCTAATCCCCTGCTGCGCACCACTGGTGATCACTATTTGCTCAGCCGAACACTGCATGCCGCGTGAACTGCGCAGATAGGCGGCAATCATTCCACGCAGGCGCTCATCGCCCGCCGGGTCGCCATAACACAACTGCTGCAAATCCGGCTTACGCCAGAAAGCCGCATTCAGCTTGGCCCAGACCTCGAAAGGAAACAGATCAAATGCCGGCACGCCGACCCGAAAAGCACGCGGCGGCCCACTCGGTGGCAAGGCCAAATGGTTCTTTTCAACGCGCCCCAACGCGCCGTTGTGGATAACTTTACTGGATGAAATCACAGGTAAATCCAGCCAATTTGTGGATAAGGCTGTGGGTAACCCTGTTGACAACCCTGTGGATACTTTTGTGGATAATTTTGTGGCGGGTACCGAGGTTGGGGACAGTTGAGCGACGTAGGTCCCGTCACCCACACGCCCTTCGATAAACCCCTCGGCATAGAGCTGATCGTAGGCTCGCACCACGCTGTTGCGAGAGATCGCCAGCGCTGCCGCCAGATCGCGACTGGCCGGTAATCGCGTGCCGCTGGCCAGTCGTCCGTCCAGCACTCGCAAGCGCAAGGCTTGATAGAGCTGACGACTCAGGCCCTGACGGCGATCCAGTTCGATACCGGCAGGGTTGAACGACAAGCAAAGCGGCGCATCGGTCATGGCAATGGACCTATGAAATTGGTCATTAATGGCTCTTACAACAGACCAATAGCCTGCCTAGGATGGAGGCATTCGCCAAGGGATATATCCATGTACAACCCCAGCAGCTTTGCCATCAACGATTTGGATGAACTGCGCCAGCAGATCCTCGGCACCCGCCTCGCCATGGTGGTGACCCACGGCGAACAAGGCCTGCAAGCCAGTCATCTGCCACTGTTGTTCAAACCTGACGAAGGTCCGAATGGCACCCTCTATGGCCACTTCGCCCGGGCCAATCCTCAGTGGAAGGAATTGCAGAACGGCGCTGAAGCGCTGGTGATATTTGCCGGTGCCGATGCTTACGTCAGTCCCGGTTTTTATCCGAGCAAAGCCGAGCACGGCAAAGTCGTGCCGACCTGGAACTACGTCGCGGTACACGCCTACGGCACCGCCGACGTCTTCACCGACGCCGAGCGCCTGCTCAATCTGGTCAGCGCGTTGACTGATCGTCACGAAGCCAGCCGCGCCCAGCCGTGGAAGGTCGCCGACGCTCCCGCTGATTACATCGACGGCATGCTCAAGGCGATTGTCGGGTTTGCCCTGCCTATCCAGCGCCTGGAAGGCAAACGCAAACTCAGCCAGAACCGCAGCGCCGAAGACATCGCCGGTGTGCGCGAAGGGCTCGCCGCCAGCCCCGATGTGCACGATCAGGCCCTCGCCCACTTGATGCGTCAAGGAAATCAACATGAGTCAAATTGAAATTCGCCAGGTCAGCGCCGACGACCACGCCGCCTGGCTGCCGCTGTGGCAAGCCTACCTGCGCTTCTACAACACCGAGTTGCCCGAGGTGGTCACTGACAGCACCTGGCAACGCATGCTCGACCCGACTGAAACGACCCATTCGGCGTTGGCGTGGATCGATGGCAAAGCCGTCGGCATGGTGAACTTCATCTACCATCGCTCGAACTGGAGCATCGAAAACTCCTGCTACCTTCAAGACCTGCTGGTAACGCCAGAAACCCGCGGCACCGGCGTTGGCCGCAAACTGATCGAATTCGTCTACGCCACCGCCAAAACGGACGGTTGCTGCAAAGTCCACTGGCTGACCCACGAAACCAATGCCACCGCGATCCAGCTCTACGAGCGCATCGCCGAACGCCCCGGTTTCATCCAGTTTCGCAAAGCCCTTTAAGGTTCAAGGAGAACACAATGTCGACTTCACTCGCAGACTGGAAAGGCGCCCCGGCGCCGTCGGTTCAAACCATCGAAGGGCGTTTCATCCGCTTGGAAAAACTTGACCCGGCGCGTCATGCCGAGGGTTTATTCAAAGCCTTGCAAGGCCCCGGCGCTGATCCAAAACTCTGGGACTATTTGCCTTACGGGCCTTTCCCGGAACGCAGCGCGTTCAACGATTGGCTGAACAACCATGCGGCCCATAACGATCCGTATTTCTTCAGCGTGATCGACCGTGCAAGCGGTGAGGTGCAGGGCATTCTCAGCCTGATGTCGATCGTGCCGGCTCAGGGCCGAATCGAAATCGGCCACGTCACGTTCGGCGCACCGATGCAGCGTTCACCGAAAAGTACCGAGGCGGTTTATCTGCTGGCCAAGGAGTCGTTTGCCCTGGGATATCGACGCCTGGAATGGAAGTGCAACAACGGCAACGCCCGCTCCAAATACGCGGCCGAGCGCTTGGGCTTCAGTTTTGAAGGGGTGTTCCGCCAGCACATGGTGGTGAAAGGGCAAAACCGGGATACGGCGTGGTACTCGATTCTGGATTCGGAATGGCCGGCGATTGGCGCGGGCTTTGAGCGCTGGTTGAGCGATGAGAATCAGACGGGGTCGGGGCAGGTGAAAACGTTGGTGGAGTGTCGCGGGTAACGCGCGCGGTTTTTAGTACGCTGTGGCGAGGGAGAAACCTCCCTTGCCACTCATTTCGAGTTGTAGCCTCAACTAACGTCGCGCCGAATCCGCACAACGCCCATCTTCAGACCAAACGGTCTGAACACCGCATTCAGTGATTTCAGCGTCTGATTGCCTTCTCCATGTTCGATATGTACCAGCGTGCGCACCGAGATTTTGCACATTTTTGCGAATTGGGTTTGGTGCAGACCTGTGACCTCTACGCGTAATCGGCGAACCGCTTCGCCTATCTCAAGAGTGCCTTGAGACAGCGCCTCCTGAATGCTTTCTATAAGCACAGTGCGTTCGGCAACAGTCATGCTCATTTCAGTCCCCACTCTTTCAAACGCTGCTCCAGATGTCTCAATGCAATTTGTGGGTGATTCATAGTCACCTCTGGCAAACCGCTAGCAGCGAGAATGTCGGGGAGTGCCATGAGATGCTGAGCATCCCCCCGCAGTCGCTCAAAAGAATCCTGCGCTTCACTCAACGCCGCCAGCGGATCATCCGGATCAGCAATATCGGCCAAAGCACGGCACACCCCACGCCAATCAACGTCACCCGCTCGTTCCAGCTCTTTAGGCCATTTGGTTGTACGCGTAACACCTTCATCGTCCATCACCATCGGCGCCAAATCATAGATGGGTGCCAGACGAAACGAGTCGGCCTCACGGATGATTGCAGTGTTGCGACCATGGTTATCCGAGTTGCCGAGGATTTTGTTGATCAGATCCCTACGTAGATAGTCAGCAACAAGGTTCGGGATTTGGTCCGCCTGCCCCGCATCACGCCAGAGTCCCGCAAGCAGCCGAATAACTTCCATGTGATCCATCGAGCTACCTTGCGTGGTTATTTGTGCCAAGGAGTAGATCGACTCCACGGCAAAACGCTCGACACCCTGAGGGGTTACTTGCCGATCAAAACGCTGCATCCACAAGCTTGGTTTGGTCGCCTCTTCCAAGGCCAAGCCCTGAACAGCCACCGTTTCGATACCGAGTTCTTGTAGCGCCCTGTAGTAATGGTATTCGCTTCTGAGAATGTCCTGATCGTTGCGGGTTCCCTTATTGCGGGAAAACTTAACGAACCAGTGCTGGATAACGTCTTCATCATCGAGCACCGCATCAGGATAAAAATCCCCATCCTTACCCTGAGCCAACAAAAGTTTTGGCGCCTCGCCACCTGCTCCCGTTGCCCCACCAATTGCTGCGCCCTGCTCATAGGCATATTCGAGAAACCGATTGTCACGACTGACCACATCCTGACGCTTAAACCCTATAGGTTCGCGCTGATCTACTGCCTCGGCGGACTCCTTTATGCGCATATTGCCAATGGGTGCCGGAGTGCTTTTGGCCAGCAAATATAGATCTGCGCTGACGTCAGCAGGCTTGTCGTTACCTATGCGTGCCAGAAGAAATTTTTTGGCTGCACCGGCAGGCGCAATGTCATATAGAAACGCCGGTGCACTGGATCGCCAGCCCTCCCAATCCAAAGGAAATCTGGCACTGACCGCTTTGGCGAAGGGAGTTCCGATATCTTCAATGCTCTCGACGAGATACGGGGTTTCGTAGCCGAAGTTGCATCTGCTTTCGAAACCTTTTTCAGGGTTATCGAAGCTGAAAACCATGGCGTCGAGCCATTTTCCTGTCGTATAGATTTGTAAGGTCAGGTTGTACACGCCATCACCGTCTGCATTTAAATGCAATTTTCAAAAATCTTTTAAACGTTAACTGCAATATAGTGCATTAGTGAGTCCCTAAACACTCTTATAAATGCAATAAAATGCATATAAACAATCATCAAAGCGTCCTGAAACGCAAAACAATGCAGATATCGCTGCATACATCATTCTGTAAAAACCATCCGCTATACAACACAGCCCGCTTATAACAAAAAGGCTGTCCACTCATGCCCTTCTCGCCCCAGCGTCTCGCGTTAAGCATCACTTTGCTGATCAGCACCGGCACCCTCGCCGCGCCCTTGAAAAACGTGCAGATCGATACGCCCACCACAGCGGCGCAAACTTTGGGCGGCAGCGACACGTTGAAGATTTCGGCGCCGGGCAGCATCACCAACGCTGGCAAAACGGTGACCCTGAAGGACAGCACCAGCGGCGTCGGCGTGGTCATCGACAACGCGGGCAAGATCATCTCGACTGGCGGCCGGGCAATCGACAGCAGCGGCGACCTGACACAAGCGCGCAACTACAGCATTTATAACCGTGCTGGCGGGCAAATCCTTGGCTTCAACGACGCGTTGCGCATTGACAGCAACTTCGTCAGCGGCAGTCTGTTGATCGACAACAGCGGCATCATCCGTTCCACCGCTGGCCAAGGGCTGGACCTCGATGCGTTGCGCAGCAACGGTGTGAAAACGACGATCATCAACCGCGCGGGCGGGTTGATTCGCGGGGACGCCAGCGACGGCATGAAGACCGGCGCCAACGCGACGATCACTAACTATGGCGAGATCTCTACCGGCGACTCGCACAACGCCGACGAGAAGTTCGACGGTATCGACATCGACACTGCAACCGGCGTGACGGTGACCAACTACGGCAACATTTCCGGCGGCCGCCACGGCATCACCACCGACCTCGGCGCCACGCTCGTCAACTACGGGACTGTCACCGGTCGCAACGGCTCGGGTTATGGCTCCGATGGCGACGGCACGGTGATCAACCACGGCACGATTACCGGCGCTTATTCGGGCCTGCAACCCAACGGTGACGGCGATGGCGTGGACATCGACAAGCTCGCCCACATCGAAAACTACGGCACCATTCAGGGTGTCGGTGCGGGCGGTGTGGACAAGGGCGGTTTCGCCAACGGCAGTGAAGGCATCGCGTTGGGTGGCGGCTATGTGTTGAACGCCAAAGACGCACTGATCAGCGGCGCCAACAGTGCCATTCTGGTGGACGATGGCAGCGGCGGTTCGGGCGTAGCAGCGACCACGCTTGAAAACTTCGGCTCCATTCAAGGCCTCGACGGATTCGGGGTGAAATTTGTCGGCGAGTTTGATGACAGCGTGATCAACGGCGGCACGATCAGCGGCAGTAACGGCCTCGCGCTGGACCTGGGTGGCGGCAATGACAGCCTGACTTTGCGCAATGGCAGCCGATTTGTCGGCGTGGTCGACGGCGGCAGCGGTGTTGACCGCGTGGTGATGGATGACGCGCTGGGCGGCAGTTTCGGCTCAAGTCGCAACTTCGAATGGCTGGAGGTCAAACAAGGTGCCTGGACCCTGACCGGCAACGGGGATTTCAGTGACGGCGGCGCGATACGCAACGGTGCCACGCTGATCAACCAGGGCGGGATCGCCGGGACCGTCACCGTCGATGCAGGGGGCGTGTACGCCGGCGGTGGTTCGGTGGGCAATTTGCGGGTCAACGGTACCTTGCGCACCAACAGTCAGCTCGGCACCGCGACCATCACCCATGACCTGACCATGGGTAGCGGCTCAACGTTGGCTTACGGCGTCAATGCCGATGGCAGCAGCGCGCCGATCAAGGTCGGTGGCGTGGCCACTCTGAACGGCGCCACGCTGGCGGTGAACCCCGGTAGTGGCACGTATCCCTGGCAGAGCCGATACACCGTGCTGCAAGCCGCGAGCATCAACGGCACCTTCGGCAACGTCACCAGCGATTACGCATTCCTCACACCGACCCTCTCTTACACACCGACCGAAGTCGACCTGACCTACACCCGCAACGACGTTTCCTTCAATCAATTCGCACTGACGGGCAATGGCAGCAGCGCGGCCAACAGCCTGGCTTCGATGGGCAAAAACAACGCGCTCTACAACGCCCTTCTCAACACCACCAACGCCACAGCTGGCAACGCGATCGAGCAACTGTCCGGCGCCAGCAACGCCAACCTGACCAGCGCCACGCTCGGCGCCAGCAGTCAGATCGGTAGCAGCATGCTGTCGGCCATGCAGCAAATGGGCGGCAGTCCAGGATTAATAGTCGGCCTCGATCAGCGCGATACGCCGATACTCGCCTCTAACGGCGTGCCGGCCGAAGCGCGCAACCTCAATGACCCGAACGCGCAGGGTCGACTCTGGCTGCAGGTCATCGGCGGCTACGGCAAGCTCGATGGCGAACATGGCAGCAGCAGCCTGGAACAGCGCACCAAAGGCAGCGTGCTCGGCGTCGATTGGGCGTTAAATCCGCAATGGCGCCTGGGCGTACTCGGCGGGTATTCGAAGACCGATCTGGACGCCACCGGCGCCGACGGCAACGTCGAAAGCTGGCACGCCGGCGTCTACGCGCTACGTCAAAGCGGCCCGTACGCCTTGCGCCTCGGCGCGGCTTACAGCGGCCACCAAGGTGAAAATAAACGCACCGTCGCCTTCAACGGTTTCAGCGATCGACCTAAAGGCGATTACGACGCCGACAGCCAACAAGCCTTCGCAGAACTGGGCTACGCGATGGGCAGCGGCCGCCTCAGCGCCGAACCCTTCGCCAGCCTCGGCTACCAGCGCTATCACCGCGACAGCTATAAGGAAAAAGGTGGGTCAGCTGCGCTTCAAGTCGACGAGCAAACCCAGGACAACTTCAGCAGCACGTTCGGCTTGCGTCTGGCACACCTGAATACTCTGAACAACGGCATGAGCCTGACGCCACGCATGACCGCTGGCTGGAAACACACCTATGGCGATGTCAGCAGCTCGACGCGGCAGGCGTTTGTGGTCGGGGGCACAGCGTTCAGTGTTGACGGCAGTTCGCTGGATCGCGACAGCCTGGTGCTGGAAGCCGGACTGGACCTGGGCATCTCGGCGCGACAGTCAGTGGGGCTGGGTTACAGCGGGCAGATCGGCAATAACAGCCGCAATCACGGGTTGATTGGGCAGTGGCAGATGAGTTTCTGAGTTTTCGCCAACGGAAGCTTCCGCAATTGTTGTAGGGAAATACGCCGGTCGGCCGGGTGAAACCGGAGGTGCTCGAAGCCTCCCGCTCATTCGGCTACAAGCTACGTCTCTATGCCTTTCGAAGCGCCCGGAAATGCCCGGCATCCTGGTATTTCATCGCCTTTTAGAGTTTGGACTTCTGCCAAAAGAGTCCAAACCCATGTCCGATCAACACAAGTTCCGACCACAACACCTGACGCTGGCCGTTGCACTGGCGCTGGGATGTGCTGAATTTTCAACGGCTCAAGAACTGTCTACTCAAGCCGAAACGACAGCCCCCGTCGACGCAACCTTGCTGCCAAGACTTGAGTCAAAACGCGATCCACTGGCTGTTCTTCAAGCCTTGAATAACGCTGACAACACCGTTACCAAAGTGATCGACTCACCGACCGTTATAAAAGGAAAAGACGACAACGACCTCATCATCGTAAGAAACGGTGGCAGCTTCGACGGCCGGGCTGAAGGCGGCAAAGGCATCAACGTCATACACCTTGATGCCTCTGACGGTGGCGAGTTGGGAGACACACGAAATTTCGCCGGCCTATTCAACTCGCAGGGCTCATGGACGCTGACCAGCAAGAGCGATTTCAAAGATGGCGTGGTTGCGCTGAAGGACAGCACCCTGACCAACAATGGGAAGATCCTGGGCCGAGCGATTGCGCTCGGACAGTTCTTCAACAATGGCGAAATCAGGGGCAGCGTTGACGTCGAAGAAGGTGGCACTTTCGCGGGCCAAGGCACCGTCGGCAGCCTGAACGTACACGGCCAGGTCAACGTCAACAGATTGCACGGCGCCCCACAGGTCAGAGGCGATTTGAATCTTTCCGAAACGGGCGTATTGGTCTACGAGGTCAATCCCGATGGCCCAGGAGAAACCATCAAGGTCGGCGGCACCGCCAGCCTGGGCGGCTCGACGCTGAAAATCGTCACCATGCCGGGCGATTACCCGCAAAGCAGCCAGCACACCGTCATCGAGGCTAAAAAGGTCGAAGGCGAATTCGGTAAAGTGCTCAATGACCTGGCCTTCATGGACCCCGTCCTTCAGTACAACAAAAAGAATGTCGGTCTGACGTTCATCCGTAACAACGTGCCTTTCGAGAATCACGCCATTTCCGACAACGGACGGGAGTTCGCAAAAAATATCGACAAGCCACAACACATCTTCGAAGCTCATGTACCTTCTGACCGCGTGAACACCGACATCGACGAAGTCGCAGCGACCTTAAGCGCTAACACTCCCGCCCCGGTTCCAGAACCACTCACCGCCGCCGCTACGTCCAGCACGTCACAAGAACCAATCGCCGCCGTCGATACCTCCAGCATCGCGCAACAACCAATCGCCGTCGCGGACACCTCCGGCACCACACCACAACCACCCGCCGTCGCGGACACTTCCGGCACTGTGCAGCAACCGTCCACTACGACGAATGCCGCTATCACCGCCCTACTCGCCGCCGACAAAGAAACCGCCTCATACGCCCTCGAGCAACTGGCCGGCTCCAGCAATGCCAACCTCGCCAAAGCAACCTTGAGCAGTGTCGATCCGGTCAGCACCAGCGTGCTCTCGGCCATGCGCCAATTGGGCACCGACAACCTGCGCGCGCGCAATAATGCACCACGGGTGGCGGCCGGCAGCGAAGACAATGGCCGGCTCTGGCTGCAAGCACTCGGCCACGGCGGAAAACTGGATCGCGATATTGAGCCCATGCAACATTCGACCAAAGGCCTGCTCATTGGCGCGGATTGGAACATCGACGAGGAATGGCGCCTGGGGGTGATGGGCGGCAAATCACGGACTCAACTGGATAGCCGCGAACTCGATGGCGATCTCGACAGCTGGCACTTGGGTGCCTATGCATTGCGGCAGAACGGCCCGATGTCGCTTCGGCTGGGAGCGACTTATAGCAATCACGACGGCAGCACAGTTCGCCGGGTAGCTTTCACAGGTTTCAGTGACCGCCCGAAAGGTCGTTATGACGCCAGCACCCAGCAAGCTTTCGCTGAAGTGGGATACAACCTGGGCCGAGCCAATGTCAGCATCGAGCCGTTTGCCAGCCTCGGGTTCCAGCGCTATCAGCGCGATGGCTACACCGAAAAAGGTGGAGCGGCGGCGTTGAAAGTCCATGAGCAAGCCCAAAGCAACATGAACAGCACTTTCGGACTGAGGCTGGCGAAAGTCGAAACCCTGGATAACGGTATGCGCCTGACGCCACGATTCAGTGCCGGGTGGAAACACACTTACGGTGACACCTACACTTCCACGCGCCAACGACTGGTCACTGGCGGCAACAACTTCACCGTTTACGGTGCGGAGTTGGATCGCAACAGCCTGCTAGTGGATGCCGGCTTGGATCTTGGGGTTTCGGCCAGTCACAGCGTAGGCGTTGGCCTCAGCGGTGAGATCGGCAGTGACAGCCGCAATCACGGTGTCATGGGTCAGTGGCGGATGGCGTTCTGATTAACGACTGACACCACAATCCCTGTAGGAGCAGAGCTTGCTCGCGAAAGCGGTGGTTCAATCGCCATCAGTGCTGCCTGTTCCACCGCCATCGCGAGCAAGCTCTGCTCCTACGGGGGTCGAGGTGGATCATTTACAGGCGAAAAAAAAGGGGAGCACATGCCCCCCCGAGGTTTAAAGCGTTGTATCGAGGCTGTTAAATCAGCCTTCGATCTCGATCAGGATTTCGCCCGGGTTCACCCGGTCGCCCTTGGCCACGTGGATGGCGGTGACTTTGCCGGCGATGGCCGATTGGACTTCGGTTTCCATCTTCATCGCTTCGGTGATCAGCACGGCTTGCCCTGCTTTCACAGTGTCGCCTTCCTTGACCAGCACATCGACGATGTTGCCCGGCATGGTGGTGCTGACGTGGCCCGGCGCGGTGGCTTGTTTGCGCTTGCTGCTGCCGCCGCTGACGAATTCGTTGAGCGGTTCGAACACCACTTCTTCCGGCATGCCATCGATGGACAGGTAGAAGTGACGCTTGCCTTCAGCCTTGACGCCGACACCGGTGATGTCGACGCGGTAGGTTTCGCCGTGGACGTCGATGACGAACTCGGTCGGCACGCCTTCGCCACCGGCCGAGGCTACGCCGCCGGCTTCAGGAATTGGCAGCAGCACTTCAGGTGTCAGGGTGCCGGCAGCTCGTTCTTCGAGGAACTTGCGACCGATGTCCGGGAACATGGCGTAAGTCAGCACGTCTTCTTCGGACTTGGCCACGGCGCCGATTTCAGCACGCAGTTTGGTCATTTCCGGCTTCAGCAGATCGGCTGGACGAACGTCGATCACTTCTTCGCTACCGATTGCCTGACGACGCAGTTGTTCGTTCACGGTACCCGGCGCCTTGCCGTAGCCGCCTTGCAGGTAGAGCTTCACTTCGTTGGTGATGGTCTTGTAGCGCTCGCCAGCCAACACGTTGAAGAACGCCTGAGTGCCAACGATTTGCGAGGTCGGCGTGACCAGCGGCGGGAAGCCGAGGTCTTCACGAACCCGCGGGATTTCTGCCAGCACCTCGGCCATGCGGTTCAGGGCGCCCTGCTCTTTCAGCTGGTTGGCCAGGTTGGAAATCATCCCGCCCGGCACCTGGTTGACTTGAACACGGGTGTCGACGGCGGTGAATTCGCTTTCGAACTGGTGGTACTTCTTACGCACGGCGTAGAAGTACAGGCCGATCTCTTGCAGCAGTTCCAGGTTCAGGCCGGTGTCGAACTCGGTGCCTTTAAGGGCAGCGACCATCGATTCGGTGCCTGGGTGGCTAGTGCCGGATGCGAAGCTGGAGATCGCGGTGTCAATGTGATCGGCGCCGTTTTCGATAGCCTTGAGTTGACACATGGTGGCCATGCCAGAGGTATCGTGCGAGTGAATGAACACTGGCAGCGACTGCTCGGATTTCAACGCTTTGACCAGTTCGCCCGTGGCGTATGGCGTCAGCAGGCCGGCCATGTCCTTGATCGCCACCGAGTCGCAACCCATGGCTTCCATTTGTCTGGCTTGCGCCACGAACGCGTCGATGGTGTGCACCGGGCTGGTGGTGTAAGCGATGGTGCCCTGAGCGTGTTTGCCGGCTGCTTTTACTGCCTCGATGGCCACGCGCAGGTTACGCACGTCGTTCATGGCGTCGAAGATGCGGAACACGTCGATGCCGTTGACCGCGGCCTTGGCGACAAAGGCTCTGACCACGTCGTCACTGTAGTGGCGGTAGCCCAGCAGGTTCTGGCCACGCAGAAGCATTTGCAGACGCGTGTTAGGCAGCGCCGCGCGCAGTTGGCGCAGACGCTCCCACGGGTCTTCTTTGAGGAAGCGGACGCAGGCGTCGAAGGTTGCGCCGCCCCAGCATTCCAGCGACCAGTAGCCGACTTTGTCGAGCTTGTCGCAGATCGGCAGCATGTCTTCAGTGCGCATACGGGTGGCGAGCAGCGATTGGTGGGCGTCGCGCAGGATTGTGTCAGTAACGTGGATTTGCTTGCTCATTGTTATATTCCTCACAGGCCTGCGTGGGCGGCGATGGCGGCGGCGATGGCCAGGGCCAGCTCTTCGGGTTTGCGCTTGATCGAGTAGTTGGTCAGTTCAGGGTGGCTTTCAACGAAGCTGGTGTTGAACTGGCCGCTACGGAATTCCGGGTTACGCAGGATTTCCTGGTAGTACGCGGCGGTGGTCTTGACCCCTTGCAGACGCATGTCGTCGAGGGCACGCAAGCCACGGTCCATCGCCTCTTCCCAGGTCAGCGCCCACACCACCAGTTTCAGGCACATGGAGTCGTAGAACGGTGGAATGGTGTAACCGGTGTAGATCGCCGTGTCGGTCCGCACGCCGGGACCGCCGGGCGCGTAATAACGGGTGATCTTGCCGAAGCTCGGCAGGAAGTTGTTTTTCGGGTCTTCGGCGTTGATCCGGAACTGCAGCGCGAAACCGCGGTGCTGGATGTCTTCCTGTTTCACCGAAAGTGGCAGGCCGGACGCGATGCGGATCTGCTCACGCACGATGTCGATGCCGGTGATTTCTTCGGTGATGGTGTGTTCCACCTGCACCCGGGTGTTCATCTCCATGAAGTACACCTCGCCCTCGGCGAGCAGGAACTCCACAGTACCGGCATTCTCGTAACCCACGGCCTTGGCTGCACGCACTGACAGATCACCGATGTAGGCGCGCTGTTCCGGGGTCAGTTGCGGGCTCGGGGCGATCTCGATCAGTTTCTGGTTGCGACGCTGGATCGAGCAATCACGCTCGAACAGGTGCACCACGTTGCCAAAGCTGTCGCCGAGAATCTGCGCTTCGATGTGCTTTGGATTGACGATGCACTTTTCCAGGAACACTTCTGCCGAACCGAAGGCCTTGGTGGCTTCCGAGATCACGCGAGGGAACGCTTGTTCGAGTTCTTCGCGGCTGTCGCAACGACGGATACCACGACCACCACCACCGGAGGTTGCCTTGAGCATCACCGGGTAACCAATACGGTCGCCTTCGACCAAGGCCTCGGCGATGTCCGCGACGTTGCCTTCAGTGCCCGGCGTGACTGGCACGCCGGCCTTGATCATGCTGCGGCGGGCTTCAGTCTTGTCGCCCATGCGGCGGATGACTTCAGCCGATGGACCAATGAACTTGATGCCGCGCTCTGCGCAGATATCGGCCAGTTCAGCGTTTTCCGAGAGGAATCCGTAGCCGGGATGCAACGCATCACAACCGGTTTCCACCGCCAGGTTCACCAGTTTTCGCGCATTCAGGTAGCCAGCCAATGGCTCGGCACCGATGCTGTGGGCCTCGTCCGCGCGCTTCACATGCAAGGCATGACGGTCGGCGTCGGAATAGATCGCGACCGAGCGAATGCCCATCTCGGCGCAGGCACGCACGATTCGTACGGCAATCTCACCACGGTTGGCGATCAGGATCTTTTTTATCACTTTTGGAGGTTCCCTTGAGCCGGTGGTAACCACGACCCGCTAGACCAGGTCGACGCGTGACCAAATGTTTCAATTCAGTCGCAGGGCCACACTAGCCCCCGCAAGGGATTAACAAAAATGAATAATTATTGGGTTAGGCATAAGTAAAGACTTATAGTCGCGGCATCAGCCTGTGCCGAGAGTGACTAGATAATGCGTAAGTCATTGATGCGTATGACATTGCGTCAATTGCAGATTTTCAACGAAGTCTGCGATTTGCGGTCCTACAGTCGGGCAGCCGACGAAATGTCGCTCACACAACCGGCCGTCAGCCTACAGATCCGGCAACTTGAGGAGCTGATTGGTCAGCCCTTGTTTGATTACGTCGGCAAAAAACTCTACATGACTGAGGCCGCCGAAGCACTCCAGCGCGCCAGCCGGGATATTTTCGGGCGCCTGGAAAACCTCGACATGCAGCTTTCGGACATGCAGGGCTCACTGCAAGGACAGCTGAAACTGGCGGTAGAGTCCAGCGCCAAGTATTTCGTGCCGCACCTGTTTGCCGCCTTTAAACGTCAGCATCCCGAGGTCAATCTGCAACTGACGGTAGTCAATCGGGGGCAAGTGATCCGTCGCCTGTCGGATAACCGCGATGACCTGGTGATCATGTCGATGGTGCCGCAAGACATGGGGCTGGAGTTCTTGCCTTTCCTTAACAACCCGATTGTTGCGGTGGCGCCACCGGATCATCCGCTGTGCCATATGGGGCCGCTGCGCCTGCAAGACCTTGAGCCCTACACCCTGCTGATGCGCGAATCCGGTTCCGGGACGCGACTGGCGTGCGAAGAGTATTTCAAGGAAAAACGCGTGCACTTCAACCAGACCCAGGAAGTCTCGTCAGCCGAAGCTCAGCGGGAATGTGTGCTGGCGGGTCTGGGCGTAGCGCTGTTGACGCGGCACGCCCTGAACCTTGAGTTGGCGACCGGCGGCTTGATTGAATTGCCGGTCGAAGAGTTGCCGCTCTACCGCAGCTGGTGTCTGGTGCAAGCCAAGGCCAAACGGCTGTCACCGGTGGCGCACGCGTTCCTTGCGTTTATCCGCAGTGAGCGGGTACAGATCAGCGCGCTGGTTGAGCGTTTCGACGGGAAGTTGTCGGTGCCGCCTGCCAGTAATTGAGTTCCAGCTCAGGGAAATCACCAATTTCGGCCAGCAGTTGGCGGCGTTCGCAGCGATCTTCGATGGCGCGACGGAATTCCATGCGGCGTTGATCTTCTTGCTGACGGCGAGTTTTGGCGGCGCTGTTGCGTTCTTCGTAGGGCTGGGCCATTTCGAGTCTCCCAAGGCGATTACGGGAGTTTCAAGATAGGCGCGGGGGATGACGGTTTGGCGGCGGGTGGGTTACAGAGAGATGAAGGTTACTCTGTGGCGAGGGGGCTTGCCCCCGTTCGGCTGCGCAGCGGCCCCAAAATCTTTGCGACTGCTGCGCAGCCGAACGGGGGCAAGCCCCCTCGCCACAATTCCAGCAGGATCAATCATCCAGCGCTTTCACCGATTTGGGCGACAGCCGCAAGCTGCGAAGGCTGCGTTTGACGCTCTTGAGGTGATTGACCAGGCTCGGTCCGCGCGCCATGGCCACGCCCATCGCCAACACGTCGATCACCACCAGGTGAGCGATACGCGAAGTCAGCGGGGTGTAGATTTCGGTGTCTTCGTGCACATCGATCGCCAGGTTGACGGTCGACAGTTCAGCCAATGGCGTCTGACTCGGGCACAAAGTGATCAGCGAGGCGCCGCTTTCACGCACCAGGTTGGCCGTGATCAGCAGATCCTTGGAGCGCCCGGACTGGGAAATACAGATCGCCACGTCGGTCGGCTTCAACGTCACTGCCGACATCGCTTGCATGTGCGGGTCGGAGTACGCCGCCGCGGTCAGCAGCAAACGGAAGAATTTATGCTGGGCATCGGCTGCTACGGCACCCGAAGCGCCAAAACCATAGAATTCGACGCGCTGGGCCTGGGACATCAGCGACACAGCCCGCTGCAACTCCACCGGATCGAGCTTCTCGCGAACTTCCATCAAGGTATGCAGGGTGGTATCGAAGATTTTCAGGCTGTAGTCGGCGACAGAATCGTCTTCATGGATCGCAAACTGACCAAAGCTGGCACCGGCGGCCAGGCTCTGCGCCAGCTTCAGTTTCAGGTCCTGAAAACCGGAACAACCGATGGCGCGACAGAAGCGCACGATGGTCGGCTCGCTGATGCCGACGCTGTGGGCAAGGTCGGCCATGGAGCTGTGCATCACCGCCGCAGGATCAAGCAGCACGTGGTCGGCGACCTTGAGCTCCGACTTGCGTAAGAGATGGCGTGACTGGGCGATGTGTTGCAGCAGATTCAAAGGGCTGGACTCTTTGTTATTGGCAGTTGCCGGGGATGTAGCAAGCTTGTAGTTATACTACAAGAATTCGCTTTTTGCCTGCTCAATGCGTAACTCCATGTCCCCATTCCACGCCTCATGCGCTCCATGTAGCCCCTACGAGGGGTTCGCGTCCTTTTGTAGCAGCTTGGCCAGTTCATCAGCCTCAACAGGCCGACTGATCAAATAACCTTGCACTTCATCGCAGCGCTCGGCTTTCAAAAACTCCAGCTGCTCTTGCCGCTCAACGCCTTCGGCCACCACTTTCAGCGATAAACCATGCGCCATCGCAATGATCGCCCTTGTGATTGCCGCATCCACAGTGCCCTCCCCCAGCCCACGGATAAACGCCTGATCGATCTTCACGTAGTCCACCGGAATACGCTTGAGGTAGCTCAGGGATGAATACCCGGTGCCAAAATCGTCGATCGCCAACTTCACCCCCAGATCCCGCAGCTGCTGGAAGGTCGCAATGATGTGCTCGACGCTGTCGAGCAACTGGCTTTCGGTGAGCTCCAGCTCCAGGTAGTGCGGCGCCAGGCCGGTTTCTTCCAGAACCTGACGCACCAGGCTGACCAGCTTGCCCTGACGCAATTGATGCACCGACAGGTTGACCGACACCCGGATCGGTTCCAGCCCCTGCCGCTGCCACTCGCAGGCTTGCCAACAGGCCTGACGCAAGACGAATTCGCCGATAGGGCCGATCAGCCCGGTTTCCTCGGCCAGACCGATAAAGTCCCCCGGCGGCACCCGCCCCATGGTCGGATGATCCCAGCGCACCAGCGCTTCGGCGGCATTCAAGCGGCCCGTGGCGAGACAGCGTTTGGGCTGGTAATAGACTTTCAGCTGCTTTTCTTCGATGGCTTTGCGCAGCTGGTTTTCCAGCTGCAAACGCTCCAGGGTGCTGGCTTGCAGGCTTTCGGTGTAAAACTGAAAGTTGTCGCCGCCCAAGTGCTTGGCGTGCTGCATGGCCATGTTCGACTGACTGACCAGCGCGGAAATTTCCCGCGCGTTGTCCGGCAACATGCTGATGCCCATGGACGCACTGATGACCAATTCATGGCCATCCACGGAGACCGGCAATCGCAGCTTGGTCGCCAACCGCGTCGCCACCCGCGCCAGGCTCGACAGGTTGCCGTAGGTATCAAACAGCACCGCAAACTCGTCGCCGGAAAGCCTGGCGATCGTGTCGGCCTCTGGCAGCGCGTTGACCAGACGCCGGGACATTTTCTGCAGTAATTGGTCGGCGACGTCATGACCCAGGCTGTCATTGAGCAGTTTGAAACGGTCCAGATTGATGTGAAGTAATGCCAGGCTCCGTCCGCCCTGGCGCACCCGCTGATGGGCCTCGCGCAACCGTTCCCGGAACAACGAGCGATTCGCCAGCCCGGTCAGTTCGTCGTAGTGGGTCAAATAGCGCATGCGCTCTTCGGACTCGCGGCGAGCCGACAGATCGGCGAAGAAGCCGACAATATGACTGACATTTCCTCGAGTATCGCGCACAGCATTCAGTTGCAGCCATTGCGGATAGAGCTCGCCATTTTTACGGGTCTCGACCAATTCGCCTTGCCACGTCCCGTGCTGCGCCAGCGCCTGATGGATAGCGCCGTAGTGACGGCGAGCATCGCGACTGCACGGTAGCTCGACGACGTTGCGGCCCAGCATGTCATCGATGTCATAGCCGGTGACTCGACTGAAGGCCTGATTCACGGCGATCAAAGCGTAATCGGGATCGAAAATCACGATGCCTTCGCTGGCGGCTTCGAATACGGTCGCTGCCAGTTGACGTTGCTCTTCCTGACCTTTGGTCCTGCTGATGTCGCGACGCGTGCCGACCATGCGGAGCACCCGACCACTTTTACTGCGCTCAACGGCTCGACCGCGATCCTCAATCCAGACCCAGTGGCCATCGACATGCCGCACGCGGTAGTCGACCTGGTAATCCTCGGTGCGGCCTTTCAAATGTTCGATCAGTGTACGTTTGAGCACCGGCATGTCTTCTGCGTGCACACGCGGTTTCAGGTGACGAAGCATGGCCGTCACATATTCCGGTGCCAGGCCGAACAGTTCCTGGATCTGCGTGTGATGGACTTCATCGGTTTGCAGGTTCCAGTCCCACAACCCGAGTTCGCTGGCCTTCATCGCCAACGCCAGGCGCGCTTCACTCTTGCTCAGGGCCTGGTTAGCGACGTCCAACTCGCGGCTGCGCTGGGCAACACGGTTTTCCAGTTCGACCTGGGCTTCGCGCAATTTCTCTTCGGCGCATCGACGATGATCGATCTCTTTGGCTAACTCGAGATTGAGCTGGTCGCTGCGGCTTTGCGCTTGCTGTAAATGCTCGATCAACGCCTGATTCTGGAAGCGCCGCAGCAACCCGCTGTCGATCAGTCGATTAACCTGCCAGGCAATCACGCTCAGTGCGCCCAACAAAATCAAGCCGAACCAGCCCCAGCCATGGTCCTGCGCATCGCCGCCCCAGAACAAATAGGCGATCGCCGGCAATAGGCAGGGCAAGGTAAAAGACAGAAACGCTGGCAGGCTGACCGCATAGGCCACGCTGGCAGAGAGGGCGGCGGCCCCCATCAGGCCGAACACCCACGCTTGCTGCATGAAATTGTCGGCGGGCACCAGGGCAATACCGGCACCGGCGAGGGTAAGGCCAGTGAGGCCAGAGCCGAGCAAAAACATGCGCCGCCAGACCGGATGCGCCTGGCGGTTGGGAATCGCAGAATCGAAGGCCGCGACTTGAATCACCCGTAACGCCACCAGCGACAACAGCCACACCAGCCAGACGCTGACCAGGAAATAGCGCTGCGGGCTCCAGAGCAAACCGGCGCAGACCAGACCATTGATCAACATGAATAACGTGGGCAGTAGCGACCCCTGATAAAGCAGGCGCGTGCGTTCGACCGCCATTTCCATGGCGTACTGCTTGCGGATAACCCGCGGCTCCACCGTGGGGCCCGACAGGTCGGTGCTGAGGGTCATAGGCAATGTTCTTGTTCTTATAATGATGAGCATGAGCCCGAAACGTCGACGGAGCATACACAAGCCAATGCCCTTACCAAACTGCCCCAGATCATAAATTCGACAATATTTGCCCAGCCCGTGCCCCCGCCAAAACCCTTGGAGCACGGCCCGCCAACGCCTGCGGCCAGTGACTGACCGGTCGTCCTCCGCGTATCTTTCATCGGCTAATGCAAAGCTCGGTTTGCCCGGTGTCGCGGCGCACCCTAGAATGCCCCGATGCGCGATGATCTCTCCCTTCTGCTGAACTCCCTCAACGATGCCCAACGCCAGGCCGTAGCTGCCCGCGTGGGTCGTCAGTTGGTCCTGGCCGGTGCTGGTTCCGGTAAAACCCGAGTGCTGGTGCACCGTATCGCCTGGTTGATCCAGGTCGAAAACGCTTCGCCGCACTCAATCCTGTCGGTGACCTTCACCAACAAGGCCGCGGCCGAGATGCGTCAGCGCATCGAGCAGCTGATGGGGCTCAACCCCGCCGGCATGTGGGTCGGCACCTTCCACGGCCTGGCGCACCGCTTGCTGCGGGCGCACTGGCAGGAAGCCGGGCTTAGCCAGACGTTCCAGATTCTCGACAGCGACGACCAGCAACGGCTGGTCAAGCGGGTGATCCGCGAGCTGGGCCTGGACGAGCAACGCTGGCCGGTCCGTCAGGCCCAGTGGTTTATCAACGGGCAGAAAGACGAAGGTCTGCGTCCGCAACACATTCAAGCCAGCGGCGATCTGTTTCTGGCGACCATGCGCAGCATTTATGAGGCCTACGAGGCCGCTTGCCTGCGCGCTGGTGTGATCGACTTCTCCGAATTGCTGCTGCGTGCCCTCGATTTGTGGCGCGACCACCCGGGCTTGCTGGCTCATTATCAGAAACGCTTCCGCCACATCCTGGTTGACGAATTCCAGGACACCAACGCCGTGCAGTACGCCTGGTTGCGCTTGCTGGCCAAGGGCGGCGACAGCCTGATGGTGGTCGGCGACGACGATCAGTCGATTTACGGCTGGCGCGGGGCGAAAATCGAGAACATCTATCAGTATTCCGATGACTTCCCGGATGCCGAAACCATTCGCCTGGAGCAGAACTATCGCTCCACCGCCGGCATCCTCAAGGCTGCCAACGCCCTGATCGCCAACAATACCGGGCGCATGGGCAAAGAGCTGTGGACCGATGGCGGTGAAGGCGAAGCGATCAACCTGTACGCCGCGTTCAACGAACACGACGAAGCACGCTACGTAGTGGAAACCATTGAAAGCGCGCTGAAAACCGGCTTGGCCCGTAGCGATATCGCGATTTTGTACCGCTCCAACGCCCAATCCCGCGTTTTGGAAGAAGCCTTGCTGCGCGAGCGCATTCCGTACCGCATCTATGGCGGCCAGCGCTTCTTCGAGCGGGCAGAAATCAAGAACGCCATGGCTTATCTGCGCTTGCTGGAAGGCCGTGGCAACGATGCGGCGCTGGAGCGGGTGATCAACGTCCCGGCCCGTGGTATCGGCGAGAAAACCGTCGAAGCCATCCGCGACCACGCTCGTCATAGCGATGTGTCGATGTGGGAAGCCATGCGCCAGTTGGTCGCCAATAAAGGCCTGACCGGTCGCGCTGCCGGCGCGCTCGGTGCTTTTATCGAGTTGATCGAGAACCTCGCTGCCAAGTGCATGGAAATGCCTCTGCACCTCATGACCCAGACAGTCATCGAGCAATCCGGGCTGATCGCCTATCACCAGGCGGAAAAAGGCGAAAAGGGCCAGGCTCGGGTAGAAAACCTTGAGGAACTGGTCAGCGCCGCGCGCAACTTCGAAAACGCCGAAGAAGACGAAGACCTGACGCCACTGGCGGCGTTCCTTGGCCATGCGTCGCTGGAGGCCGGTGATACTCAGGCCGAAGAGCACGAAGACAGCATTCAGCTGATGACCTTGCACAGCGCCAAGGGCCTGGAATTCCCTTACGTGTTCCTGGTGGGCATGGAAGAAGGCCTGTTCCCGCACAAGATGAGCCTGGAAGAGCCCGGCCGCCTTGAGGAAGAACGCCGTCTGGCCTACGTCGGCATCACCCGGGCCATGCAAAATCTGGTGATGACCTATGCTGAAACCCGACGCCTGTATGGCAGCGAAACCTACAACAAGGTGTCGCGTTTCGTACGGGAAGTGCCGAAAGGCCTGATCCAGGAAGTGCGTTTGTCCAACAGCGTCAGCCGTCCGTTCGGTGGTAATCAATCGATGAGCGGCAGCAACCTGTTCAGCGGCAGCGAGATTCCGGAAACCGGCTTCAGCCTGGGTCAGACGGTAAGGCACTCGATCTTTGGTGACGGCGTGATCCTGAATTTCGAAGGTGCCGGAGCTCAGGCGCGGGTGCAGGTGAACTTCAGCGAAGGCAGCAAGTGGCTGATGCTGGGTTACGCGAAGCTGGAGGCTATCTAATAGCTTTCTGTGGGAGCGAGCTTGCTCGCGATTGAGATCGCTGCGGTGTATCTGTTAAATCGCGGTATGGCTATCGCGAGCAAGCTCGCTCCCACAGGGTTTGTGATGAGCCTGTCTCAACGGGTTGATCTGGCATAAGGCGTAAATCATGGGCTCAGGCTTCTTTTCTTCCTGGACATTCTGGGCCCTGATGTCGGCGGCATTTGCCGCCATGACCGCGATCTTCGCCAAAATCGGCATCGAAAACGTCAATTCCGACTTCGCCACCCTGCTGCGCACCGTAGTGGTATTGGTCAGCCTGGCCTTGATTTTGTACGCCACGGGCCAATATCAGTCATTAGGATCGATCTCGGCGAAGAGCTACCTGTTCTTGCTGCTGTCGGGACTGGCCACCGGCGCCTCGTGGATCTGCTACTTCCGCGCGCTGAAACTGGGGCCGGCCTCGCTGGTCGCTCCGGTGGACAAGCTCAGCGTGGTGCTGGTGGCGGTGCTCGGCGTGATCCTGCTGGGCGAAAAACTCGACCTGCGCCAATGGGGCGGAATCGGCCTGATCACGGCCGGTGTGGTCATGCTGGCGCTGCGACGCTAGACAGTCTTCCTACAGAAGCTATCCACTCGTCCCACGGACCGAAATCAAAAGGCCTTATTGCGCTGACTGAAGCTGAACGCAACCTGTCAGGCAAAAGCCCGAAACACTCTGCCGCTAGCCAGTAACACTTCAGCTGTGCAACATGGCGCGCGTGCCATCCACAAATGGGATTACCCTTTATGAAACGTTTTCTTAGCATCGCCATGGCGTTGTGCATCGGCCTGACGATGAGCCTCGACGCCAACGCCAAGCGCTTTGGTGGCGGCAAAAGCGTCGGCGCTGCGCCGACCCACCAGACCAGCCAAATGGCGCCTTCTTCTCCAGGCATAGGCGGCGCTGCGGCGACCGCTGGTGCTGCCGGTGCCGCTGGCGCTGCGGCCAAGGCTGGCGGTGCTTCGCGCTGGCTCGGCCCTCTCGCCGGCATCGCTGCCGGTGGCCTGCTGGCCTCCATGTTCATGGGCGGCGGCTTCCAGGGCATGCAGATCTTCGACATCCTGATCATGGCGGTCATCGCCTTCCTGATCTTCCGCTTCATCGCCGCTCGTCGTCGCAAGCAACAGGAGCACATGGCTCCAGCTGGCCACGCGCCGATGCAGCGTGAAGTGTTCAACCAGCAGCCTGCTGGCGGTTCGATCTTCGGCGGTTCGGCTGCACCGGTTGCCGCTCGTCCGGTCATCAATGCGCCGGCCTGGTTCAATGAACAGAACTTCATCGAAGCGGCCCGCAACCACTTCCAGTCCCTGCAGCAGCATTGGGACGCCAACGAAATGGACAAGATTGCCGAGTTCGTGACCCCGCAAATGCTCGAGTTCCTCAAGCGCGAACGCGCTGACCTGGGCGAAGGCTTCCAGTCCACCTACATCGATAACCTCAATGTACAACTGGACGGCGTGGATGATCGTGCCGACAAGACCATCGCCACCCTGACCTTCAGCGGCGTGTCGAAAACTTCGCGTTTCGACCAGGGCGAAGTGTTCAGCGAAAGCTGGAACATGGAACGGCCACAGGGCGAAAACCAGCCTTGGCTGGTCGCTGGTATCCGCCAGAACGGCTGATCCCAAGGCGTTAAGCATGTTGTAATAAAAACCCCAGCCTCGGCTGGGGTTTTCTATTTCGCGGTTGCATCTATAGCGAGCTACTGTATAAACCGCCCCAACTAAACCGCGCCATCAAGCAAGAGGATCCCGGACGTGGAAGAAATCATCGAACAACTGCGTGAAGCCAACGAACCGGTACCGGTCCCCTTGGAGCTGCCCGACGAAGACCAGATCGTGGAAATCGAAGAACAACTGTTCATCGATATTCCATTCGTCTTCAGAGAATTTTTGCTGACCGTCAGCGACGTGGTCTACGGCAGCCTGGAGCCGGTGACTGTCACCGACCCGCAATCCCACACCTACCTGCCAGACGTTGCCGCCAACGCCTGGGACGCTGGCGTTGACCGCAGCATGATCCCGATCTGCCAGGACGGTGATGACTATTACCTGGTCGAAGAAGACGGCACCGTGGTGCTGTGGCAAGCCGAAGAAGAACTGATCGCCGAAGAAACCTGGGAATCGGTGTGGCACTGGGCGCGGGATGTCTGGCTGGAAAGCTGAGACGCCTCGGCTTTGTAGCAGGTGCAGTGTCAGTGGCCGGATGCATCGTTGTGGTTGTCTAACGTTTCGAGCAGGGCTACCTGCATCCGCGTGTGCACGCGGATGAACCAGCGCCAGAGCAATGCGGCCACGGCGGCGGCGACCACGATGATCAATACCAGCAACTTGTTGGTCGGCAGAATACTGGCCGACAAGGCTGCCAGCAGCAGGAAAATCACCAGCAGCGAGAGGATCGGAATCACTTCGGCGATCACCCGACGCACTCGCTGCGTGTGGCGCCCGGCCATTTCCGGCTTCACGCCCATCTCGGCCAACAGCAGCGACAACGCCTTGAGCTTGCGATAGGCGGCGATCAGGAACGGCAGCGACACCAGCAGCGCCCCACCCCAAATCAATGCTTTCTGCCAGCTCGGGTCGTTGATCCAGTCTTGAAAATAGACGGACACGCGCTCGGCGAAGAATGCCCCCGAGAAGAAAATCGCAATCACCAACGCCAGATTGACCCCCACCTGCAACAAAATCCGCCGAATCATCGACGCCAGCAGCGCGCCCTCGCCCTGCGGCTGAATGCTGCGCAGCCATTCGCCGTACATCCCCAACACCCTGCCCAGCCGTTGCGGCATCACCGCAGCCAGCTTGATCGACAGCGGATCGGCCGCGCGAATCAGGTATGGCGTCAGCAGTGTGGTGATCACCGAAACCGCCACGGCGACCGGGTAGAGGAAATTGCTGGTGACCTGCAGAGTCATGCCCAGCGCTGCGATGATGAAAGAAAATTCGCCAATCTGCGAAAGCCCCATCCCCACGCGCAGTGAGGTGCGTCCGTCATTGCCGGCGATAAACGCACCGAGGCCGCAGGACAGCATCTTTCCAAGCACCACAGCCACGGTGATCACGGCGATTGGCCAGGCGTATTGTAGGAGGATCATCGGGTCCAGCATCAGGCCGATGGCGACAAAGAAGATGGCGCTGAACAAGTCGCGAACCGGCTCAATCAAGCGCTCTATTTTCAACAGTTGCCGAGACTCGGCCATGATCGCGCCAATCAAAAACGCGCCGAGCACCATGCTGTATTCCAGCTTCACCACCAGCAGGCAGAAACCAAAACACAGCCCCAGCACGGTGATTAACAGCATCTCGTTGCTGTCGAATTTGGCCACGTAAGCCAACAGCCGCGGCACCAGTAAAATCCCGATGACCAACGCGACAATCATGAACAGCGAGAGCTTGCCGACCGTGGAAAACACTTCGCCGGAGCTGACTGTGCCGCTGACGGCGATGCTCGACAGCAACGCGATGATGCCGATGCCCAGGATGTCTTCAACGATCAGCACACCGAAGATCAACTGCGCGAAGCGCTCATTTTTCATCTTCAGGTCGTTGAGTGCCTTGACGATGATGGTGGTCGAGGAAATCGCCAGGATCGCGCCGAGGAACAGCGAATCCATGGTGTTCCAGTCAAACCAGCGACCAATCTCGTAGCCGATCCAGATCATCAACACGATTTCAAGGAACGCCGCGATGAACGCCGTCGCGCCGACCTTGAACAACTTGCGCAGGCTGAATTCCAGACCGAGGCAGAACATCAGGAAGATCACCCCGAGCTCCGCGAGGGTCTTGATGGTTTCTTCGTCGTGGATCAGCCCGAACGGCGGCGTGTGCGGGCCGATGATGAAACCGGCGACGATGTAGCCCAGCACCACGGGCTGCTTGAAGCGATGGAACAGCACGGTCACCACGCCGGCGATCAACATGATCACTGCCAAATCCTGAATGAAACTGATGGCATGCATGGCGTGTGCTCCTTAAGCGGGGACTTTTGGAGGTTAACACCGGGACTTGTGCCGCAAAGGCGGTGCAATATATGGAAACAGATCGAAACAGGCGTGACGGCAGCCAGCTGCCCGGCGTCCCGATAACTGTTGGTTTTGAAAAGCTGACAAGGCACCCGCAGAGGTGCGCCCCTGAAATTCTGCCTTGAACCGTGAGAACGCTATGGAACCCGGAAACGCACA
>Ga0302168_1000019_pt1 | contig 42229 bp, 40 predicted proteins | sample I_Fen_N1_2_FD_193494 | JGI IMG/M metagenome (GOLD analysis project Ga0302168, IMG submission 193494) | Peat permafrost microbial communities from Stordalen Mire near Abisko, Sweden - I_Fen_N1_2 | ecosystem: Environmental > Terrestrial > Soil > Wetlands > Permafrost | place: Sweden: Abisko...
AGTGCAATTAGAGGAAAGAACCGTGAATTAAGGACAAGAAAGGTCTGATTTTCGCCGACTTATGATTTTTTGAGCCTCAAGTAGTGAGGGCATCAAAAATCGGTGGGTACTTCAGACCTTCCTTAATGCCTGGAGAAAACGACTATATCGAGTTCGACTCCACGGGCACATTGAAAGCCTGAGCAACTTGAGTAGCCAATGCACGAGCATGTTGGTGAAGTTCCGGGACGGCTGTAGCCTCCCACAGTCGAGCCTTGAGCATAGGGTCTACATAACTTAACCATCCTAAGCTTTTCCCGAACCTGTCCAACAACTACATAGTCTTTACCGGCATTGATTCCGAGACTCAATGAATCGTAAGCGCTCCATGAACCCCACATTTTAAAGGCGGGGATCTATGGCTATCTTGGAATTTGCGGCGTGCAGTTCCACGGCAGCAAGGCCTCGAAGTCTTCTACGCTCGAGGTTTGTGGCAGGCGCAAGTGCGTGGCACAGCCACGCATAAGGCTCTTGACCGTTGGCTTTAGCCGTCTCGACCAAACTGTAAAGTTGAGCGCTGGCCGTCGCGCCTTTGGGCGTGTCGCTGAACAGCCAATTCTTGCGCCCGATAACGAAGGGCCTGATCGCACGCTCGGCGGCGTTGTTGTCGATCGGCAAGTAACCGGCTTCGGTGTAGCGCACCAACTTGTTCCAGTTGCTGCTCAGATAACTGATCGACTTACCCTGCGCGTTCTGCGCGGTTACTTGAGGCTGGCTTTTCTCCAGCCAGGCGTGCAACTGCGCCAACACCGCCAGACTGTTTTGCTGTCGACTTTCGTGGCGATGTTCATCGCTGGCTTCTTTTAAGTCTCGCTCGATACCGTACAGCTTGTTGATCAGATTCAGGGCGATATCTGCGCGCCCAGTCTTGCCTTTGGGCTGCACTTTTTGCGCTTCGACGAACTTGCGTCGAGCGTGTGGCCAACAGCCCATACGCTCGATACCAGGCTGTACACCTAGCGCGTTGTAACCGGCGTAATCATCGGTCATCAGGTAGCCGCGATAGCTTTCGAGCAAGCGCGACGGTACCTCCTGCGCTCGGCTGGTCGAGTAGTCAAAAAGAATGACCGGCTTATCAGGCGGCCCGCCGGTTTGCACCCACATCCAAGACTGGCTGTTCGGTTCTCGATCAGGCTCTTTCAGCACTTGCACGCGCGTTTCGTCCCGTCGCCTCTCGACACCCGGTAGTACTGTGGCAAACGTGCAGATCTCCCAGGGTATTTCGCGCGACCTTCCTGCTTATGCCTGTCGGATCTACGTCGCAGCGTTCCGTGCAAGTATTGGGCTTTAGGGAAACACGCCCCTTTATCCCGCTGCGCCGCCTCAATTCGCTTGCTGTTCGTCAGGCCAGCATTTTGCCTCGGGCTTCCTTCAGATTCGCGGTCACCCGCGACACCCTTGCGTCTGGCTAACACTTCCCCTTGCCGGGTGTGTAGATGACTTTCACCTCCAAGTCACCAGCGTGACCACCACAGCCAAGCTGGTTGCGCTTGCGCGCAACGCGCCATGCCTGGAGCATGTACAAAAACGCCGGCTCGTTGGCCGGCGTTCGGTAGGATCTGCAGCAACTGCTGCGCGGTGATGGGCATAGGGTCCTCTTTTGTTACACTGCGCGCCAAATCGGCATAAGAGCGAATGAGGGAAGACGCATGTTGTGGGAAAAACTGGGGATCGTTTATGCGCCAACAGGCGAATTAATATCGGCAAAGACGCATGCAATGGTCCCGACCCCCTTCCTGCTGGATGAGGATACGATTCGAGTTTTTGTGACGCTCTGCGACGCAAACATGATCGGTCGACCAGGATTCGTTGATGTCGACGCAAGAAACCCGTTGCGCATCCTTCGCATTGAAGAATCGCCTCTGCTAGACGTCGGTGCCCCAGGCAACTTCGACGATCATGGGCTGATAACTTGCAGCGTCACGCGCGGCCCAAATGGCCGGCTATTCCTTTACTACGCGGGGTTTGAGCTTTGTCAGACTATCCGCTATCGATTGCTGACCGGAGTGGCTGTCAGCGACGACAACGGAGAAACTTTTCGCCGCGTGCGCGAAACTGCTGCGCTGGAGCGTAGCGAAGATGAGCGTTATTTCCGTGGCGGTCCATTCGTCATCTTTGAGAGTGGCGTCTTCAAGATGTGGTACGTCGCCGGATCGGAGTGGGAAGAAATCGATGGAAAGCAGATGCCAGTTTATGAGCTTCGATACCTGGAATCATCCAATGGCGTTGACTGGGGACCGAGGGGCGAAACTGTCTTGCCAATCACTGAACCAGATGAGCACGGGTTTGGACGCCCATGGGTCACCAAACAGGGAGATGGCAGCTATTCGCTTTTCTATTCGGTGAGACGTCGTTCGTTGCGTGCGTACAGAATGGGGTACGCCACGTCTGCCGACGGTAGACAATGGGATCGAAAAGATGGGGAGCTTGGACTTGATGTAACTCCTGGGTCTTTTGACTCAGAAGGCATCATGTATGCCGCCGCAATTTATGCTCACGGTAAGACATGGTGTTTCTACAACGGTAATGGTTTTGGCAAAGAAGGATTTGCCGTAGCTGAGCTGGTCAGCTCGTAGTGGCTGCCGCATCCTACCCTACTGATCGCTAACAATCGGCCGCACATTCACAGGTGTTACTGCGTAATGCGCGGCCAAGTACAACTTAGATCACAGCTTGGAACTTAGCGTGTTTCCAATTGCTTTCTCAAGCCACTCCGTGACGCTTATACCCTGCTCTGCCGCAGACTTAACAACCTCATCTTTAAGCTTGAGATCCACACCTTCAAGTTGTCCAAGATGTCGAGTCCGCATAGTACCGCCGCGACGTCCAACATGTGGGATATCTGGATTAATATGGGGGCCTTCCGCACTCTTGTCGAACTGGACTACATAGAAGCAGTTTCCAAGTACCCAACTTACGGAGGGGTTAATGGCCGAGAACGGTAGTAATCCAAGTGGCGCCTCATGTGCCCACAGGTAATTATTGGCGATCACCATGCGTCCATAATCGGTGTCACGCAACCACGGCGCTACTCCCTCGTCTCCAAATACGACACGGCCGCCATTTTTGGTAACGCGAGCCATCTCCGCTATCGCCCCTTTCACATCATCAAACAGATTGATACCACCGAAATGAAAAGCGGCATCAAAAAATTCATCTTTGAAAGGTAAGTTGCACGCGTTAGCAACGCTCAAACTTATTTGGCAGAGCCCGTCGCCGGATTGATTAGCCATAGAGTCATGCGTCGACATAACCATCTCTGGCGCCAGGTCTGATGCGAAGATTACCCCTTCCGGCCCGAGGCATTTTTGCACGGCAAATACATCATCACCTATTCCGCATCCTGTAATAAGAACACGCGAATTCGGCTTCAGGTTTAGTCGGCTCACCAAGTCGAGTCGAAACACGTCCTCGTCAGCAGAAAATGTCCGGAACATCCAAGAGAGAAAGTTCCTGTACACGGCCCTGGCACCATCGAAGTCGTACATTTCGAGAGAAACTAGTCCGCCATCGGAAAAGTTATCGGCAGCCCGGAAATCAGGAATGTCCCCATTAACTTCGCGCAAAAACTGATAGCTTTGGCGCTGCCCTTTTAGCCCAGTTTCAGAGATCTCAAACGATGAGCCGTCTGAAGGGCAGACGTAGAATGAAAGCAGGGAATCTTGATTATCCATCTCTTTTGCTCGCGCCCAAATTTCGCATTTTTGCATAATTTTTAAGCTCGCGCGGATCTTTATACGATGGTGGCTGGCGTGCGTGGAAGATCGGTAGCGGCTTCGGCAACCACGGAGTTCAATGCGTAAACGTAGTCGCGCACTGCCGCCGCGAAATTCGCAAAATGCTTTCGCTGAACGAGTGCACCACGCCCTTAATGTCCAGTGAGCAGTGGCGCAACTTATTCAAGAATGACTGGGGCGGTTCAACCTGCTGGGGCTATCGGCCAGTCGATGGCAGTAGGGTAACCTGGCTGCTGGTCGATCTTGTTCAGAACCAGTTTGTAGACGGTATAGGCCTTGAACATGGCTTTATCAGTTCAGCATCCATTGGCACGAGCGGAAGTGGAGCCGCGAAGCTCCAAGCGCCATTTGCTTCGACGGCATTCCATCCGACTGCCGGACCTTGGACGATATCTGTCACGTCAATCCAGATCATGTCTGGATGGAACATCTCGGCAATATCGCCATCCGTAGGAAGCAGGTATTGCACGACGCCATCTGCGATATTTGCGTAGGTTTTCATCATGCGTACTCCCACACAATTACGATCCCAGGAGCACCGGCGCCGCCTGTTAATGCTGCTGCACTTACACCGTTACCAGTGCCGCCGCCACCCGCGCCGGGCGAAGTAGAAGCAACACCCGCAACCCCAACGCCGGTAGGAAGTTACCCGACTCCGAACAAGGATGCGCCCGGGCGCTTCACTATGCCTGGTGAAATCGAGGTATTCCCTCCCGCCCCAATGTTCGACCGAATGTTTCCGCCGCCAGGAGCAGTGCTATCAGGGGAAGATTGATAAAACATCCCATCTGATGGCCCGGCCGGGGGGCCGCCACGCCCCCCTGGCTTTCTCGACACCTACGAACGAGACGTCCTTTCGACTCGCGAGCTGGCCAAAGGAACGCTGGGCCTTTACGCCGTGCACTTCCGGCGTTTCCGTATGCAGTTCGAGGGAAAGGCGGTCGATCAAATCACCATTCGCATGGTCGCGGAGATGCTGGATGCGCTCACCCCGCGCACGGCGAACCAGTGCCGGGCACTACTGATCGACATCTTCGTAAGCGCTCCATGAACCCCACATTTTAAAGGTGGGGATCTATGGCTACCTTGGAATTTGCGGCGTGCAGTCCCACGGCAGCAAGGCCTCGAAGGCTTCTACGCTCGAGGCTTGTGGCAGGTGCTCATCCGAACAATCCGGCGAAGTTTTGAAGCGCTCGGACTCCAGCCGCTTTAGCCAAAGGCAAAAGCCGTTGCGCTCCCAATACAAAATCTTCACTCGGTTTCGAGGCTTGTTGAGGAACACGAAAAGCACCGGGTCAAACACCGCGACCTTGATGTCCAGTTCGACCAGAGCGGCGAGGCCATCGATGGATTTTCGGAAGTCGACGGGCTTGGGGTAGAGATAAACTTTTTCGACTTTTACGTCGGGACGCATCATGAGGTGCTGGCTCCGGAAAGGAATCGGGAGCACAGCATCGGGGATCAGATGGTGACTTTGAATGTGGGGTTTATGGAGCGCTTACGCTAAAGCCAACGGCCAAGGGCCCTACGCGTGGCTGCGCCAAGCACTTGAACGCCTGCGATAGGCAACCTCGGTTGAAGATTACGAAGCCTTGCTGCTTTGGTACTGCTCGCTCGCATCGCCTCGCTAAGCGCGCCGCCTATTTTTTGAATAGGTGGGGTTCATGGAGCGCTTACTTTCATACCATACCAATCGCATAAATAGTCGCAAGTCATTTACTGCGTGCGACAGGAGTATGCGACAAGTTCTAGGCAACAATATCGGTAAACCGCGACCTGTCGTATAACTTATGATATTTGCAAAACGTTAAGAAAGGCCTGAGTGACCCAGGCCCTCCCAAACGTTCTTTTATTTATCTATAGTCACAGGGATTGCATATTGGCTACAGCTATAAAACTCTTGATTGTGTACCCCCCCCATTCCTAGTGTGTAGGTTCCGTTTAGTATCGAAAGGTCAATGAGCGTATTGTAACCGGCCGGGTTAAGGCTGGTTTTTTTGAAGGCTGCCCCTACATCATCCCGGACCTCGACGTTCGTCGAAATAAAAGTTTTTTTGCCATTGATGTCAGTAAGTGTCAAAAAAGCTTTATCAAACAATGTTCCATCTTTGGTTGAGAGTGCGAGCCATCCACGCACATTCAAAAGCTCCGCTGAATTAAAATTAAGTTCAGATGAGGTTGGGAGATCTCCATTAATCGAATCAATTGAGCCGTCGCAAGCAATTTCCACATTTTTATTAACGTCTGGGAGCGATGATAATATGTTGTTAAGTACGACATTTTTAGTAGATGCCCTTGGAATGGCTTTAGTATGCACCCCAGGAATATGAACCTTCACCCATCTAGATTTGAATTTCGGTTTAAAATATTTAGATGACTGCGATAAGAACATGACTGAATCAACAGCATCGCCAGAAAACTCAAAGTTATCCAGCAGCGGAGATACCCAAACACCACTCTTTGAGTTTATGATATTTAGTCTGTATTCACGAACATCGCCTGAAAAGAATTTATACCTAACCTTTAGAATACTTCCACGGAATAGCAAATTTTTTATGCGCCCGTAATGGGTAAGTTCAAAGTCTGGAATTATCTTGGTTACCCCATCCGCAACTCTAGGCACCTTGTACCACTCACCAAAATTCATTGTTTTTTCAGATATTGGCGATTCATAATAAACGGTATGCCCATCATTTTCTTCTAAAAGAATCAACGGTAAACCATTTTTACCTTTGGACACGCTAACAGTATGATAATTTAGAAGGATAGAGCTTACTGTCAGAGGATCCTCGTTCAATGAAAGTTTTTGATCAAAATCATCAAATACATTGCATTTCTCAGACCCACAATTTATGCCAGACGTAAACAGAACAAACTTTGGACGATCCGAAGATTCAAAGAATTTCTTATTCATCAAATCCAGCGCAGGCGTAAGCGTCATGTAGTTTTGAAATGACGGACGATATTTGTAATTCAATTTATTTGCAAACGCATACTCATTATTATATGGATATACGTCGATTGTTGACTTCCCAATCCTTCTTAGCAGTTCATCTTCGAGCTTAAAGTCAACATACAAGCTCTGCATCCGATCTTCGTATCCTACACTGAAATCTATTGCCGGAAGCAGTACACTTCTAGTGGGTGCGCCTGGGTAGCTTGGATTAGTTGAAAGATAATACAACACAGCCATAGTTAGCACAAACAGCAGTCGCCCCAACCTGCTTTTATCAAAAATCATTACAAGTGCCAATGCGGCTGTTGGGATGACGAAATACCCGACGTAGTGATCCGTGCGACTAAATCCAAGTTTAAACAGAAGCAGTAATAAAACGTTTAATGTTAGCAGAAGCGATCTACGCCTGAACAAAAGATACACATTCAAAAAAACAGCAACCAGTAGCACGGCGACAAAAGTACTTCCCGAATTTACAACATCCTGCGTCATATCTACCGAGTTACCAAAGCTCAGACTCTTATTAATAACCAAATAATTAACCAAGCTGACCTTATCATGGAAAATGATCAACCCAAAAAAAACGTAACTTACAACCACACCCACAACAAAAAAAACCAATCTCGACACTTTCTTTTCAGAAAAAAAACGAATGAAAAAGTAAGACCCAAATGTCGCCAACCCAACGAGACCATAGAAAAACCTTACATAAAACAAAAAACCAACCACAAGACCAATAACCATCATAAATCGCGATTTAATAACTAATGGTTTATCCTTTGAAAATTCAAAATAGGCAACGACGGCGAAAGGCAAAATAAACAGTGCCGCCGGAAAAATCAAACTGCTGAAAAACAGAAAAAAAGCCACTGCAAAATATATATATGTGCGCGTCTGATTGACCAATGTAAAAATAACCGACCAAAAACATGCATATAAAACACTCAGGAATATTATAGACACCCAATATGTAGACGCACTGTACTGCGATGAATTGTTTCCAGTCAGCCAATACAGCGGCCCATAACTAAACAGAAAATCCTGCCCTCCATAGAACATCTGATTAGTTATATTTGCCCATTGTTCAACATTTCCAGTTGAGAACGCCACCGAATACATTTTCAACGAGGAGAAAACAAGAACAAAAACAGCCAGAAAGGCCACCCCCTCTATCCTGCACCTCCCTAACAAGGACTCTAAATTACCGTATACTTTATGTAAAATGCGAGCTCTAAAGAAACTATTCACTTATCGCTTTCTCTCTTAACATTGTAGTACCCAAAACAACTCTTCAGCAGAATACTCAACACTGAAATATTACCTTTAACACTGCTAATCTTGGTCGGCACTTCACCTTTGGGGTAACGTCTAACTGTAGGAAGCTCGACACAGCTATAACCCAGCTTCGGCACCCGATACGAAAGGTAAGCCAGCAGTTCGTAAGTCATGAATACATCACGGAACGGGGCCACTTTTGGGTCAAGAAGCATTTTCCGACTATAAGCACGAAAGCCTTGAGTGGTATCAGTCCACTTAAACCCAGAGGAAAGTCGCAGCATCGGCGCATGGATATAACGAATTGCGAAATTTCGCGATTTTGGCGTGTTCTCGGCCACGCCTCCTGCCACGAAACGCGAGGCCTGCACAAAATCCACGCCCTGTTGCAACGCTTCAATAAAGCGCGCAATGGCATCAGGCTCATCCTTGTCATTACCGTCAATAGTAATGATGCCCTCATAGCCATGGTCGAGCGCAAAGGCATAGGCACAACGGAGCTGGGCACTTAATTTGCCCGACGCCGTTTTAACCAGCAGCCCGCGCACCCCCATTTGTTTCAGCGCTTGCAACTCCAGTGAACCATCCGTGGTACCACCATCTACAATGATGATATCGGCAATATTTTCGATTTTGAGCGCCGCCATTTTGGCGAGCAGGCTCTTAATTCGTTCCCCCTCATTGATGACGGGTATCACCACGCACCAAGGGTGTTGGCGGCCAAGCCAGAGTCGCGTGTCAAAGGCGGGTACTTGCCACGCGTCGCGGGCTGCAGGAGCAGTATCGAGAGAGTTCATCATGTTTACCATCAAGCTACGCGAGCTGTAATCAGCCCTACGCCGGCGATTACCAGCACGATCCCTGCCCCTGTAGTCCAGTGGAAGGATTCGCGAAAAAATACAACCGAAAACAGGGCGACAGTCGCCACAGCTCCGGCGGTCAAAACCGGGTGTGCCACATTAAGCGGCAGACGCGCCAACGCAGCGGCATAGAGCAGAAAGGCCGCACCGTAAAGCCCAAGCCCTAGCCAAAATGGCCAATTACTCAACGCCGTCATGGGGTCGTTGAGGGAGGGAAACTTGCGCGGGGGCATCATAGCCATCTTCACCAGCACACTGGCGGAAGCATTGGAGAGAACGCCGAGAATGAGGATGAGCCACTTCATGCTCATACCCTCACCTCAACACCAGTCCCGCGGTAATATTGCGTCGCCACCTGAAGGGCTCGTTCAATCGACACCACATGCGACTCATCCTTGGTTGCCACCATCTCGATGGTGACCACATGAGTGGGCAGGTACTGCGACAGGGCGGCAGCCATTTGTCCATGCTCAGTACCTCCATCGCCCAACGGCAACAGGTCGGGCTCGCTGGCATGTACATGCCCAATCAGCGCGGCACAGTCGTGCAAGACCACCAGCGAATTTTCGCTGTTGATAGTGAGCGCACCGGTGTCTAGCTGCATCTGGATAGCTGGATGCGCAATGCACTTCACCACCTGAGCGGTCTCCGCACTGGTGGTCATAAAATTAGCGCCGTAACAGGTGGGGTTGGGCTCAAGACAGATAGTCACCCCGGAAGCCTGAGCGATATCCCCTAACTGCCGAAAAAAAGGAATCGCCATGTCCAAAGCCTCTTGATCGTTCAACCCGCTGCGATCACGATTCTTCGGTGAGCCAAAGACCACCCGAGTTGCTCCCAGGCCGGCGCCGATACGGCATATCGCCACCAAATGCGTTAGCAGGGCCGCCTGGCTATCAGCGGAGCCAAAGACATTCAGCCCCGTGGTGCCAAACAACAGCGCCTGCATACCGGTGATCTCAATCCCGCGCTCAGCCCACCAGTTTTTTACTTGAGCAATATCCTCATTCGTAGCTTTGGCAGGTTCTGGAAAATACTTACCAGGTGCGATATCTATCGCATCAACCGCAAACCGCTGAAGCAGCGTAGCGACTGCTTCATCCTCGTTGATATCCCACGCAATATTGGAAATCGCCAACCTCATGCGCTCGTCCCCGCATCTGCTTTAATCGTGAGCGGCTCGGACTGCGCGTAGGCTCTAACCGCCAGGATCGTTTCGCGAGCGCTGTATTGATAGCCGCCCGACGCACCAAATACTTGGGCGTGCTTCGTCTGCAGGTCATAGGTCGCAGCGGGATTGGCCAAGGTATGAGTGAAGGATTTACCGAAACCCTGTTGGGAAATGTCCTCCACACTAACGGGCTCAGCCGTGAGGTGAACCAATTTCAATCCAGCATTGAGTGCCGTTTGAATGTCATACCAAAGGTTAACCATCGGGTAGAACTGGAACACCCCCCGGCTATCAATTGACTGAAGGTTGTTGTCATTCAGAAAATCGAAGATGACGTTCTTGCGCAGACCTGGGCCAACCAGTCCTGGCAGACGAACAATCAGGTGGTTCGGAAAATGCTCTTCGACGAATGTCTCCAGCATTCGACGATGCAGACCATAGGCATGCAGGCCCGACTCATCGACAGGGCTGTCCTCGTCAACGCCTATGGGATTCTTAAAGACATCCACCGTACTGATCAAAATAAAAATTTTGCACTGGATGGTTTTGAGGTGTTTGATCAGTTCCTTAATTTTTTGTAGATCCGCCTCTGGCTCCCGGTTGGCGATCCACTTCTGCGCCGGAGCACCGGCACACACTACCGTATCAAATGATTGATTATCGATATCGCCAATATTGGTTGAGCGATAAAGCGATGTGAAATTTTCCTGTTTGAGAAGGGTGCCGCCCACGTAACCCGAATAACCAATAAGCGAATTAAACATTCACCTCTCCAAATGTAGATTTTTTTTGATCATCGATGCCGACAATGTCTTCAGCGTCAAGCGTTTCAAGAACGTCATAAATATTGTCAATTTTACCGCCCAGTACCGAATAACAGCCTGGTAACTCTGCGTGCTTTTCAAAAAGGATCGGCCTTCCGTCATTGCCCTCGCTCTTCACTAAAACGGTTTTAATCTCGAATAACGAGTCGATGTGTTTGGCTTTCAATACTTCAGGAATATAACGTCCAACGTCTCTAACCATCCGATCCACGCGGGTATCGCGATCGTAAAGACGCAGTTTTTCATAAGGGTCAACCCCTAGGTGGTCATTCCAGTGCATGTGCGGTGTATAGCGAACATGGGACAGGCTATGCAGCCCACGCGCCGGAAAGGGCATCATCGAGAAGAACGGGCCATCCATCACCGTGATACCCAAACCATTGAGTGATGCGGGCATCTGCATCAGGGCCATTTCCGTAATTTCTTGCTTGAGATCGGTACTAACACCGGGAAAATCGCCTTTAAACTGATTAAGGCCGCTATAGGTGCAGTTGAATACATAGCGACAGGTGATTACTTCCTGGCTCCCCTGCTTCATCTCGGCCACAACCTGCAACGGAGCCTGTGCCCCTTTCAAGATCGCGGTCACCCGTGTTTGGTAGTGGATCTGCACCCCGCTTTCTTTCAGTTCGCGCTCTGCCCAGATCGCGAGCTGCGTGGTGTCGAACGCATATTCTTCGACCAGGTACACATCTTCGATCAGCCGGGGTTCAAACAAGGCCCGCAACACGGGATCTGCTGGCTGGATATCCGCCCCAATCTCCCGACAAAAGCGTTCGAACTGTTTGGCCGTGACTTTCGAGTTTCGCCGGGCAATAGCATAGAGCTTGGTGAAGTCTTGCTTCACAGCGAGCGGCCAGTCCCGTACAAATTTTGGTAGGTTTACCCGGCTTCGATAAGCGGTCGTGAAACTGCGTGGATAGTGATAGCCGTTATGCACACGCGCCTGATTGTTGTAAGAGGCACGCATCAGCAGCGCCGGCTCACGTTCAATCAGCAGGATGCGCTTAAGGCCACGTTGCTTGGCCAGGTACACAGCGATAGCCGCACCGTAAAATCCACCCCCAATTATCACGGCATCCTGACTGGTTTGGCTTGGATCGAGGCGCAACATCAGGAAACACGTTCAATGGTCGGGGGTTTCGCCCCGGCTGAATCTGACACCACTTCTTCGATGTTCAGTTTTTCAAGCCGGGTCATGCGAGCACTGGTGAACTCTTGGCCTACATGATAAAGCGGGCCCTCATTTGACAGGCTGGCCATGTTCAGAATGTATTCGCCTAAGACCAGCAGAACGATCGAGATCAGAAAGAACATGCCCGACTGTTGCAGCGAAAAGCTGATCCAGCCCGGCGCAACATCGGTTTTTAAAATGCCAACCGCGATTACATAAACGCAGTACACCAGGTTGGCAACAGCACCAAAAAGGGAGAGCGAGGTCACCAAACGCATCGGCGCACGCGTGGTCGAGACCAGCAAGCGCATGCCACGGTCGATGCTCTCGCCCAATCGCTTGGGCCGAGATGCCTGCGGCGCGGAGCTGTAGCTCAGGTAAGCACGCGCGAATCCACCCGTTGCAGGAAGGTGCCTATAGGTCATCGCCGGCTGTGGATGCTGCAGGATGAAATTGATCACCCGCTTGCTTAGAACGCGGTATTGCGGAGCTTCCTTGGCCAGATGGACACCATTGAGGCGATTGTAGAGGCTATGAAACACGGCGTTAGCCCCACGATACGCAAGGCTTTGAGCGGGTTTTTGCGCATTATTAGCAAACACCACATCAGCACCGCTGACCGCTTGATCGAGCATCTTAGGGACAAAGCTAATGTCATCAGCCAACGGATCGACAACGACTACGAAATCACCAAGCGCATTCTCCAGTCCAACCCACGAGGCGGTATCCGCGTCCACCTCTTTGGTCAGCGCATACACTTGTAAATTGGCCAATCCATTTTCACCAGTCAGCTGCTTCAACACCAAAATGCTGTCATCATCCGAGGCGTTATCCACCACGATCAGTTCATAATCACTGACGATGTCCGCAATGATAGCCACAGCATCAGACAGGATATTTTCTATACTTGCTGACTGGTTTCGCACCACAAATACGGCAGACAAAAAACAGGGGAAGAAGGGCATCTTTGGACTCTTAAAATGGATTGCCTAAAGCATTGTCCTATTAAAACAAAAATCCGAGCCCTTCTGAGCGAAAAAAAGCGCCACCGCTAGCAGTCGCCAGCCTTCGCCCAAATTGGTGTTGGCATTGTAGGCGCCGGCGACCTGAACCACTTGTACCGCCTCACACATTTGCATCGGTAACGCTCCTTGTTGGTGACGGCCCAGTGTAGTCATTTTACTAGCAGTCGGACGGGCCTTTCAGTCCACTGTCTGCTTGCGGGTGCCGCAAGCACGCCATCGGCGAAGAAACCAGCGAGGAAATCGTGCCGATGCAGCTCCGCAGGATCAAACACCTCTGCAAGGTCTACGCCTGCCGAGGCGGTGAAAGCGCGCCGGTCACCGCTGACAAGCCAGCACAATTGATCGAAAAGAGCATTGCCAACCCCAGTGAGTTGGCGATGTTTGTCTTCCGCGTCGAGGCCAATCGTTTTCTGGATCCACTCTTCTGGTATCTGATAGATACTCAGGCGGATTCCGTCCAGGTGGGGCGGATGACATTTTTCTGTTAGCCGCCTCGGATTGTTTCGTCTTTTCTGGGATGATGGGCTTCTGCGTTCCCTGAAGTGATGGACTCCCCCTTGAATTGGCGGGAGGCCGGGATCAGTTTTTCTGAGATCCGACACAGGTTGTCGCTTTCGACATTAAAGAGATGGGCCCGAGCGTTGCGGCGTAAAGGGAAAGTGTTGTTCTAGAGGATTGAACATGGCGCCACCTAACCGAATTGAGCATGTTGGCTTCGATGATTTCCGACGCTTTGCACAGGACGAGTCGTTGTCCAAATATGAGCGCATCGGATTTCCCGACTCGTATCGTCAGGGTTATGAAGCAGTTATCTTCGAAGATATTTGCGCAAAGCTGACCAATCTGAAGAAAGCTGACCAGCAAGTTGTCGATATCGGTCCGGGTTGTAGCGATCTGCCCAAGATGTTGATCGACCAGTGCGCATCGAATGGTCATGCCTTGACCCTGATCGACAGCCAGGAAATGCTGGATCTGCTTGAGAGCGCCCCCTTCATCGCAAAGGTGCCAGCAATGTACCCGCAATGCCCGGACTGGGTTGCTGGAAACGCAGGAAAGGTCGACGCGATCCTATGCTATAGCGTTTTGCAATATGTTCTTGTCGATGTGGGTTTCTTTCGCTTTCTCGATGTTTCGCTCTCCTTGTTGGCGCCAGGAGGACAGATGTTGATAGGCGACATACCCAATATTTCCAAGCGTAAGCGCTTTTTTTCCAGTGAGACCGGTGTGCGTTTTCATAAAGACTATATGAAGACGGATGAGGCGCCTGTCGTCGAGTTCAACCAGATCGAACACGATCAGATTGACGATAGCGTCGTGATGTCGATCATCCAGCGAGCACGACTCCAAGGATTTGATGCCTATCTGTTACCACAGGACCAGGCACTTCCGATGGCGAACCGGCGCGAAGATATCCTCATCACCAGACCTTGAGAGCAGGAAATGATAAAAACGAAAAAGGTTGTCATCCTGGGCGACAGTGCCTTCGCCGAGGTCGCTTACGAATGCTTTACTCGGGACTCTGAATACGAAGTCGTTGGTTTCGCTGTCAACTCTGCATTTCTTCAACGCACTGAATTGTTTGGTTTGCCTGTCGTGCCGCTCGAGGAGATTGAGCGTTTCTTCGACCCCGAACAGGTCGAGTTCTACGCGGCGCTTGTTTACTCCCAGCTCAACCGTCTGAGAACGCGGCTTTATGAGGAGGCCAAGGCGAAGGGCTATCGGCCAGCAAGTTATATCAGTAGCCGGGCATTTGTATGGCCTAATGCGGTGTTGGGCGAACACTGCTTTATCTTTGAAGATAATACGATCCAGCCATTCGTCAAGATTGGCAATAACGTTGTGCTTTGGAGCGGAAACCACGTTGGCCATCATTCGGTGATCGAGGACAATTGCTTTATCGCCTCTCATGCTGTTATTTCCGGATTTTGCACTGTCGGAAAAAACACTTTCATTGGTGTTAATTCGGCCATTGCCAATAACGTCGTCATCGGCGCCGATAACTGGCTGGGTGTTGGGGTGAATATTCTCAAGAACACGGATCCTGATTGTATTTTCAAAAGCGAGCAGCCGGAGCCAGCCAAAGTATCCGCACGACGTTTTTTCAAGGCCAGAACATGAAGTGGAATAAGCTGGGCGTTGTCTGGAAGCCTGATGGATCTCTCGATTGGGCCAGAACACATGCGATGGGCCCGATACCTTACCGACTCAACGATGAGTCCAGCGATGGGGTTCAAAGGGTGCGTCGAGATGAAGAAATGGGGCTCGATGTATCGCCAGCGGGCGCGGATGCGGAGGCGATCATGTACTCCGCCGTGCTATCGGTTGGGGCCAAAACGTACTGCTTCTATAATGGCAATAATTTTGGTGAGCAGGGTTTCTGCGTCGCGGAGCTGATCCAGTGACCATCGAGATCGTGCGCTTTCAACCAGCACTGAGTGAAGCGTGGAATGCATTCTGCGCGAATGCGGCAAACGCCACGTTCCAGCACTCGCGCCGCTTTCTCGAATACCATGGTGACCGGTTTCTGGATGTATCGGTCGTGCTCATGCACGCCGGCAGCATAGTCGGCGTTTTCCCTGCGGCGCAGTCCCCTGCAGATCGCTCCTTGGTCGTCAGCCATCCCGGCATCACCTATGGCGGCATTGTCCACGATGGCTACCTGTGCGGTGCCAGGATGATCGAAGCGCTGGAGCGGTTGTGCGAACACTACCGCGGGAGCGGATACGACCGTCTTCGATATAAGCCCGTCCCCCATATCTACCAATCTCGGCCGTCGCAGGACGATCTTTACGCCTTGTTCCGGCTCGGCGCACGCCGATCGCGCTGCGACTTGTCGTGCACAATTGATTTGGCCGATCGCGCAAAACCTTCCGAACGCCGCCGACGCGGGCTGAAAAAGGCGCTTAAATCGGTGTCAGTGGTGACGGGGACCGAACAGGTGCGGGCATTGTGGCAGGTGCTGTACGATAATCTGGAGCGCAAGCACGGCGCGGCTCCCGTACACAGCGTGGACGAGATGGAGCAGTTGATCACTCTTTTCCCTGGGGGGATCGAGTTGTTCTGCGCCTGGATCGAAGGGCAAGTCGAAGCGGGGGTCGTGGTGTTCAAAGCGCGCACCGCATGGCATGCGCAATACATTGCGGCGAGTGAGGTGGCCTATTCGGTTTCCGCGCTCGATGCAGTGTTCGATCACGCCACGACCGAGGCCCTTTCGGCCGGGGTCCGGTATTTCGACTTCGGTACGAGCAACGAGTGTGAGGGCACGGTTCTCAATGAAGGCCTCTACCAGTACAAGCATGAATACGGAGGCGGAGGCGCTGTGCACGAATATTATGATATTGATCTATTAGGTGTTCAGCATGTCTGTGTCTGATTGCAAAATCATCAATTTACCCAAGATCACCGATCCGCGGGGAAACCTGACTTTCCTCGAAAGTGGACGACACATTCCCTTCGATATCAGGCGTGTATTTTACCTGTACGATATCCCGACCGGGGAAGGCCGTGGCGCGCATGCGCACAAGGAGCTGCACCAACTGTTGATCTGCCTGTCCGGCAGTTTCGATGTCACGCTTGACGATGGGATGGAGAAGACGACGATCCACCTCAATCGTCCGTGGCAAGGTTTGCATATTCCCCCCATGATCTGGGCTGCCGAGCTCAATTTCGATCCAGGGTCTGTCTGCCTGGTCCTTGTGTCCATGGAGTTCGACGAGTCCGATTATTATCGGGACTACGACGAATTTATCGCCGCCTTACGGTCTCGTTGAGTTTCTGCGAGACCTGGCCGCCTCGGTCGCCATACCTTCAACTGCTGCGCCGGAACGGTTTCGACCGCGTGCGCAGGAGCACCCCGCCGATACGACGGATGTCTCGTTCGGGGGGGCAGGCGTCCTGTATGTGTTCGCGCATCGCCAATTATCTCTGGTGCTACGAATGTGCGGCCAATGTAATTCCATTCGATAGTTAGGAGCATGATTGTGAAAGTGCCATTTCTTGATGTCCGCAACGCCTATCTTGAGCTCAAGCCCGAACTCGATCAGGCGGTCGCGCGGGCCCTCGATTCTGGGTGGTATATCTTCGGGGAAGAAGTTGCCCAATTCGAAAAATCTTTTGCCGACTATGCGGGCACCCGTTTTGCAGTCGGGCTCGGCAACGGGCTCGACGCCTTGCGAATCACCTTGATGGCGATGGGCGTGTCGGAAGGGGACGAAGTCATCGTGCCGTCCAATACCTACATTGCTACTTGGCTCGCTGTGACACAGTGCGGAGCACGCCCAGTACCTGTCGAGCCCGACGTCGACACCCTCAATATCGATCCACGTCGCATTGAGCAGGCCATGACCAGTAAGACCAAGGTTATTCTGCCCGTTCATCTGTACGGGCAGCCTGCAGCAATGGGACCGATCCTCGAACTGGCCCGCGACAAGGGGGTTCAGGTCCTCGAGGATGGCGCACAGGCGCACGGCGCACGTTATCGTGGTAAGCGCATCGGTGGACACGGAGATGCCGTGGCGTGGAGCTTCTACCCCGGCAAAAACCTCGGCGCGTTCGGTGATGGGGGCGGTGTCACTACCAACGACCCCGAACTCGCAGAGCGAATTCGGACGATTGCAAACTACGGTTCTAAAGTTAAATACGTCAATGAGGTTTGTGGCCTAAACAGCCGGCTCGATCCGATCCACGCCGCGGCACTGGCCGTCAAGCTGCCGTTCCTCGATGAATGGAACGCGCGTCGCGGGGAGATTGCCGCCTATTACCGGAAGCATTTGCAAGATACCTGTGTGAGGGTGCCGACTCCGCAACCGGATTGCACGTCGTCGTGGCATCTGTTCCCCGTTTTTTCGCAACGGCGCGATGCTTTGCATGCGAGGCTGAAGGAGGCCGGTATCGAAACGCTGATTCATTACCCGATTCCTCCTCATATGCAACAGGCTTACCAGTTCCTTGGTTTCGAAAAGGGCGCTTTCCCCATTGCGGAGGCACTGGCCGAGACTGAGCTCAGTCTGCCAATCGGTCCGCACATGACCCTCGATCAAGCGGCTTACGTTTGTGAAACTATTGCGAGTTTTCAGTAATGGATGATTTCGATTTCGATCTCGAGCGCTTGCAAGCTACGGTCGTGGAGTATATTTCCCAGTCGAACTACGGCGATGCGATGGCGTGCATCAAGTCATTTGCCGAGCAAGTCATCAACGATCCGGCTTCAATTGGTGTTGTGTTCGCGAGCCGCGAACTCGACTCTCTGTGCAGAATGGTAGCCGATGCCTACTATACCGATCATTGCCATGTGCCTGAGAGGGAACGGCAGGGCACCGTCATTCTGGCGTCAGAACTGGTCAGGGCCGGAGGGCATGTCGAACTGATCAAGGACTATCTGGCTCTCGGACTGCTCGAGAGCCCGGTTCGCGTCGCCTTGACCGATCTGTTCAATCGTATCGATCTCGCCTCGATTAACGAGTGGGAAATTCTGCTCGGCTGCGAAGTCTTCGTTATGAACGAAACAGGGTTCGATGGCAAACTTGACGCCCTGACCGCGCGGCTTGGCGAGTGGAATCCTTCCACCATTTTGACCCTCGGTCACAATCAAGACATCGTGTGCATCGTAGCGGCCCATGCCCCTGGCATCAGGAACCGCTATTACATTCACCATGGCGATCACCATCTGTCTCTTGGTGTGACGTGCGAAGCGTTTCAGCATGTCGACTTGCACAACATGTCATATGAGTTGTGCAAAAACGAGATTGGAGTCGCGCAACAGCTTTATTGGCCGATCAGCGCTGTTGGTACATCCCAAGTTAAAACCCGATTCCTCGACCGAGGGGTCTTGACGACCTGCTCATGCGGTCGTATGTCCAAGTTCGAATCGGGATCGTACGCGCTTCGCTATGAACGTGCTGTGGCCTGCATCCTAAAAGCCTCGCGCGGATACCATGTGCATATCGGGGATTTGTCCGATGCATTTCTGCAGAAAATCCACGAGGAACTCGATGCTGAGAACGTAAGCCATGACCGGCTCATTCACATACCGTGGGTCGCTTCACTCTCTCAGGCGCTTATCGAAAACGCGGTGGATGTATATGTTTCTTCTTTACCGCTTGGAGGCGGCAAATCGTTAATCGAAGCGATGTCAGCCGGGGTGCCTGTCGTTACCCACGAATCATATCGCTCGCGTTATCACTCCGGTTCCGATCTTGCTTATCCTGATAGCTATACGTGGAGCAACTATGAAGAGCTCGGTCGGATTTTCAAGCAGTGGGACCAGCCGTTGTTGACGCGACACGCCGCATCCGCACTACAGCATTTTGAGCGTTACTACTCGCAAGCCGCTTTTTTGAAAGCTTTTGTCAGCGGGCCGGACAGTGCTGCCCTTGTTCCGCCATTGCATACGTATCACAGAAACCAGCTGCAGAATCATCTGGATATAAAACGCCAGAGAGTGCAAGAAATCGGGCATTTGATAGCTGAAAAAAATAGAATATTCAAAGAATGGGAGTACGTACATTCGATGTATAAAGAATATTCTGAGACGATCGCGATGCAACAAGCGGTGATTGAACAACTGACACAGGAAAGACTCGTGTTAGAAGCGTCCGTCATGACTCAACGACAGAATGAGAGCGCCCCAAAATCGTGGAAAGGAAAGTTCAGAAAGATCGCTGACGTGATACTTGAAAAGTAAAAGTTCAGTTGCCTTGCATTGCTTCGATAGAATTGACACATGTTATTTGCAAAATCGGCGGCATGACTTCGCTTCCTAAGTTGCGTATGCATCAGTGACGCTCCATGACATTGATAAGGAAGAACAGCTTTCCCGAAGCTGCCTCCCAAACCTGGGTCATGGAGCAATTTTGTCAAATATGTATCCGTTACAGAGCGTGTAACGATCAGGGTTCGAGGCGACGCTGCTGGTAAATCAAGTCGACGATTTCACCATCCGGGGCGTAGCCACTGACAGTGTCACGCAGAAGTTGGCGAACCCGCGAATAATCATCCCTCTCAACGGCAGACAGCAACTCCATCAACTTGCCCTTAAGCACTTCCCAAGGCAAATGATCTTCCTTGGCGCTCATGATCATCGGGTGCCGGGTAGCAGACACGTTGTCGCCTATCAGCAACTCTTCGTAAAGCTTTTCCCCGGGACGCAGTCCAGTGAACTCAATGGCAATGTCGCCGTGCGGATTTTTCTCCGAGCGGATGCTCAGGCCAGACAGGTGAATCATCTTCTCCGCCAGCTCGACTATCTTGACCGGCTCGCCCATGTCCAGCACAAACACATCACCGCCCTGCCCCATGGAGCCGGCCTGTATGACCAGCTGTGCCGCCTCGGGAATGGTCATGAAGTAACGGGTAATCTTCGGATGCGTAACCGTCAGAGGCCCACCCGACTTGATCTGTTTGTGGAAAAGCGGGATAACCGATCCCGATGAGCCCAACACATTACCGAACCGCACCATGGTGAAACGGGTCTTGTTGACCCGCGACACATTGGACTTGTCCCCGAATAACACCGGCGCCAACTCACGACTGAGGGCCTGCAAGGTCAATTCGGCCAACCGTTTGGTGCTGCCCATGACATTGGTCGGGCGTACGGCCTTATCGGTAGAGATCAGCACAAAGTTTGCAACACCTGCCTCCAATGCAGCCTGAGCGGTATTGAGTGTCCCGATCACATTGTTCAGCACACCTTCAGCAATGTTGTGCTCAACCATCGGCACGTGCTTATAGGCCGCCGCGTGATAAACCGTGTCCACATCCCAGGTCTTCATTACATCCAGAAGTTTATGGGGGTGACGAATAGACCCCAGTATCGGCAACAACCGGACAGACAACGACTCACGAGCAATACGATGCTCGAGCTCGGACAAAATGCTGTAGAGATTGAATTCGCTATGATCGAACAACAACAGCGTGGTTGGCCCCAGGGAGAAAATCTGACGACAGAGTTCGGAACCGATCGAACCGCCCGCTCCCGTTACCAAAACCGTCTTGCCCTTGACGCATCGAGCCAACAAATCGGGCTGCGCCGGCACCGAATCCCGCCCCAAAAGGTCAGCAATGTCGACTTCCTGAATGTCATCCACCTTGACCCGACCACTGGCCAGGTCAGTGAAATTCGGAACACTGCGCACATGGAGCGGGAAGTCCTCGAGAAAATTGAGAATCTCCCTACGCCGCGCACGAGTCGAAGACGGCAATGCCAGAAGGATTTCCTGAGCACCCGTCACGTCGATCATCTGCTGAATATGCTTGGGCTTAAACACCTGCAACCCAGCAATCGAACGATCCGCGATAGAGGAATCGTCATCGACAAACGCCACAGGACGCATCACGCGCCCCATGCGCAAGGCTGCAACCAACTGGTTGCCCGCGACGCCAGCACCGTAAATGGCGACCTTGGTCAAACCATCGTCTCGATTGACAAACGGTACATGCTGCGCAGCGGTGAACCAATCGCCCATGAAATACTGACGCATGCACAGACGCAGACCGCCAATGATCACCAGGCTTAGCCACCAATAATTGAAGATAATAGAACGTGGCACCACGACGTCGTGATTGCTGTACCAGTAGACCACCACGGCGAGGATCAGCGAGGACAGACTGACTGCCTTGACGATGGCAATCAGTGCATCATTACCGAAGTAGCGCATGACAGCGCGGTACATGCCGAAGCGTACGAAAAGGGGAATGGCGATAATCGAGGCACAGACGAAGAGCCAGAAATGGACCTTTAGCGGATTGTATACGTCGTCGATACCGAGGCGGACAATAAAGGCCAGCCACAAAGCGACCCACACCAAGACCACATCAGTGGCGACCTGTATCAGTCTTTTCTGCCTACGAGGCAAACCCAGCAAAATTATCCGTACTTTATCCATTCAAGCTATCGAGCACGCAGCCCTCTCCTTTTACGCGGTCGTCTATCAGCATTGTAACCTCAATGACGGCGAGATCGCCCAATACTTGCACATGGCAGGGCCCATGAAGGATCATTTAACAGAAAGCGCCGCTATATTTCGCCCCCCTCTGACCGAGCCGCCGGACAGACAACGCGCGGACGCGAAACTCGCCTGAAAACCTGAAACGTTGCTGCCGCGAAACTGCTCATCGGCAAACATTAGCAAATCGCTCCACCCGCTTCGAGCAGGCTATTTATTGGCGTGCTGACGATCAGACGCTGTGACTTGACCCAAAATGCGTTTCTGGAGTGAGGGAAATTTCTTGGGAGTTCACCTCTCAGCGTGGGATGATAGAAAACGTGCGATTCACCTTACAGATGACTTACTCGCGAGCTCTAGCACACCTGGATCGCTCAACACAAGCACTTCTTTTTGATCGAATAGCTCATGCCTGGCATGATAGCGAGCGCGCGCCATACGAAATAGCTGCAGACTTTACGCCCCCTCATTGCAACAGGGGCAGGCACTCTACGTGGAGTACATTCCGCGATCGTAAAAAACTGGAAACCAGACGGGATGGAAAAAGTGACACTCCCCCCTCCTACAAGATTACAATCACTGACTGTTTTGACAACCCGGTGTTTCGAATGCTAAACAACTCAATTACCGCCGCCATGGCAGATATAGCGACGGCTGTAAAGCGCTATTCCCTGGTAGGCATGCTCGGATGGCAGGATGTACGTCAACGGTATAGGCGCTCGGCTGTCGGACCGTTTTGGCTAACCATCAGCATGGGCGTTATGATTGGTACTATTGGCCTCGTGTTTGGCCAAATATTTAACTCCCCCATGAAAGAGTTCCTGCCATTTCTTGCAGCAGGTATGATTTTGTGGAGTTTTATTTCTACCTGTGTGTTAGAGGGCTGCTCCAGCCTCATCGCCGCAGAAAGCATTATCAAACAACTCCCCATCCCACTATTCGTGCATATTTTACGCACAATATGGCGCAATACTTTGATCCTCGCGCACAACATCGTCATTTTCCCGCTTGTGCTGCTGGCTGTTCAAAAACCATTGGGGCTGGAAGCACTGTGGAGTATCCCGGGCTTTGCACTGCTTGTTCTCAATCTGGCATGGATTAGCTTGATATTGAGCCTTTTATGCGCTCGATATCGCGACCTCCCGCAGATCATTGCGAGCGTCTTGCAAATTGCCTTTTACTTGACGCCAATCATGTGGCTTCCAAGCCTGCTACCTGGACGAGCCGGCACCTATTTGCTGGATTTGAACCCCATCTATCATCTCTTACAAATCGTCAGGGCCCCATTGCTCGGACAGGATGTGAGCACTGTTAGCTGGTGCGTGGCCGGGGGCATGGCTCTGTTTGGCTGGTGCATAGCGATCATCATCTATGGCCTCTATAAACGTCGCATTGCTTATTGGCTCTAAGAAGAAAACTATTATGGCTTGTATTGAATTTAATAACGCATGCGTTGATTTCCCTATCTATAACGCAAGTGCTCGGTCCCTGAAAAAGCGACTGATTCAAGTCGCTACAGGCGGCAAAATCAGTTCCAACGAGCAAGGCCGAGTGATCGTCAGAGCACTGGAAGACCTGACTTTTTCCCTCAACGACGGAGACCGGGTGGGATTGCTCGGTCATAACGGCGCTGGCAAAAGCACATTACTCAGACTGCTGAGCGGTGTATACGCCCCCTCCGCTGGCACCGCCAGCATCAGCGGCGAAGTCGCTTCCCTCATTGATATTTCATTAGGGATAGACCCGGAGGCATCCGGCAGGGAAAACATCTTCATGCGCGGCATCCTGCTTGGGATGACAAAAAGTGACATTGCAGAAAAACTCGAAGAAATTATTGAGTTTTCTGAACTGGGTGACTTCATTGACATGCCGGTACGCACATACTCTTCCGGTATGCACTTGCGCCTGGCCTTTGCGGTATCGACGACCATCAGACCTGAAATATTGATCATGGACGAATGGCTGTCGGTAGGCGACGAAGGCTTCAAGCACAAGGCAGAAGCTCGGATGAACGAACTGGTCGAAGCCACCAGCATTTTGGTGATAGCCAGCCACTCCCGCGACCTGGTACTGCATACATGCAATCGGGTCATTTGGCTGGAGCACGGCAAAATAAAAATGGACTCGGACCCCGAAACAGTTACCCGAGCTTATTTTGGCCACTAATATTTTAGTCCGCGTCTGCAACCCTCATTAAGCTAATAAGCCGGTGAACTCATAAGAATCCACTTTATCAAGTCAAGATGAACGTAGGTTCTGTTTGAAAGTAGCCGCGTAGCCATTGCAGCGTAGAAGACAAAGCAACAAAGCCTCTTGCAAGCTGCATCTCATGATGCGAACCGACGCAAGAGCGAAAAGGTTTATCTGCACCCGCCCCCCCCCAAGAAAACTATCGATAACGACGCAGCCCGGGTTGAACAGGTCATTATGGTGACGTTATTCACCTGCCTGCGCTTGACGTACTCTTCAATAAATCCGGCGACCATGTGAAAATTTTTGCAGCGCGGAGAGAGACGCCGCCACTGCTGCCCCCCCAAGAGCTATGGGTCAAGGCTAGCCAAAGCAAATAAACATGCCTATCATCCCGCGCTTATAGATCAAACTATAAACATTCAAGGCCTGACATGTCAGAAAAATTGGAATCCGGAAACAATAGACTATTCCCTCTTGAAGCTTATAGGGGAATAGCTGCATTTATTGTGCTTGTTCACCATTTTTTTTTAGGGTTTTCCCCATACACAACTGGATTATTAGGGGAAGCACGAAACAAAGACAGCTTAATAGGGCAGCCATTTTTTGCTTTTTTTAACGGCACAGCGGCTGTCGGTTTTTTCTTCACCCTTTCGGGCTTTGTTTTGTGCTGGTCCTATTTTAATCATGAAAACCCACAAAAACTGCTTCTGGCATTTCTTAAAAGACTTCCGAGACTGGCCGCCACAGTAACGATTACTACTGTCGCAAGTTACTGCTTATTCAAGCTTGGTTTTTACTATTTCCACGACGCTTCACAACTTAGCTTGAGCCCATGGCTTGCGACATTTGCTTACGGATGGACGCCAGGGTTTGAACCGAGCTTTTGGGAAGCTCTAACACAAGGCATGACAACCTTTTTCACAGGAGAATACAATTACAATACGAACCTTTGGACTATGAAAGCCGAGTTTTTCGGCAGCATGATTGTGTTTATGCTTGCATGCTTCATTTTCGTTATACTCGAATACCGCTACCTTATTTACGCCTGCATAATTATCTCAATATCAGCACTGTTCTATAACGACTTCATATTCCCCTTTGTTGCCGGTACATTTCTTTCTGCTTATCTAGCCAAAAACAAAAAAGAAATACCTTTCCTTGCATCATTAGCGCTAATTATTTTCGGGCTATACATGCTCGGATATATGATCCCGGAAAAATCATACGCATGGGCTTCAGCCATCCCGGACATTATGAAAGTGCACACCCAAACCTTGCTCCACACACTGGGTTCCGCCTGCATAATATTCGCAACCATGAGCAATCAAAAGGTGTTTAAAACCCTCAACGGTAATTTTTTAAGAGGCATTGGAAAAATCAGTTTTCCACTCTATCTTGTCCATACACTTGTGATTTGCTCGTTGTCAAGCTACGTATATGTCAAACTTGCAGCTTACGGAATGAGCAATACAAAAAGTTTAATTATCGTATTTATTGTCACCGCTACCACTTCAATAGCACTGGCAATACCACTCTCTCGCTTTGATGACTGGTGGGTTAAACTGGTTAATACAATCACTCGAAAACTCTTGAAAGAAAAACAATTAGTCCAATGAGCTCCACCCTGTAAAACGCGCTTATCGATCGCTGACAAATAAGTTACAGGCGCGTAAATAATCTTTCACGGATGGCAGGAAATATAGAAACAAAAACGCCGATTTGATTGATGATGTTCGCGGGTGCAAACATATCTAACAAATCGGCGCTCTTATACGTAATATTCTGGAAGGGTTTTCGTTCGTCACTACCCAGCCGGATGGTGACCCTTTAGAGATCAGTTTGACGCCTCATCCCCCCGCCTTTGAAGCCTTAAAGATCGTAGCCGCCCCATAAGCTCACCTTCCAAGAAGCGGGCTTATGGAGTGTTTACATCAATAAATCAATGTTCTTATTCCGGATTTTCCAATAACCAAGCGGCAAAGCGCTCCAGCCCATGATCGAAACTCACGGCAGGACCCCACCCTAAAGACTGTTTGGCACGCTCTATATCCAGGATACTGACAGGCACGTCAAACCCACGACCCGACACGTAATGACGACTTACATCTCGCCCCGTGACCCGCTCGATAACATCAAGTACTTCATTGAGACTATGTCCGCGCCCTGAACCGATGTTGAACACGTGTTCTTCACCGGATCGCGCCAACGATGCCAACAGCGCTTGCACCACATCAGAGACGTGTATGTAGTCACGCACTACCGTGCCATCACCCCAAATCTCAACCGTCTCGCCACGCAGGGCTTTACCAAGAAATACGGCAACTGCGCCTTGGCTGGCATAGGTGCGCTGCCCCTCACCAAACGGGTTTGCAAGACGTAGGACAGTATAGTCAAGGCCGTGTAGGCGATGAAAAAGCGCCAGATACTTCTCGATCGCCAACTTGGCAATTCCATAGGAACAGGCCGGGTCAGTCGCGTGGGTTTCTGGAATAGGTACTTGTGTAGGGTCTCCATACACCGTGCCACCGGAGGAGATAAAAATAATCTTCCTCAGACCGGACTTCACCGCGAGATTTAGCAGGCGGATGGTCGCAACGACATTGCTCTCCACATCGAAGACGGGATCAGCATTTGAAGACTTGGGGAGAGTAGTAGACACCAGGTGATAGCAAACATCGCAACCTTCCAATGCCTTGGCGACTTCGGCCTCACTGGTGAAGTCTCCTTCGCAAAGCTCGAAATTAGGATGATTGAAGTGGGATTCACCCAACGGCACCACGTTGGGACGATCAAAACAGCGCACAAAATGCCCCTGATCGAGCAATGCGTCGATCAAATGGGTGCCTATGAAACCACGCCCCCCCAACACCAGGGACCGCTTAACGGGATTAGGGGAAGTGTTCTCGGAATTATTCAACGTTGCCCTCCAGCGCTTGAAATGGTTGAAACTGCCGCCTTGTGCAGCAGCAGACAAGGCGGGCTGACCTGCCCCATCCTTGGCAACCATTGCAACGACCTACACTTGTTATTTAAAGGAACACACTGTGACGGCTGATGATACGTCAAGAGAGGCGGCTTACCAAATTGCCGGAGACGCCCGTCTCACTCTCAGTGCAGGCCTGGCAATCAGCCAGACCTGCAATGTGAGCCCTCCCCTTAACGCTAGCTGTCCTGCTTACAGCAAGTCCGGCTACAGGTCTTGGACAGTCATGCTAGAGCCTTCGGCCTTCGCCGACTCTGCCCTGGTCTGCTGAATGTCACGCTCGAACAAACGAAGATATTGAGAGGCAACGGCGTCAATTCGATATCGACTGGAAACGTCTTTTACCAAGCCGACGGCTTCCTGGTACTTCCGTTCATCTGTCGCGAACGCCGCAATCACGCTAGCAGTGCTCTCGATTGGGACGACCCAATCTTCCAGCCCGATAATCTCCCCGGCAACGCCGCTCTCTATCGTCAACATGTTTTTGATGTCGCCTACGTCTGTGGCAATGTATGGCTTGCCGGCAAACAGACAATCGACAATGGTCAGAGGGAAACTCTCAGACCTGAAGGTCGACAACATGATGCCCATGTCCGCGGCAGCATAATGACCTACGGAGTTATCACTAAAGCCAGCCAGGTAAACAAAGTCCGGCGCACCTGCTTGACAGTACTCATCGTACACCAGGCCATTACCGACCAATATAATACGGATGTCCCGACCGGAAAGTGATCGCGCACGTTCTACCGCCTGGATAGCTTCGCCCCAGCCTTTATCGGGAATTGCCCGACTGACACAACACAATACAAAAGCATCTTCCGGTATACCCATCTGCACGCGCGAGATTGGAACGATTTCCGGTGGCTGCAATCCGTTTGGAACCTTGACGAAACGGGGAGAAGACTTGTCGTACAGTGAGATGTCTGAGAAAGGAACAAGATTCTTCTCAGCGGTGTAGACCCATGTACTGACACCTTTGTCAGCAATGCGCAACTGTTCATCCGTCACGCCATTGCCATGTTCAATCATCCCGTGCAGAGCAGCCACGTGGGCGCCAAGTTCGGAAAAAACATCCGGGACATCGACCGGGTACTTCTGAACGTACCACTGGTGGCTATTAAGTGCTTCAATTCCGAAATCATGAATGATCTCTTTCACTGATTCGATATTCGACGTCTCGATCACCGGCACGTCGTTTCTCAGCATTTTTCGAACACCGTCTTCGCGTTTTGGTATCCCGGCGCTAAACAAGGAGACGGAAATACCTTGGCGCTTAAACTCGTTTGCCAGTCGAATCGGAAGAATTTCGGCTCCGCCCGGATAGAAGCCGATGGTCGAAACCATCACGTTCGGCAGTCGATCAGCCCTCGCACGAACAATCGAATCATGGTCGTACCAGCGCAAAAACTCTTCCGCGGAGCCCCCGACATAGTGGTCATACAGCTTCTTGCTGGCTTCCTCACAAGCCTCAAGCACCGACATCGGAACATTGTAGAGGGACTGGACCGTTCTGTTCGCCACCCCGAGTTCGCGATAAAAGACCTCTCTGCGATATGTGGAGTTGGCCGTACTTGCATAATGCCGACGGAAAAAGTTTGTACCCTCAGTGGAGTAAGCAATCTTTCCGCCGCGCAGGATGTGCAAATAGAAGACCCAGTCACCGGCAACTTTCATTGATAGCCACGACGGATCATCCAACAGCGGCATATCAACGGGACGTTTGAAAATCACGCCACTGGCATTGGGTATTGTATTTTTAATACCCAACGCCGAGCGCACTTCGTTATGCGCCGTGCCGACATAGGAACCGGCCCATTTATTCGCACACTCCAGATCACTTACATAGTTAAGAAACTGGTCCGGCATAACGACTTCGTCGGTGGTTACGAACTCACATTTCGAGTACGCAAGCATGACCGCTTCGTCATCAAAACAACTAACAAGCGCCTCCAGGAAACGCTCATCACAGTAATCATCGCTTTCAGCGACCCATACCAGGTCGCCCGTGGCCGCCTTGATCCCCTTGGCCCACTGATGAAAGACGCCGCCCGAATTCGTCTCATTGAACAACAAGCGCGTTACATCGGGGTACTTTTCCGCATAATCAGTTAACACCGAACGGCTGTCATCAGTCGAACAGTCATCCATCAGGATGACTTCTATATTCTTGTAAGTCTGCCCATAAATACTATCCAGCCGACGAGCGAGATAGCTCTCATGATTATAATTTGGAACAATTACCGAAATTTTCGGCATAACGACACTTGAATCAATATCCAGTAGAGCGCGTGTTGTTTCGTTCAACCGACCAAAACCGGTGGTACTGTCTGGCTCAACGTAAAGTCCTTCCTGCCAATTGTTCCAGGCATTCACGAACAGTAGACGGCGATCCTCGGGGAGCGCCTTTCTCGCGCCCCTGATCGCCGCGTCAAGCCAACGCCCATAGTCACGAATGTGAAAGCGCGAATAAACCAGAGGAGAATATTGTTTAATCGCAGTTTCATCACGCCCTAATGAAATAGCGTGGAAAACCGGAGTAGCGCGAAGATGAGCCTTCTGTGCGCGTACGATTCCTTGCGAAGCAATAAGGTGATACGGAACAGTATCTATACCATTCTTGTTTTGCGGGGTAAATACGCCAGTTTCGCCCGGCACAGGATCTGCAGAAAGATCAAGCACGGCGTCACACAAACCATCCAGGTCCTGCGCCAACTCTTCCGAACCCGCGAAACCAAACTGAGCAATCAAGTACACGCCGTCACACAGCTCATTCAATCGCTCACGGAGCTTGCGAATTGAAGCAAGTATGTCTTCGTCATACTCATTGAGCTTAACCACGATGACGGGGCGCTCGCCAACCTGAACACATCGCTTATCAGCTAGAACTGCAACAACAGGCGTAATCAAGTTGTTTGATAGACCGTCCTGATGCAAATCTATTTGAATGCAGAAATTAAAGTCGATTTCTGTATGTGCAAGAAAGGTATCCAGAGGCTGTGGCGACACTTGCGCAACCGAATCTGCACTCAGCTTGAAACAAAAGCCGAAAAAGCCATGACTCTTGGCACTGAGTGCCTGCTGGGTGAGCACACTCCCGTCCAACGAATCATACAACCCAAGCGTTTTATCAGGGCGTGATCGCTGCGGATTGCCCTTGGAAGCGAATCTGGCACTACGCAACGCCTCCCAGTCAGGCGACACATAGAACGCGAGTAACTTGATGTCGCTGTTCACTTCACCAAAACAGATGTCGTTTTCGTGATTAATGAGTGCGTCCGGTACCGCTATTCTATGCTCCGCCGAGCCAGTGACAATGTAATGCCAAAGCGGGTTGAGACCAATGTGTTGAATGTCTTTGTAAAGTGCGAGGTAGGCGCGCGTATCAAAGTCCATGGACGGATTTTTACCTTCGCGCCAACCCTGTTCACAATAGTGCCTGAGCGGATCTACCGAAACCTCCGGTTCATCGCTGTACATCGCAAGGTAGTACTTCTCGTCGAACAATCCTGATTTTTTGACGGCCTCGATCTGTGCCTCGAGCACAGCCTTGAGTACCGGTATCGGTGTATATTCACCATACGGCTTGAAAACCGCATTGCGCCCGACGGGACGACGCTTGACCCCGGTCATTTCGCAAATGCGAGCTGGCAATCTGATTGGACGACCTTCGAGCTGTCCGCATTGAATGTAATGAAGCAGCGGATGTACCTGAGCCTCGGCGACATCAGAGTTGGCCAACAGATAATCCGAAGGACTGAAAGCGGCGCAAGGATTGCGATTTTCTATCCAACCCTTAAGCATGTAGTGCTTGAGTGGGTCAGTACCTTTTGCACGAACTTCTGCATTATTGGCCAGGTAATAATCCGGATCAAACAACCCGCTTTCTTGAATCTCACGAAGCGTGTTTTCGTTATAAAGCTCTCGACGACGCCTTAACGAGTCAACAAATTTACTCCATGTCAGCGTTCTGACGTTATGGACAGACTCTCGCACAAACCCTGAAACCATGCGCACAGACGACATTAAACGCCAGGAATGCGAAGAGAGTAATGCCTGGAGTTCCTGCTGCGTCTTGAGCAGATCAGCCTTGAGACTAATATTCTCCTTTTCGTAGTCAACCAAAACGGCTTTGAGATCAACTAACTGCCTGTTGAGCACGCCCACAGATTGCTCAAGGCTGGCGATATGCCGGTCACGCTTAACCAAAGAACCCATGAGTTCTTTTAGCTGCGATTCACGTTCAAACAGAGTCGGATTCAATGAGGCAATTCGCTGATTCAAATCCTCGATCTGTTGAGTCAGGTCCTGGATTTGAAGGGTGCGCGCATCTATTTTTTGACGACTTTCCCGAATCAGCCTGGCCGCATCAAACGCGAGATCCAACTGCTCGACCGAAAACGCTTCTGTAGATTCCGGTATCTGCCTGTCATATTCGAAGACATCAAAATCTTCGGCATACAAGTCTTTAATCAAACTCGCACTTCGTTCCGTTATAAAAGCAGGAAGGAAGGGAATGACATTTTCACTTGGCGAAGGCTCTGCGAAAGGATCGCTGGCCTGCTCACCGAAGTGTTCCGATAATGCTTTATGGAGTCCAGAGGCGTTTTCAATTTTGACCAACAAGGAATAGTTGATCAAATCCGGACGTAATAGCGTGGCTTGAGGCGCCCAATAATCCTTCTCAGGTGAAGATCCGCGATTACTTGCGAGATACTCCAGAAACGCCTCAAAAGCCGAAGCAACATCCGCTACGCTTTTTACCGGCTGCTGTAACAACTCAAACTTTGGATACAATGCGACTTGCTGTGGATCTTGCAACAGTATTTTCGACTGCCATGCAGAAAAGATACGCTTGTAAGGGTTTCGTACGGCGGCAAATCGAAAATAAGTATCAGAGAGAAGGGATTCCAAAAGGTCGTCCATTTCCAGCCCGCTGACATGGGGCGCAACCTTGTGAAACTCGTGAACAATCTGATCAGAATTACTTCCCGCAGCCTCACCGACTGCACGCAAGGCTTGCGAAAAACCTTCCAGTGACGCAAACCACCACTTCAGGGAAGTACTCGCAACCTTGGGGGTACTAACGTATAAAACCTTGTACTTCTCGGAACGAAGGCTGTTCCACTTGAGATAGTCGAAGACTTGTTGTTTGTCCACTGATGACAAATCACTAATATTTAGCATATGCGTCAAAAAATCCTATGGGCATGCTGACTCTCAGCAACGCACTTCCAAACGAGTAAATTATCTGCACCAATACGAACACCCTGTAAGACGGCTACAACCATAGCCCTACATAAAAGGGTAACACTTGCAAATGACCACTCCCTGGTTCCAGCGACGACTTTACGTCGACGACGTTAGCCTCCTTGGGCCGAGCGAACCACAAACGCGGTCGCTGACCCGGAGCTAACAAGCGCGAAACCAACCAAAACTGATTTATAACATTTTTCGGTCTTAACATTCAAAATAGCTCAGAAATGCCGGGTTCCTCACCTATGGCTTAGCCGCAGCGCCCAACAAAAATAGGCTCAAGCCCCCACCGCCAAGAGCGAAAAACACCTCAAAACCAGGCACGTACACGGTTGACTGAATCGTTGACGGGGGGGCACCTAACCTAGGCCGGCGCCCCTCCCGAACCAGCCAGATTTGCTTATTCAAAGGTCAGGTATAACTCTTACACATTTTCACTGCGTGATTCTTGGCAATATAATAAGCTTCATGCAACTGCATATGCCGCTCTACTCGTACAGAGGGGTCACCAGGCGTTCTAAACAAAGACGTTGTTTTTGGCACATAAGCAAACTTATTGCCATAACCATATCGCAACCAAAGGTTCCAGTCTTCGAGACTGCTCATATCGGTTTGAAATCCACCGCGTTGCAAGTAGAGATCTTTTTGAAAAAGGAGAGACTGGATCGCTATAAAGTTGTGATCCAACAGAACATCATAGTCATATTCTTGCTTGAGAATCGGAGGTACAGCATGACTAACCTCAAAATATTGCCCTTCCACTTCACTGGCAACAGTACCGACTTCCAGCGCCAATGAGTAGGCAGCTACTGCGTTAGAATCTTTCGCCAACGCACCAACGAGCACCTCGACATGATCAGCGAAAAGCAAATCATCATCATCGAGAAACATGCAGTATTTTCCGGCTGCCTTTTCCAAACCATAATTACCGGTCACCGAACGACCGACCTTATCGAGGGAGTAGTAACTAACATTCATTCCTTCAGGAAATTCAAAATCAGCCACCACCGAGCTCATCGTAGAACCGCCATCCTCAACGACTATCAACTCGATATTCGGGTACGTCTGATTACACACAGACATCATGGACTGCCTGAGAAACTCTCCTCGATTCTTGTAAGTTCGAGTAACCACAGTAACAAGAGGGTGATCGGCCAATGGCTCACCCACCTCCCAGAACGCCCCATCCCTGATCATTTCATAATCAAAGCCCCTGAAAGGGAAATAGCAGTTTTCACTCGGTCCCTTGCCCCGCATAAAATACCGAGCTTTCCTGAATATCACACCGAAGTTTCTGAACACATCGCGACGGGCGCCAGCATAGGGTTCTGGACGAAGTAAAAGCAGGCATTGCAAGATAAAGCCACCCACCCTATCGCTCAAATTGCCATAGCGTAGCCTGATATAAGCATTGGCCAGCGTGCTGCCGGTATACTGAATCGGTTTTACATGATGCTCATGTTCATAGGTGTAATGATAGACGACGGCGGACGGGCAATACTTGAGTTGGTATCCATAGGACCTGAAGCGATAGGAAAGCTCGACGTCTTCGCCATACATGAAGATCTCACGCTCGTACCCACCGACTTCAACGTAAGCCGACCTTCTTACGAGTACGCAAGCATGGGACGACCAGTTGGTTTCCAACGTTACCGGATCGTAATATTTAGGGTGCTCATAGGGTGCCTGCCTCAACTCCCAGGATGCCACCTCAGCCTTGGCATCAGCCAGCGCAGCGGCCACCACAGTGGTTATAGAGTCTTTGGCAAAAACGATATCCACATTACTAACAAGAAAATACTCAGAGCGCCCTTTATGGATTGCCTTTTCATGCCCGGCACCAAACCCGACATTGCCGCCTTCCAGAATGTCGAAACCAGCCACTTCCTGACCAAGCAACGCCTGCCAACGCTGTAATGCTTCGAGGGTGTTATCCGAAGATCCGTTATCAACAAAGAACATATTCAATTTGCTGAGTGGGTAACTTTGCGCCTTTAACGACTCAAAAAAACCATCAACCCACTTGCCACTATTGAACGTCACCACCGACACGTCAATAACTGGTTGCGCCTGCGCGATCGACGAGTTCTGGAGCCGTGAGAAACGACGATTCAATATAGCCTGTATCGCTTTGGTATTATTTCGCGAATTAATCACTAACATTATGTTTTCGCGCAAACGCTTGAAAAACAGATGTATACGAACGCGAATCCACACAAGGAAAGGAAACTTTTGGTAAATGGGCCGAATCAACGCCTTAGCCTTGCTCAGAAAAGAGCGCAGCCCTCGAGAAAAACGCGTTACGACTTGCCAGATTTTTGAAGCAACCATACCCAATAAACCACTCATTAAATCGAACTCCCTAACCAATGCAACTTCGCGACCCGCAAATATCACAACATCAGCGGCAAGTACATCCCTAGACACTCTACAAGAGAGGCGACCATTGCAAACCTGTGTTGATATGTGTTTATGACGCTTTTAAATTACACTACTTGCTCCGACTCTCCAGCTTTGTAGGTGCGTGCGATAATTATCAGCGGAGCATAAGCTACGGCCATACCAAAAAATCCGGAAATCCACCCACATGCTACAGCGATCGATAACGGCATGAGCCATACAAAATTAATAGTGATCGATGCCAGCATTACTGTTTTATGGCTACGGTGCTTGCGAGAGGCATATTGGTAACCATGGCTGCGGTGGGCTTCATAAACTTTTTCACCTCGCAAAAGTCGGCGCATCAGGGTCCATGTTGCATCAACAATGAAAACGCCGAGCATGATCAACCAGCTCCAGAGCAACTCGGGCGACTTGGAGGCTGCCTCAATGGACATCCCTGCCAATACAACCCCCAAAAAACCGCTGCCTGCGTCTCCCATGAAAATTTTCGCCGGCGGATAGTTCCAACTGAGAAAACCCGCGACCGCTGCCACCAGAGCCAGAGGCCCCCACGCCAGTTCGAGGTGTGCGCCAAACCAATAGACCAGCAACATTGCGAGGCAGACACTGATCGCTTCAGCACTGGCCAAGCCGTCAATTCCATCCATGAAGTTGTATAGATTCAGCATCCAGACCAAATACAGCACAAACAAAATATTCCCAATCCACCCTGGATCAAGGGTGACGCCAAAGATCGTGACGGCAGGAGAGCCTCCCAGCCAATATAACGCCCATACCGACGCGGCAAAATGGCCTAATAGGCGCCACCTTGCAGCGATATGCCCATGATCATCGGCAAAACCAATAAGCGCGACCAGCAAGCCGCTCCCCAGCAAACCAACGAGCGTCGCCACGCTCATCAAATCAAGACCGCGAAGGATCAGAAGCGCCAACAGAAAGGAAACAACAATAGCTACACCTCCACCCCGAGGAGTAGGCACAGAGTGAGAACTGCGCTCGTTTGGTGTATCCATCAAGCTATTGGCCAAAGCATAACGACGCAAAACAAGCGTCAGCCCCCAGGAAACAACAAATACTGCAAGTAGCAGCCACAAAAAAGTCATTTCGTCTGCGCGTCCAGATAGTGACCTGCGGTTTGGCGCATGGCTTCATCCATGTTGATGGGGGGTGTCCACCCCAATAATTCACGATTTTTGCTGATGTCGACCTGCAATGACCCGCAGATCCGTTGAGCAACGGATTGCTTTCTCAATGCCCAAGCCGCCACTACCAGCAACCACTCTGGCAATGGCAAGAGCCAGGCCTTCGTCCCAAGCGCACTGCCCAGGCGACGTAGCATTTCAGTTGTGGACAAGTCCTGGCCATCACTGACCAGAAAGGTTTGATTCGCTGCGGCAGGATGATCGATACAGGTAATTACAAGGTCCACCAGGTTTCCAATCGCCACAAGGCTACGCTGATTCCGGACCGCTCCCAACGGTAACGGAATACCTTTGTTGAGCCAGCGCAGCATACTCAGAAAATTGGCTTTAACCCCCGCCCCATAGATCAATGGCGGGCGAATAATCACCACTTCCATTCCGGTTTCACGAGCAAGTTGTCTCAGGCCTTGTTCAGCCTCGTGCTTGGACACGCCATAAGGATCCACCGGGGCTGGAGTATCGTCAGCCTTGAACGGCTTGCCTGGCAGGGTACTTTCGCCATTGACCTTGATCGAACTGATAAAGATGAAGCGTTTGACCCCCGATGCAGCGGCGCGCTTTGCCAACCGAAGAGTGCCCTCCACGTTGACCTTGCGAAACTCGGCCAAGGCATCAGAAGCGATTTCGTTCATCACATGAACTCTGGCCGCCGCGTGGACGACCGCACTGACATCCTTCAACTCAGGCAAGGCTTCAGGATCATTCAGATCAAAGGGTACAACCGGGCATAAACCCTGTAACCGGGTGGGACTGCGAGCGGCTGCAATCGGAGCGAACTGTTTGTCCACCAACATCCTGAAAACCAGCGCCTCACCCACGAAACCGCCTGCCCCCGTGACCAATACCTTTGGGGCTGTCATTGAGCTTTGTTTCCTATCAACGCGGTGAACCAACAGATGAAAAAGAAGAAAATCTTGTCCCGTACCCGGCGCCTGCATTGCCAGGCACTGAAGGACAGTTTCATCAGTTCCGTACGCCGTAATTGCAGCAAGACGCCTTCAAAGGGCTTCGCCCCCTGTCCCACCAGGTCTGCAATCAGCTGAACCTGACCGAACCACCAACCGTCATGAATGGTTTTGTAACGAGCGATCAACGGACTCAGGCCGGTGTTGGCACCGACCTGATTACGCTCGTGCTGCCGGTAGTCCATGCTGGGTAACGGATCGATATACCAACGGTAACCATGACTGCGCGCAAAGGCGTAGCAATACCAGTCATGCAAAGTTACGCCTTGCAGTTGCTGCCAGTTGGCGAGCATCGAGCCTTTCAAGGCTTCTACCAGGTTTTTTCTAAATACATACGTGCAGCCAGGCCCGGCTGCCTCGAACAAAAAATCCCAGGCGACCTGATGCTGCGCCTTGTCCAGCAGCAAGGTTTTGCCGTTTGGCCAGAACGCCGTCACGTTACTCGAGTAGGCATCTACTCTTCGTGCCTGCAGCGCCTGGGTTGCTCTGTGCAGCTTGTCGGGATACCAGATGTCGTCCTGGTCGGCAAAGGCGACGAAGTCATAGCCATCGAAGTCAACATCCCGGATCAACCGAAAGAAGTTGCGCGATGCTCCGCCGAAGCGATTGGCATCCGGAAGCACTACAACGGCTGGATGCTCAGCCGCATAAGCCTTACACCACGCCTCGGTGCCGTCAGTAGAGGGGTCGACGCTAATGTGCAGGGTAACGTCGACCGATAACTGGCCGAGAATCGAGACCAGTTGCTCCTCAATCCACCGCATTCCGTTGTACGCAGCCAGCAAAACTGCAACCTTGGGACGTTTTACTGGCATGCTATTCCTGCTTGCACGGATTAAACACTAGGTTTGAAAGTAAACCCTCTCGACTCAGAGGGAATCCAAATCCAGCAGTTTTTGCAGGTACTGACCATAGCCAGTTTTCTTCAGTTTATCGGCCTGAGCGCCCAACTGTTCAGCGGTAATCCAGCCGTTGTTGTAGGCGATCTCCTCCAGGCAGGCCACTTTCAAGCCTTGACGCTGCTCGATCGTGTGCACGAAGTGACTGGCCTCGAGCAACGAGTCGTGAGTCCCCGTGTCCAGCCAGGCAAAACCGCGCCCGAGCATTTCTACATTGAGGGTGTTCTGCTCGAGGTAGACGCGGTTAACGTCGGTGATTTCCAACTCCCCACGCTCGGACGGCTTAATGCTCTTGGCAATTTTGACAACATCGTTGTCGTAGAAGTAGAGGCCGGTCACTGCATAGTTGGATTTCGGCTTCAACGGCTTCTCTTCAATGCTAAGAGCGCGACCGGTTTTATCGAACTCGACAACACCGAAGCGCTCCGGGTCGGAGACGTGGTAGCCAAATACGGTAGCGCCATGTTGTTGAGAGCTGGCGGAACGCAGGTTGTCCGAGAAGTGCTGACCGTAAAAGATGTTGTCACCCAGGATCAGGCAGCAAGGATCTTCCCCGATGAACTCTTCGCCAATGATGAAGGCTTGTGCCAGACCATCCGGACTAGGTTGTTCGGCATAGGTCAGCTTGATGCCGTAAAGGCTGCCGTCACCCAGCAATTTGCGGAAACATGGCAAATCTTCAGGCGTAGAGATAATCAGGATTTCGCGCATGCCCGCAAGCATCAGCACCGACAGCGGATAGAAGATCATCGGCTTGTCGTAGATCGGCAGCATCTGCTTGGAAACACCGAGGGTCAACGGATGCAGACGAGTGCCCGAGCCGCCAGCGAGGATGATGCCTTTACGATTTGTCGTGGTCATTTGTTCAGAACTTCCCTAAGCATTCGAGTTACACCACTTTGCCAATCCGGCAAGTGTAGAGAAAAATTGTCACGCAGCTTCTGAGTATTCAAGCGCGAATTCAGGGGGCGACGTGCGGGTGTCGGATAAGCGGTCGTTTCGATCGGGTTAATCGCCATTACGGCGAGCTTTTCATGATCGTTGGCTTTGGCGAAGTCGATCACGTAGCTGGCATAGCCGTGCCAGGAAACTTCACCGTGGGCAGCCAAATGGTACAAACCCGATAGCTCGGGACGCTGCAAAATCTGCTGAATGGTCAACGCTGTTACGTCGGCAATCAGGTCTGCGCCCGTTGGAGCTCCAATCTGGTCGGCGATAACGCTTAAGGTTTCGCGATCCTTGGCCAAACGCAGCATGGTTTTGGCGAAGTTGTTGCCGCGAGCGCCATAGACCCAACTGGTGCGAAAGATCAAATGCTTGCAGCCAGAGGCTGTAATCGCCTGTTCGCCAGCCAGTTTGCTCGCGCCGTAGTGATTGACCGGGGCGACTGGATCGGTTTCTTGCCACGCCGCCGAACCCTGCCCACTGAACACATAGTCAGTCGAGTAATGAATCAACCAAGCGCCCAGGGATGCAGCCTCTTCAGCCATGACGCCACTTGCCTGACCGTTCACGCGGTCGGCCAACTCAGGCTCGGACTCAGCTTTATCGACGGCAGTGTAAGCCGCGGCATTGACGATAACATCGGGCTTGACCTTGCGGATCGTCGCACGCAATGCATCGAGGTCAGCCAAGTCGCCACACAGGCCATCGACCGCATGACGATCCAGGGCAATCAATTCGCCAAGCGGTGCAAGGGAGCGCTGCAGCTCCCAACCCACCTGTCCGTTTTTTCCTAGCAGCAGGATCTTCATGCCTTGCTCGAGCGATCACTATAGTTCTGGTCAATCCATTGCTGATAGCTGCCGCTCTTCACGTGAGCAACCCACTCAGTATTACTGAGGTACCACTCGACAGTCTTGCGGATGCCGGTTTCGAAAGTCTCTTCTGGCGTCCAACCTAGCTCGCGCTGGATTTTGCTGGCGTCGATGGCGTAACGCTGATCGTGACCAGGACGATCCTGAACGTATGTAATCAGGCTGGCATGTGGCCGATAGGCGGAATCCGGACGCAATTCGTCGAGCAGTGCACACAAGGTGTTTACGACTTCGATGTTTTGTTTTTCGTTATGGCCACCAATGTTGTACGTCTCGCCGATTACGCCTTCGGTCACGACTTTGTACAGCGCACGCGCGTGGTCTTCGACGTACAGCCAGTCACGGACCTGATTACCCTTGCCGTAGACCGGCAGCGGCTTGCCTTCCAGCGCATTCAGAATGATCAGCGGGATCAACTTTTCAGGGAAGTGGCATGGGCCATAGTTGTTCGAGCAGTTGGTGACCAGGGTCGGCAAGCCATAAGTACGGCTCCAGGCGCGAACCAGGTGATCGGAACTGGCCTTGCTCGCGGAGTACGGCGAGCTTGGCTGATAAGGCGTTGTTTCGGTGAAGAGGTCTTCCGGACCTTCAAGGTCTCCGTAAACTTCATCAGTCGAAATGTGGTGGAAGCGGAAGTTGGCTTTACGCGCATCATCCAGCGCTGCCCAGTAGTGGCGCGCAGCTTCGAGGAGGGTGTAGGTGCCAATAATGTTGGTCTGGATGAATTCGGACGGTCCGGAGATCGAGCGATCAACGTGGGACTCTGCGGCCAGGTGCATGATGGCATCCGGCTGGTGTTCACGCAGGACACGGTCGATTTGATCACGATCGCAAATATCGACACGTTCGAATGCATAGCGCGGGTTTGCGCTGACTTCGGCCAACGACTCGAGATTGCCGGCATAAGTCAGCTTATCGACGTTAACGACAGAGTCGGTGGTGTTGTCAATGATATGACGGATGACTGCTGAGCCAATGAACCCGGCGCCACCGGTTACTAGAATTTTCACGCGAAACCATACCCTTTGAGTAACTGACAGGGCCGGCAACCGAGCGCTGTCTAATCCATGAATGCAAAAGCCAGCATCAAGCCAAGGCTTCTGACAGAGTCAGCCTGAACCGATGTGGGAATGTGCCACTATCGGATAAGCCCAGCATTTTACAGCTTAATGAAGATTTTACTAATGGATATGGACAAGCTGTGAAGCAAATTCGACAGACCCCTTTTGTTTGCCTGATCAGACAAGGCGCTTGCGGGAGACTCTGGACGCACGTCCCAGAAGCCACGCAAATAACGGTCCGATTAGCATGCCAATCAGTAGCGTAAGAACCACTACCAATGACACCGGCAGTTGAGGACCAGCCCAGCCAAGGAACAACAATGAAACCGACTGTTGATTCTCGAGAACAAAGGCCACTACCGCCAGAACCAGCACCAGAACAAACACACCAAGGAGTACACGCTTGAAATTACGCATGCATCAAACCTTTAGTTATGGAGGCCAAAACCTTCCTCCTCTTCCTCGTTAACCCGATCACGCAATTCCTTGCCCGGCTTGAAATGCGGCACAAATTTGCCATCCAGACTCACCGACTGGCCAGTCTTCGGATTCCGGCCAACGCGTGGTGCGCGGTAGTGCAGGGAAAAGCTGCCAAAACCACGGATCTCGATACGATCTCCAGTGGCAAGGCATTGGGACATTTGCTCAAGCATGGTCTTGATAGCCAGCTCTACATCCTTGGATGAGAGCAGCCCTTGATGGGTGACAATTCGTTCGATCAACTCCGACTTCGTCATATTTTTCCCTTCTTTTTCAAGCAGCTAGGAAAAGCGCTTCAAAGGTTTTAGCATGCTCGAAAGAATTTGAACAGCCCGGGTTTTCACATATATTTTCAAGCCTCGGGGAGGTCACATAAAACCTGACTTCCCGATAGATCCCTCTCTCACCGACAGATAACCAACATGGTCCGCGTCAAATAGCCCGCCGGATTGAAGCCAAAAGGAAATTCGTCTTCATCCTTGACGTCATCGGACCTGGCCAAGACCTTGTACCCCGCCGCCTTACACTCCCTGTCCGCACGCTTGCGACACTTTTCCCACCCGGACCCCAGCCCGGAACAGTCGATCTCTATGCCGCTGATCCCGCGCACGACGTGAGTCTTGGCATTAGTGGTGCAACCCGCCAATGTCAGTAATGCTACTGCGACAATGAGCTTGTTCATTCACTTCCTTATGCCGGGCGGCCTGCCCGACTGTCGTTCACTTCAGGCTAAAGGTTAGCTGCAAACAAACGATTGATCCGATTAAAGAAAGAGACAGCTTATCGGGGATATTGGTTTCACAAGCAACCTTGCAGCTGAAAGCATTAGCGAGACCACCAAATCGCAGACACAAAAAAGGGCGACCGAAGTCGCCCTTTTTCTATGGTCTGACAGAACTTAGTTCTGTTTTTCCATTTGTGCACGCAACAGGTCGCCCAGAGTGGTAGGACCAGCAGCGACGCTATCCGA
>Ga0302168_1000023_pt1 | contig 39941 bp, 36 predicted proteins | sample I_Fen_N1_2_FD_193494 | JGI IMG/M metagenome (GOLD analysis project Ga0302168, IMG submission 193494) | Peat permafrost microbial communities from Stordalen Mire near Abisko, Sweden - I_Fen_N1_2 | ecosystem: Environmental > Terrestrial > Soil > Wetlands > Permafrost | place: Sweden: Abisko...
GTGATGCTGGTGCTGCTGGTGGTGTTTATCGTCACCGCGCCGCTGCTGACCAACGCGATTCCGATCAACCTGCCCAAGACCGAAGCCGTGGCGCCGGTGGAGCAGAAAGACCCGCTGGTGGTGAGCATCGACGGCGCCGGCAAGCTGTTTATCAACAAGGATGAAATTCAAGCGGATTTGCTGGAATTCAAGCTTCAAGCGGCGAAAGCCAAGGACCCGGAAGTGCGCGTGCAATTGCAGGCCGATGACGGGGTGAACTACGGCGAGGTGGCGCGAGCGATGGCGTCGATTGAGCGCGCCGGAATTACCAAATTATCGGTGATTACCGCGCGCTGACAGATTTCAGTTTTCCGGGGCCGTCTCCTTGGCAGGGTGCGGCCCTTTTTTTATTCCTCGGGACAAACCCCGATCCAATGTAGGAGTGAGCCTGATCGCGATGGCGTCCTCACATTCAGCATCACAGGTGGCTGAAGAACCGCGATCGCGAGCAGGCTCACTCCTACATTTGCGTTTTCGAATATTCAATTTGGGTCTTAATAAATAGCTTCTTATTCCTTAACGAATATAAATCCCCTCCCTATACTCGATCAGGAACAGACACGCAGCAGGAGAGCTCCCCCATGCGCAACGAATCAATTCGCTACCTGATTGTGCCGGGCTGGCAAGGATCGCCGGAAGATCATTGGCAAAGCCACTGGCAGAACAGTCTGCCGAACAGTGCGCGGGTGGAGCAGGCCGATTGGCTGACGCCGCGCCGTGAAGACTGGGTCGCGGCGCTGGCCGAGGCGATTGCCGCCGACAGCACGCCGGTGATCCTGATCGCTCACAGCCTGGGTTGCATCACCGTCGCCCATTGGGCCGCCGCTGCGCCCGTACAGTTTCTGCGTCAGGTGCGGGGTGCCTTGCTGGTCGCGCCAGCGGATGTCGAGCGTCCGGCGTGCGCACCGGCGTTGCGCAACTTCGCACCGATTCCCACCGACCTGTTGCCGTTTCCGAGCCAGATTGTCAGTTCCGACAACGACAGTGCGGTGAGTGCGCCGCGAGCCCTTGAACTGGCGCGCAACTGGGGTGCCGAGGCAGGGATTTTGTCGGGGGCCGGGCACATCAACGTGAAGTCCGGTCACCAGCGTTGGGAGCAGGGTTTTGCCTACCTCTATCGCTTGCAAAACCGCATGGAGCTTCACGCCCTGCGTCGCGCTTGACCCCTTTCTTTTTTAAACGCCTACCCGTCTCCCGGCGGTTTTGGGCGGGAGTCTGCCATGAGCTTCGAACACTTCGGTCAGCCGCTGCTGACCTTCCCCGATGCAGAAAAAAGTCCTTTGAGCATCCGCGCCAAGGCGCTGGTGTTTGTCGATCCACGTTCGCGGCAATTGCGCCAGGACCTGGAGCAATTGGCCCCGCGTTCAATCTCGGTGCTCATCCGCGGTGAAACCGGCACCGGCAAGGAATTGCTGGCGCGGCATATCCATCGCGCCAGTGATCGCGGCGGATTGTTCGTTTCGGTCAATTGCGGCGCGATCAGCCCGACCTACGCCGACGCTGAATTGTTCGGTTATGCGGCGGGCAGCTTCAGCGGATCGGCGAGCAGTCGTGCCGGGTGGTTTGGTTCGGCCAACGGCGGCACGCTCTATCTGGATGAGATCGGCGATTTGCCGCTACCCATCCAGGTCAAATTGCTCTCAGCACTTGAGAATCACGAAGTCACCCGGGTTGGCGCACATCAACCGAGCCCGGTGGACGTGCGTCTGGTCGCCGCCACCAGCATTGATCTGGCCCAGGCAGTGGCCGCCGGGAAATTTCATGAGCGGCTTTATCACTACCTCGGCGAAGGGCACCTGGAGCTGCCGGCATTGCGTGACCGCGTGGGCGATATCCTCTCGCTGGCCGAGTATTTCCTCGGCATCTACAGCCAACGCCTCGACTTGCCGGTACCGCTGATCAGCGAGGCCGCGCAACGGGTGCTGGAGCGGCACAGTTGGCCGGGCAATACCCGCGAGCTGGAGAACGTCATTCACTTCGCATTGCTGGTGAGCACCGGCGACGAGATTTTGCCCGAACATCTGAATTTGCTGGAGACGCCCGTATCGCTGGCGCAGATCGAGCAGCAGGCGGTTCAACTGATCAAAAACAGCACCGCCACAGAACGTTCCGCGCTCAAGCGTTTGCTGGAAAGCCTGACGCAGACGCTGGAATGATCTGTATGAACAAAATGGAATATGAAAGTGAATAAAAGATATTGTTCGGGAATAAAAAATCCCGGTATTGTCCGCTTCACGCCAGCGATAGCACTTCACTGGCACTTGTATTTAGCCGTCGTCGATGACGACCGAGATTTTCGATAAGGACACTGCATGAAAAAGGTTCTGTTGTTCACCGCATTGGCGGCTGCCCTGACTGCTGGCCTGGCCCAGGCTGGCGAGAAACTGGTGGTTGCGGCGACCCCGATTCCACACGCCGAGATTCTCGAACTGATCAAGCCAACCCTCGCCAAAGAAGGCGTGGACCTGGAAATCAAAGTCTTCACCGACTACGTTCAGCCGAACGTGCAGGTTGCGGAAAAACATCTGGACGCCAACTACTTCCAGACCAAGCCGTACCTGGACAGCTTCAACAAAGGTAAAGGCACCAACCTGGAAACCGTTATCGGCGTCCACGTTGAACCGTTCGGTGGCTACTCGAGCAAATACAAATCCCTGGCTGAACTGCCAAACGGCGCGACCATCGCTCTGCCAAACGAAGGTAGCAACAGCGGCCGTGCCCTTATCCTGCTGCAAAAGGCTGGTTTGATCGAACTCAAAGATCCAAAAAACGCTCTGGCTACCCCGAAAGACATCGCCAAGAACCCACACAACTTCAAGTTCAAGGAACTGGAATCGGCCATGCTGCCGCGCGTTCTGAAAGAAGTCGACCTGGACATGATCAACACCAACTACGCGCTGGAAGCGGGTCTGAACCCGGCTAAAGACGCGCTGGTGATCGAAGGTGCGGATTCGCCTTACGTGAACTTCCTGGTCGCTCGTCCGGACAACAAGGACAGCGTTGCCATCCAGAAACTGGCCAAGGCCTTGACCAGTCCTGAAGTGAAAGCCTTCATCGAGAAGAAGTACAGCGGCGCAGTGCTTCCGGCGTTCTGATTCGACGCAGCACCAAAACCCTTCAAGGTTTCAAACGCCGACGGCTAGCGATAGCGTCGGCGTTTTTGTGTGCGCAAACAATTTTTGGCAAATGAGGTCTCTGTGGCGAGGGAGCTTGCTCCCGCTGGGTTGCGAAGCAACCCCAAAACTGCCACCTGAATGAATCAGAATCACCGCATGCATTGCGCCAGCGACTGCTTCGCAGCCCAACGGGGGCAAGCCCCCTCGCCACAAAGATCAAAAGCCCTTCAGGCCACCCTGGCCTTCAACGCCCTGCGCAACGCCACCAATAACTTCACGATGTCCTGCGGATCCAGTCGCTCTGGCACTTTTACGTCTGCCATTTTCTCTTCCTTGTGAGGGTTCAGCCGAGGGAGTCTGGCCAAAAGCTGTCCGTCCTTGGAGGGGCATTTCGAAAAAAAGATCCCTCCTACAGCGCAAAGGAAAATAGTCGTCATCCGTTGCGACAGCAAATCCGCGGATAGTTTTTTGCGTGATATCGATATGCTTTAACGGTATTTAAATTCTGGTTTTTATATCTTTAAAGTCGGTATCCGCCGGGCCGTTATCCACGGTCCATGGACTGCGCCACCGTCGCTTACCGAGCGGCGTTCAGGAGCTTCAATGAATTTCGATTACGCCTTTATCCTCAGCACCCTGCCGGCGTTTCTCAACGCCGTGGGCGTGACGCTGCAGGTCGGCTTTATCGCCATTGGCACCTCGCTGCTGGTGGCGCTGATCAACGCAACGATTCTGGTGTTCCGCACGCCCTACCTGCAACGGCTGGTCGGTCTCTACGTCGAGCTGGCGCGCAATACGCCACTGCTCATCCAACTGTTCTTCGTCTACTTCGCCTTGCCGGCGCTGGGCATCAAGGTGTCGGGCTTCGCCGCGGCGATCATTACCATGACCTTTCTCGGCGGCGCCTACCTCACCGAAGTGCTGCGCGCCGGTATCGATGCAGTACCCCTGGCGCAACTTGAATCGGGCCGTTCCATCGGCTTGTCTCATGGGCAATTGCTGCGCTACGTGATCCTGCCGCAAGCCGGCATCCTCAGCTTGCCTTCGCTGTTCGCCAATTTCATTTTCCTGCTCAAGGAAACCACCGTGGTCTCGGCCGTAGCGGTGCCGGAAATTCTCTACACCACCAAAAGCTACATCGCGCTGTACTACAAAACCTACGAAATGCTCGCCGTGTTGACGCTGATTTGCGTGCTGCTGTTTTTGCCGCTGTCACTGTTGCTCAGCCGTCTGGAAAGGAGGCTCCAGCATGGCCAGTTCGGGTCTTGAATTGCTCTGGGTGTCGTTGCCGCAACTGGGCAAGGGCGCCGCGCAAACCTTGTCGATCTCGTTTCTGAGCATCGCCATCAGCACCGTCGGCGGCGTGCTCTACGGCGTGTTGCGCACGCTGAACTCGACATGGCTGAACGTAATCCTGCGGGTGTACCTGGAATTGTTCCGGGCGATCCCGGTGCTGGTCTGGCTGTATTTACTGTTCTTTGGCTTGCCGATTTTCTTTGGTTTGAGCCTCCCGAGTTTCTGGTGCGCAGTGTTGGTGTTGTCGCTGTGGGGCGCCAGTGAAGTCGGCGAAGTGGTGCGCGGCGCGTTGCACTCATTGCCGCGCGGGCAGCGTGAAGCCGGGTTGTCGATTGGTTTGGATGGCCCGCAACTCTACGGCTATGTGCTGCTGCCGCAAGCGTTGAAACGCATGACGCCGCCAACCCTCAACGTCTACACACGCATCATCAAGACCAGCTCCCTGGCGGTGTTGATCGGTGTGGTGGACGTGATCAAGGTCGGCCAGCAAATCATCGAGCGCACTTACGAATCGGTGCTCATCTACGGCGCCCTGTTCCTGTTTTTCTTTCTCATTTGCTACCCGCTGTCGGCCGCCTCGCGCGTGCTGGAGCGGCGCTGGACACACGCATGAGCGCATTGATCGAGTTCAAGGGATTCAACAAGTTTTTCGGCGAGCAGCAGGTGCTCGATGGTATCGACCTGCAAGTGAAAACGGGCGAAGTAATCGTCATTCTCGGACCCAGCGGTTGCGGCAAAAGCACCTTGCTGCGCTGCCTCAACGGCCTGGAAGTCGCGCACAGCGGCAGCCTGAATTTTGCCGGCCGCGAACTACTCGACAAGGGCACCGACTGGCGCGAAGTGCGCCAGCAAATCGGCATGGTGTTCCAGAGTTATCACCTGTTCCCGCACATGAACGTGCTCGACAACCTCCTGCTCGGCCCGCTGAAAGTGCAGAAGCGTGAGCGCCGTGAAGCCCGTGAACAGGCCGAAGCCTTGCTGGCGCGAGTGGGTCTTTCGGACAAGCGCGATGCGTTCCCGCGTCAGCTTTCCGGTGGCCAGCAGCAACGCATCGCGATCGTCCGCTCGCTGTGCATGAATCCCCACGTGATGCTCTTCGATGAAGTCACGGCCGCCCTCGACCCGGAAATGGTCAAGGAAGTGCTGGAAGTCATACAAGGCCTGGCCCGCGACGGCATGACCCTGTTGATCGTCACCCACGAAATGGCCTTCGCCCGCGCTGTGGCGGACCGCATCGTGTTCATGGATGGCGGGCGAATCCTTGAACAAACCCCTCCCGAGATTTTCTTTACGAACCCGCAAACCGCACGAGCGCAGCAGTTCCTGGAGAAGTTCTCCTACGTCGCCGCACTACCCCAAACGACTCACACAAAGGAACTGGAACTGCTATGAAAACTGCCAAGGCGTCACTGCTGCTACTCCCGCTGCTTGGCCTCGCGTTGCTGGCCGGCTGCAACAAAACCGAAGAACCGGCCAAGCCTGTCGCGTCCGTCAGCTACCTGGAAAAAATCAAGGCCCGGGACAAGCTGATTGTGGGCGTGTTTACCGACAAGCCGCCGTTCGGTTTCGTCAATGAAGCCGGACGCTATGTGGGCTTCGATACTGATATTGGCCGTCAATTTGCCAAGGACCTGTTGGGCGATGAAAACAAAGTCGAGTTCGTCGCGGTGGAACCGGCCAGCCGGATTCCGTTCTTGCAAAGCGACAAGGTCGATCTGATCCTGGCCAACATGACCGTCACCCCGGAGCGCAAGGAAGCGGTGGAATTCACCAACCCGAACCTTAAGGTCGCGGTACAGGCCTTGGTGCCACAAGCCAGTACCGTGAAGAACCTCGACGACCTGGCCACACGCACGACCATCGTCACCACCGGCACGACGGCGGACATCTGGCTGACCAAAAACCACCCGGACTGGAAACTGCTGAAATTCGAGAAAAACTCCGAATCGCTGCAAGCACTGGCCAATGGTCGCGGCGATGCCTATGCACAGGACAATCTGGTGTTGTTCAGCTGGGCCAAACAGAACCCGGGCTACCGCGTGTTGACCCAGACCCTGGGCGCCGAAGCACCGATTGCACCAGCGGTGAAGAAGGGCAATATCGAGCTGCGAGATTGGGTGAATACGGAATTGGCTAAGCTGGGTGAGGATAAGTACCTGCTCAAGCTGTACGACCAATACGTGCGCAAGGAACTGAGCGATGACACCAAGCCTGAGAGCGTGATTGTCGAAGGTGGGAAGTGGCAGGGGTGATGATCGTTCCCAGGTTGATCGTTCCCACGCTCTGCGTGGGAATGCCTCTAGGGACGCTCCGCGTCCAGTAACGCAGAGCGTCACGGGCGGCATACCCACGCAGAGCGTGGGAACGATCAGCAATCATTCCGCCGCTATCGCGAGCCTGCTCGCGATAGCGGTATTTCAGTCGCCGATTAGTCCGGCCAGTTCCACGCCGGCTCATCCAGCATCCGCTGCCCGACAATTGCGGTCTGGCCGAGGTTTTTTTCCAGCACGATGCAATTGCATTCAGGGTCTTCCTGCAACGCTGAAATTAACCGACGCGCATGCGACACCACCCATACCTGACACTGCTCCGAGGCCCGGATAATCAATCGTGCCAAGGCCGGCAACAGATCCGGATGCAGGCTGGTTTCCGGTTCGTTCAGCACCATTAACGTCGGCGGGCGTGGCGTCAGCAGCGCGGCGACCAGCAGCAAATAGCGCAGCGTCCCGTCCGACAGTTCGGCGGCCGATAGCGGCCGTAGTAACCCTTCCTGATAGAACTCGATGGAAAACCGTCCACCCGCCAACGGTTCGACGTGGAGTCTCGCGCCGGGAAAGGCGTCGCTGATCGCGGCGCGCAACGCCTCGGGGTCGCCGATTTCGATAATGGTCTGCAAGGCGGCTGCCAGGTCGCGACCGTCGTGGTGCAGCACTGGCGTGCGAGTACCGAGTTGCGGTTGGCGAACGGGTGCGTCAGCGTCACTGCGAAAATGATCGTAGAAGCGCCAGCGACGGATGAATTCGCGTAACTCCAGAACCTCCGGCGAAGAACGCAAATTGCCGACCTGATCGAACAGGCTGTCGAAATTCGGTGTGTGTTGCGCCAGTACATCCCAACCGCGATTGGCTCGGGCACGGATCATCGGGCCGTCGCGATCCACCAGCAGGCTGGCCGGACGATAGATCGGCCCGGCCCACAGGCACTCCCGCTTGATTTGTGGGTCGAGGCCGAATCGTGACGGAATTGGGTGAAGGTGTTCGGGCAGCATGAAGTGGCCGTTGGAGTCGGGCAGTCCGAGGCTGATCGAATAGCTGAAATCCTCACCGGCAAATCCTAGTCGCAGTCGCTTTGCGCTGTGTCTGAGCGTTGCCTGAACCGGGACTTCACCATTGCGCATGCGCCGGGTAATGTTTTCCGGCCCGGCCCAGAAGGTCGAGTTGAGCCCACCCTCACGGGCCAACGCATTGACCACCCCGCCCTGAGCGGTTTCTGCCAGCAGGCGCAGTGCGCGGTAAAGATTGGATTTGCCACTGCCATTGGGACCGGTAATCAGGTTCAACCGGCCCAGCGGGATGACCAATTTGTTGATCGAGCGGTAATTGGCCACCGCGAGGGTATTGAGCATGTGGGTTCCTTGGCGCAATCAATCGGCGGGCATTGTCGGGTACGCGCAGCCGCGCATGGCAAGTGTTTTCGGTTTAAATCATTACAACTTTTTTCTTCATAAGTAGGTCGAACGGGGTCGCAGCTTTGTTCTAAGCTCTCTGTCGTGTTGTTCATAGAAAAGGCCCAGGAGTTTGCATGGCGGTCACCGGATTGAAAGTCATCATGGCCTTGAGTGTCGTCACCCTGCTGACGGCATGCGATAAAAAGGAACCCGTCAAGGAATACCTGCCAAGGGTATTCATTCAAGTCGTCCAACCGGCGGATTATGCAGCCGCGGTTACCCTGACCGGCGATATTCAGGCCCGGGTCCAGACCGAGCTGTCGTTTCGCGTAGGCGGCAAGATCATCCAGCGTTCGGTGGATGTCGGTGATCGGGTGACGGCCAAACAAGTGCTGGCCCGCCTCGATCCCAAGGATTTGCAGACCAGCGTCGATTCGGCGCAGGCCCAAGTGGTCGCCCAACAGGCGCTGGTCAAACAGAACGCTGCGGCGTTCGTGCGCCAGCAAAAACTTCTGCCCAAGGGCTATACCAGCCAGAGCGAATATGACTCGGCCCAAGCGGCGTTGCGCAGCAGTCAGAGCGCCTTGAGCGCGGCCCAGGCGCAGTTGGCCAACGCCCGCGACCAACTGAGCTACACCGCACTGATTGCCGATGCGCCAGGCATCATTACCGCGCGACAGGCCGAAGTCGGCCAGGTCGTGCAGGCAACGATGCCAGTGTTCAGCCTGGCCCGTGATGGCGATCGGGATGCGGTCTTCAACGTCTATGAAGCGCTGCTGGCCGATAAGCCAACGGATGACACCATTGTCCTCAGCCTGCTCGATAACCCCGAGATCAAAACCACCGGCAAAGTGCGCGAAGTGACCCCGGCGGTGTCCGCCCAGTCAGGCACCGTGCAGGTCAAGGTGGGTCTGGACAGTCTGCCGCAGGGCATGCAGCTCGGGTCGGTCGTGAGCGCCACGGCCAAGGGCGCGGGCAAGTCGTCGGTTGAATTACCGTGGTCGGCCCTGACCAAAAATATCAGTGAACCCGCCGTCTGGTTGATCGACGACAAGGGCCAGGCGCAGTTGCACTCGGTCACGGTCGGCCGCTACCTGACGGGCAAGGTCATCATCAGCAAGGGGCTCACCGGTGGGGAAAAAGTCGTGATCGCCGGTGGGCAGCTGTTGCACCCGGGCATGGAAGTCGAGATTGCCGAAAATACTTACAAGGATCTGGGTGGGGGAGCCAAGCCATGAAGCCTTTATGGGCGTTGTCCATCGGGCTGGTGCTGAGCGCCTGCTCCAAAAACGAGCCACCGCCGGAGCCAGTACGCCCGGTGTTGTCGATCAAGGTGCAGGCCTTGAAAGAAGAGGATCTCGGCCGGTTCGCCGGCAGCATCCAGGCGCGCTACGAAAGCAACACCGGTTTTCGCGTGGCCGGGCGCATCGCCAGTCGTAACGTTGATGTCGGGGCTGAGGTGACCAAGGACACGCTGCTGGCCACCCTTGATCCTTCCGACCAGCAAAACCAATTGCGTTCGGCTCAGGGGGATCTGGCGAAAATCCAGGCGCAACTGATCAATGCGCAAGCCAACGCGCAGCGTCAGCAGTCGTTGTTTGATCGCGGGGTCGGCGCGCAGGCACAGCTGGACGACGCCCTGACTCAGTTGAAAACCACCCAGGCGTCCCTCGATCAGGCCAAAGCGGCGGTCAGCCAGAGCCAGGATCAACTCGGCTACACCCAATTGCGTTCCGACCATAAAGCCGTGGTCACCGCATGGAACGCCGAGGCCGGCCAAGTGGTCACCGCTGGCCAGCAAGTGGTGACCCTGGCGCAACCGGACATCAAGGAAGCGGTCATCGACCTGCCCGATACCCTGGTCGATCAACTGCCCGAGGATGTGGTTTTCCAGGTCGCCGCCCAACTCGACCCGAAGACCAACACCACCGCGACCCTCCGCGAAATCGAGCCTCAGGCGCAGAGTGCCACGCGCACCCGTCGCGCGCGCCTGACCCTCGCTGAAACGCCGGAAGGCTTTCGTTTGGGCACCGCGATCAGCGTCACCCTGAGTTCGGCGATCAAGCCACGCATCGAACTGCCGCTTACCTCGTTGCAGGAGGTCGACGGCAAACCCCGCATCTGGATCCTTGATACACAGAGCAAGACCGTGGCACCCAGGGACGTCAAGGTCATCAGCCGCACCGACAGCACCGTGGTGCTGGCCGGCGGCGTCAAGAACGGCGAGCGCGTCATCACGGCCGGCGTCAACAGCCTCAAACCGGGGCAACCAGTGAAATTTGACGAGGACAGTCAATGAAAGGGCCTTTCAACCTCTCCGAATGGGCCCTCAAGCATCAGTCGTTCGTCTGGTACCTGATGTTCGTCGCGTTGCTGATGGGCGTGTTCTCGTATTTCAACCTGGGGCGCGAAGAAGACCCTTCGTTCACCATCAAGACCATGGTGATCCAGAGCAAATGGCCGGGGGCGACCCAGGAGGAAACCCTCAAGCAGATCACCGACCGCATCGAGAAAAAACTCGAAGAGCTCGATTCTCTCGACTACGTGAAAAGCTATACGCGGCCCGGGGAATCCACGGTTTACGTGTACCTGCGCGACACCACCAGTGCCAAGGACATTCCGGAAATCTGGTACCAGGTGCGCAAGAAGATCAACGATATTCGCGGCCAGTTTCCCCAAGGCATGCAGGGCCCAGGCTTCAACGACGAGTTCGGTGACGTGTTCGGTTCGATCTACGCCTTCACCGCCGATGGCCTGACCATGCGCCAGTTGCGTGACTACGTGGAGCAGGCCCGCGCCGAGATTCGCGGGGTGCCGGGGCTGGGCAAGATCGAGATGGTCGGCCAGCAGGACGAAGTGCTGTACCTGAATTTCTCCACGCGCAAACTGGCGGCGCTGGGCATCGATCAGCGTCAGGTGGTGCAGAGCCTGCAATCACAGAACGCCGTGACCCCGGCGGGTGTGATCGAGGCCGGACCGGAGCGGATTTCGGTGCGGACTTCAGGGCAGTTTGCCTCGGAGAAAGACCTCGCCGAGGTCAACCTCAAGCTCAACGACCGCTTCTATCGGTTGGCCGACATCGCCGACATCACTCGCGGCTACGTCGATCCGGCGACGCCGGAATTTCGCTTCAACGGCCAGCCAGCCATCGGCCTGGCAATTGCCATGCAGAAGGGCGGCAACGTCCAGGCGTTCGGCAAGGCGTTGCATGAGCGGATCAACCAACTGATCGCCGACCTGCCGGTGGGCGTCGGCGTGCACAACGTGTCCGATCAGGCGGTGGTGGTGGAAGAAGCCGTCGGCGGCTTCACCAGTGCGCTGTTCGAGGCGGTGATCATCGTGCTGGTGGTCAGCTTCATCAGCCTCGGCGTGCGTGCCGGGCTGGTGGTGGCGTGCTCGATCCCGCTGGTGCTGGCGATGGTGTTTGTGTACATGGAGTACAGCGGCATCACCATGCAGCGGATCTCACTTGGCGCCCTGATCATTGCGCTCGGCCTGTTGGTGGACGACGCGATGATCACCGTGGAGATGATGGTCACACGCCTGGAGATGGGCGAGACCAAGGAGCAGGCGGCCACGTTCGCCTACACCTCCACCGCGTTCCCGATGCTCACCGGTACGCTGGTGACGGTGGCGGGTTTTGTGCCGATCGGTCTCAACGCCAGCTCCGCCGGTGAGTACACCTACACGCTGTTTGCAGTGATCGCCTGCGCCATGTTGGTGTCGTGGGTGGTAGCGGTGCTGTTTGCGCCGGTGATCGGCGTGCACATCCTCAGCACCAACGTCAAACCACACACCGGCGAGCCCGGGCGGATCGGCAAGGCCTTCAACGGCGGCTTGCTGTGGTGCATGCGCAATCGCTGGTGGGCCATCGGCATCACCGTGCTGTGTTTCGCGTTGTCGATTTACTGCATGCGCTTCGTGCAGAACCAGTTCTTCCCGTCTTCGGATCGTCCGGAAATCCTGGTGGACCTGAACCTGCCGCAAAACGCCTCGATCGACGAAACCCGCAAAGCGGTGGATCGCCTCGAAGCCGAGCTCAAGGACGATCCGGACATCGTGCGCTGGAGCAGCTACATCGGGCAGGGCGCGATCCGTTTCTACCTGCCGCTCGACCAGCAACTGCAAAACCCTTACTACGCGCAGTTGGTGATCGTCAGCAAGGGCAAAACCCGTGAAGCCTTGGCCCAGCGGATTCGCGACACCCTGCGCAAGGACTTCGTCGGCATTGGCGCTTACGTCCAGGCCCTGGAGATGGGCCCGCCGGTGGGCCGTCCGATCCAGTACCGGCTCAGCGGCAAAGACATCGACCAGGTCCGCCGACACGCCATCGACCTGGCCACCGAACTGGACAAGAACCCACACATCGGCGAGATCATTTACGACTGGAACGAACCGGGCAAAGTGCTGCGCATCGACATTGCCCAGGACAAGGCACGGCAACTGGGGCTGTCTTCCGAAGACGTCGCTGAGCTGATGAATGGCATCGTCAGCGGCACTGCGGTGACCCAGGTCGATGACGATATCTACCTGATCAACGTGGTCGGCCGTGCGGTGGATTCCGAACGCGGCACGCCGGAAACCCTGCAGAACCTGCAGATCGTCTCGCCCAACGGCACGTCAATTCCGCTGCTGGCGTTCGCGACTGTGCGTTATGAGCTGGAGCAGCCGCTGGTGTGGCGTCGCGACCGGCTACCGACGATCACTGTCAAGGCCGCGGTGCGTGACGAGATTCAGCCGACGGATCTGGTGCGCCTGTTGAAACCGACTATCGACGCCTTCGCAGCCACGTTGCCGGCGGGTTACAAAGTCGCCACGGGCGGTACGGTGGAAGAAAGCGGCAAGGCCCAGGGGCCGATTGCCAAGGTCGTGCCGTTGATGCTGTTCTTGATGGCGACCTTCCTGATGATCCAGTTGCACAGCGTGCAGAAAATGTTCCTGGTGGCCAGCGTCGCGCCGTTAGGCCTGATCGGCGTGGTCATCGCGCTGGTGCCGACGGGGACGCCGATGGGCTTTGTGGCGATCCTCGGGATCCTGGCGCTGATCGGCATCATCATTCGTAACTCGGTGATTCTGGTGACCCAGATCGATGAATACGAGAGGAAGGGTTATGCACCGTGGGACGCGGTGGTCCAGGCCACCGAGCATCGACGCCGACCGATTCTGCTGACGGCGGCGGCAGCGAGCCTGGGGATGATCCCGATTGCCCGGGAAGTGTTCTGGGGGCCGATGGCCTACGCGATGATTGGCGGGATCATCATCGCCACCTTGCTGACGCTGCTGTTTTTGCCGGCGCTGTATGTGGCCTGGTACAAGATTCGCGAACCGAAGAAAGAGGCGGCTTAAAAAATCGAGCGCTTCGCGCTCTAATCGCGGGCAAGCCCGCTCCCACATTGGATCTGTGTTGTTCACAAATCCCCTGTAGGAGAGAGCCTGCTCGCGATGGCGTCCTGACGGCCTACACAGCTCTACGCCAGACACTCGCCAACCAAGGCTGCTGCTCCCGCGGCAGCCCCGCTGGCCGATAGTAATGCTCCAGCTCCACAAACCCCGCCTCAATCAGCAAATCCTGCCACGCCGCAAGATCGTGATAAGCGCCATACCGCGGCCCATTCCAGCCTTCCTGATTCTCCCCACGAGGATTGGAGCTGAACAACACCCCGCCCGGTTTCAAGGCTTCACGCAATTGCTTCAACACTCGAGGCAATTCCTGTCGCGGGATGTGAAACAGCACCGCGTTGGCAAAAATCCCGTCGAAGCGCTCGGCCGGCAAATCCAGTTTCAAGAAGTCCTGCTGCCAGACCTCGCAACCGCTGTCCTCTCGCGCCATCTGCGCAAACTTCTCCGAACCGTCGAGGCCGACGGCGGTATGGCCCATGCGCGTGAAGGTTTGCAGGTCTCGGCCGGGACCGCAGCCGAAGTCGAGAATGTCGAACGGCGCCTCGACCTGAATGTGCCGCAACAGGGCATCGATGTTCTGGCTGACATCGTGATCACGCGTGCCTTCGCGAAAACCTTCGGCCACCGAGTTGTAATGGCCCAAGGTGGTGGCGGTGATCTGCTGGAGGTCTTCGGGGGTCTGTTTCATGAGGGCTGCACAGGCAATTGGGGTTTGCCGAATATACGCCAAGAGGCAGGTGGCTGCTTCGCAGCCATTCGCGAGCAGGCTCACTCCCAAAGAGGATTTTGCTCAAACACGAATGTTGTGTTCACTGCAGATCAACTGTAGGAGTGAGCCTGCTCGCGATAGCGGTGTAACTGACAACCAATCTCTCAGCCCTGCTTCATCCCCAGGCAATCAATCGAGCGATCAACCATGGCTTTGGCAATCTCCAGCAAATGCCAAACCGAAAACACCATGGCCCGGTCCGCGCCTTTCAGGTGATCGCCACACTGATAGGCGGTTACCGAAGCACAGCGCAGCAAGTCGGCGACATAGAGCTGAGTATCTTCAAAGCTCACGTCTTCGCTGACGTTGTAAAAGCGCAATTCATCGGGCGGTGAGGGTTGATCGCCAGTGAGATAGAAATCAATGGCACGGTAGAGCGCTGATCGATCCCTGGGCGGGTCTTCAGTGCCGGTTTCGTGGGTGGAGGTTTCGGGTGGTGGATCGGGAACAGATCTTTTCATTGGTAAAACTCCGATGTAGTTGGAGCCAACCGATTTCGCGACTAAACGAATAGGGGGTGGCGGCTGCACGCAGGTTAGTCGACCGGACACCGGGAACCGGCGCACCCGAAGGTGCCCTACGCACAGCCACCATAGATTTCAGGTGATAAAAAACACCTGAATATTGGTAGCGCTATGCGCCCGGTCCGGGCGACTAAACCCGATCACTGATGAGCAGTGACGGACCGAGACTAGCCACCGAATTGGGCAGGCGCAAGCGAGCGGAATGATCTAGGAAATGTCCTGCAAAGGAAAGGGAACGGACCTTCGGAACCTCTGATTTTCCTGTAAGAAAACTTCCCCTTTAAGGCCAGTCATTACCTGTGGCGAGGGGGCTTTTGTGGCGAGGGGGCTTGCCCCCGTTGGGTTGCGAAGCAGCCCTAAAGCCATTCAACGAGGTGTGTCAGACAAGTCAGATTTTCAGATTTTGCGGCTGCTGCGCAGCCGAACGGGGGCAAGCCCCCTCGCCACAAAAGCTCCTCGCCACAATGGCTATCGGCAAATTGCCTAGCGCTTGTTAAGCCCCCGAGCCAACCGATCCCCGCCCAGTTGAATGATTGCCACCAGCACCACCAGCAACACAATCACCGTCAACATGATCTGGCTGTCGAAGCGCTGATACCCGTACCGATACGCAATGTCGCCCAGCCCACCGGCGCCAATCGCCCCGGCCATGGCGGATGAGTTGATCATCGTCACCAGCGTAATGGTGAACCCCCCGACAATCCCTGGCAGCGCTTCAGGCAGCAACACATGCCAGACGATGTGCCAACGCCGGCAGCCCATCGCTTGCGCAGCTTCGATCAAGCCGAAATCAACCTCGCGCAAACTGACTTCGGCAATCCGTGCGAAGAACGGCGTCGCAGCGATGGTCAGCGGCACGACGGCTGCCCAGACGCCATACGTGGTGCCGACAATCAGTCGGGTAAACGGAATCAGCGCCACCATCAAAATCAGGAACGGAATCGAGCGGAACAGGTTCACGAACGCACCCAAGGCGCGGTTCAGCGTCGGTGCTTCGTAGATGCCGCCCTTGGAGCTGGTGACGAGAAACACCGCCAGTGGAATACCCGCCAACAGCGCGATCAATGACGACACGCCGACCATTAGGAAGGTGTCGATGAAGCCTTGCAGCAAGCGATCAAACCACATAACCCAGCACCTCCACCTGTTGCGCCCATTGGCTGGCGCGTTGGCACACGTCTTCGGCATCAAACGGCGAGCCGGTGACCGCCAATAACAACTGCCCCAGCGCATGGCCCTGAATTCGCTCCACGCCACCTTGCAGCAAGCGCACGCGACCACCGAGGGCGCTGAACAAGGCGGCCAGGTCGGGTTCGTCGGTGGCACTGCCGGTGAACTGCAAGCGCAGCACCAGCGCCGCGTCCAAGGATGGCGGCACTGGGCGCAAACGGCTTTGCAGTTCCCCCGGCAGGGCGTGTTGCAGCGGCGCGAGCAAGGTCTTGCTGACTTCATGCTGCGGGTTGCCGAAGACCTCCCAGACCGGCCCTTGCTCGACGATTTTGCCGTGTTCGAGCACCACGACGCGGTCGCAAATATCGCGGATCACCGCCATCTCGTGGGTGATCAAAACGATGGTCAGTCCCAGGCGCTGGTTGATCTCGCGCAGCAGGCCGAGGATCGATTGAGTGGTCTCCGGGTCCAGCGCGGAAGTGGCTTCGTCACACAGCAGAATCGCCGGGTCATGCACCAACGCGCGGGCGATGCCGACGCGCTGTTTCTGCCCGCCGGACAGCTGCACCGGATAGGCCGCGTGCTTGCCTTGCAGGCCCACCAGTTCCAGCAACTCACGAACCTTTTTCTCGCGTTGGTCCTTGGGCACGCCGGCGACTTTCAGCGGCAGCTCCACGTTCTGCCACACCGTTTTGGCCGACATCAGGTTGAAGTGCTGGAAGATCATGCCGATCCGTCGACGCAGCGCCACCAGGCGGTCTTCATCGAACTCGCTGATGTCCACTTGATCGATCAGCACGCGGCCGGTACTCGGCTGCTCCAGGCGGTTGATGGTGCGGATCAGCGACGACTTGCCGGCACCGCTGCGGCCGATGATGCCGAACACTTCACCGTGCTGGATCGCCAGGTCGATGCCGTGCAACGCCGCCACCGGACCCTGCTGGCCGTGGTAGGTTTTGCCCAGGCCGACGAAACGCACATGAGCCCGATTGAGCTCCGGGTGCAGTTCGGTGTGCCGGGCATTCTTGAGCTCTGGAATCTCCAGTCGCAGTTGAGTGGCGGCCGTCATGCTCAGCTTTCCCAACCGGCTTGGTAGAGCTTGCCGTGGGCCTTGTCCAGGGCGGCACGAACGGCTGGCGAGTGCTGATAGATGTCGACGAATTTGATCAGGCGCGGGTCGGTTTTACTCTTCGGCTGGATCACGAACTGGATCACGTATTCCTTGTGGTCGAGGCCGTCGAACAACAGCGCGGAACCGGCATCGAAGGTCTTCGAAAGACGGATGTAAGCGGGGTAGCCCTGGACCAGATCAGCATCGTCGTAGGCGCGCACCAGTTGCACGGCTTCGACCTGGAGGATTTTGATTTTTTTCGGGTTGGCGATGATGTCTTCTTCGGTGGCCTTGTAGCCGACGCCCGGTTTCAGCGTGATCAGGCCTGCCTTGGCCAGCAGTTGCAGGCCGCGACCGCTGTTGATCGGGTCGTTGGCGATGGCCATGCTGGCGCCTTGTGGGAGTTCGTCGAAGCTTTTGTATTTCTTCGAGTAGAGGCCGACGTTGTTGATGATTCCCGGCGCGAACGGCACCAGGTCAAAACCGGAAGCGGCCTTGGCATTTTCCAGAAACGGGATGTGCTGGAAATAGTTCACGTCGATGTCACCGGCGGCGAGGCTGACGTTGGGGGCGATCCAGTCGCTGAACTCCACCAGTTCGACTTTCAGGCCTTGTTTGGAGGCTTCTTCGACGGCGGCTTCGAGGGGGATGGCGAAGGCAGCGGTGGTGCCGATTTTCAACGGCGCGTCGGCGGCGAATACCGCCGAGCTGAACAGGCCGAGGGCCAGGGCCAGTGCTTTGACTGGGTGGGTCAGAAAAGTTTTTTTCATATGGAATTTCCAGTCATAGGTTTTTTTGGGAACAACACAGATCAACTGTGGGAGCTGGCTTGCCTGCGATAGCGGTGGGTCAGTTGAAGTAGTGGCTGCTGACACACCGCCATCGCGGGCAAGCCCGCTCCCACAGGGTTCAATGGCGGTAGGTAGAGCCGGTATGTTGCTCAGGCAAATGCGCCCCCGCGTGAAACAACTTCTCCCGCAAGCTGCCATGGTCATAAGCAGTTTTGTACGACTCACGCCGCTGCAATTCCGGAATCACCAACTCAATGAAATCCACATAGCTTTCCGGCGTAACAATCCGCGTCAGGTTGAAGCCGTCCAGGCCGGTTTCGGCGATCCACGATTCCAGTTCATCCGCCACTTGCCCGGGCGAGCCAACCACCGTGATGTAGCGGCCACCGAGGGCGTGTTGCTCGAGCAATTTGCGCCGGGTCCAGTCGTTGTTTTGCAGGTTTTTGGTCGCGGACTGGATCGCGTTGCTCTTCACGTACTGGATCGGTTCGTCGATGTCGTATTCGGAAAAATCGATCCCGGTCGACGCCGAAAAATGCGCCACACCGGCCTCGGCACTGGCGTAGCTCAGGTACTCGGCGTGCTTGGCCCACGCGGCTTCTTCGGTGGCGCCGACAATCACATTCAGGCCCATGAACACCTTGATGTCCTCGGGATTACGCCCGGCCTCGACGGCGCTGGCGCGCACCTTGTCCACCTGGAGTTTGGTCGACGGTTTGTTCTGGCCGCTGATGAACACGCACTCGGCATGACGCCCGGCGAACAGCAAACCGCGATCCGAACTGCCGGCCTGGAACAACACCGGTGTGCGCTGCGGTGACGGCTCGCACAGGTGATAACCCTCGACCTGATAGAACTCGCCCTTGTGCTCGACCTTGTGCACTTTTTCAGGTTGCGCGTAGATCCGTTGCTCGCGGTCGTTAAGCACCGCGCCGTTTTCCCAGCTGCCTTCCCAGAGTTTGTAGAGCACTTCCAGGTACTCGTCGGCCTGGTCGTAACGACGGTCGTGCTCGACCTGTTCGCTCAAGCCCATGGCCTTGGCGGCGCTGTCGAGGTAGCCGGTGACAATGTTCCAGCCGACCCGGCCACGGCTCAGGTGATCGAGCGTCGACATCCGCCGGGCGAACAAATACGGCGGTTCGTAAGTGAGGTTGGCGGTCAGGCCGAAGCCGAGGTTTTTGGTCACGGCCGCCATGGCCGATACCAGCAGCAGCGGGTCGTTGACCGGCAGCTGGATCGATTCTTTCAGCGGCACATCCACCGAGTTCTGGTAGACGTCGTACACACCGACGATGTCGGCGATGAACAATCCGTCGAACAGCCCGCGCTCCAGCAGTTGCGCCAGTTCGGTCCAGTATTCGAGGGTCTTGTACTGCGTGGAGTTGTCCCGTGGATGGGTCCACAGGCCATGGTTGATGTGTCCGATGCAGTTCATGTTGAACGCGTTGAGCAGGATTTTCTTTTTGGCTTCGGCCATCAGAGGGTCCCTCGCAGCGGAGGGTTTTCATCGTTCAGGTAGTAGTTGCCCACCGCGTGATACTTCCAGCGCACCGGGTCGTGCAACGTGTGCACGCGGGCGTTGCGCCAGTGCCGGTCCAGGCCATGTTCGATCAGGGTGGCCTGGCTGCCGGCCAGTTCGAACAGCGTGCTGCCGGCGGCGAGGGAAATTTCGGTGCTGATGGCCCTGGCTTCGGCGACGGCAATCGAGGCTGCGGCGACGGTCTCGGCATTGGTGTCGGCCTGGGCCTTGTCGAGAAATTCGCCGGAGCGTTCCAGCAAGGCTTCGGCGGCGTGCAGACGAATGCTCAAGTGCCCGAAGCTCTTGATCGTCAGCGGGTCATCGATGGCTTTTTCGTGGGTGGCGTCGATCCACGGCCGGGTTTTGGTGCGCACAAAATGCAGCGCATCTTCATAGGCGGCGCGGGCGATGCCGGTGTCGATGGCGGCGTGGAGGATTTGCGCGAGCGGGCCGACGGTGGTCGGGCGTTCGAACGCACTCTGGAACGGGATCACGTCCTCGGCCGCCACGTATACGTCCTCGAACACCACCGAACCGCTGCCGGTAGTGCGCTGGCCAAAGCCGCTCCAGTCGTCGATGACGGTCAAGCCTTGGCTGTCGCGCGGCACGAATGCGAGTTGCTGCACGCCGTGTTCATCGACCACCGAGGTGGGGATGCGTTGCGCGTAGATCGCGCCGGTCGCGTAGAACTTGCGACCGTTGATGCGATAGCCGTCGCCATCGCGCTTGAGACTGGTGACGCGGTCGTGAGCGGTTTTGGTACCGAGTTCGGCGAGCGCATTGCCGAAGCGCTGGCCGGCCAATACCTCGGCGTACAGACGTTGTTTCTGCGCAGGGCTGCCGTTCACGCGCAGCACTTCGAGGGCATAAAAATGGTTCTGCGGGATTTGCCCGAGCGAACCGTCAGCTTGGGCAATCAAGGCGATCACCTTGGCCAGCGTCACGTTGGACACGCCCGCGCCGCCGTACTCCTTGGGCACGCTGATGCCCCACAGGCCCGAGCGGGAAAACACGTCGAGTTCCGGGGTCGGCAAACGGCGTTCGCGGTCACGCAGCGCACTGTCGCGTTTGAAGTCGTCCGCCAGATCACTGGCGACGACCAGGGCTTGCTCATCGCTGGTTATGACCGCGACGTGGTGGGAATAAGTCATGTGTTTCTCCAGAGATCTGGTCAAAAGGGTATGGGTCGTCAGATCCAGGAATGCCGCGCCGGCAGCGTGCCATTGAGGTGATAAGTGCCGACGGCGTAATACTTCCAGCGCACCGGGTCGTGCAGCGTGTGCACGCGGGCGTTGCGCCAGTGGCGGTCGAGGTTGAATTCGGCGAGGGTGGCGCGGCTGCCGGCTAGCTCGAAGAGCTTTTCGCTGGCGAGCAGCGAGATCTCGGTGGTCAGCACTTTGGCTTCGGCCACGGCAATCGAGGCGCGGGCGGCCGACTCGGCTGTGACGGGGGCGGCGTTGACCTGATCCAGTACTTGCCCGGCCTTGCGCAGCAGCGCTTCGGCGGCGTGCAATTCGATTTTCAACTTGCCGATATCTGCAATCACGTACAGGTCATCGCTGGCCCGTTCGACCTTGGCGTCGATCCATGGGCGCGCGCGGGTTTTCACGAATTCGATGGTGTCGTCGATGGCGCCCCGGGCAATCCCCGCGTCGATGGCGGCTTGAATCAGTTGTGACACGGCGCCCTGGAGATTCGGCTTCTCGTTGATCTTCCAGTTGTCCACCACCAGCTCGGCGTCGACCCGCACGTTGTTGAGCAAAAGGGTGCCGCTGGCGGTGGTGCGCTGACCGAAGCCCGACCAGTCATCCACGATGCGCAGCCCCGGCGTGCCGCGACGGACGAAGGCCAGCACTTGCTTGCCATCGTCGTTCAGCGCTTTGACCGCAACCCAGTGGGCGAACAGTGCGCCGGTGGAGTAAAACTTCTGGCCATTGAGCACAAAACCGTCGCCGTCGGCGGTGATGCGCGCCTTGAGCTCCAGGGTGTTTTTAGTGCCGCGTTCCGGCCCCGCATTGCCGATGCGCCAGCCGTCGAGCACGCTTTTGAACAACTGCTTTTTCTGCGCTTCAGTGGCGCTGCCCAGCACCAGGTTGAGAATGCCGAACTGGTTCTGCGGGATCTGCCCCAATGCCGGGTCTGCCGCGGAAATGATCGCGAACACCTCGGCGACGGTGACGAAAGAAACCTGTGGGCCACCGTACTCACGGGGGACGGCAATGCTGCCTAAACCGCTGCGGGTGAACTGTTCAATTTCCGACCATGGCAACTTGCGCTGCCGATCACGTTTGGCCGCATGCAGACGAGCGATTTGCGCCAGTTCATGGGCGGCTTTGATGGCTTGTGCGTCGTTGCGCAAGACTTGCGCGGGCAACAACAGGGGGGCGATGTCCAGATCACTCTGAACGATTGCATCTGCCAGACTGGACATCAGTGCCGCTCCTTGGCTGCACGCAATGCCCTGGCGATCTGCACTGGGGTGATTGTGTTCCGGACCATACCTACCTCACATCTCATGGGATCGTCGCGTGGCGACGAATAAAATCAAGAATGTCCGGTGGTCCGGTGCATATACCCTAAGCGTGTATAAAAAATTAATGAACTAACTTTTAGGAATATACATAGAAGGGGTGTCACACACCCATTTGATGGGTGGGCGCCTACCCCTGCAGCTGGCGAAGCCTGTGGGAGCCGAGCTTGCTCGCGATGACGGAGTGTCAGTCGACAGCTGTGTTGCCTGATACACCGCTATCGCGAGCAAGCTCAGCTCCCACAGGCTTAGCCAGCTACAGGATCGAGTTCGCCCAGTGTCACAGGGGACCTCAGCGTTTACGCGGCTCGGCCGCCATCAACATCTCCTTCGGCCTCGCCTTCAGATAGGGATTGGCACAGCCAATCTTCAGCCAGCGCGGGGGCGCCCAACGCGAGTTGTTGCCCACACGGTCGAGGATGCAATAGGTCACTTCCAGCCGCAGGTCTTCGCCGGCTTCGAGAATGATTGCCGGCGGCACCCAGACTTGAATCGGCTGGCCCACCTCGTCGGCCTTGAGGCGGGGCAGGTCCATGCGCACATCGCCCCAACGCAACGTGATTTCGTCATCGACGGCCATGTTCAGATAAGGCTCGATGGTCAGCGGTACGCCACGCTTGATCTGGTTCGGATTGACCCCTTGGCGGCGAATGGTCTCGGGGAGACCCACCGGCGCCAGGCTTTGGTTTTCGTCGCCACACTGGGCCGGTAGTGGGCCACCGGGGCCGTCCAGCTTGATCTGGACCCGCGTCGCCGGTGACAACGCGGGCCCTTGCCCCACCTGCATGACCTTGTAATGAATGCGTGCGCTGCCGTTGGTAATGAAGCTTTCCGGCACGCGCAGGCCAACGACTTCACCGACGTCGTCGGCGCCCAGCACGCGGGATGCAACGTAGCAGTTGTCCCAGAACAGTTCGATCAGGTCGCCTGCGTCCATGCCGGGGTAGGGCGCCACGTCAATCATCAGATGAGTCGCCGCGATCATATTGACCAAGGCCTTGTGCGATTGCGCCAGGGTCGGGGCCGCAAGTTCGGGTGTGTTCGAAGTGCTTGTCATGGTTTTTCTCCTTGAAGCCTTGCAGCGAAGTTCCGTTTCTGAAAGTTCAAAGGCGCGCAGTATCCGGCAACAAATCGGCTTATTACTTGAAAGTTGAATAAGGCTGAAGTGAGAAGGTTGGCGCCTGTTGGCGACTAGATAAGAGTGCGCTTGAATAGGTGTCAATAGAGTTGGCTAGTTAAGTGTTGGATCACTTGTTATTCAGAATAATCCTACATGCTGAAGTTAATAAGCTGCGGCGAGCTGTCGAAGATGGCTACGTTTTTAGGCATGACATCACGCTGCTGATGGCCAAGGGTTGCACGTTGTCGAGCGCTGGGTTTAGCAAATTTTAAGCGAGAAGGATCTGTTGCAGGACATATATATGTACCGCACCCGGCATGGGCTGAATTATTTAAAGTACGGGGATGAAAGTAGGCGGGAAGGAGCTTTGTTGAAGAGCTAGTTGTCACTTCCATCCATGGAAGTTGACAAGTAGTGAAGCGATGTTTCAGTGAGTGTTGTTCAGAAACTTGCTGAGGAACTGTTTTGTCCGTTCTTCTTTTGGTTTGGCAAACAACGCTTTGGCTTCGCCTTGTTCAACGATGACACCCTTGTCGAAAAACACCACGCGATTGGCCACATCCCGGGCAAAGCCCATTTCGTGAGTGACGATGACCATGGTGCGCTTCTCCTCGGCGAGGCTGCGGATGGTCGCCAGCACTTCACCGACCAGCTCCGGATCGAGCGCCGAGGTCGGCTCATCGAACAGGATCACTTCCGGCTCCATCGCCAGCGCCCGGGCAATCGCCACGCGCTGCTGCTGACCACCGGAAAGGCGTCGCGGGTAAGCATCTTCCTTGCCCGCCAGGCCAACCCTGGCCAAGAGCTTTTTACCCAGGGCAACGGCTTCGGCGTGCGGGATCTTCTTCACGATGATCGGGCCTTCGATGACGTTTTCCAGTGCGGTGCGGTGCGGGAACAGGTTGAAGTTCTGGAACACGAAGCCGACGTGTTGGCGCAGGCGTCGTACCAGACCTTGCTGCTGGTTCAGCGGACGGCTGCCATCGATTTCGATGTCGCCGACCTTGATCCGGCCGCTGGTGGGTTCTTCCAGAAAATTCAGGCAGCGCAGGAACGTGGTCTTGCCCGAGCCGCTGGGCCCGATGATCGCCACGACCTCGCCTTCCTTCACTTCAAGATCGATGCCGTTGAGCACGACTTGACCCTTGAACTGCTTTGTCAGTTTTTCCACGACAATCATGGGGTCAGGACTCCTGGTCGTGCCGATTGACCCGCGCTTCCAAGGTGTTCTGCAGGTGCGACAGCACCGTGGCCAGAATCCAGTAGATCAACGCGGCGGCAAGATACATGGTGAAGACTTCGAAAGTCCGGGCGGTAATCAGTTGTGCCTGACGGAACAGCTCTGGCACCTGAATGGTGGCGGCCAGCGCCGTGTCCTTGACCAGCGAAATGAAGCTGTTGCCCAGCGGCGGCAAGGCCGTGCGCATCGCTTGCGGAATGATGGCCCGGCGCAGGGTCTGCGCGCGGGTCATGCCGATACTGGCGGCGGCTTCCCACTGGCCACGCTCGATGGAGCTGATCGCGGCACGGAGGATTTCGCAGGCGTAGGCAGCCATGTTCAGCGAGAAGCCGATCAGGGCCGCCGGCAGCGGATCAAGTTCGATGCCCAGTTGCGGCAAGCCGTAATAGATCACGAACAGTTGCACCAGCAACGGCGTGCCGCGAAAGAACGACACGTAGATGCGGGCAATCCAGCTCACCAGCTTGAAGCGCGACAGGCGCATCAGCGCCAGGCCGAACCCCATCACCAGGCCGAAGAACATCCCGCCGAGGCTGAGGATTACTGTGAAGTACGCGCCCTTGAGCAGAAAGGGCGCGGAATCCAGTGCGAGTTGGAAAGCTTCTTCCATTATTTTGTGACGTCAGCGCTGAAGTATTTTTCCGAAAGCTTTTTCAGCGTACCGTCGGCACGCAGCTTGTCGATGGCCTTGTCGATGGCAGCCAGCAGCTCAGGCTCGCCTTTGCGCAGGGCAATACCGGCTTCCTGACGGGAGAACGCTTCGCCGGCGGCCACGGTTTTCGGTGCTTTCTTGGCGTATTCAAGCGCAGCCAGACGGTCGATCAGGATGACATCGGTACGGCCATTGTTCAGGTCAGCGAACTTGGTCGGATCATCGTCGTAGGTGCGCACGTCGGCACCTGGCACATTGGCTTTTACCCACTGTTCGTAGTTGGTACCCAGGCCTACGCCGACTTTCTTGCCGGACAAGTCAGCGGCTGTCTTGATGTTAAGCGCGGCTTCCTTATCCTTCAGGACCAGCGCCTGAATCCCGGAAACAGTATACGGCGTGGAGAAGTCATACTTCTTCTTGCGCTCTTCGGAGATGGTCACCTGGTTGATCACCACGTCCAGACGCTTGGATTCCAGCGCCGCGAGGATCCCGTCCCATTTGGTCGGTTGCAGTTTTGCCTTCACACCCAGCTCTTTGGCCAGGGCTTCGGAGAACTCGACTTCGAAGCCGGACAGTTTGCCGTCCTGGTCAACGAAACTGAACGGTGGATAAGTGCCTTCCAGGCCGACGTTGATCACGCCAGCTTTCTCGATTTTTTGCAGTTGATCACCGGCAACGGCCTGGCCCAGCAAACCGGCGCTCAGCGCCAGGCCCAGCGAACCAACCAGCAGGTTTCGACGTAGTGCGGAAAAATTCATGACAAGCCCCTGTGTTTTCTTATGGAAGACGCTTTAGGAATGTTGGCAAATCCGGGATTTGGACGACTGCGATATCCTGCCCTAAAGCAGCATATGCGTCTCGCTGCAAATTCGCCTGCGGCGCGACTATATGATGATGCCTATAGATTGGAAAATACTAAATATTGATCTGGTTATTCATTAATCACATATGCAGCAGACGCAACCTCTGTGGCGAGGGGGCTTGTCGGAACGCCGCACCGCCCCGCCCCGTTCGGCTGCGCAGCAGTCGTTAAGCTGACGCTGTATGACTTGAAGGCGCAGGGGGTCGCTTCGCAACCCAACGGGGGCAAGCCCCCTCGCCACAGGGAACTCAAAACGCCGAGGTATACGCAAACAACGCCGGCGCCCCACCGGTGTGCAGAAAGATAATCGGGCCCTCATCAAAGCGCCCGCGGCCAATCCCGTCCAGCAACCCGGCCATGGCCTTGCCGGTGTACACCGGGTCCAGCAGCAAGCCTTCCTGACTCGCCAGCAGTTTCACTGCTGACAGAGTTCCGGCATTCGGCTCGCCATAGCGCGGCCCGAAATATTCGTCCCACAGTTCAATTTTGAAACTCGCCGGCAACTGCACGCCGAGCAGTTCGGCCGTACGTTCGGCGAGTCCCTGGACTTTCGGTCGCTGGTCTTCGTCACTGCGGGAAACCGTGACGCCAATAACTGGCAAATCCGGCAACGCTTCACTCAGCGCCAACGCCAGCCCGCTGTGGGTGCCGGCACTGCCCGAGGCCAGGACCACGGCGGCAAATTGCAGGCCGGTGTCCTTGATCTGCTCGGCCAGCTCCAGACCGGCGCGCACATAACCCAACGCGCCCAGCGCATTCGAACCACCAATCGGCACCAGGTAAGGCTTCTTGCCGTTATTGCGCAGGCGCTCGGCCAGGGCCTGCAATTGCTCGTCGGCGTTGTCGAGGTTTTCCACCAGCTCGACCTTGGTATCGAACAGATCCAGCAACAGGCGATTGCCATTGCCGAGATAGTTGGCGTCGTCGGTGCCCAAGGGATTTTCCAGCAGCGCGACGCAGCCCAAGCCCAGTTTGGCGGCAATGGCAGCAGTCTGGCGCACGTGGTTGGACTGAAGCGCCCCCGCGGTGATGAGCGTGTCGGCGCCTTGTGCCAGAGCATCGGCGGCGAGGTATTCGAGCTTGCGCAGTTTGTTGCCGCCCATGGCCAGTGGCGTCAGGTCATCGCGTTTGACGTACACGTCGCGGCCCAGCCAGGTCGACAAGCGTTCAAGTTTTTCCAGGGCAGTGGGGTGGCCGAGTAAATCGAGACGGTTAAAGCGAGCGAGCTGTTGTTTGATCATGGGTCCGTACTGGCGCAGAAAGATTGTCAGGACTATAGGCACGCCCATTTGCCTGGGCAACCGCCAATCGCTTATAGCCAAAGATTCTGAGCTCTGCACAATTGGTTCTTAATTCGGCCTCAAGACCATGCCGTAAAGTAAACGCCGTCAGCGCGGCCGACAGTCCGGCCGCCCGTGAGGAGTTTTAACCGTGAGCGAGCGTTCCAGTCATTGGCAACTGCAGACCATCGTCAGCCAACTGCGCACGGCGCGTTCGCAGTGGCGCGCGCAAAATGGCCGTGCCAGCACCGAGCAGGGCGGGCGCGAATTGCCGTCGCGAGCGGCTATGGCGGAGATTCTTGAAGCCCTCTGCGGGGCGTTGTTCCCGATGCGCTTGGGGCCGGTGGATTTGCGCGAAGAGAGTGAAGACTTCTACGTCGGCCACACTCTGGATGTGGCGCTGAACGCGCTGCTGGCCCAGGCACGACTCGAATTGCACTATGCCGCACGCCACAGTCAGCAGGCGGAGGCGGACATCGAGGCGAAAACCATTCAGATCATTCAGGACTTCGCACTTGCCTTGCCGGGACTGCGCAGTCTGCTGGATAGCGATGTGCTGGCGGCCTATCACGGCGACCCGGCGGCGCGCAGTGTCGACGAAGTATTGCTTTGCTACCCGGGCATCCTGGCGGTGATTCACCATCGCCTGGCGCACCATTTGTACCGCGCCGGGCTGCCGTTGCTGGCGCGGATCAGCTCGGAAATCGCCCACTCGGCCACAGGGATCGATATTCACCCTGGCGCGCAGATCGGTCGCAGCTTCTTCATCGATCACGGGACGGGCGTGGTGATCGGCGAGACCGCGATTATCGGCGAGCGCGTGCGGATTTATCAGGCGGTCACGCTGGGCGCCAAGCGCTTCCCGTCCGATGAAGACGGTCAGTTGCAGAAGGGGCATCCGCGGCATCCGATCGTTGAGGATGATGTGGTGATCTATGCCGGGGCGACGATTCTGGGGCGGATCACGATTGGCAAGGGTTCGACCATTGGCGGCAATGTGTGGCTGACCCGCAGCGTGCCGGCGGGGTGCAACCTGACGCAGGCGAATTTGCAGCATGATGACGGGACGCAGAAGTAGATCCGGAATCTCGACTGACTGATCCGGCCTCATCGCGAGCAAGCTCGCTCCCACAGGGTTATTTTGCTGTTCACAAGGGTGTGGACTGACACAAAACCCCTGTAGGAGTGAGCCTGCTCGCGATTGGTTTCAAGTGAACCTGGATAATCGAATTCAGCTAAATCTCAACAGAACGAATCCTCCAAGCCCCGCGTCATACCCATCCTTGAGCTAGCTTACAAGCACGACCACCGAGCACAGGGATTAGTCCTTAGCCCCCTATCCATGTTTAACTTGAACGTTCATTCAAGTTAAACCGGCAGTTCGCTGCCCGCTCACAACAGGAGGCTTGCCTTTGCTGAGTCCGATTTCTACAGCCACGTTTTACCCCCTCGAGGTGCACGTTTCATGAGTGCATCGTCCCTTCCTCCAAGCGGCCTGGTCCGCATGAACCCGCCGGTGTTCTACTTCTCGGCGAGTTTCATTCTGCTCTTCGGCATCGTCGTCATCGCCATGCCTGAACAGGCCGGTGCCTGGTTGCTGGCGGCGCAAAACTGGGCGGCCAATACGGTCGGCTGGTACTACATGCTCGCGATGACCCTGTATCTGGTCTTCGTGGTGGTCACCGCCTTGTCCGGCTACGGCAAGATCAAGCTCGGTGCCGACCACGACGAACCCGAATTCAGTTACCTGTCCTGGGCCGGCATGTTGTTCGCCGCCGGGATCAGCATTACGCTGTTTTTCTTTTGCGTGTCCGAACCGCTGACCCACCTGGCGCAACCGCCTCAAGGCACGGCCGGTACGCCGGAGGCTGCGCGTCAGGCAATGCAGATTCTGTTTCTGCACTGGGGCCTGCACGGCTGGGGTGTGTTCGCTTTTGTCGGCATGGCGCTGGCCTATTTCGCTTACCGTCACAACCTGCCGCTGGCCTTGCGTTCGGCGTTGTATCCGCTGATCGGCAAGCGCATCAACGGCCCGATCGGCTACGCAGTGGATGGTTTCGGCATCATCGCCACGGTGTTCGGCCTTGGCGCCGACATGGGCTTCGGTGTGCTGCACCTCAACTCGGGACTGGATTATCTGTTCGGCATCGCCCACACCCAGTGGATTCAGGTCGGCCTGATCACGCTGATGATGGGTGCGGCGATCATCGTCGCGGTGTCCGGCGTCGATAAAGGCGTGCGGGTCATGTCCGACATCAACATGTTGCTGGCCTGCGCGCTGCTGCTGTTCGTGTTGTTCGCCGGCCCCACGCAGCATCTGTTGAACACGCTGATCCAGAACATCGGCGACTACCTCGGCGCCTTGCCGATGAAGAGTTTTGACCTGTACGCCTACGACAAACCCAGCGACTGGCTCGGCGGCTGGACGGTGTTCTATTGGGCCTGGTGGATTGCATGGTCGCCGTTCGTGGGCCTGTTCATCGCGCGGATTTCCCGCGGCCGGACCATCCGCGAGTTCGTCTTCGGCGTGCTGCTGATCCCGCTCGGCTTCACCCTGGCGTGGATGTCGATCTTCGGCAACAGCGCCATCGATCAAGTGCTCAACCACGGCATGAGCGCGCTCGGCATGTCGGCCATCGACAACCCGTCGATGACCCTTTACCTGCTGCTGGAAACCTACCCGTGGAGCAAAACCGTGATCGCTGTGACGGTGTTCATCAGCTTCGTGTTCTTCGTCACCTCGGCCGACTCCGGCACGGTGGTGTTGTCGACGTTGTCCGCCAAGGGCGGCAACCCGGATGAAGACGGGCCGAAATGGCTGCGGGTGTTCTGGGGCGCGATGACGGCGCTGGTGACCAGTGCGCTGTTGTTTTCCGGCAGCATCGATGCGTTGAAGTCGGCGGTGGTGCTGACCTCGCTGCCGTTCTCGCTGATCCTGCTGTTGATGATGTGGGGGCTGCACAAGGCGTTCTACCTGGAGTCCCAGAAGCAGATCGCGCAGCTGCATTCCCTGGCGCCGGTGGCCGGCTCACGACGCGGTGGCTGGCGTCAGCGCTTGAGCCAGGCGGTGCACTTTCCGTCCCGGGATGAGGTGTACCGTTTTCTCGATACGACGGTGCGCCCGGCGATCGAGGAAGTGTCGGCGGTGTTCGTCGAGAAGGGTTTGAACGTGATCACGCAACCGGACCCGGTCAATGACAGCGTCAGCCTGGAAATCGGTCACGGTGAAGAGCATCCGTTCATTTATCAGGTGCAGATGCGCGGTTACTTCACGCCATCCTTTGCCCGTGGCGGCATGGGCTCCAAGCAGCTCAATAACCGTCGTTACTACCGGGCAGAAGTGCATTTGAGCGAGGGCAGTCAGGACTACGATCTGGTGGGTTACACCAAGGATCAGATCATCAACGACATCCTTGACCAGTACGAACGGCATCTGCAGTTTTTGCATTTGGTGCGTTAGTAACGCGAGGCCTGATTCAGGCCTCGGCACTCAACACCATGAACAACACCAGCGCCGCCACCGGCACACTGAACACCACCGTGCCGATCCCCAGCTCCGAGCTCAAGGACTGGCCGGCCGTGACCACGCCGATGGCGCCGTTGATGACCGTCAGTGCCAGCCACAGGACCACGAAGCAGTAGGTCAGGGTCTGGCGGCTGAAGCCGACTTTCTCGCCGATGAACAGCATCATGGCGAGGAGGGCCAGGCCGAAGGTGATGATGATGGCTGTGTGCATGATGAGTTCTGTCCTTCAGATTTTTGTTGCCTGATAAGCCGCCTTCGCGAGCAAGCCCGCTCCCACATTTGACCGCATTCATGCCAGCAACGCGGTCAAATGTGGGAGCGAGCTTGCTCGCGAAGGGCTCACTGCGGTCTTTGTATGAGCTTAGTCAAACCAACCCGCCATTGGCGCGCAAAATCTGCCCGTTGACCCAGGCCGAATCCGGCCCCACCAGAAACGACACCACGCGAGCAATATCTTCCGGCTGACCCAGGCGTTCCAGCGGAGGCATCTTGGCGAAATTCTGAATCTGCTCTTCACTCTTGCCGTGCAAAAACAACTCGGTGGCCACCGGCCCTGGCGCCACGGCATTCACGGTGATATTGCGCCCGCGCATTTCCTTGGCAAACACCTGGGTCAACGATTCCACCGCCGCTTTGCTGGCGATGTACACCGCGTAACCTGGCAGGTTCAGGCCGACGGTGCTGCTGGAAAAATTGACGATCCGCCCGCCGCTGTTCAAGCGCGTCGCCGCTTCACGCAAGGTGTTGAACGTGCCGCGTGCGTGAATGTTGAAAGTCTGTTCGAACAATTCATCGGTGTGCTGGGCCAGCGGCAGCACCTTGAGGATGCCGGCGTTGTTGACCAACACATCGACTTTTCCCAGTTGTGTTTCGGTCTCGTCGAACATCCGGCGCACGTCCTCGGCATTGGCCACGTCAGCCTTGATCGCTATGGCTCGATGTCCGGCCTGACGCAACTCCACCACCAGGGCCGATGCTTCAGTAGCGCTGCTGGCGTAATTGATGGCGACGGCGAAACCGTCGCTGGCCAGTTGTCGGGCGATCACAGCGCCGATGCCACGCGAGGCGCCGGTGACGATGGCAACTTTCTGAGTAGTCATGGTGTTGATTCCTGATGAGGTAGTGGGCTCGGTGTGAAGCCAGATTCACATGTTTACTCAGGGCGATAAATGCACGAGAGTTGCCTTGACTGTTCAATAATCGCCAACAATCGGAGGCCCGGGTGGATCAAGTCAAAGCGATGAAGGTGTTCGTGCGCATCTACGAGCGCAGCAGCTTCACCCTGGCGGCTGAAGACCTGAACCTGCCGCGCGCCACGTTGACGCACACCCTGAACCAGTTCGAAGCCTGGCTCGGCACGCGGTTGCTGGAGCGTAGTACGCGCAAGGTGCGCCCGACGCTGGACGGCGAGGCGTATTACCTGCGCTGCGTGCAACTGCTGGCGGAACTGGAAGAGGCCGAACTGGCCTTTCGCGGCTGCGCACCGAAAGGTCGATTGCGCGTCGACCTGCACGGCACGCTGGCAAAAAGTTTTGTGATCCCCGCCTTGCCGCAGTTCATAGAACGCTACCCGCAGATCGAACTGTCCATCAGCGAGTCCGACCGCTTTGTCGACTTGATCGCCGAAGGCGTCGACTGCGTACTGCGCGCGGGCACGTTGAGTGATTCGGCACTGATCGGAAAACGCATCGCCCACCTGCGCCAGATCACCTGCGCCAGCCCCGCGTACTTGCGCAAATACGGCGAACCGAAAACCCTCGATGACCTCAAGCATCACCGCGCGGTGAACTACGTTTCGCGCACCACCGCCAAGTTGTTTCCGTTCGAATTCATGGTGAATGGCGAACTGAAGGAAGTCGCCATCGACGGTGCGCTGTCAGTGTTCGGAGCGGAAATCTACGCCGCCTCGGCCATCGCCGGGCTTGGGCTGATCCAGTGCCCGCATTACCGAATGGAAACCCAGATTGCCCAGGGAATGGTGCAGGAAGTCCTCTCCGACACGCCACCCCCGCCGATGCCGGTGTCGGTGCTCTATCCGCATAACCGCCACATGTCACCACGGGTTCGGGTGTTTGTGGATTGGTTGGGGGAGGTGTTTGCGGGGGCGGGATAACCGGTGGTCTACGGACACACTGACCGACTTGCAATACGCTAATATTTATCAGAGTGTGTATCGTGTGTATAAGTCCTGCGGTCATCGCGTAATGTGCTCGGCAGATGCTGCCCACAAGGACGAAGGTGATGCGAAGTCGGGAAATGATCAGGATGATCGAGGAGGATGGTTGGTATCTGGTGGCCGTAAAAGGCAGCCACCATCAGTACAAGCATTCGTACAAGTCAGGCAGGGTAACGATCAAGCACCCTGATTCGGATCTTCCAAAAGGGACGATCAACAGCATATTGAAACAGGCAGGTCTGAAATGAGGCCCGACATCGGAAACAAGAGCCTCGAAGAGGCCACATCACAGGAAGGACTCAGCGAAATGAAATTCCCGGTCGTTCTGCACAAGGATGCCGACTCAGAATACGGAGTGATTATCCCGGACGTGCCGGGTTGTTTCTCCGCGGGCGCTACGGTGGCGCAGGCATTTGAAAACGTGAAGGAAGCGTTGGCATTGCACTATGAAGGTCTGGTCGCCGATGGTGATCCATTGCCTCAGGTGCGAGAGATTGATGCTCATCTGGATAATCCCGATTACGCGGGCGGAGTGTGGGGTGTGGTCGAGTTCGATATCACGCCTTACTTCGGCAAGTCAGTGCGCTTCAATGCCACGCTTCCGGAGCAGTTGCTTGAGCGTATCGACCAGACGGTCAGGCGAGATCAGCGTTACAGCTCCAGATCCGGGTTTTTAGCGGCTGCCGCGTTGCGCGAGTTGTCGGCGTAAGGTGGGTCAGATTAAAAATCTGTGAAACGTTTCAGCATTTTCTCGAGTCCGGGGTTTATCGGCGTTTGTCTGGGCGTATGCTGGGCAACTTGCGACGCAGTCGATACCACATTCAAGACCGACAAGAGAGGATTCGATGACCTACACCGCTGCCGAAAACCGCTACGATTCCATCCCATACCGCCGCGTAGGTCGCAGCGGTCTGGTGCTGCCGGCGCTGTCCCTGGGCCTGTGGCACAACTTCGGTGACAGCACGCCGATCGACACTCAACGCTCGCTGTTGCGCACGGCGTTCGACCTGGGCATCAACCACTTCGACCTGGCCAACAACTATGGCCCGCCGTACGGCAGCGCTGAGATCAACTTCGGTCGTTTGCTGCGTGAAGACTTCAAGCAGCATCGCGACGAGTTGATCATCTCCAGCAAGGCTGGCTGGGACATGTGGCCGGGTCCCTACGGTCAGGGCGGTGGCTCGCGCAAATACGTGCTCGCCAGCCTGGATCAGAGCTTGCAGCGCCTCGGCCTGGACTACGTGGACATTTTCTACTCGCACCGTTTCGACCCGGACACTCCGCTGGAAGAAACCGCCAGCGCACTGGCTACCGCTGTGCAACAAGGCAAGGCGTTGTACATCGGTATCTCGTCGTATTCCGGCGTGAAAACCCGCGAGATGGCGGCGCTGTTGAAAGAGTGGAAAGTGCCGCTGCTGATTCATCAGCCGGCGTACAACTTGCTCAATCGTTGGGTGGAAAAAGACCTGCTGGATGTCACCGATGAACTCGGTACTGGCGTGATTGCTTTCACGCCGTTGGCGCAGGGGCTGCTGACCGATAAGTACCTCAACGGCATTCCGAAGGATGCGCGGGTCAATCGTCCGGGTGGTGGTTCGTTGCAGTCCTCGCACCTGTCTGAGGCCAACATTGCGCATGTGCGTGGACTCAATGAGATTGCCAAGCGCCGTGGGCAGAGCCTGGCGCAACTGGCGCTGGCCTGGACGTTGCGCGATCCGCGGGTGACCTCGGCGCTGATCGGGGCGAGCCGGCCGGAGCAGATTATCGAGAACGTCGGGGCGTTGAAGAATTTGAGCTTTAGCGCAGAGGAACTGGCGGAGATTGACCGGTTTGCCCAGGAAGGCGGGATTAATCTTTGGGAGAAGCCTTCGACGGCTGAATAAGCGTTTGGCGCTGGATTATTTGGCGCCTATTAGATAGCTTTCGCGAGCAAGCCCGCTCCCACATTTGACCGAGTTGCCCGGAACGAACGCGGTCAAATGTGGGAGCGGGCTTGCTCGCGAAGGGGCCATATCAATCACCGTGGAGTTCAGGAATCACCGAAAAAACGGCACATCCCCCAACACCGTCGCCCGCTGCATCACCCGCCGTGCCGGCCGGTAGTCATCCACCGCGTAATGCTGAGTCACGCGGTTATCCCAGAACGCCACGTCATCCTTCTGCCAGCGCCAGCGAATGGTGAATTCCGGCCGCGTTGCGTGGGCAAACAAAAACTTCAAAATCGCTTCGCTCTCGGTTTCCGACAGGTCATTGATCTTCGACGTAAAACCTTCATTGACGAACAACGACCGGCGACCGCTCACCGGGTGTGTGCGAATCACCGGGTGCGACAGCGGCGGATTTTTGCGCCGGGCTTCTTCCCATTGAGCCAGCGCTTCAGGCGTATTGCCGTAGCGCTCAAGTGGGAACGAACGAGTGAAATCGTGAGTCGCAGTAAGCCCTTCGAGCAAGCTTTTCATCGGCGCCGACAACGCTTCATACGCCGCTATCCCGCTGGCCCATAACGTGTCGCCACCAAATTCCGGCAGCAGTTTGGCGCTAAGCACCGCGCCCATGGCCGGGGTCGGCAGGAAGGTCACGTCGGTGTGCCAGATCGCGTTGTCGCGCACGTCGGTGACGGCGGTATCGAGGATCAGCACTTCCGGTTGTTCCGGCACATTCGGGTAGATCGGGTGGATGTGCAGATCGCCGAAGTTGGCGGCGAATCGTGCCTGCTGTTGCGGGGTGATCGGCTGGTCGCGGAAGAACAGCACTTGATGCTTGAGCAGTGCTTGTTCGATGGCGTTGCGTTGCTCCGAAGTCAGCGGCTGGCTTATGTCGACGCCGCTGATTTGTGCGCCGAGGGCGGAGCTTAAAGGGACGATGTTCAGGCTGCTCATGGTCTTTCTCTTCGAATTCGGGGTGTGAAGCTTTTGTAGGCGTGAGCCTGCTCGCGATGGCGGCGTATCAGTCACTGCCATGTCGCCTGATACTGCGCTATCGCGAGCAGGCTCACTCCTACAGGGGGGGTCACATGATGAATTTTCAGTGTGCCTGGCCATGCCACGGCACCAGCTTGCGTTGCAGGGCACGCAGGCCCATCTCCATGGCGAAGGCGATCAGCGCGATCACCAGAATCCCCAGCACCACCACATCGGTGACCAGGAACTGCGCGGCCGACTGCACCATGAAGCCCAAGCCGCTGGTGGCGGCGATCAGTTCGGCGGCGACCAGGGTCGACCAGCCCACGCCCAGACCAATGCGCACGCCGGTCAAAATGTCCGGTAAGGCACTCGGCAGAATCACATGACGAATCAACTGTGCCCGGGTCGCCCCCAGCGACTGCGCCGCGCGTAATTTGGCCGGGTCAACGGTGCGCACGCCGGTGGCGGTGGCGATGGCAATCGGGGCGAAAATCGCCAGGTAGATCAGCAACACTTTCGACAGCTCACCAATGCCGCACCAGATCACGATCAGCGGCAGATAGGCCAGCGGTGGAATCGGACGGTAGAACTCGATCAGCGGATCGAGAATGCCGCGCGCGATGCGGTTATGGCCGATGGCGATGCCGACCGGCACCGCCGTCAACACGGCAAAGCCCAAACCCAGGCCGATGCGGCTGAGGCTCGCGCCCAAGTGCTGCCACAACGTCGAATCCATGTAGCCGGTGGTCACCAGCAGCCAGCCTTTTTGCAGCACGGCGGACGGCGGCGGCAGGAACAACGGTTCGATCATTCCCGTGGCGGTCACGACCCACCAGAGGGCAACAAGGGCGATCAGTGTCAGTACGCTGATCCAGCGAGTGCTCAAACGGCGGCGAACCGGAATCAGGGTCGATCCGGGTTTCACCGCGATGGCCGGGATTTCATAGCTGCTCATGCGCGCTCCTGCCGCGTGGCGGCGCTGCGTTGGGAGAACACTTTGGCGAGTACGTGTTCGCGGGTTTCGATAAAGCGTGGGTCGGACTTGATGGCTCGGGCCGACTCACCGGCGGCGTAACGCTGACCGAAATCCAGGCTCAGACGCTCGACGATTTGCCCAGGATTCGGCGCCAGCAGAATCAGGTCGGTGGCGAGGAACACCGCTTCTTCAATGTCATGGGTAATCAGGAAGACGGGTTTGGCGGTGCGCTGCCAGACTTGCAACAACAGCTCTTGCATCTGTTCACGGGTGAAAGCGTCGAGGGCGCCGAAGGGCTCGTCCATGAGCAAGACACGAGGGTCAGCGGCCAATGCGCGGGCCAGACCGACACGTTGCTTCTGGCCGCCCGAGAGCTGCCAGATGCGACGGTTTTCGAAACCGGTAAGGTCGACCAGTGCGAGCATTTCCCGGGCACGGATTTCACGTTTTTCCCGGGACACGCCGGCCAGTTCCAAACCGAATCCGACGTTGGCCAGCACATCTTGCCAAGGCAGTAAGGCGTCGTCCTGAAACACCACGCCACGTTCAGCGCTCGGGCCTTTGACCGGCACACCGTCGAGGGTGATGCGCCCGGCGCTGGGTTCGACAAAACCGGCAATCAGGTTCAACAGCGAAGTCTTGCCACTGCCGGACGGGCCGAGGGCAACCAGCAATTGCTGGGGCCCAAGGCTCAAGGAAATATCCACCAGTACCGGCTCCGGACTGCCGGGGTACTGTGCGCTGATGCGCTCCAGCTGTAGCAAGGCCATCGCAGTGAACTCCCGATCAGTTGGTGATGAACTTGGCGCTGACGTACGGGGCGTAGTCCGGCAGCACGGCTTCGACCTTGCCTTGTTCCTTGAGGAATGTGGCGGTGTCGGTGATGGCTTTGGTGGTCGGCGCGCCGAGGGTGATCACTTGATCAGCCGCGAGCGGGTAGACGTTGCCTTGCAGCAGCAGCGGAATATCGCTGGCCTTGGCACCGGACAGTTTCACCAGTTTGTCGACGTTGGATTGATTGGCGAGCCAGGCTTTCGGGTCTTTGCGGTAGTCGGCGTAGGCGTCAAGGGTCACTTTGGCGAACGCGCTGACGATTTCCGGGTGCTTCTCGGCGAAGTCCTTGCGCACGATCCAGGCATCGAAGGTCGGTGCGCCAAACTTGGCCAGTTCACCCGAAGTGATCAGCACTTTGCCGTTTTCCTTGGCCACGCCGAGGGCTGGGTCCCACACATAAGTAGCGTCGATGTCACCGCGTTTCCATGCGGCAATGATCGCTGGCGGCGCGAGGTTGAGCACGGTGACTTTCGACGGGTCGATATTCCAGTGCTTCAGCGCAGCCAGCAGGCTGTAGTGGCCGGTGGAAACAAAGGGCACGGCGATTTTTTTGCCGATCAGGTCCTGTGGGGTCTTGATCCCGGAACCGTCACGAGCAACCAGCGCTTCAGCGGCACCGATCTGGGTGGCGATGAGAAAGGTTTCGACCGGGACTTTGCGGGTGATCGCGGCGGTCAGGGGGCTGGAACCGAGGTAGCCGATCTGCACGTCGCCGGAGGCGATGGCGGCGATGATGTCGGCACCGTTGTCGAATTTGCGCCAGTCGATCTTGGCGTTGGTGGCTTTTTCGTAGGCGCCGTCGGCTTGGGCGACTTTCGCCGGGTCCACAGTGGTCTGATAGGCGACGGTGACGTCAGCCGCCTGGGCAAAGAAGCTCGCTGCAGCCAGAGAGGCGGCCGCCAGGAGGCGAAGAGGGAAATGCAGTTTCATTGGGAAGCTCCTTGTCAGGCGACTGAGAGTCGGCGTGAAAGGAGACTAAATGATCTAAGGAACAGAAAATAAATAACTTTTTCGAATGAGCTTATGTGTGGAAAACACTAAAAATGCCGCTGGTAGGAAGGCCTAGAGCTTTTGTGGCGAGGGGGCTTGTCGGAACGCCGCATCGCCCCGTTCGGCTGCGAAGCAGTCGTAATTTGGCCTACTCGGTTTTATCCGAAAGAATGCAAGGGGACTGCTGCGCAGTCCAACGGGGGCAAGCCCCCTCGCCACAGGGGACATGCACCGGCTGGTTAGTTACTGATCGCCAAAATACTCGCCTGATACGACCCGACAAACACATCAAAATCGCCGACTTCGTTTTGCTCCAGCTCAACCTGAGCCGCCAGCGACGAACGCGCCAGGGTTTCAAATTTCGCCTGCTCTTCAACACTCAACGGCTCGCTGCGGAAAAACTCCGCATGCGCCCGGCTTTGACGCAGAGAGAACTGAGCAAAGCTTTCCTTGTGTTCCGCCATCGCCGCCAGCACCTGGGCAGAAGGCGTCAGGGAAGGATCCCTGACCTTGGCCAACTGCGTGTCCAGTGCCTTGCTGTGTGCATCGCCACCGTGGCTCTGATCGAGCATCGCGGCCAATGGCGCGATCTGCTCCAGCAATTCGCTGGCCCACTCTTTCAGGTCCACCGGCTGACCGTCGCGGTGCAATTGCAGGCCCGGACGGCGACCTTCCTTGACCACGCTGAGGAAGTTCGAGGTGGCGTTGCTGCAGGATGTATTGGTCAACAGAGGGCTGTCGTTCAACGCGCAATACAGCAGGAAGGCGTCCAGGAAACGCGACTCGGTGAGGTCGATGCCCATCGGCAGGAACGGGTTAATGTCCAGGCAACGCACTTCAACGTACTGAATGCCACGGGCCACCAGTGCCTGAATCGGCCGTTCGCCGGTGTAGGTCACGCGTTTCGGGCGGATGTTGGAGTAGTACTCGTTTTCGATCTGCAGGATGTTGGTGTTGAGCTGAACCCACTCACCGTCCTTGTGCGTGCCGACTTCAACGTACGGCGCATACGGCGTGGCGACCGCTTTGCGCAGGCTGTCGGTGTAGCTCGACAGGTCGTTGTAGCACGGCGTCAGACCGGCCTGGGCGTTGCTCTGGTAACCCAGGTCGCTCATGCGCAGGCTGGTGGCGTACGGCAGGTACAAGGTGTCCGGGTCCAGTTGTTCCAACTGGTGCGAGCGACCGCGCAGGAAGCCGGCGTCCAACGCAGGCGAAGCGCCGAACAGGTACATCAGCAGCCAGCTGTAGCGACGGAAGTTACGGATCAGCGCGATGTAGGCCGAGGACTGGTAGTCGCGGTCGGTGCCGACAAAGCCTTCCGATTCCTTGAGCAGCGGCCAGAGCTTTTCCGGCAGGGAGAAGTTGTAGTGAATCCCGGCGATGCACTGCATGGTCTTGCCGTAACGCAGGGCCAGGCCCTTGCGGTAGACGTACTTGAGCTGCCCGATGT
>Ga0302168_1000026_pt1 | contig 37805 bp, 38 predicted proteins | sample I_Fen_N1_2_FD_193494 | JGI IMG/M metagenome (GOLD analysis project Ga0302168, IMG submission 193494) | Peat permafrost microbial communities from Stordalen Mire near Abisko, Sweden - I_Fen_N1_2 | ecosystem: Environmental > Terrestrial > Soil > Wetlands > Permafrost | place: Sweden: Abisko...
AAATGGGTGTCCGGGACGCTCATCCCGAAATTGCCGTACTCATGCGCTGCGTGGCGTTGTGGGCCACTTAGCCAGAATTACCGACAATTCCTTACAGAAGCTGCTTTCAAAGTTTTACGCCTGCAGAACGGGAGCTGATGAGGGTTGGCGTTGGGCTTTTCCCCGCTGGAAAAACCCTTCGCCAACACCGCTCTGAAGGAACGACTGTGCTCGTGACGCTTTGAAAACAGCTTCTAACGGACATTGGCGCCTTAAAAGGCTGGCTGATTCTACGGCAAAAAAAATATAAACGTAAGTTAGCCCCTGAACTTTGAGGGGTGATGAATGTTAGACAAAGGGCTAACATGCCGGCCTGTTCTGCTTTCCCGTGTTTTGCCTACCTATGCCCAATCAGACCATCAAGACTCCCTGCGTCGGCCTCTGCTCCACTGTTTACGGTGACCTGGTGTGCCGTGGCTGCAAGCGTTTCCACCACGAAGTGATCAACTGGAATGGTTACAACGAGGAGGAGAAGCGCGCGGTATGGCTGCGTCTTGAGCAATTGTTATCCCAGGTGATGGCCAGCAAGTTGGAGGTTTTCGACTCCCAGCGCCTGCGTCTGCAGCTGGAGCAACGCAAGATTCGCTTTGTGCCGCATCAGTCGGAGTATTGCTGGGCGTATCAGCTGATTGCCCGTGGGGCGCGGGTGATCAACAACCTGGAGGCGTACGGGATGGTGCTGATGCCGGAGTTTCGTGACTGGAACCTGCCGGAATTGCGTGATGCCATTGATCGGGAATTCTTTTTGCTGTCTGAGGCGCATTACCAGCGGTACATCGCGCCGGGATTTCTGAAAGACGCCTTTGGCGCCTAAAAGCATCGCGGGCAAGCCCGGCTCCCACAGGGTTGTGTGAGCACCGGAGATTTACTGTGGGAGCCGGGCTTGCCCGCGATGGCGTCCGACCAGACACCCCAGATTTCAATGCTGAGCCAATTCCTCAAGGTGATCCTCAATCTCCTGCGGCTTGAGCACCAACACATCACTCTCCACCGAATCCAGCACCACTTCCGCCGTATTGCCGATCAACGCCCCCGACAACCCCGACCGCGCCACGGTGCCAATCACAGTCACCGCCGCCTGCAGCTTGTGCACCATGAACGGAATCAACACATCCGCCGGACCTTCCTCGATATGCAAATGCGCATCGTCGATGTCGAATTCCGCCTGGAATGCCTTGCACTGCTCGCGATAGCGCGCCTCGATGGTTTCCTTGAGCTGGAAGGTCGGGTCGGCCGACGACAGCATGGGCGACGGATGCGCACTGATTACGTGCAGATGCGCCTTGGCCAAACTGGCGATGTCATAGCCGTGATCGATGATGGTGTTGTGCAGGTGACGGTGTTCGCCGTCGCTGTTGCCCACATCAATGGCGGCCAGAATGACTTTGTCTTTCCAGGAACCGGCCGTTTTCACCAGCAGTACCGGCGTCGGGCAATTACGCAGCAGTTTCCAGTCATCCGGGGTCAATAGCGCCTTTTTCAGCGGGCTGTCCGGGTAATGCTGCTTGATCACCAGCCCGCAGCCCTCGGCCTGCTGCACGTCGATAATCGTTTGGTGCAGGCTGTCATTCCAGGCCTGTTCGGTGGTGACGCTAAAGCCGTCCGCCAACAACGCTGCCTTGAGCACGCCCAACATAGCGCTATGGTCATGTTTGCGGTCACCGACCAGCAGGTGCAAATGCGCCTGGGTCACTCCGGCAATCAATTTGGCCCGTTTGAGCGCCAGGCTCTCCGAGTGTTCGGGTTCGATGACCACCAGGATGCTGCGAATGGCTTGCATGATCGGGATCTCCATAAACGGCTAAAAAGCACGGCGTTGCACAACTATAGTTCCTGCTCGCCAACCAGGTACTTGATGCATATCAACGGTTGGCGACTGGTGGTCTGCCGGCAGGCCGGTATAATCGGCGCCCTTCGTTTTGACCATTTATCCGTGAGCCCCATGATCCTTCCCGAAATTCACGAGTTCCTCGGCTGCCGTACCCCTGACGGCTGGGTGCAGGCCGCACTGGCCGATCAGGAAACCTTGCTGATCGACCACAAGAACTGCGAATTCAAGGCCGCCAGCACGGCGCTGAGCCTGATTGCCAAGTATCACTCCCACGTCGACCTGATCAACCTGATGTCGCGTCTGGCCCGGGAAGAACTGGTGCACCACGAGCAAGTCATGCGCCTGATGAAAAAGCGCAAGATCGAGCTGCGCCAGTTGTCCGCCGGGCGCTACGCCTCGGGCCTGCGCAAAGTGGTGCGCAGCCATGAGCCGGTGAAACTGGTGGATACGCTGGTGGTAGGGGCCTTCATCGAAGCCCGCAGCTGCGAGCGTTTCGAGGCGCTGGTGCCGCATCTGGACGAAGAACTGGGCAAGTTCTACTTCGGCCTGCTGAAAAGCGAAGCCCGACACTTCCAGGGTTACCTGAAGCTGGCTTACCAGTACGGCGACGCCAAGGACATCGCGCAAGTGATCGACAAGGTACGCGCGGCCGAGCAGGAACTGATCGAGTCACCGGACGTGGAGTTCCGTTTCCACAGCGGTGTGCCTGCTGCGGCCTGACGGTTAAAGCGCCTTAGCGGCTCAAGCCGAGGCGTTCATGCCAATCGGCAATGGACTCCTCGGGATACACCTCGAACTGCTGATCACCCGCATGCGCCTCAACCTCCACCCACGGTGCTTTTGAACCGAGCATCAAATGCGTGTGCTCCGGTGGTACCGGCAGCGGCGTGTCGATGGCGGATGCGAACGGGTGGATCAGCTCCGGCCATTCAGGGCTGAACAGCCACAGTCCTGTGCCACACAGCGAGCAGAAATGCCGCTCGGCGCTGCTGCGATGCGCACGTTTATTGCCTTCATCTTTCATGCGCGCATGGTAGATCGCGATGTGTTTGCGACCGCGAACCTTGAGGCTCCCGGCATCGCCGCCGAGGTTGATCGCAAACCCGCCACCGCCCTGGGTCTTGCGGCAGATCGAGCAGTAGCAACGCTGATAAGGGTAGGGGTGGGCGCTGTTCAAACTGAACGACACCGCACCGCAATGGCAGGAACCTTCGAGTTGCATGGCAACCTCCGACCGGTCTGGGGTTTATCCAGACAGACTAGACCGGCACCAGAATCGCATCACCCGTCGCCACCAGTTTGAGTTGATCACCGCTCTGGGCAAACAGCTCGGCGCGGGCGAATACCTGCTTCTTCCCGGCCTTCACCACCCGACCGCGAGCGAAGAACACTTCACCAACGGCGGGCGCCAGGCAGTTGACCGAGAAGTGAGAGGCCAGCACGTTGCCGGCGAATCCCTCCGGTTGAGACACCAACATGCGCCGGGTCTGGAGGGAAGTCATGGTGGATAAGGGAGGGTGATGGGCTAATGGATTTGTGGTGAATGGGCTGCCGCCATCGCGAGCAAGCTCGGCTCCTACAGGAATACCCTGTGGGAGCCGGGCTTGCCCGCGATGAACGATAACGCGGTCTCACTGGACGCCCACTCAAGGCCAAGGCAGCATGGGCGCCTTCATCTCCGGGGCTGACTCATGCGACGACTACCCTCACTGGCCGCACTGCGAACCTTCGAATGCGCCGCCCGCCACGCGCATTTCGGCCGGGCCGCCGCCGAGTTGTGCGTCACCGACAGCGCCGTCAGCCATCAAATCCGCCAACTCGAAGAACACCTCGGCGTTTCGCTGTTCATCCGTGAAGGCCGGCAGATTCGCCCGACCATGGCCGCCGGCCGACTGATGCAAAGCCTGCAGCAAGCCTTCGAACTGATCGGCGATGCCTGCGATGAGCTGCGCGATCCATCATCGCTGGCGGTGTTGCGCTTGGCCGTCACCGCCGAACTGGCGCAAAAGTGGTTGATGAGCCGCCTCACGGATTTCTACGCGCGCTATCCGCACATCACCCTGCACCTGTATGAGCAACCGATTGACGGCACGGCGCCGGGTGAAGACATCGACCTGGCGATCACCTACGGCACCGGTCCGGTGGACAGCAGCGCGTACTTCGTCAGGCCCTTGCCGGCGTTGCAGTTCTTCCCGGTGTGCAGCCCCGGCCTGTTCAACCAGGGCACCTTGAAAACACCGAAGGATCTGGCGCGCCATTGTCTGTTGCACGACGATCAGGACGGCAAGACCTGGACCGCGTGGCTGACCAGTCATGCCGGTGATCAACGCCCCGAACGGCAGCTGTATTTCGCTCACGCCGGCCTCGCGCTGGAAGCCGCAGCCCAGGGGCAGGGCGTGGCCATGGGCGATAACCTGACGGCGCAGGAAGATTTGCTCAGCGGCCGTCTGGTCCGGCCTTTCACCTCCAGCATGACTGCCCTTGGCCAATACGCGCTGGTGTGCGAGCGGGTGCGGCTGGAGCGTCCCGCGGTGGCGCAGATGCTGGAATGGTTCAACGATCAGTTGATCGATTGATGAGTTGAATTCAACTGTCCCGAAATAATCATCGTTGGCGAGGACGGCGCCAGCGACCTTAGCCTGTGGTCATTCCAATCCCCGCTGATGAGGTTTGACCATGGCACGTTTGCTCGATTCCACCCCCAAACAAGACGGTTTCCGCTTGCCCGGCGAATTCGAAACCAAGTCCGGTTGCTGGCTCGGCTGGCCGGAGCGCACCGACGTCTGGCGCAACGGCGCCAAGCCGGCGCAGAAAGTCTGGGTGCAAATCGTCACCGCGATCTCCCACAGCGAACCGGTCACTGTCTGCGCCTCGGCCGCGCAGTTCGCCACCGCCCGCCGTCAATTGCCGCCGCAAGTGCGCGTGGTGGAAATGACCTGCAACGACACTTGGTTTCGCGACAGCGGCCCGTGCTTTGTGGTCAACGACGATAGCGGTGAAGTGCGTGGCGTCGACTTCGAGTTCAACGCCTATGGCGGCCTCGACGGTGGTTTGTACTACCCGTGGGACAAGGACGATCAGATCGCCAGCAAAATCCTCGAAATCGAACGTTTCGACCGTTATCGCGCACCGCTGATCGCCGAAATGGGCGGGATCCAGAGTGACGGCCAGGGCAGCATCCTCACCACCGAACAATGCCTGCTCAACCGCAATCGCAACCAGCATCTGGGCAAAGAGGAAGTCACGCGGCGCCTGACCAACTATCTCGGCGCCGAGCAAATCATCTGGCTGCCACGGGGCTGCAAGTTCGACGAAACCGACGGCCACGTCGATGATCTCGCGTGCTTCGTGCGCCCCGGTGAAGTGGTGCTGCAATGGACCGACAACCGCGAAGACCCGCAATGGGAAATCTATCAGGAGGCCTACGACATCCTGCGCAGCACTCGCGACAGCCGTGGCCGCGAGTTGATCGTGCACAAACTGCCGCAGCCCGACGTACTGGAGTGGACCGCTGAAGAAGCCGAAGGCCTGGATCAGCAAGACAGCACGCACACCCGTCAGGCCGGGACGAAAATCTGCGCGTCGTACATCAACTACTACGCCGGTAACACCTCGATCGTGGTGCCGCTGTTTGGTGATCGCAACGATCAGGCTGCGATGGCGACCCTCGCCGAGCTGTTCCCGCAGCAAAAAATCATCGGTATCGAAAACTCCCGGGAAATCCTGTTGGGTGGCGGCAACGTGGCTTGCATCACCATGCCGCAATACGCCGCGCCTGCCAGCAACAAAAAGGGAGTATGAACATGGGCCTGCACAAACTGACTCAAGCGTTAATGCTGGTGCTTGCACCCCTGTGTGTGCAGGCCGCCGACACCGCCAAACCGGTGGTCAACCTGTACATCTGGGGCGAGTACCTGGCGCCGGATACGCTGACCAATTTCGAGAAACAGACCGGCATCCATGTGGTCGCCGATCATTTTGATTCACTGGAAACCGTCGAGACCAAATTGCTCACCGGTCGTAGCGGCTATGACCTGGTGCTGACCGCCGGGCAACATCTGTCCCGAGCGATCCAGAGCGGCGCGATCCAGACGCTGGACCGCAAGCAAACGCCGCACTTTCAAGGCGTCGGCGAGGAGTTCCGCCAGCACATGGCGGTGTTCGATCCGGGCAATCGTTACGCCGGCATTTATGCCTGGGGCACCACCGGCGTCGGTTACCAGGAAGAAGCGGTGAAGCAGCGCCTGCCCGACGCGCCACGGGACAGTTGGGCGATGCTGTTCGACCCGGCCGTGGTGTCGAAATTTGCCGATTGCGGGGTCAGCCTGCTCAACGATCCCAACGAAGTATTCGCGGCGGTCATGAAGTACATGGGCCTGGACATCAACCGCCAAAGCCTCGATGACCTGAAATTGGCCGAGCAGCAATTGGCTAAAATCCGGCCGTACATTCGCTACTTCGACAATGACCTGAACATCAGCGACCTGGCCAACGGCAACACCTGCGTGGCGATGTCGTGGAACGGCAACGTGGCCATCGCGGCGGGGCAGGCCGAAGCGGCGAAGAAACCGTTCACGCTGAAGTACCAGATACCCAAGGAAGGCACGTTGATCTGGTTTGATGCCATGGTCATTCCCAAGGACGCGCCGCACCCGGAGGCGGGGCTGGCGTTGATGGATTACCTGATGACACCTGAAGTGATCGCGCCGATCACGGACACCATTCACTACGCCAATGCGATTACGGCGGCGGACGGGTTGGTTGATCCGGCGATTCGCGATGATCCGGGGACGTATCCGTCGGCGCAGGTGAGGGCTTCGTTGTATAGCAAGAATGACAATGGGAAGGCGTTTAACCGGGCGTTGATTCGGGCGTTTAGCCGGTTGAAGTCGGGGTTGTGACATGGGGTGAATTTGATTCCGTCATCGCGAGCAAGCTCGCTCCCACAGGGTCTTGTGGGAGCCGAGCTTGCTCGCGATGAACGATAACTCGGTTTATTTGTTGGGCACCCGCCACAAATACCACGCCGCCACCGTCCGATACGGGCTCCACCCCAACCCGATCTCCACCATCTGCTTGCGCGTCGGCTGCACCTCCAGCCCCTTCAGCCGCCGATAGCCCTCACGCACCCCAAAGTCATCGGCCGGCAAGATATCCGGCCGCTCAAGGCTGTAAATCAGCAGCATCTCAACCGTCCAGCGCCCAACCCCGCGCAAGGTGATCAAACGCTCGATCAACGCCTCATCGTCCATGGCCAGCGCCGTCGCATAGTCGGGCACCACGCCATCCAGTGTCGCTTGGGCAATCCCCTGAATGGTCGCGATCTTGCTCGCCGAAAACCCGCAACTGCGCAATTGATCAAACCCGCTCGCCAGGATCTGCTCCGGCCGTGGAAACGCCACCGAGGGAAACAACGCGAGCAACCGCCCGACAATCGCATCCCCGGCCTTGGCGTGCAGTTGCTGGTAGGCAATCGCCCGCACCAGCGACTCATACGGATCGCGAGCCGCATGCGGTTGATGCCGGCATGGGCCAACAGCGGCGATGTGGCGCGCCCAGTCTGCGTCGAGGGCCGCCAGAAATTCGGTTGCGGGCCGATAAGGATCGGGCATGGCGATCAAGCGTTCCCGGCCGTTTTCAGCAGGGCGTTGACTTCACCGTACGTCAAAGCCTTGAGGTGACTGCTGTCGAGTTTGCCGGTTTCCAGAAAACCCTTGGCCAGCCCGGCCATGGCGCCATACAGAAATTCGGCGATGCCCGAACCGGCGCTCAAACGCCGCACGCCCAATGCTTTCAGCGCTTCAGGTGAAGGCAGGCTCGCAAGCCCCAGCACGTTCACCGGCAGCGTGGTGCCTTGGCACAATGCAGCGATCTCGTACTCCGCCGAAACACCCGCCGCGAACAACCCATCTGCTCCTGCTGCTTGATACAGCGCGGCACGCTTGAGTGTCTCGGCCACGCGATCTTCGGCCGGCACCAATCCCTTGAGGTACACATCGGTGCGTGCATTGATGAACAGCTTCACATTGCGTTGATCAGCCACTCTGCGCGCCACTTCAATCTTGCGCACCAGCAACTCGGGCGGGGACGCGCCGTCCTCGATATTGATCCCGACCGCCCCGGCAGCAATGACCGCCTCAATCACTTGTGCGACCCGCGCCAGGTCATCGGAATAACCGGCCTCGACGTCCACGGTCAACGGCACGGAAATCACCCGGGCGATGGACTCGACGGTTGAGACCAGACGGTCGAGGGGCAGGGCGTTGCCGTCCGCATAACCATGGGCCCATGCCACCGCCGCGCTGCTGGTGGCGACGGCTTTACAGCCCAGTTGCTCGACGATGCGCGCCCCGGTGGCGTCGGCGACGTTGGTGAGGATCAACAAGCCTTCGTGGTGCAGTTGGTGGAATCGCTTGTCCATCGAAGTCCTTCCTTATGACGATTGAGGCAATCAGAACGCCAGTTGTTGGGTCATCTGCATCGCGGCGTTTTCCAGCCGGAGCAAAAACGCCTTGCGCGGTTGTCCTCCACCATAGCCGGTCAACGAGCCGTCTGCACCGATCACCCGGTGGCACGGCACCACGATGGACAGTCGGTTGTGCCCGTTGGCCAGGCCCACCGCGCGACTGGCGCCGGGCTTGCCCAATCGCCTGGCGATGCTGCCGTAGGTGCTGGTCTGGCCGTACGGGATCTGTGCCAGTGCAGCCCAGACCTGCCGGGCGAATTCGCTGCCGGGCGTGTGCAGCGCAACGGTGAATTCGCTGAGTTTGCCGGCGAAGTATTGCGCCAGTTCGGCTTCGATTTGTTGCAAATGCGCGTTATGCCCCGGCGCGACCGCGTAGCCGTAACGGTTCTGCAGTTCTTCGACTTCACGGGTCAATGCCGGGCGGTCGAGAAACTCCAGCAGCACCAGCCCGCGCCGCTCGGCCATGGCAATCATCGGCCCCAGTGGTGTGGTCAGGCGGGTGAAGAGCAGTGGCTCACTCTGCGCCGCCCGGCCCGGGGTGATGTGGAATGACTTCTGGAACGCGTCACGAAAACCGCTGAGGGATTCATAACCCGAATCGAAGGCCGCGCTGTCGATGGAATCGCCCTGTTTGATTCCGCCCAGCGCCATACCGAGGCGGCGGGTGCGCAGCCAGGCGTGAAAGGTCATGCCGAAATGCTGCTTGAACCAGCGCCGCAACTTCAGCGGCTCAATGCCCTCGGCCAGCAACTGGGCGTCGGTCCAGCGCTGCTCAGGATCAGCGTCCACCGACTTCAGCAGCGTTTGCACCCAGCCTGGCGCGATGGCCGCAGCGTCCAGCGGCTTGCAGCGCAGACACGCGCGATAACCCGCCGCCATGCATTCATCGGCGTGCGCAAAGAACTCCACGTTCTCCGGTTTCGGCGAGCGCGCCGTACAGCCAGGACGGCAGAAGATCCCGGTGGTTTTCACGGCCGTGAAGAACACGCCTTCGTAGGCAGTGTCGCGTTCGAGCATGGCGCGAACCATTTCGGCGTGGGGCGGCAGCACAGCGGTTTGTATGTTCATGGCCTGAGCATAAAACCCTGCGGGCGGTGACTCCACCGGAAAATCGACAGTGAATTTTTGAGGCGCTGGGCTACAGTGTCCGGGTTACCGGTCATGCAACCCTTCAGGAACCGATTTCATGCAACCGTTCACGATTCAACACATTGATCACATCGTGCTGCGCGTCCAGGACCTGGAGCGCAGCATCACGTTTTACGCGCAGGTGTTCGGCGCTGAACTGGTCAAGCGCCAAGACCCTCTGGGGCTGGTGCACTTGCGCGCCGGGACCTCGATGATCGACCTCGTCAGCCTGGACGGTGAGCTCGGGCGCAAGGGCGGCGCTGCCGCTGGCCCAGAGGGGCGGAACCTCGACCATGTCTGCCTGCGCATCGAACCCTTTGATGAAGCGGCACTTGTGAGCCACTTGCAGTCGTTTGGTTTGACGCTGGAGAAAGCGGCCAAGCGCTTTGGTGCTGAAGGTTATGGCTTGTCGCTGTATTGCTTCGACCCGGATGGCAATCAGGTCGAGCTCAAAGGGCCGTCGACTGATCAGCCTTAAGTATCCTCAAGCCGCTTTCGTAAAAACTCGATTTGGAACAAGCGAACTTCAAGGCATCAAACCGGCCACTCGATAGGATTCGATCATTTGGTCGTACACCGAAATGTCGTTGCGCCCTCGCGACACCAGTTGCGCACCTTGAATGGCAGCAAATATCGACAGTGCTTGCCGTTCAAGTGCTTCTGGCTGAGCGTCTGGCTGTTTCAGCGCCAGCACCTTGGCCAACCATCGAACGTTCGCGTCTGTGAACCCGTCCACTTCGACGCGCACTTCGGCCGGGAGATCGTGGTGCTCGGCTGCCAGGATTCCGCACAGGCACATCCGGTTGTCGTTTTCCAGCGCGGCACGGAAGGCGGCCGTGTAGTCCTTCATCATCGACGTCGGATCCTGTGATTCCACCAGCAACTGATCCAGATACGCAGCGGTGTCTTCGGTGTAGCGTCGAGCCAGTGCAGCACCCAAATCTCCCTTAGTGGGGAAGTGGTAGTGGATGCTCGCGCTTTTGATCCCCACTTCCTTTGCCAACTCGCGAAAACTCAATGCGTTATAGCCGCGGGCCTGCACGACTCTGCGCGCTGCTTGCAGGATGGTTTGCTTGGTATCCGTTGTTGTCATGTTGAATTTGCCTACCTACTGATAGATATCTGTTGACCTGAACGATCGCTGGCCGCATTGTCTACCTCCCGATAGATAGATGGCAATGGAGTTAACGTGAAGATCTACGATATCCCCGGTTTTCCTAGCCCGTTACGTATTCGAGTGGTTATCGCCGAGAAGGCATTGGCGTCCAAAATCGAATTCATTAAGATCGATTTGCCGTCGGCCGAACACAAACAAAGCGCTTTTTTAGCGATCAACCCCACGGGCACCGTGCCGGTTCTGGAGCTGGATGACGGCACTTATCTGTCTGAATGCACGGCCATTACCGAGTATCTCGACAACCTGGATGGCAATCCCACGCTCACCGGCACAACGCCGAAAGAGAAGGGGATGATCCACATGATGCAGAAACGCGCCGACGACCAGCTCATTGATGCCATCGGCATCTATTTTCACCACGCCACCGACGGGCTCGGACCTCAATTGAAAGCCTACAAAAGCCCGGAGTGGAGCGACCGGGTCGTGTGGGGTGAGATGCACCGTGAGAAAGCCATCAACGGCATGAAGTATTTCGACCAGGTCTTGAGGTCGCAGCCCTACGTGGCGGGTGATCAGTTCTCGATGGCGGATATCACTGTTTGGGCAGGGTTGGTCTTCGCCGGTTTCGCTCAGATAGCGATTCCGGACGAATGCACTGCACTGATGGCATGGAACGCAAAAACAGCTGAGCGGCCAAGCGTGAAAAACCCGGCCTGATCCTGTCTGACGTTTGTACTGCGCCCCGGCCGTCAATCGGTACGGGGCGTTTGCGCCACCACACACTCTAAAAAATGTCGGACGTTTCTTAGAATTTTTTGGAAGCCTTCACACGTTTAACGACGCGTGTTTAAAAACACTTGGCGTTACGTCCCGAAGGCTACAAGTCCTTGCGCCGTTACCTACGATCACGCCAGAATCCGCCGGCTTGTGCGGCTACGGGGCGGGCTATATCGTTTCCCTGTCACTGAAAAACAGTGATCGGGTTTGGTAGCCCGTCTAGAAGCCGCATGACAACACCTTATGTAGTCTCTTTTTGGGACTCTGTTTTTATGGTGGTCATGCGTGGGGCTCCATTGTGAGCGCCGGGTTTCCAGCTTCTACCGGTCTACCAACCCACGTATGGCCGCCACCCCTTCGTTTGGTAGCGAGGGTGATGGCTCCTCAATGTTAGAAGTTGGAGCTTCATCAATGTTCAAAGTAACGCCTAACCCGCCAGACACCGATTCACCCGATACCGATCCGCCAACCGCCGATTCAGTGTCCCCGTACGAAACCCTCGACCCCAAAAAACTCCACGACGCCGCCGAACGCGCGCTCAACTTCTATCTCAACCCGGCGGCGCTCATGAACAACACCCCACGTAAACCCAGCACCATTTATATGATTGCCCCAGACGTCGACCATGAAACCTTGCTGGTGCAAACGTGCGAGAACATGGCGTCGGCCAGTGTCATGGCCAGCAACGTGGCGGCCTCGCTAGAGGGGACTCATCGCAGTAACGTGCTGGCGTTGCAACAGGTCATCATGTTGGGGGAGCTGGCGGTGAATCGAATGCTGGATAACTTCGTTCCGCCTAAGTAATCGCTGCATCACGTTGGCGGGGGAGCTTGTTTCCTCGCCAACACCGCTAGGCGCCTGCCAACGCATTGATTCGAGCCGTTATCCACTCACGGCCATACGCAAGCACGCTATCTGCCATGGCCGTTGGAAAATGAATAAACCCGTGAGGACATGACGCCAACACATGCACCTCAACCGGTGCCGACTTCATCCAGCGAGCGGCTAATTCGAGTGTGTCGTCCTTCAGGGGATCCAGCTCGCCGGCAAACATCAGCGCCGGCGGGAAACCCGTGAAGTCACCGTACAGCGGTGACAAGGGAGGCTGCCGGCGTTGCTGGTCATTCAGGTCCGGCGTCAGCCTGCGCAGCGCTTCAACCATGCCGGGGCCGTCCAACACCAGCGTTTCAGGAGGCGCCGCACGCACGCTCGCCGTACCCGTCAAATCGTAGACGCCGTAATACAACAGTGCGCCGCTCACCCGTTGAAGCAAGTCGGGTGATAGCGCCAGCAACGTCGCCGCAGCAAGATGCGCCCCTGCCGATTCACCGACGACGATCACGGGCAGGCCGGCAGACTCTTCACAGCTGTCATTCAGAAGCCAGCGCGCGGCACACAGGCAATCCTCCATCACGCCTTCAATCGGCGTCGATAACGCAAGCCGGTAATCGACCGAGACGACTGTGACGTTGCACGACTTCACCATGGCCACGTTGAAGTTGTCATTCATCTGCGCATTGCCAATCACCCAACCGCCGCCATGCAAATCCAGCACGACGCCCTTTGCTTTGCCTTTTGGCCGGATGATCCGAACGGGCACTGAAGCGCCGCCCACACTCACCACTTTTCTTTCAGCCTTGAGCCCATGCCTGAGCAACTTACCTGCACCGCCGATTTGACTGGCGCGCAGCAGAGCCTGGATCAGACGAGGCGTGATGCGATTGCGGATTCGAAAGCGCGGTAACCAGGCGAGCTTTTTGTTGAAATCGCGCACTTGCGCCAACTCCCGCTCGCCAGCAGGCCAAGGCGATTTAATCCCCTGGTTGGCATTCGTCATCAGCGGTTATTGCGCATGATGGAAAAATTCAACGCGGCGGCGACGCAAAGCCACGCAAGGTAAGGCAGCAGAATCAAGCCAGTGATGACATCAAGCTGCAACGCCATCACCACCATCACCGCGACCACTAGCCAAAGCACCGTCAGGATCACCATGCCAGCGAAAATGCGCTGCGCGCCGAAGAACACCGGTGTCCACAGCGTATTCAACGCAATCTGCGCCGCCCATAACGCCAACACCTCCTGACTGCCAGGTATCAGGGTCAACCGGTACCCGGCCCAGGCGAGCAACAGGTAGATCGTCGACCAGGCGACTGGAAACACCCAGTTGGGTGGGGTGAAGCCGGGTTTGACCAGCGATTCGTACCACTGGCCCGGTTTGAAAAAGAAGCCTGTGCTTGCGGCGGCACCGCAGGCTAGAAGAAAAACGAGAAAGGTCATCGGCGATCCTTGGCTGAGGGTAGCTGTTTAAGGCTGCAGGCCATGCTAGCAGCGTTAAAGAGAGGACGCCCAGCGAAGGAAAAAGTTTGGATTGATCGACGACATTTCTCCGTTATCAAACAAACATCCGCAAAAGAATAGTCGCCAGGATCACCGTCGAAGCACCGCCAATACGCGTGGAGATCTGTGCGAATGGCATCAGCGACATACGATTGGCCGCTGACAGAATCGCTACATCACCGGTGCCTCCAAGGCCGCTGTGGCAGCAGGTCACGATGGCTGATTCGATGGGGTACATTTTTATCAGGTTGCCGATGAAAAAGCCTGCGACGGTCATCGAGACCACCACCGAGACGCAGACCAGAACGTAGCCGATGGAGAAGACTTTTACGACGCTATCGAGTGGGACATACAACATGCCCAGACCGATCATGACGGGCCAGATGAAAGCGGCGGAAACCAGCTTGTAGAAACTGTTCGCACCTTTCTCCAGTTTTTCCGGCAAGACACGCACGTACTTAAAGAGCACGGCGGCGAGGATCATCATGACAGGACCTGGAATTCCCACGACTTTCTCAAGCAGACCGCCCAGGACGAAGAAGGCGCAGATGATCAGGACGCCGGCACCCATCAGTCTGAAATCGAATACTGAGCTGCTCTCTTCCTTGACCTGGAATTTGTCATTTTCGTCCTTCGCCCGGATCAGTGATCCTTCTCCATTGAGGTGCGGGCGTTTGAGCGCCAGACGGGCCAGATAACCCGCGCAAATAATCGCCGCGATGTTGCCGACCACAGCGGCCGGCGCCAATTGGGCAACGTAGATGTCCGGCGTGCCACCGAGGATCGCAGAGTAGGCCAGCGACAGCGGCAATATCCCTTCACCAATCCCTCCGCCAATGATCGGAACAATGATGAAAAAGAAGGTGTGGTAAAAGCTGTAGCCGACCAGTTTCCCTACAAGGAGTCCACTGCCCACGGCAGCGAGAGTCCCGACGAGCAGTGGAATGAACATCCTGATCATGCCTTGAACCAGGATAAAGCGACTCATCCCAAGAATGCTGCCGACGACCAGGCTCGCGATGACGAAGTACAAAAAGTTGGCTTCCTTCATCAACATTTTTGTCGCGTCGATGGTGGCGGGTCCGAAGAAGCCGTAGAACACAAGAATGGATGGGAGCATTAAGCACAGAATGGCGCCGCCCCCGATTTCCTTCAGGATCGGCAGCCGTGAGCCCAGTTGGCCGAAGAACACGCCCATCGTCATGATGATGGCGAGGCCGCCGATCATGTTCTTGGGCAAAAAGCCCAAGTGGGCCGACAGATAAACGATCACCGCGATGCCGAGAAAAACAGGTAGCGGGATCACACCAATTTCATAGGCACACAGACTGCGCACGCGTTGACGAAACCCATTGCTGCGGGTGTCATCGATTTTTAGAGACGGCTCATAAGACGTGTTCATGGCGCTATTTCCTCATGTTGTTTTTATCGAGGATTCAGGAACTCACGGTTAACCAGGGACTGGTTACCACTCGGTAGTTCGATGCTATCCTTCGCAAATAACGAGATAAATAGCGGAATGATGAGTCGTATGAACACGAATCGTGATCAATTTCCCTTGCCGGAAGATCTCAAGGTCTTCCTCACGGTTATTCGAAAAAATGGCTTCGCGAGTGCCGCAGAAGAGCTCGGCTATTCGCCGGCTTACATCAGCAAACGTATCTCCATACTTGAGTCGACGCTGTCCACAAAGCTGTTGCACCGCACCACAAGACGTATCGCGTTGACCGACGATGGCGAACGCGCCCGGTTATGGGCAGAGAAGTTGCTGGGTGACCTCGACGATTTCGTCGGTGAAATATCCGAAGCTCGGCACCAACCTACGGGTTCGCTGCATATTTGCAGCAGCTTTGGCTTCGGACGTAACCATGTAGCCCCCGCCCTCTGCAAACTGTCGCAGACCTTCCCGAAACTTGACATCCGCCTGGACGTGTTTGATCGCGTCGTCGATATCGTGGGTGAGGGGTTCGACCTGGAGATACGGGTAGGGGATGACTTGCCGGGTCAGCATCTGGGGCGAAAACTTGTGAGCAATCGAAGAGTGCTGTGTGCGACGCAAGAGTATCTGGCACGCAGAGGCATGCCTCGCTCACTGGATGATTTGAAAAACCATGATTGCCTGGTCCTGAAAGAGCGCGATAACGCATTTGGCGTCTGGAACCTGACAAAGGACGGGCAGGAGGAGTCGGTGCGTGTCAGCGGCCCTTTGTCTTCCAACAATGGCGAGATCGTACTGGAATGGGCATTGAGCGGAGGAGGGATCCTGTTGCGGTCGATGTGGGACGTCAAGCCGATGCTGGAACAAGGGCGATTGGTGCAAGTACTTCACGAATACACCCAGAGTGCGAACGTTTGGGCGGTGTACCCCACCAGGCTCAGCCAGTCAGCGAAGTTGAGGGTTTGTGTCGAATTTCTCGAAGAGTATTTTCGCCACCTGTCACTTGATTGAGGCGTCGGCGGCGGATCATTCTGCCGTCCACCGCCAGCCCCCTGATTGTAATTACAGCCAGGGATTTTCCGACAGGTGCCGGGATTCAAAGCGTCTGATTTGCTCTGCACGCTGCAGCGTGGTGCCGATGGCATCAAGCCCCAGCAGCAACGATTGCTTGCGCAGCTGATCGATCTCGAAAGCAATGACCGATCCGTCAGCCAGCCGGATTTCCTGCAGGGGCAAATTCACGCTGATCTTCGCGGTTTCCGCGACGCTGATGACTCCCGCAATGTGTTCCAGTTGGGCTTCAGACACTTGAATTGCAAGCACTCCATTGCGCTGGCAGTTGTCGTAAAAAATGCCTGCAAAGCTGGTCCCGATAAGCGCGCGGATACCCACCTGCTTCAGGCCCCAAACAGCATGTTCGCGGCTTGAGCCACAACCAAAGTTGGGCCCGACCACTAAAAACGCTGCATCGCTCCACGCCGGCTGGTTGAGGATGAAATCGGGGTTCGGCCCCCCTGACTCAAGGAACCGCAGGTCAAAAAACAATCCTCGGTCCAACCCCTTGCGATCAATGCCTTTGAGGAACTGCTTGGGCATGATCACGTCGGTGTCGATGTTGGAAGCCAAAAACGGCGCGGCACTGCCACTCACTGTATCGAAAGGTTGCATGCTTCAAGCCTCCAGGGCGAAAGAACGAACGTCGGTCAAATGCCCGGTTATCGCAGCAGCGGCGACCATGGCAGGGCTCATCAAGTGAGTACGAGCCCCCGCGCCCTGACGTCCTTCGAAGTTTCGATTGGTACTGGATGCGCAGCGATCACCGGGTGCAAGCACGTCGTCATTCATGGCCAGGCACATCGAGCAGCCTGATTGGCGCCACTCAAATCCGGCGTCGAGGAAAATTTGCGCAAGCCCTTCCTCTTCAGCCTGATTGCGCACCAGGGTTGAGCCGGGAACGATCATCGCGCGTACATGAGCGGCAACACGTTTGCCCCGCACAACGCGAGCGACATCACGCAAATCTTCAATTCGAGCGTTGGTGCATGAGCCAATGAACGCGTGGCTGATTACCACATCACTCAGCGGCATTCCCGGGATCAGCCCCATGTAGTCCAGCGCTCGTTGCATGCCCTGGCGAAGAATGAGGTCTGGCTGTGCGGCTGGGTCTGGCACATGACCGCCCACGGGCGTGGCCTGGTCCGGGCTCGTTCCCCACGTGACCATGGGCTCCAGCGCATTGACGTCGAGTGTCACTTCGCGATCGAAGAGCGCCCCTTCGTCACTGTGCAGCGCTCGCCATTTGGCGACGGCCTTTTCCCACAGCTCACCCTGAGGAGCGCGTGGCTTGAGTTGCAAGTAGGCAAAGACTTTGTCATCTGGCGCCATGAAGGCGCCCCTCGCACCTGCTTCAACGGCCATGTTGCAGATGGTCATTCTGGCTTCGACGCTGAGATCCATGATTGCCGGGCCTGCGAACTCTATCGCGTAGCCCGTGGCACCCGATGCTCCGATCTTTTGAATCAGCGCCATGATGATGTCTTTGGACGTCACGCCTGTGCCAAGTATCCCGTTCACCGTGACGCGCAGGGTTTTCAGGCGCTTGTAGACAAGTGTCTGCGATGCCAGCAGATGCTCGATTTCAGAGGTGCCGATACCAAAACCGAATGCCCCCAACGCGCCATAGGTGGTGGTGTGGCTGTCACCCGCGGCGACAACCATCCCAGGCAATATAAAGCCTTGCTCGGGCGCGACAACGTGTTCGATACCCTGGCGCTTGTCGAGCACGTCAAACAGTTCGATACCGAAATCACGGCAGTTTTCCTCGAAGTACGACACCTGCTGTGCGCCACCTGCGTCCGGCATGGTCGCAATGCGAACGGGGGCTGTCGGGTTAACGTGGTCGACAACTGCCAGCGTTGCACTCGGGCGCCAGACGTTGCGGCCCGCTTCACGCATACCGCTGAACGCCTGCGGGCTGGTGTATTCGTTGGCGACTTGACGGTCAATGTATAGAAGCACATGGCCCTGATCATCAAGTGGGCAAACAGTGTGGCTATCGATGTGCTTCTGGTAGAGGGTTCTGGGGCTGTTCATGGGGTGGGCTCTTTCTCTGTCTTATGCGAGATCACGGATTCAAGCTGTGATCAGCATATTCATCGCAGATATTGCATCAAGAGCACTAAAGTAAAGGCGCTGCACACGTATTGTGAATAATCGAAGCCTCCATTCCGTTTGATCACGCCCGCTTAGCCATCAACAACACCGAAGCCGCCGCCGACAACAACCCCGCGCAGCAACAGTTAAAAATCCGCTTGCCCCGCGGCTCGGCGAACCAGCGACGCATGTGCAATCCCATGTAGGCGTACGCGCTGATCGCAATCCATTCCAGTATCAGAAACAGCGCGCCGAGCAGCGCAAACTGCGGCGTGACCGCGCGGGTCGGGTCGACAAACTGGGGCAGGAACGCGGTGAAGATCAAAATGGCCTTGGGGTTGCCGGCCGCCACCAGAAACTCCTGTCGCGCCAAGGCCAGCACGCCGACGGGGGGCCGGGTGTCAGCGCGCTCGGCACCAGGGTCGGCGCGGCACAATTGCCAGGCGAGGTAAAACAGGTACGCCGCGCCGACGATCTTGATCCCGTAGAACAGCAATTCGGAGGTTTGCAGCACCACGGCCAATCCCGCAGAGGCGAGGGCGATCATGCCGGCGAACGCCAGCAACCGGCCGATCCCGGCTACGCAGGAGGTGCGATAGCCGTAACGTGTCGAGTTGCTGACCGACAGCAGGTTATTCGGGCCGGGCGCCATGTTCAGGGCAAAGCAGGCAGGCAGGAAAAGGGTGAGGGTGGCGAGGTCCATGGCGAGTCTCCGAAAACGAGAGCACTATTTTTATCATGGGCCGTGACTGGACCGCCCGGTACAGCCATGAGCGCAAGCCGCAGTACACTTTTATTTGGCGAACTTTCTCGCGCCCGCCACGCAGAGAATCACCGCCACGGTAACCCCGAGCATGCCGAGGCTGACCTGTTCGTGCAGCAACGTCGCTGCCAGCGCGAGGCCGAAAAACGGCTGCAGCAGTTGAAGCTGTCCCACCGCCGCAATCCCGCCTTGCGCCAACCCGCGGTACCAGAACACAAAACCGATCAGCATGCTGAACAGCGACACATACGCCAGGCTCAACCAGGCCGGCATCGTGATCCCGGAAAGCGAAACGGGCATGCGCCACAAAGTAAGCGTGGCCATCAGCGGTAGCGACAACACCAGGGCCCAGCAGATCACCTGCCAGCCGCCCAGTGTTCTGGAGAGCCTGGCGCCTTCGGCATACCCCAGGCCGCAGGCCAAAATCGCCAACAGCATCAGCAAATCACCGACAGGCGACGCGGTAAGTCCCTGAGAAACGGCGAAGCCGATCACCAGCAAACTGCCGAGCACCGAGAAAAACCAGAATGCCGGTCGTGGACGCTCGCCACCACGCAACACGCCAAACGCGGCCGTGGCGAGCGGCAGCAGGCCGACGAAGACGATGGAATGCGCCGACGTCACGTATTGCAACGCCAGTGCCGTCAGCAACGGAAAGCCGACTACAACTCCCAACGCCACGATGAGCAAAGGCAAGATTTGACGACGCGCCGGGCGCTTTTCCCTGAACAGCCACAGCATGCACAGCGCCAGCACGCCGGCGATGGTGGCCCGGGCGACGGTCAGGAACACCGGGTCGAATTCGAGCACGGCCACGCGGGTGGCGGGCAGCGAGCCGCTGAAAATCAGCACGCCGATGAAGCCATTGATCAGCCCGCTGGCGTGCTTGTCCAACGTTGGTCTGTTGAGCGTTGAGGTCCGTTCCATGTGGCGTCTCCGTGTCAGGTTGCGTGAAAGGCATCCTATGATTCAGGATTAAGAACAATCAAAAAATTGTCATGGATACATCCCACGATGCCACGCTCCCGCTACAAGTCCCTGGTAGACACCCTCGCCGCTGATATTCACTCGGGGCGTTTGCAGCCCGGCACACGCTTGCCGACGCACCGTCAGTTGGCTGCCAGCGAAGGCCTGGCGCTGGTCACGGCCAGCCGGGTGTATGCCGAGCTCGAAGCGATGGGACTGGTCAGCGGTGAAACCGGGCGCGGGACCTTTGTCCGGGAGACGTCGTTGCCGCCCAGCCACGGCATCGATCAACCGAACGTTGCGCCGGGAGTGATCGACCTCAACTTCAACTATCCCGCGCTGCCGGGGCAGGCCGACCTGCTGCGCAATGCCTTGCGCCAGCTCGCGTTGTCCGGCGACCTGGAATCGCACCTGCGCTACCAGCCCCACTGCGGACGTGCGCATGAGCGCGCCTCCATTGCCCGACATTTGCGCAGCCGTGGCCTGACGGTCGAAGCCGACAACGTGTTGATTGTCAGCGGCGCTCAACATGGTCTGGCGGTGACGCTGATGGCGTTGTTGCGACCCGGTGACGTAATCGCTGCGGACGCGCTGACCTATTCAGGTTTCAAAGTCCTGGCCGCCACGCTGCACCTTGAAATCGTGCCCATTCCCGTCACGGAACACGGTCCGGATCTGCAGGCGCTGGAGGACCTGTGCCGCCGGCGGACGGTGCGCGCGGTCTACACCATGCCGACCCTGCATAATCCGATGGGCTGGGTGATGGCGGCTGAGCAGCGCGAACACCTGGTGTCGATTGCGCGCAAGCACGATTTGCACATCATCGAGGACGGGGCTTATGCGTTTCTCGCCGAAGACGCGCCGCCGCCCATCGCTGAGCTGGCCCCGGAGAGGACGATTTACGTGTCCGGTTTTTCCAAAAACGTCGCCACCGGCCTGCGCGTTGGCTTCATCGCGGCCCCTGCGCAAAAGGTCGCCGAACTCGAACGCACAATCAGGGCGACCACCTGGAACACCCCGGGTGTCATGACGGCCATCGCCTGCGCCTGGCTCGACGACGGCACCGTCACGCGGCTCGAAGCGCAAAAGCGCGAAGACGCACAAGCCCGACAGAAGCTGGCCGATGAGGCGCTGAGCGGGCTTGCGGTGATTCGCCATCCGTCGTCCTACTTTCTGTGGCTACCCTTGTCGGAAGACGCTCGGGCGGACCAGATTGCTGTGGCTTTGATGCGCGAGCAAGTCTCGGTGTCCACCGCGGAACCCTTTGCGATTTCGCTCCATGTGCCGCACGCCCTGCGATTGGCGCTGGGCTCGGTGGACATGAATACGCTTGGACAAGCGCTGGTGAAAGTGAAGTGGGTGGTGGAGGCTTATACGTAAATTCTCCACGGCGGGCTTTAGGCAGTTTTCTTCAATACGCGGGGCAGGGCGCTCAGTACCTTGAGCACTGATTTCCCTGAATTGAAGAAGGTGTGTGATGAGTCTGCTGATTTCCATGGCAACGTTTGCGCTGGTGGCGTCCATCACGCCGGGGCCGGTGAACATTGTGGCGTTGAGTTCGGGTGCGCAGTTCGGCTTTCGCGCCAGTCAGCGGCACGTCGCCGGAGCAACGCTGGGGTTTATTTTGTTGCTGGTGTTGATGGGGCTGGGGCTGCATGAAGTATTGCGGCTGTGGCCGGCGCTGACGCGGGTGGTGCAACTGGCGGGCGTGGCGTTTTTGTTGTTCATGGCCTGGAAACTGGCGGTGGACGATGGCCATGTCGATGCCAAGGCCTCGGGCCGGGCGCCGTCGATGCTGTACGGCGCGGTCATGCAGTGGCTCAACCCGAAAGCCTGGCTGGCCTGCGTGGCGGGGATGGGCGCGTTCGTCGCGGACGGCGAGGCGCGGCTGGTCTGGCAGTTTGCGGCGGTGTATCTGGTGATTTGCTACGTGTCGGTGGGGTGTTGGGTGTATGCCGGTACATTCCTGCAGGGCTACCTCAATAACCCTGCTGGAATGCGGTTGTTCAACCGCAGTATGGCAATTCTGTTGGCGCTCTGTGCGATCTACCTGCTATTGCCTTGATAAGGACCGCCACGCTGCTGCCGACCTGATTTGCGTAGGCGTACCAGGTCAGGTGGTTATTGGATGGGCACGATAGACACTCACGACAGGCCGCTAAGCGCATTTTCGGTTGGCACGGAAAGGGCAGTGAAGCGTCCCTTTCGCAGTTCCGAAATGGCATAAACAGTCCGGGCTGCCCTGCCATTGCCATCGGCAAAACTGTGATACCCCAGCAAGGCTCCAAATAACTGCTTGTTGAAGTGTTCGGAACTCGGGTCCAATTTTGCCAGGTGTTTTTCCAGTAGATGAGCACCGGAAACGCTTGCAGGATATCTGGCCAGTCCTGTCGGAGAACGGTAAGTTTTTTCGGGGTTGGGGATGGCTTTTTTATGTATCTGTCTCAACACGGACGGATCATTAAGCGAGTCACCACCGACGGCGTATTCACGAAGCAACGTCTTTAACGTTTCCAGGTCATTTTTGGAACTGGAGGCGTTGAAAATCCAGGCGGCGGCACGATCCACATCATCGGTCAGTCCGCCAGGGTTGAAAGTGCTTTCTATCGCCATGCCAATGTAGGGGGGCTTACCAAGGTCGAGTTTAAGCAAGGTGTCCTGATGGGCGTTCATGAAGTTGATGTTTTTGACCTCCACATTCAAAACGTTACTCAAAATGTCCGGTAATGCTGATGGGACGTCTTTGTAGACGTGCAGGTGCGACAGATCATATTTTTGCACTTCATGTTTAGCGATGATGTCGACAGCGTCCGCTGGCAGAACGGTTCTTAAATTTTTCGCCCCCTCGGATCTGAGCACAATGTCGCTCAGCGAGTTCTCCAGCAAATGCTTGATTTCAATATTGGAGAATTCGTTCGCCAGCATGCTCTCGTTACTCTTCGACAAGCGTTGCAGAACGTTCTCCGCATCGAGCAAATCAGGGTCTTTAAAAACGAATCTGCCATGCTCCAGCATGGGAAGAGCCAAGCGGGATTCGGCCGCTGCATTGAGTTGCGAGGCCCGGACAAAATCGTAAGCGTCCGCGCTTCCGGTCAACTTTCGCAGTTGACCGGTCGCCAGTTCGAATCCGCTGCCGCCCAGCTTGGCAATGCGCACGGCGCCTTTACCCAGCAGGGTGGGAATGCCATCCACGGGGTTAAACAGCGATAGCGAAAACTTCAAACTCAGCCGGGTCACGGACGAAATTTTTGAACCCAGGCTGCCCGCCTTGAAGAGCAGGTTGGCAGCGGTGCCCGCAAATCCGATAAAGGGCAGCAACACGGCGGCACCATCCAGCAAGCATCCCCAGATTCCGCTGGTCCTGCGGTCCTTGTCCCCGGACTCGAGGTCTTCAATGCAGCTTTTGAATGGAATGATGATATTGGAAATGGTGTCCGCCCATCTGACGTCCTCTTCTAAACGCACCTCAAACTCTGTTTTGTCGAAACCTGCTGCGATCAGTGAGTCTTTTGTCACATACAGCGCTTCGGACGCGATGAAGTGAGCGATATCCTTGAATGCCTTAGAACGAAAAGCCAGCAGTGGAGAGCGGTAATCAGCTGTGCTCCCTGTTCGTCTGGGAAACAAAGACAACAGGTCTACGTTGAAGAGCTGATGAACCACATTCTTCGATGGCTTGCCGTTGAAATAAGCGTCCAGATCAATTGCTGCGTTAAGCGATAGTTCTCCCCGGTCATCCGGCATCAACGCTTCAGGTATGAAGTCGTCGATTTCATCTACGAGCCCGGAAACTCTGAAAGCTTCAGCCAGGGATTGATTTTTTTTGCATTCGCCGGTGAGTGTATTCAGTTCGTAGCAATGGAGCTCGTTGCGCAGTGTAGCGGTGATGATCACACCAAATCGGCCGCGGTCCGTGGGCTGTATGGGTTGGCTATTGAAAGGGTCACGCGACAAGTATCGGCGAAGCGAAAATACACCAATCTCGCCAACGCCCAACTGGCCGCGGTCTTGTTGTGGGAGAGACGCGAGCGCATGGCGAATGACGGTAGCTGTCGCTTCTTTCAAGCGTTTGAGATGAGCATCACCTGCTTGATGGAAAATCTCGTTTATTGACGGCAGCGTCAACAGTTGTGGAAACAGCGTGTAAATATCTTTGCCAACCATATGCCATTGCCTGTTCGCCAGGTTATTGGAGAGGTAAGCGTCCAGGATCGATAGGGTCAGGGGATCTTGGCCGGAAAAACCCCGACTTGTTTTGAGGATTTTCGTTTCCAGAAAATCGCAATCAGGTACGTGAAACGTCAGTGTTTCAAGTGCAAGTTTTTTTCGGCTGGGAATCGGTGTCGACAGCATGTTTGCACAACGACTCAGTTCATCCAGGTAGTCATTATATTGTGTGGTTGCGGTATTGATCGCTTCCTGACTGAAGTGACTACCCGAATCCCGAGGTATGGATTCGTTGATCAGTGCCCAGTACAAAACCGGTTGAACCGTGGCGGCGTTATGCAGCAACTGCTGTCGATGACTGATGGGGGCAATCATCGCGCGTTTCAGTAGTTCCGCATAAGTTAATAGTTGAGATGAGCCTGCTGCACTGAACTCCGCCAGCATTACGGCGCGATTCAAAACGACCCAGGCTGTCGAGCCCACTTGCAGAGAAGCAGGTGCATCTTGTACCAGAAACGCTGGAGCCAACTCTGTCAGCAGGGCGACTACAATCATCGGCACAGCCGCAGGGTCGATATATTTGCCGTTGCTGGTCACCTTATTTGCAAAGTGACTTTCCAACTCCGCACGGACCTCTAGCCAACTCTTTTCGACATTGGCGGTGGAGTACAACGTGTACCCGGCAATATTGATTTCAGAAGTTTTATTATCAAGGTTGATTCGGAGGTCGAGCATGATCGCCGCCAACAATACCTGTCGGCCCAATACGATGTTCGATACGGCGTCCATCCCGGCGTCATGCCAACCCAGTGCCTCGGTGTAATGACGAGCGATGGCGCGAGTTTCCGGTTGACTTAACAACCACTGCAAGTCGTCGTAGGTTTGCGGCTGGATCGCGTTCGGCAAAGGCTGGGCACCCTGCCAGGAAATGACGTTTATCAAGTGGTTGATAAGCAATTCATTACCATCCAGCAATTGATCGGTTACTTTCCAAATAGTCGAACGGTGTTCGGTCGTCAGCTCATATCTGGAGTGTGCAGCGCTGGCAAACACTTCACAGAAATTGCTGCGTCCCTTGGCTGGTTCAATGCTGAAAAAATCCAGCAGGTTTGCTGCCTGGTCGGCCGTTTGCGGTACGTCGATTTCATGAAAGCGCAACCATTGCGCAACGCTAAGCAGCGAAGTCGAGCTGATACCCCCAGTGGTCTGTGCTTGTGCTTTCAGGGTATTCAGCTCTTTTTCAAGCTCTGCAACTTGTCCGATCTCACTTGTGATGTCGTGTCGCTCGAAAACAGTGCGAAAGCGAACACCCAGAGCAGAGTGAAAAATTTGTTTATGGACTTGTTTTAATGCGTGAATGCGGCCATTAGTGTCGGCGTGAAAAGTAGTTTCTTGTGGTAATGATAGTGTTGCGCGAACATCAATAAATGCCGGGTGTTGAATAAGGCCTGTCAATAAAAGTTTTCCGGGTCTGTGCGCTTTGTAAAACTGCGAGTCCTCGGTGATTTGAAGGTAGAAATTATCAAAGCCGCCTTGTTTGAAGAAGTCTGGTTGATTGGTTGAGGTGCCCAGGGCTTGAGTCGTCTGATTTTTTTCGCTGAGTTCCGGGTCGGAAAAGGTAGTGCTGAAGTTGGCGACGTTATAAATAGCGAGATTGTCATTCATGGGTGGGCAATCCTTTGCGCGTTGATATATTAATAAGTTGTACGCCTGGATCGGGCGTAGAGTAGGTGGCGTTGGAAAGGTTAGCGAACTACATTGTTCAATCGCAATGGTTATCTGTTGTCCTGATGTGTCTGCTAGTGGCACTATTAACCAGGATAATAAAAGCTGCTTGAAGTTTTAATTGTTGAGTAATCAGCCGCGATACTGTCCTGGTGTTGCCGCCAAATGCTGTTTGAATGCTCGCTGAAAGTGCGCCTGATCAGCAAATCCCGCTTCCAGCGCTACCTCTGCAATCAACTTGCCGTTGCGCAGTTGTTCGCGGGCGAATTGGATTCGTCGGTTAACCAGATAGGCATGGGGCGTCATGCCGTAATGCTGCTTGAAGGCGCGGATCAGGTAGGACGGCGACAGCTGCGCCGCCTCGCAAATACCCTCAAGTTTGAGCATCTGCGTGCAGTTGTCGCGGATGTAATCGGCTGCTCGTTCCAGCTTGAAATTGGGCTCGCGCAACGGCTGTTCAATCGGATTGAGTTGCTGTTGGACCTCGGTGAAAAACTCCACCGCTGCGCTGTGCTTGCTCAACACGTCCTGCAGGGGATCAACCAGTATTTCGTACAAACCGTTCAGGCCAGCGAACAAATTGCCATCGCGGGTGTGGGTGGTGGAAAACCGTCGAAACGCTGAGTCCTGGCTGAAGCCGAGTTGGTGCTGCAGGTCTGTCAGCCAGGGCGTCTCGACATAGAGCATCAGGTACGACCACGGTTGGTCGTTGATCGGGTTGCAGGCGTGGACATCGTCGGGATTCATCAACACCACGGTGCCGGCGCCGACCTGAAAGGCTGATTGCTCATGCAGGTAAGTGCTGCACCCGGCGGTGATCGCACCGATGGAAAAGTGCTCATGGGCATGCCGGGTGTAGCAGACGTCGCGACCGTCGGCGATGGAACGGGCTTCGATGAAGGGCAGGGCATCATCACGCCAGAAGCGCGGGGCTTTGTCGGCGTTTTTGGCAGCGGCGTGCTTCATCGTCAGTGTCCTCGGCAGGTCAGCTCTGGAGTGTATTAGCTCTCGCCGTCAAAGGCTCGTTGCAAGGCTGCGATGTCGAGCTTCTTCATCTGCATCATGGCCTGCATGGCGCGCTGGGACTTGCTCGTGTCCGGGCTTTTCAGCATTTCCATGAACGGGATCGGCACGATTTGCCAGGACAGGCCGAATTTGTCCTTGAGCCAGCCACACTGCTGGGCCCGAGGGTCCCCTCCGGCGGACAGCGTGCCCCAGTAATGGTCGATTTCTTCCTGGGTTTGGCAGTTGACCTGAAAGGACACCGCTTCATTGAACTTGAATTGGGGGCCGCCATTGAGGCCGGTAAAAGGTTGCCCGTCCAGTTCGAAGCTGATGGTGAGCACCATGCCTTCAGGCATGGCGTGAATCTCCTGGCCTGCCTTGCCGTAATGGGTGGTGCCGGTGATTTTTGAATGATCGAAGATCGAACAGTAAAACTTCACCGCCTCTTCGGCCTGAGTGTCGAACCAGAGACAGGGAGTCAGTTTTTGCACGCGTTGCATGGTGGCGCTCCTCTACGGGTTACTCATGCTGGACTATCAGCGTAGTCAGGCTGGCGCCGATCAGTGAGGCCGCAGATCGATAATCTGATGAAAGATTCAGGTCAAAATGACTGCGTAGTTGGTCCTATAGACTATTTTTCTGCGTGGTCTATATGACTGCTTTGTTCTCAAGTATTTGATTTAAAAGGTGTCAATACCTGGCACGACACTTGATGCTCAAAACGTACAACTGACCCGCTTCAGGAGTACGACAAAATGTTCGATTTTTTCAATAACCCACTGAACGTTCTCCATCTGTCGAGCAAAGTGCTTGGCGCCGGCCTGGTCATGCTGTTTGCCGGCATCTACGGCGCCTACCTCTACGACGGTCATATGCCGATCGCTTTGTTGGTGACGATGCATGCCATGACCATCATCGGCCCCACTTTGCTCAAGATCGGCTACGTCATGCGCCTGCTGGCCCAATACCGGTTGGCCAAAGCCCTGATCCCTGTGGTGGCTTGAAGTGAGCAAACTCAACGCCGCACCGGTGTTCAGCCTCGGGTTTCGTCCATTTTTTTTCGCAGGCGCGGTGTTTGCGCTGGTGGCGGTGGCGATCTGGGCGCTGTGGTTGTACGGCCGATTACCCGGTGCGCAACCCGTTGGCGGCATGTTGAGCTGGCATCGGCATGAGATGCCGTTCGGATTTGCCACGGCCATCATTGCCGGATTTCTGTTGACGGCGGTGCCGAACTGGACCGGTCGTCCCGGCTTGAGCGGCTGGCCTCTGATCGGGTTGTTGCTGGTGTGGCTGGTGGCACGAATGGCTTGGTTGCTGCCGGTCCCTGCGTCCATTCTGATTGCTGCGCAGACGCCGTTTCTGCCGTTGCTGGCCTGGATGCTGGGTCGGGACCTGGTCGCGGCCGGCAAGCGTGAGAACTATCCGATTTTATTGGTGGTTGCTTTTATGGCGGCGTGCCAGGCGTTGACGCTGTGGGGAATCGTCACCGATGACGCCGGCCTGCAGCGACACGGTGTGCTGGCGGCCCTGTGGCTGGTGGCGGCGCTGATGACGGTTATTGGCGGGCGGGTCATTCCGTTTTTCATCCAGCGTGGCTTGAATCGCCCCGCCACACCTGCGACTCATCCGTTGGCCACTAAAATCCTGCTGGTGAGTTCATTGCTGGCGGCGGTGTCGTTTGCCAGCGGGTTGAATGACAGCCCGAGGGGGTGGTTGTCCGCGTTGTTTCTGCTGATAGGCACTCTGCATCTACAGCGCTTGTGGCGTTGGCATGATCGAGGTATCTGGCGGGTACCGCTGCTGTGGTCGCTGTACCTGGCGTATGCCTGGTTGGTGATAGCTGCGCTGGGAATGGCGCTGTGGCATGCGGGCCTGATGCCACAACAGAGTCTGGCGACGCACGCGCTGGCGGTGGGCGGCATCGGCGGGTTGATCCTGGCGATGATTGCTCGCGTCAGCCTTGGCCATACCGGTCGACTGTTGCAGCCGTCAAAAACCGTGGTACTGGGGTTTGCCTTGCTGATCGTCGCAGGCGTGTGCCGGGTGTTGCTGGTTCCATTTTCCGGGGCGGGGCTGGGACTCTCGGCGCTGCTGTGGTGCGCGGCATTCGGTCTGTTCCTGTCGCGCTACACGATGATCCTGTTCAAGCCACGGGTCTAACCTGATAGTCGATCTACGTCAGCCGTACAGTCCTGCCGCAGCAAGCCCATTCACTACAAAAGCTGCACACAACGGCCGCCCATTTGAGGCGGCCTTTGTGTGACCGGTGGTCGATGAACCGGTCTCCCCCGGCATTTTGCGCTTAGCTGAAGGGATAACCCGAGGCGCGCACAGGCATTTGATTGTCGTAGCAACGCCCTTCAGAACACCGTGAGTCTGAGGAAATTCGCAATGCTGACCCTCAACATCAATGGCAAGGATCAGGAGTTGGATGTCCCCGCGGACATGCCGCTGCTCTGGGTCCTGCGCGATGTCGCGCACCTCACCGGCACCAAATTCGGGTGCGGCATGGCCCAGTGTGGCGCCTGCACCGTGCACGTCGATGGCGCGCCATTACGCGCCTGTATCACGCCCGCGACCGCCGTGGCCAACGGGCAAAAAATTCTCACCATCGAAGGCCTGTCCACCGACGGTTCGCACCCGGTGCAACAAGCCTGGGCCGAACTCGATGTGGTGCAGTGCGGTTATTGCCAATCCGGGCAAATCATGTCCGCCGCCGCGTTGCTGGCGAAAATTCCAAAACCCACCGACAGCGATATCGATCAGGCGCTCTCCGGCAACATCTGCCGTTGCGGCACTTACCCAAGGATTCGTGCAGCGGTCAAACGCGCCGCCGAGATCGGTTGATGCCATGTGGAAGGAATCAGAACTATGAACAGCATCCTGGACGTCTCGCGACGCGGATTTCTCAAGGGCAGTGCCGTGTTGGGCGCAGGATTGGTGGTGGCGTTCGTCATTCCCGGCGCCCATCGTTTCGCCGTGGGCGCGGAGAATGAGGGCAGCATGTTTGCGCCCAATGCTTTCCTGCGCATCGGCAACGATAACAGCGTCACGGTGCTGCTCGGCCATTCGGAAATGGGCCAGGGCATCTGGACCGGCCTGACCATGTTGATCGCCGAGGAGCTGGACGCCGACTGGTCGACGATTCGAGTCGAGCACTCACCGGCCTCGGCCGCCGATTACGGGTTGGCCGGGTTTGGCGGGATGCAGATCACCGGCGGCTCGACGTCGACCTGGATGGAGTTTGACCGCTACCGGCAGGCCGGTGCGGCGGCGCGTTTGATGCTGATCGATGCAGCGGCCAAGCGCTTCGACGTTGCGCCTTCGCAGATCCGCACCGAATCGGGTGTGGTGATTGCCGGCGACAAGCGCGCCACCTATGGCGAACTGGCGGACGACGCCGGCAAGTTGCCGGTGCCGGATCCAGCCTCCATCAAATTCAAGGAGGCCAAGGACTGGAAGGTCATCGGCAAACCCACCAAGCGCCTGGACACGCCGGAGAAAATCACCGGCCGGGCCAAGTTCGGCATGGACGTGCAGTTCGATGGCTTGATGACGGCCATGGTTGCCCGCTCGCCGGTGTTCGGCGGCAGCGTCAAATCCTTCGAAGGCGCCGAAGCGCTGGCCGTGCCAGGTGTGCATAAAGTGGTGCAGGTGCCCACGGGCGTGGCGGTGATTGCCGATCATTACTGGGCCGCGAAGCTGGGGCGTGATGCGCTGAAAGTCGACTGGGACCTGGGGCCGAACACCGGGCTAGACAGCCAAAAACTGCTGGAGAGTTTCCGCAAACTGGCTGCCACGCCCGGTATTTCGGCGAGCAAGGCGGGCGATGCATTGGCCGCACTCGGCAAGGCGACGAAGAAGATCGACGTCGAATACAGCGTGCCGTACCTGGCCCATGCGCCGATGGAGCCGCTCAATTGCACGGTGAAAATTTCCAAGGACAAATGCGAGATCTGGACCGGCACCCAGTTCCAGACGCTGGATCAAATGATCGCGGGCAAGATCACCGGGCTCAAGCCCGAGCAAGTCGACATCCACACTGAATTCCTCGGTGGCGGCTTCGGTCGCCGGGCCAATCCGACCTCGGATTTTGTCGCTGAAGCCGTCCAGGTCGCCAAAGCCGCCGGCGCTCCGGTGAAAACCGTGTGGTCACGCGAAGACGACATTCGCGGCGGTTACTACCGCTCAATGTTCCTGCATCAGGCCAATATCGGCCTGGATGCCGGCGGCATGCCGATTGCCTGGAAACACGTGATGGTCGGGCAGTCGATCATGGACGGCACCGCGTTTGCGGCGATGATGGTCAAGGACGGCGTCGACAAGACCTCGGTCGAAGGTGTCGCCGACAGCCCTTACCTGGAAGACCTGGCCGATCACCAGGTGGAGTTGCACTCGCCGAAAACCGGCATCAGCGTGTTGTGGCTGCGTTCGGTCGGGCACAGCCACACAGCGTTCGTCATGGAATCGTTGATCGATGAACTGGCCGAGGCGGCCGGCAAGGACCCGGTTGAATACCGACGAACCTTGCTAAAGAACCATCCGAGGCACTTGGGCGTGCTCAATCTGGCGGTCGAGAAAGCCAACTGGACCGCGCCGTTACCCGATGGTCATGCGCTGGGCGTGGCGGTGCATGAGTCGTTCGGCAGCTACGTGGCGCACGTCGCCGAAGTGTCCCAGGACAACCTGAAAATCCGCGTGCACCGGGTGGTGTGCGCGGTGGACTGCGGGATTGCGGTCAACCCGATGAGCATCGCGGCGCAGATGGAATCGTGCATCACGTTTGGCCTCGGCTTCGCCTTGCACAGCAAACTGACCGTCAAGGACGGGCAGGTGGTGCAATCCAACTTTCACGATTATCAGGTGTTGCGGCTTAACGAAATGCCGGTGGTCGAGGTGCATATCGTGCCCAGTACCGAACGGTCCGGCGGCATCGGCGAGGCCGGCGTTCCACCCACCGCGCCGGCCGTTGCCAACGCAGTGTTCGCCCTGACCGGGCAGCGCTTGCGTGAGCTGCCGCTGCAACTGTCGGGGGTGTGACATGAAACGACATTTGATGTTGGGCGCGGTGCTGTTGATTGGCCTGGCTGGCTACACCGAAGACCTGTTCGCCGACGACAAGGAAGCGATCAAGGCATTCGATACGGTGCAGAAAGTCTTTCAAAGTCCGCGTTGCCAGAACTGCCACATTCCGGGGGATTCGCCGCTGCAGTTTGATGCCGCAACCCCGCATGCCATGAACGTGGTGCGCGGGATGGACGGCAAGGGCGCGGCGGGCTTGCCCTGCGCAACCTGTCACGCCGAGACCAATCCGCCGGCCAGTTACGGGCCACACGCGCCGCCGGGGGCCCCGCACTGGAGCCTGCCGCCGGCGTCGCACAAGATGGCCTGGATCGGCCTGCCGGCAGACAAGTTGTGCGCGATGATCAAAGACCGCGCCAGCAATGGCGACCGTGATTTTGCTGCGCTGATCAAGCATGTCAGCGACGACAAACTGGTGCTGTGGGGCTGGAATCCCGGCGAGGGCAGGGCGCCGGTGCCGGTGCCGCACGACATTTTTGTCACGCAATTCAAGCTGTGGGCCGAGGCGGGTGGGCCGTGTCCGGTGCTGGGTAGCTGACCGGCGGTCCGTTAACAGGGAGTCAATGCAGGTATGGCCGACTCTAAAGACCATATCCGCCAATGGAGTGAGTCATGTTGATCCCAGGCAAGCCGGTGAAAAACGGCGTTCGCGCTGATCCATTGCGTTCGCCACAACAAGAACGCGAATTGCTGCGCGATCTGGCGCGCAAAGCCGAGCAAGAGCTGACAGGCGTGCAAATGGCGAGCATGGACGAGTTGACGCTGCTGCCCAACCGTCACGGCTTCACCGTCTTGGCGCAACAGGGGCTGGACGCCTGCCAGCAACTGGACAAGCCGACGACGTTGTTGCTTTTCAAGCTCGATGACCTCAAGCACATCAACTACTTGTATGGCCGCGCCGAAGGCGACCGTGCGCTGAAAACCTTCGCGGATGTGCTGCGAATCGCGTTTCGCGAAAGCGATGTGATCGGCCGGCTCGGCAGCGACAAATTCGTTGCCTTGCTGCTGGGTTCAAGCGTCGTGGATATCGCCGCTATCCGGGCGCGACTCGAAGAAATACTGGCCGAGCGTAACGCCACGGTGCATCGCCGTTCTGACCTGCACTTCAGTCTCGGACAGATCGAGTATGACCCGCAGTTGCATCAGCGAGTGGACGAGCTGCTGAGCGTGGTCGATGAGCGCTACGCACTGAAAAACCGCTGATGATTCAGCGTTGAACGATCCCTTGCAAGTCCGCTGCAAGGTGCTCGGCGTTACGCAATAAGTGTCCATCTTCCCTGAACCGTCCGATCAGCTGTAACCCGATCGGTAGATCGCCTTCGGCGCGAATCAGCGGAAGATTGACCTGCGGCCAGCCAAACGCTCCCCAGAACTTGATGAAGTCTGATGGTCCGGTGCTTTCAAGGCCAAGAGGCGCGACCATCCCGCAAGAGGCACCGAGCATGGCGTCGAAGGGTTGGCAATGTTCGTCCAGTTGTGGGGCGAGTCGGGCCAGACGCACCTTGGCAGCTGATTCCTGTTCCCAGGTTGTCGCCGCCGCTCGCTCGAACATGGCCAGTGTCGAAGGGCTCAATTGAGTGCGGTGTCGTTGAAATTCCTTCGCCAGCGAACGGGCGCCTTCGCAGTCGTTGATCAGTTGATGGTCGTCGAACACACCGGAAAATTCATCGGGTAGCCGGACATCGCTCACTTGATGTCCAACGCTCCTTAGTTGATCCATCGCGTGTTCCAGAGATCGAGCCACTGGCGGGTCCACCTGATCCCAGCGTGAGGTGCGGCAGAAACCCAGTCGCAATGGCCGCCGTTCGACCTCAGGCACGACGAAACCAGGAATCAGCACTCGCGCCACCAACTGCAGATCGCGCACCGATCGACCATACCAACCCACGGTGTCGAAGCTCGGCGCCAGCGGTTTTACCCCCTCCAGCGACACCAGCCCCAGCGACGGTTTGAAGGCAAAGAGGCCGCAGTAGGACGCCGGCTTGAGCAGTGAGCCAGCGGTCTGGGTGCCCAGCGCCAACGCAAAGAAACCCGCTGCCATCCCGGCTGCCGAGCCCGCGCTGGAACTGCCGGGCGTGCGAGCGAGGTCATGGGGGTTGCGGGTTGGCCCAGTCTGCATATACGCAAACTCGGTGGTGTGGGTTTTGCCCATGATCAGCGCGCCGGCCTGGCGCAGCAGTGTGACAACGTGGGCATCGCGGGACGGTTGATGGCCGGTGTAAATGGGTGAGTGGAATTGCGTGGGGTACTCAGCGGTGTCGAAGATGTCCTTGATGCCCACCGGAACGCCGGCCAGCAGACCTTGGCCCTTGTTCTGCGCCGCATCGGCGCGAACCTGTCGGGCGTCGAACGAGACGAAGGCCTGGATATCCGGTTCCTGCGCAAAAATGCGCTCAATCATCGTTTCTGCGACGGCGACGGGCGTCGTCTCACCATTGATCACCGACTCGCTGATATGTGTGGCGTCCGGGGCAGGGCGGATCATTTGGCAAACAACTGACGGATGTCCTTGAACGCCTTGAACTCCAGCGCATTACCGCAAGGGTCGAACAGGAACATGGTGGCTTGTTCGCCCACCAGACCCTGAAAGCGAATGCCCGGTTCGATCACGAACGAGGTGCCCAGCGCGGTCAGCCGCTGTGCCAGCGCTTCCCATTCATTCATGCTCAACACCACGCCGAAATGCGGGACAGGCACGTTATGGCCGTCCACGGCATTGGTGTGCGCGGCTTCCTGAGAAGCGTTTTTCGGCGCGAGGTGAATCACCAGTTGATGGCCGAAAAAATTGAAATCGACCCAGTGATCGCTGGAACGACCCTCTTCCAGGCCAAACACCTCGCCGTAGAAGTTTCGTGCGGCGGTCAGGTCATACACCGGGATCGCCAAGTGGAAAGGGGACAGTTGCATGGGGCAGGCCTCGGATGGTCGTTGGGTGACGCTGAGTTTAGCGCTGTGCTTTTTGATTGAAAGACGATAGTTTTTGCGTCGAGCTCAAATAATTTCGATCAATCGGAGGCGGTCATGCTGCGCGAACTCAAAACGTTCATTGCCGTGACGCGGTACGGCACGTTCGAGGCAGCGGGAATGCACATTGGTCTCACGCAATCGGCGGTCAGTGCGCAAATGCGCAATCTGGAGCAGGCGCTGGGTATTCGCCTGTTCGACCGTACGGGACGCCAGGCGATTCTCAATGCAGCGGGGCAACGGGCGTTGCCGATGGCCAGGGAGATGCTGGAAACGTTCAGCCGCATGGCGGTCAGTGATGATGTCAGCGAGTATCGCGGCGAGTTGAAGATTGGTGCTGTGGCCACGGTTCAGACCGGGTTGTTGCCTAAGGCGTTATTGCGGTTGAGGCTGCAGGCACCGTTGCTGGAGCCGAAACTGGTGCCGGGCGTGTCGCTGAATCTGTTGAGTCAGGTGGACACCGGTGAAGTGGACCTGGCCATTTTGATCAAGCCGTCGTTTGAGCTGCCCAAGGAGTTGTCGGCACAGGTGATTCGCCGGGAGCCGTTCGTGCTGATCGTGCCGATGGACCTTGAAGGCGATGACCCGTTACAGATCCTCGCCAATCATCCGCATGTGCGTTATGACCGCAACTCGTTCGGCGGACGTCTGGTGACGCGGTTTCTGCGTGAGCAACAGATAGACGTGCACGTCGCGCTGGAACTGGATGAGCTGGAAGCCATTGTGAAAATGGTTGAATGCGGGTTGGGCGTGTCGCTGCTGCCCGAGGCGGGGTTGTGGCTGGAGTATGGGGCGAAGGTCAGGATTATCTCGTTGGGTGAGATGACGTTTTATCGGGAGATTGTGCTGTTGCAGCGCTACAGCCAGCGCACACAGCCGATTCAGCAGTTGTTTGCCAACTGTCTCGCACAAGTCGCTGACTGAAGCCGATACCGCAGATAGGGGCTGCAAAGAATGTAGTTTGGCTCTTGAAGACGCTAAAACTGATATTTATGACAGTGATGTTTTGTTCTGTTTTCCCCCTATCGTGGCGCTGTCAAACGGACTCGGCCGTCGGGAAGAATCGTTTCGTAGCATTCCCCTGACTGCCTGGAAACAACACTTCAAGAGGATGACGGCATGACAGCGCGCGCTAGCAGGGAGCAAAAACCAGGTGATCTGGATGCAGGATTTGCTGACAACGGCATGATCAATGTTCCGCAAGATTCGTCTCGATGTGTCGTTGAAACAACCGCCGGAAAACTGCTTTACGTGGCTCAAAAAGGCAGTTCCCAATGGGTTTATCGTGCCGTTTCTGGCGGCACTCCCGACCCTGAATTCAACTCGTTCGAGTGGAACTTCGCCAAAGGCCAATTTGAAAGGCCTTCACGCTTGCTGGCTCGAGAGGATGGCAAATTTCTGTTGATTGGTGACACGGGCGAGCCTTTTACCAGGCAGGCGGCGATTTCGCGATTCAACGAAACAGGAAGTCCTGATTTAATCTTTGGCACAAAAATTCTACCTTTACCCGTCGATCCAGTTCCTCCGGGGCACGGTTTGCAGACGGATGAACCCACGGGATGTCTCACTGCCGACAACCATGTTTTAGTGGGCTCAAGCTACCAGTTGGCTGACAGCGACGGCAACATCATCGATTCGGCAGGTCGCGTCTACAGCCTTGATGATCAAGGTAAGCCGGATACCGGTTTTGGCGACTCAGGAATGATCGAAGTCAGGTTCAATGGTCCGGTTTCGAAGATCCTTGGCCTATCCGTCTTGCCAGATGGGCGTATCGTGGTGTTTGGGATCGTTGATCGTTCTTCTCAAGACCAATTAAACTTGAAGGCAGCCCTGGCTTGCTATCACCGGAACGGCACGTTGGACACGACCTTCGGTAGGGGCGGTATTTGGGAGAGTGATGAACTCACCCTTTTGGGCGCGATGGCCGTGGAGGGCGACAAGATAGTCATCGCAGCAGTCACGTCGATCGATAACGATGGCAAACGTTATATCGCCGTGCAACGGCTGCTGGGTAATGGCACGGAGGATCCGTCCTTTAACGGTGGAGCGACGCTGGTGGTTGATTTGAATACCAGCTTTTTAAACATCCCTTCCATCGCCGTACAACCGGATAAAAAAATCGTGATCGGAGGGAGCGAGGATTTTCCTGATCAGAAGCTGTACTGGCTGCGTATCACCGAAGGCGGGGTGCTCGACACTTCTTTTGGAGACTCGGGAGTCGTTCGGCAGCAAGCAGGCCGCGTCAATGACATTGTCGTCCAGCGCACCGGCAATCGAATCATTATCGCGGCCGATCTGGGCTCCCCTCAAGGTCTGCAACCGAAAGTCCTGGGTATCCAGAGCTAAATACGAACCCGCTCTCACAGGGGATTTGCGTCAGGCCTGAAATGTCGGGCACAAAAAAACCCGCCTGAGAAGGCGGGTTTTTTAGTGGCTAGCGGAAGATCACTCTTCCAGGCTACCCATCGCAGTGGTGTTGAAACCACCGTCCACGTACATGATTTCGCCGCTGATGCCGGACGCCAGGTCCGAGCACAGGAAGGCGCCGGCGTTGCCGACTTCGTCGATGGTGACGTTGCGACGCAGCGGGGTTTGCGCTTCGTTGGCGGCCAGCATCTTGCGGAAGTTCTTGATGCCGGAAGCGGCGAGGGTGCGGATCGGGCCAGCCGATACGCAGTTGACGCGGGTGCCGTCCGGGCCCAGGGAGCCGGCCAGGTAACGCACGCCAGCTTCCAGCGAAGCCTTGGCCATGCCCATTACGTTGTAGTTAGGCATGGTGCGCTCGGCGCCCAGGTACGACAGGGTCAGCAGGCTGCCGTTGCGGCCTTTCATCATTTCGCGGCCGGC
>Ga0302168_1000027_pt1 | contig 37667 bp, 39 predicted proteins | sample I_Fen_N1_2_FD_193494 | JGI IMG/M metagenome (GOLD analysis project Ga0302168, IMG submission 193494) | Peat permafrost microbial communities from Stordalen Mire near Abisko, Sweden - I_Fen_N1_2 | ecosystem: Environmental > Terrestrial > Soil > Wetlands > Permafrost | place: Sweden: Abisko...
GGCGTGCCGCGCGCACCCAGCCTGCGGAGGCGCTACGTTATGAGTGAGTCGGGCATGAGTGATAAAGCAATCTTGAGCTGCCGCAACCTGGGCAAATCCTACGAGGAAGGCCCGGAGTCAGTGGAAGTGTTGGCCGGTCTGCAACTGGAGTTGCACCCGGGCGAGCGTGTGGCGATTGTCGGCACCTCGGGTTCGGGCAAAAGTACCTTGCTCAATCTGTTGGGTGGTCTGGATACGCCGACCAAGGGCAGCGTCTGGCTCGACGGTGAAGAACTGTCGGCACTCAGCGAGAAGAATCGCGGCCTGTTGCGCAACCGCTCCCTCGGCTTCGTGTACCAGTTCCACCACTTGCTGCCGGAATTCACTGCGCTGGAAAACGTCTGCATGCCGTTGCTGATCGGCAAGACTGCGATCCCGGAAGCTCGTCAGCGCGCCACGGCATTGCTGGAGCGGGTTGGGCTCGGCCATCGCCTGGAGCACAAACCGTCCGAATTGTCCGGCGGCGAACGTCAGCGCGTGGCCATCGCCCGCGCCCTGGTGAACAAGCCAGGCCTGGTGATGCTCGACGAGCCGACCGGCAACCTCGACTCGCACACCGCCCAGGGCATTCAGGATTTGATGCTGGAACTCAGCACCTCGATGCGCACCGCGTTCCTGGTGGTGACACACGACATGAACCTGGCTCGCCAGATGGATCGCGTCCTGCATTTGCAGGAAGGCTGCCTGACGCCCATCTGATTGACCGAAACCCGGCGTCTTGAAAGACGTCGGGTCTTTTATTTTTATACGGTGCCCAGCGAATGTTCAGACCGTTATCGATCTTCATCGGCGCGCGCTATACCCGCGCCAAGCGCCGCAATCGCTTTGTTTCCTTCATCTCTATGACCTCGATGATCGGCCTCGCCCTGGGCGTGTTGGCGATGATTGTGGTGTTGTCGGTGATGAACGGCTTCCAGCGCGAAATGAGCTCGCGGATCCTCGGCATGGTGCCGCACGCGACCATCGTCGGCGTGAACCCGATTGACGATTGGCAGCCGGTTGCAGCGGCCGCGATGAAAAATCCGGAAGTCACGGCCGCCGTGCCGTTCACCGAGATGGAAGGCATGCTGTCCTACAAGGGCTCGATGCAGCCGATCCAGGTTAGCGGCGTGGATCCGGCCCAGGAAGGCAAGGTGTCGATCGTTGCCCAGCACATTGTTCAGGGGCGTCTGGATGCCTTGAAGCCGGGTGAGTTCGGCGTGGTGATTGGCGAGATCACGGCGCGGCGTTTCCGTTTGAACGTCGGTGACAAGATCACCCTGATCGTGCCGGAAGTCAGCACCGCCCCGGGCGGAATTACCCCGCGTATGCAGCGCCTGAACGTGGTTGGCGTGTTCAAGGTCGGGGCTGAACTGGACGGTTCGATGGCGTTGATCCATGTTGCCGATGCCGCGCAGATGCAGCATTGGGAGCCGAATCAGGTGCAGAGCGTGCGCCTGGCGGTAAAGGATCTGTACGCTGCGCCGCAAGTGTCGAGCGACATCGCCAGCGGTCTGGGTGCTGCCTACAAGGCTGACGACTGGACCCACACACAGGGCAGTCTGTTCAGCGCCATGAAAATGGAAAAAACCATGATCGGCCTGTTGTTGCTGATGATCGTCGCGGTGGCGGCGTTCAACATCATCGCGACCCTGATCATGGTCGTCAATGACAAGGGCGCGGACATCGCGATCCTGCGCACCATCGGCGCCACGCCGGGGCAGATCATGGCGATCTTCATGGTCCAGGGCACCGTGATCGGGATTGTCGGCACGTTGATCGGCGGCGTGTTGGGCGTGATTGCGGCGTTGAACGTCAGTGAGCTGGTGGGCTGGATCGAGCGGGTGAGCGGGCAGCACATCTTCAGTTCTGATGTGTATTTCGTCAGTAACCTGCCTTCGGAACTGCAGGGCGGGGATGTGCTGTTGATTTGCTCGGCGGGGTTTATCTTGAGCTTCCTGGCCACCGTTTACCCAGCGTGGCGTGCGGCGAAGATCGAGCCAGCTCACGCGTTGCGCTATTCGTAAGCCGTAACATCCCTTCGCGAGCAAGCCCGCTCCCACTTTAGATCTGAGTTGACTTGGTCAAATGTGGGAGCGGGCTTGCTCGCGAAGGGGCCAGACCTGCTGGCCTCAATCCCCCTTAGGCAACTCAATCACAAACCGCGTCCACCCATTCCCCGATTCGCAACGAATCTGCCCGCCATGTGCACGCACGATCGACTGGGTAATCGCCAGCCCCAACCCCGCATGTTCACTGCTGCCTTCCTGACGCGCCGGATCGGCTCGATAAAACCGGTCAAACAATCGCGGGAGCAACGCCCCATCAATGCCATCGCCGCTGTTTTCAACTGTCAAACGCAACCCTTTGGCCTCGTCAACAATCCGCACCCGAACCTCACCCTCGGCCGGCGTGAACCGCAACGCATTGTCCAGCAAATTGGACAGCGCCCGGCGCAACATGGTGCGGTCAGCCTCCATCTGCGCGTTGCCTTCGCGCGTTAGCGTCACCCGAGTGTCTTCCGCCAGCGGCGCAAAAAACTCCAGTAACAGATCCACTTCCTGCGCGAGCTCCAGCGGTTCGCGCTTGGGCGACAGCAATCCGTGATCCGCCTTGGCCAGGTACAACATGTCGTTGACCAGTTGCGCCATCCATTGCAGTTCTTCGAGGTTGCTGTGCAGCGCCTCGCGGTAATCCTCGATGGGCCGGGGACGGGTGAGGGTGACCTGCGTGTGGGTCAGCAAGTTCGACAGTGGCGTGCGCAGTTCGTGGGCGATGTCGGCGGAGAACGCCGAGAGTCGTTGAAAAGAGTCGTCAAGGCGTCCGAGCATGGCGTTGAAGCTGTGGGCCAGTTCCGCGAGTTCTGGCGGCATGTTTTCTTCGGGCAGTCGTGCATTCAAAGATTGCGCCGAAACACCGCTGGCGATCGCACTCATGCGCCGCAACGGACGCAACCCGCTGCGCGCCGCCCAGGCACCGAGCAAGGCAGTGGCCAGGGCTGACAACCCCACGGTCAGCCAGATCAGATGCTGCATGCGTTGCAGAAAGTGTTGGTGATGGGTGATGTCCAGCAACAAGGTCAGTTGTGGGGAGTCAGGTTTGTCGACAAACAACGGCGCATTCAGCACGCGGTAGTCGGTGCCGCCGTCGTTCAGCGTAGACAAACCAGGAGTCTGCGGCAGCTTGTCCGGCAGCTGCGCCGAACTGTCATACCAGCGCTGTCCATCGCTGCCGGTTATACGCAGCGACAAATCGGCCTGGCGGCTCAATTCATCCGCGAGTCTGATTTCGCTTTCGCTGGATTGAATATCGTGAAGCGCCCGGCGCAATCCAATCAGTTTGCCGTCGAGCAATTGCTGATCGAGCTCGACGAAGTGCGCCTCACTGGCGTGGCTGAACAACACCCCGGCGAACAGCGAAACCACCGCCGTGCAGGCCGCAAACAGCAACGCCAGACGGCTGCTCAACGAAAGACGCCGCATCAGGCAATACGCTCTTCAAGGACGTAACCCATGCCGCGCACGGTGTGGATCAGTTTGTTGGGGAATTCGTCGTCGATCTTCAGGCGCAAACGACGGATCGCGACTTCGATCACATTGGTGTCGCTGTCGAAATTCATGTCCCAGACCTGAGAGGCAATCAGCGATTTGGGCAAGACTTCGCCTTGACGGCGCAGGAGCATTTCCAGCAAGGCGAACTCTTTGGCCGTGAGGTCGATGCGCTGGCCGCTGCGCTCAACGCGGCGGCGGATCAAATCCAGGCGCAAATCGGCCAGTTGCAGACTGGTTTCCTGTGGGGAGGCGCTGCCGCGACGCAACAGGCTGCGGACCCGGGCCAGCAGTTCTGAGAAGGCGAACGGTTTGACTAGGTAATCGTCGGCACCCAGTTCGAGGCCGTGGACCCTGTCTTCCACCGCGTCACGCGCCGTCAGAAAAAGCACGGGCGTATCGAGGCCGGCACTGCGCACCGCTTGCAGAATCTGCCAGCCATCACGGCCGGGCAGCATCACGTCGAGAATCAACAACGCATAGTCGCCGCTCAGCGCCAGTTGTTGGCCGGTGCTGCCATCGGCCACCAGTTCCGCATTGAAACCGGCCTCGGTGAGGCCTTGGCGCAGGTACTGGCCGGTTTTCGGTTGGTCTTCGACGATCAGCAATTTCATGGGCGACTCTGGGCAAATGGAACGAACGCTTTATACCGTGGGCAGCGTTAATGCAGGTCAACCTGACAAAGTTGTAATCTGGCTGTCAGGTTGCGGGCAGTGTGTGCAGTTTAGAGTTTTCCACAGGCAGAACCTTATCTTGTTGGAGTACGACGATGTTTTTGCGCAAATCTTTGCTGCAGGTGGTGTGTTTGTTGGCGTTGAGTTCGCCAGTGTGGGCTGGCCCGGCGCAGACGTATGGCTTCGGCGAACCTGCGGCGGCGGCCAAGGCGACTCGCAGTGTTGAAGTGGTGATGGGCGACATGTCGTTCACCCCCAAGGCGATCGATATCAAGGCCGGTGAGACCATTCGTTTTGTGTTGGTGAATAAAGGCCAGTTGCTGCACGAATTCAACCTCGGTGACGCGGCAATGCATGCCAAACATCAGCAGGAAATGTTGCAGATGCAGCAGAGCGGCATGCTGACGCCTACAGGCATGAAGGAAATGGACCACGGTTCGATGGCGGGCATGGATCATGGAATGATGAAGCACGACGACCCGAACAGCGTCCTCGTCGAGCCGGGTAAAACCGCGGAGCTGACCTGGACCTTCACCAAGGCCACCAGCCTGGAATTTGCCTGCAACATACCCGGGCACTATCAGGCGGGAATGGTCGGCAAGTTGACTGTCAGTCAGTAAGCACTCAATGGCGGGCGCAAAGGCTGGTAGAATCCGCTGATTCTTCAGTCAGGTTTCCGCCATGCATCCCGCAGCCGAACACTCGCCGCTGGGCAAATCCAGCGAATACATCGCCACTTACACACCGTCCCTGCTGTTCCCGATCCCGCGCACCGCGAAATGGGCCGAGCTAGGCCTGACGGCTGAAACCCTGCCGTATAAAGGCGTGGATTTCTGGAACTGCTTTGAGCTGTCGTGGCTGTTGCCGTCCGGCAAGCCCGTGGTGGCGATTGGCGAGTTCAGCATCCCGGCGGATTCGCCGAACATCATCGAATCGAAGTCGTTCAAGCTGTACCTGAACTCGCTGAACCAGACGCCGTTTGCCGATACGGCGAGCCTCGAAGCGACGCTGGAGAAAGACCTGTCGGCGGCTGCCGGCAAACCGGTTGGCGTGCGCATTCGCAGCCTCAAGGACGTTGAAGCCGAAGGCGTCGTCGCCTTGCCCGGCGTGTGCATTGATGACCTGGACATCAGCGTCAGCAACTACGAGCATCCGCGTCCGGAACTGCTGCGTTGCGATGAGTCGCACATTGTGGAGGAGAGCGTGCACAGCCATTTGCTCAAATCCAACTGCCCGGTCACCAGTCAGCCGGACTGGGGCAGCGTGGCGGTGGAATACCGTGGCGCGGCGCTGGATCACGCGAGTTTGCTGGAATACATCGTGAGCTTCCGTCAGCACTCGGACTTTCATGAGCAGTGCGTGGAGCGGATTTTCCTCGACCTGCAGCGGTTGCTGAAACCGGAGAAATTGACGGTATATGCACGGTATGTGCGCCGTGGCGGGCTGGATATCAACCCGTACCGCAGCACCGAAACCGTTCAACTGCCGAACCACCGCCTGGTCCGTCAGTGAAGATCTAATGTGGGATTGCATTGCGAATCCCGGATATTAAAAAGCCCCGCTGTCGCTAGTGGGGCTTTTTTGCATCCGGCGGGTTCAGATCCCGATGTTGACCAGGGTTTGCGCGATGTTGCGCAAGGTGCCGGCAATGACCGGGTGTTCGAGTTCAAAGCGATCGACGGCCAGGTTGACGCCGTCAGCCAGGTTGGACCCTTTGGTTTTGGTTTCCAGTTCAAGTTCCAGTTCGATCTGTTGCATCAGCGCGTGCAGGTCTTCGCGCTCGGCTTCGGACAGCGGTGGATTCTGGTCCAATTGCTCGCGCAGAGTATTGAGTTGTTCTTGCAGTTCGCGGGCAGGCATGGCGTTCTTCCTTTTATCGATAGGCACTGGCATAGACCGCAGCCTCGCGCCAAAGGTCTATGGCTGACCTTTAGATTAATCCACTTGCGCACAACCTGCATGATCTCGGTCAGGGCTTTTCGCCCTTGAGCCGGCGCAGGCTGATGTCGGCCAGGCAGGTGTCGAGGTCGCCGAGATGATCGATCACTGAATGCACGCCCAGCCCGAATAGCTGCATCGTCGCCTTGCCGCGCAAGTGCTCGCGTTCCTTTTGGGTCAATGCGTGCCATTCGCTGGGCGCGAGGCCACAGAGTGATCCGCAGGACGCCAGGCCAATCGTCCACAACCCGGCATTCAGCCCCGATTGAAGCAACCGGGGTTCACCGCTGACCAGCACGCAGCCATCCAGGCGTTCGACATTCAACGCCATCAGGGCTTGCCAGCAAGCGTTCGGAGCGGGCCATGGATTGATTGTTGCGGGATGTTGCGAAGAGCTGATCCAGGAAGGCAGGGTAACGGCCAGAGAATGGCTGAGGGCAGGGGGCAATTCATCGAGCCAGGCGCAGGGGATTTGCTGGCGTTGCAAACTGCGCAGGCTGTCTAGCGCGCCGGGAGTCGCCTCGGCGTGCTCGGCAGAATATGCCCCGTGCTGGCGCGTCCGGGCCCCGAAATCCACCAGGCAACCACTGAGGCCGAACAGGACGGCGGTTAAACGGGGGGCTGCAATGGGCAAGGTTTCGGCGTGCGGCATAGGAGCATCCCTGAAATAGTGACAAGGCTATGCGGCGTCAGTGACAGTTGAGTGACATTGATGTAAGGGCTCTCAATCAGGACGATTCATCTGTAGGTGAATGCGCGCGATGCTGCCTAATCCGGCTTTTCCGTCTTATACTGATCAGCTTAACGACCGGGCCAAGAGCCCGCGCCAGTAAAAATCCAAGGAGTTTTTCTATGCGCTGGAGCAATCATCTCGCTCAGCTTTTTATGTGTGCCAGTGTGTTGCTGGTTCCGTTTGTGGCTCAGGCTGCTTCGGAAGACGACCCTTGGGAAAGCGTTAACCGTCCGATCTACAAGTTCAACGATGTGATCGACACGTATGCACTCAAGCCTGTGGCTCAGGGCTATGAGTTCATCACGCCGCAGTTTCTGGAAGACGGCATCCATAACATGTTCCGTAACGTCGGTGACGTCACCAACCTGGTGAACAACATTCTGCAGGCCAAACCGGCTGCTGCAGGTGTCGATACCGCACGTATCATCTTCAACACCACGTTCGGCTTGCTGGGCTTTTTCGATGTGGGCACTAAGATGGGCCTGAATCGCAACGATGAAGACTTCGGTCAAACCCTCGGCTACTGGGGTATGGGCAGCGGCCCCTACGTCATGTTGCCGCTGTTGGGCCCAAGCACGTTGCGTGATGCGCCGTCCAAGTTCGTCGACAGCTATACCGGCCCGTATCCATACATCAACGACGTGCCGGTGCGTAACTCGGTCTTCGGCCTGAACATCGTCGACACGCGCGCCAGCTTGCTGTCGAGCGAGAAGCTGATCACCGGCGACAAGTACACCTTCATCCGTAACGCGTACTTGCAGAACCGCGAATTCAAAGTCAAAGACGGCCAGGTTGAAGACGATTTTTAATCTCGACCGGTAAAACGCAGAAGGCGGCCCATAGGGCCGCCTTCTTTCGTTTGAATCCGGCTTATTTCATCTTCAAGATTGTAAGCCCGAGTTTCTGACCTTCACCGTCCAAAGACTTCACCCACACCACCTCGGTGTCGGCCTCAAGGCCTTTTAATGCGGCGTGGTCGGAATCGATGCGCACGTCGAGTCGGTCGCCCACTTTGAATTCACGCTTCGCTTCAACCTGCATGCCACTGCTGGAAAGGTCGATGCAGACGGCTGGCACCTCATCACCTTCATGAATCAACGACACATCGGCATCGACTCGCATGCGGATGAAATCGCGCTTTTCGCTGTAGTCCCGACCGGTTTGACTCATGGGCTCGATCCTTCCATTGGGTTACGGATTTGTCTGTTCTTATAACTCCCGGTGATTTGACAAGTAAAGACGCCAAGCGACCATCGGCGTGAGCTTGAAACGCCTCTCGGATGGGAGTACCGTCTGCGCCTTAGAAGGGCACCTCTGGTGTACAGGTGAGTAGGGCAAACGCTCGAAAACGGTGCAATAGAGAGGCTAGATAGCGAATCCAGTAGTGTGAGCCGGGCTAAAACCCGTGCCTGCTACGCCAACCTAATTCTGGCGCCGTTTGCCCACATGCCAAAAACCAGTGCCACGCTGCTGATAATCGATGATGACGAAGTAGTGCGCGCGAGTCTCGCGGCCTATTTGGAAGACAGTGGTTTCAGTGTCCTGCAGGCCAGCAATGGCCAACAGGGTCTTCAGGTATTCGAGCAAGACAAGCCCGACTTGGTCATCTGCGATCTGCGCATGCCGCAGATGGGCGGACTCGAACTCATTCGCCAGGTCACCGAACGGTCCCCGCAAACGCCGGTGATTGTGGTTTCGGGTGCCGGCGTGATGAACGATGCGGTCGAGGCACTGCGCCTGGGCGCGGCGGATTACCTGATCAAGCCTCTCGAAGATCTGGCCGTGCTCGAGCACTCTGTGCGCCGGGCCCTGGATCGTGCGCGCCTGCTGCTGGAAAACCAGCGCTACCGCGAGAAGCTGGAAAAGGCCAACCGTGAGCTCGCCGCCAGCCTGAACCTGCTTCAGGAAGACCAGAACGCCGGTCGCCAGGTGCAGATGAACATGCTGCCGGTCAGCCCTTGGACCATCAACGAGTTCCAGTTTGCGCACCAGATCATCCCGTCGCTGTACCTGTCGGGTGATTTCGTTGACTACTTTCGGGTCGATGAGCGTAGGGTAGCCTTCTACCTGGCAGACGTTTCCGGGCATGGTGCCTCTTCAGCGTTCGTTACCGTGCTGCTGAAGTTCATGACCACGCGCTTGTTGTTCGAGTCCAAGCGCAGCGGCACATTGCCGGAATTCAAGCCTTCAGAGGTCCTTGGTCATATCAACCGAGGCCTGATCAGTTGTAAGCTGGGTAAACACGTCACAATGGTCGGTGGAGTCATCGACGAGGAGACAGGTTTGTTGACCTATAGCATCGGTGGTCATTTGCCGTTGCCTGTGTTGTACACGCCAGACAGTGTTCGTTATCTGGAAGGGCGCGGTCTGCCGGTGGGCCTCTTTAATGAAGCCACCTACGAAGACCACGTGCTGGAGCTGCCGCCGACGTTCAGCTTGACGCTGATGTCTGATGGCATTCTGGACCTTTTGCCAGAACCCACACTCAAAGAAAAAGAAGCGGCGTTGCCCCAACGGGTCAAGGCTGCGGGCGGCACCCTGGATGGGCTGCGGCAGGTTTTTGGATTGGCCACGCTTGGGGAGATGCCGGATGATATCGCCCTGTTGGTGTTGAGCAGGAATCTTTAATGAGTACCGGTAGAATCCAGTTCGCCGAGCAGGACGGCACCTTCGTCCTGAAATTCGTCGGTGAAGTTCGCCTGACCCTGTGTTCGGCGTTGGATGCGACTATTGATCGGATCTTCACCGCGTTGAATTTCAACGCGATCGTGATCGACCTGACCGAAACCCGCAGCATCGACAGCACCACGCTTGGCCTGCTGGCCAAATTGTCGATCCTGTCGCGGCAAAAAGTCGGCCTGCTGCCGACTGTCGTCACCACCCACGAAGACATCACCCGTTTGCTGGAGTCCATGGGCTTCGAGCAAGTGTTCAACATTGTTGACCAGCCTGTGCCGTGTCCTGAATGCCTGGACGACCTGCCAGACCAGGACCAGTCCGAGGAAGTGGTGAGGATCAAGGTTCTTGAAGCCCACAAAATCCTCATGGGGCTCAATGACCATAATCGCGAAGCGTTCCATGACCTGGTGAATGCGCTGGAGCGTCACTGATCACTTAAAGTAACTGGCACAAAAAAGGGCGAACCCACCAAGGTTCGCCCTTTTTGCATTGTGCTAACTCAAATCACAGCTTGGCTTGCAGCAGTGCCTCAAGCTTTTCCTGGTCGCGAGCAAACTGACGAATGCCCTCGGCCAGTTTCTCGGTCGCCATTGCATCTTCGTTGGACAACCAACGGAACTGCGCTTCATTTAAGCTCAGACGCGCCTCACCGGCATGCCCAGGCGCCAACTTGCGCTCAAGCTTGCCAGTGTCCGCTGCCAACTTCTCCAGCAGGTCCGGGCTGATGGTCAGACGATCACAACCAGCCAATTGCTCAATCTGGCTCAGGTTGCGGAAGCTCGCGCCCATCACCACAGTCTTGTAGTCATTGGCTTTGTAGTAGTTGTAGATGCGGGTCACCGACTGCACGCCCGGATCATCCGCGCCGGTGTAGTCGTTGCCGTTGGCTTTCTTGTACCAGTCGTAAATCCGGCCCACGAACGGCGAGATCAGGAACACACCTGCATCGGCGCACGCAGCTGCCTGAGCAAACGAGAACAACAGCGTCAGGTTGGTCTGAATGCCTTCTTTTTCCAGTGTCTCTGCTGCGCGAATGCCTTCCCAGGTGGAGGCAATTTTGATCAGCACGCGGTCACGGCCAATGCCGGCCTTGTCGTACAGTTCGATCAGACGGTGCGCGCGCTTCAATACGGCGTCAGTGTCGAACGACAGGCGTGCATCCACTTCGGTGGAAATGCGGCCCGGAACAACCTTCAGAATCTCTTGCCCGACAGCAACGCCAAAACGGTCGCTGGCCAGGCCCACATCGCCTTTGCAGTCGTGAACGCAGGCGTTCAGCAATTCGGCATAGGCAGGAATCGCCGCGGCTTTGAGCAGCAGGGAAGGGTTAGTGGTGGCGTCCACCGGTTTAACGCGAGCGATAGCTTCGAAGTCACCAGTGTCGGCAACCACGGTGGTCATTTGTTTCAGTTGTTCCAGCTTGGAAGTCATGGGCGTGCTCTGTCCTGTGGGTCTAATGACATTACCCGAGCGCTGACAGCCACTCAAGGGCGCATGTACGTATCAATGGCCCCAGCGGCAACAACCTGAAAACGGCTGTTTGAATGGCGGGGCACGGTATCGGTTAATACGATGCCAAAACCGGGCACAGGTTCAAGGTGACTGACCGCTGACGCCTTATCTTGAGAAGGGGCGCCGTTAAAAAGAGTCGGCGCCCGCCGTTATAATATGTCAAATAGTGAGGCCCGGATGCCGTGTAACGTGCTGCTGATAAATGGATGTGTCGGACGGGAAGATGACCTTACAGGGGAAGCAGGTGTCTGGAAATGTGGAGGCCTTCGATGACCTTATCCTGGGTTATGTCCTGAAGAAACTCACCGAAGTATTTGAAGAGTTGTTGACGGTTTCAAAAGATAGCCACCCGGATAATTTGCAGGGCGTGGTTGAAATGGGCAAGGTTAAAGCCGCAAAAAATATCCCCGGCTGGCTGCAGCGAGTGAAACACAGCACGCCCTCTCAGGTCACCCGCCTAATGATGGAGCAAATGAACGACGCGCAACAGCGTCAGCAAGCCCTGCGCATTGAAGCGCAAGTCGTATTGTTGGAAGTGCTGGTGGAAGCCTCACTGGCGGTTGACGCGACGAGTTTTTCCGAATGTACGAACAAGAGCCCCCATTAACCGCGGAGGCCGTTATTCGCTATTGTGCCTTTAATAGCGTCTTGACAGCCGCTTCCGCGGGTTTTGAATTGCCATCAGAAGACTTTAATCCAAAACTTCGTTCACGATCATTGCTGCCTGAGTCGCTGTTTTTCCATTCGTAAAGAGAGGTCAGCGGTATGTTCAGTTGTTTGACGTCTGTAATGAACTTGGTGATGCGTGTGGCTTGTCCGGTTGTTCCTCCGATGGAGCTGAGCGATGGCACTCCCCATTCGGTAATCACCCCGGGTATATGAAAGTTGTTGAGAATAAATGCCTGAGCATTGCTGATCTCAGTATCCGACATACCATACGGATGATAGGAGACAGCACTCAGGCATTTTGGATGCTCAGTAATGATTTTAGTCAGCGCTACGGTCGACTTGGAGGCTGTGGTGGGCGCCCGTGCGAATCCAAACCCGATCAGCGGTGTTGAATGATCGCGTTTTTGTAATCCGTTGCACACTGCGCTCATGAACGGCACAAAGGTTACTTCAAAATCCTGTGTGGGCCAGTATTTTGGCAAGTCCGGTTCATTCCATATTTCAATGGCCACAAGCTGCGTGCTGTATGTGTTTTCCAGGCCAATGACTGAGTTTGCGAATGCAGCGCCTGCGTTGGCGAGTTCATCGTCACCGCTTTTCGATTTGCCGGTTAACGCTTTGGTTGAGCGAACGGTCATCAATACTGGCAAGTTGGCAGATTTGGCGGCAGCGAAAGCTTCATTGATCTGATTCTGGTACGCCGGGCTGTTCAAGCTGTTGGTCCATACGCCAAAACGCACGAACCCGAAGCCTGAGCCCTTGATTTGCCGGGCATCGGTGGCAGAGAAGTTTTGAATCTTTACCTGAACGCCTATGGTCTTGTTGCCCTCTGCCAGTGCTGGAAAAGCCTGGCTGGCGTTAGCGTTATTGAATGCGCCGAATATCAAAAGTGTTGAAACGGTAATACATCGAAAGCACGTTAAGGTCATGTCTGATTCCTGAGAGACGAGTAATACAGCCATATCATCAATTCGCTATTGCCGCTGCACCCTTGTTATTTTTAGTCGGAAAAATAATACGCATGTTGCCGTCGTTATTTTTGGTCCGGCTATTCTGGTTGGGCGTTTTTTATGTGTCGTGGTATTTAATATCCTTGTATTTTCATGATCGATCCCTCTCTGAATGCGGGACCGATTTTATCGGTTCACTCATATCCCCGCTACACATTGGCCGATTCGACAACTACACGGGAAGAGTAGCCTTGTTCAGAAAAATTCTTATCGTATGCGTGGGCAATATATGCCGTAGTCCAACGGCTGAAATGTTGCTGCGCAACGCGCTGGAGTCTTCAGATATCTCGGTAACCTCCGCGGGGCTGGACGCGCGTGTGGGCGAGTCTATGGAGCCCAACGCACTTTCCGTTCTCGAAAAAAAGGGGCGCGCTGCCCAAGGGTTTAAAGCGCGGCAAATTACCCCTGCGATTGTTAATGAATCAGACCTGATTCTGGTCATGGAAAAAGAGCATGTAAATGGCGTGCTGAATATTGCCCCGCACGCGAGGGGCAAAGTGTTTCTTCTGGGCAAGTGGCAGAGTGAGCGCGAAATAAAGGATCCGTATCGTCAAGGAAAAGCTGCTTTTGTCCATGCTCATGCATTGATTGAAGATGCTGTTTGCTCATGGGCACAGCGCCTCGGACGTTGATGGATGATTTTCAGATTAGTATTAAAGGTAAAAGAATAGACCTTATGCAGTTACCGTCAGTAGTCAGCACCCGTGATAAAGAGGGAGATGAGATTGATCTTCTCGGCTTACTGGGCACATTGATTGATTATAAATGGTTGATAGGTGCCATCACCGGTGCGTTCATGGTGACCGGCGCCGCCTATTCGATACTATCGCCACCTGTGTATCTGGCAAACGCGTTGGTACAGGTCGAACCGAAAAAGAACGACATGTTGGGGTTTTCGGATATCAGCAGCATGCTGGGTGGCCAATCCCCGGCGGCGACCGAAATCGGAATTATCAAGTCCCGCGCGGTCATCGGTAAAACCGTCGATGACCTGCGCCTGGATATCGTAATTACGCCCAATACCTTTCCCGTTGTGGGCGGTTTTATTGCGCGGCGATATAAAAGTACCCCCACGGAAAGTGTTTCGCCTGCACGCTTTGGTATGAGCAGTTATGCCTGGGGTGGCGAGCGCCTTGATATTGAAAAGCTCAAGCTACCTGATGATCTGCTGGGCAAAAAACTGACCCTGGTGGCCGAAGAGCAAAACCGCTTCAAGCTCTACGATGACAATGGCGGTTTGTTGGCCGCCGGCACCACGGGCACCGCAGTTGTAGAAAATGGAGTCGAGGTGTTTGTCGCGCGCATAGCGGCGAATCCGGGCACTAAATTCGAAGTCGTGCGCAATCCGCGGATTGTCACCATTCAGAATTACCAGGACGCTCTTGATGTCTCCGAGCAAGGTAAAGAGTCGGGCATTATAAGCCTGGCCCTTGCCAGCACCGACTACACCCTGGCGGTGAAGATCCTCAACAAGATCTCGACACTCTATGTACAGCAGAATGTGCAACGCACCTCTGCCGAGGCGGCCCAGAGCCTGGACTTCCTGCAGGCGCAACTTCCTCAAGTCAAAGAGGATCTGGTCAAAGCCAGCAACGCGCTGAACAGCTATCAAACCCGCGGCAATACGGTAAATATCTCGCTTGAAACCAAGTCTGTTCTGGAACAGATGGTGGTGCTGGATACGCGCATTTCCGATCTGAAACTCCAGCAAGCGGACCTGGATCGAAAGTTCACCCGAGAGCACCCGGCCTACCGCGCCTTGATGGCTCAAATCGGGGATTTGAGCAAACAGCGCCATGGCTTGGAGAAGAAGGTTCAGGATCTTCCGGCAACGCAGCAGGAGCTTTTGAACCTCACGCGTGATGTGGAAGTTGCGACACAGATTTATACCCAGTTGCTGAATAAATCCCAGGAACTGGACATCATAAGGGCAGGGGCGGTCGGCAATGCGCGGTTGATCGATACCGCCGACGTCGATACCACAACGCCGGTCAAACCGCGCAAGGCATTGATCGTTCTGATTGCAACTTTCCTTGGCGGGTTTGTCGGTGTTGCCTTGGTGTTGGTGCGCAAATCCCTGAGCCGAGGACTCGAGGGGCCGGAAGCCATCGAACAGCTGGGGTTGCCGGTTTATGCCTCCATTCCGTACAGCGACCTGCAACGGGAAGAAGACAGCAAAAAGCTTCGGCTGGGCGACGGCGTCAACACCCCGTCTTTTCTGTTGGCCCTGCGTAATCCTACTGACCTGTCGATCGAGTCGATACGCAGCCTGCGAACCTGTTTGCATTTTGCGGGGCTGGATGCGACCAACAACCGGATCATGATTTCCGGGCCGAGTCCGCAGGTGGGCAAAACATTTGTGTCCTCGAACCTGGCCGCGGTCATTGCTCAAAGCGGGCAGCGGGTCGTACTGATCGATGCCGATATGCGCAAAGGTCATCTGCACAAGACTCTGGCAACGCCGATTACCAATGGTTTATCCGATCTATTAACCAAACGCTGCAGTATCGAGCAGGCGATCAATAGAGTTGAAACGGAGAACTTGCATTTCATTAGTCGCGGGCAGGTACCGCCTAATCCATCAGAGCTGTTGATGCATGCCAATTTCAGAGAGCTCCTGGCGGAACTGAGTGAGCTTTACGATGTGGTGATCATTGATACACCACCTCTTCTGGCAGTGACAGATGCTGCCATCGTAGGACGTGAAGCCGCTATCAATCTGATTGTGACTCGCTTTGGTGTGAATCCTGCCAAAGAGATCGAATTGACAATACGTCGATTTGCGCAAAACGGTATCGAGTTGAAGGGCGCCATTTTTAACGGCGTCGAGAAGCGCGCGTCCAGCTATTACAGTAATAGCAGTTATGGCTATTACAACTATGAGTACGCCTCTGACAAGTCCTGATGCGAGTTCTTTCTACCAAGTAATCGAGTTGAGAGTGGTTTAACGATTGTTATCAACTTTCAACGCTGCTTGCCTGCGACTAAGTTCATGGAGATAGATGGATTATGAAAAAAATACTGCACGTGGCGGAAACAATCAAAGGTGGTGTTGCGACGGTCATCCGTACGATATCGACCCCTCCTCAGGACCACGCACTGAAGTATGAACTGGTTTATCTGGTTCCGTTCGATCAGAAGAAAGAGCTGCACGGTATTGATGAGAAAAACATAAGGACCTTTTCCCGGAATAAGCGCGACGTCATGTCCCTGTTGCGGTTTGCCTGGAAACTGGCCTGTGTGATGTTCAAGGAAAAACCGGATGTCGTACACTTGCACAGCACGTTCTCCGGGGTGATCGGCCGGTGTGTCTGTCTGGTCATGTACCCTTGGCGGTCACCTAAAATTGTTTATTGCCCGCACGCATTTTCCTTTTTGATGGAAAGTTCTCCTGTCAAACAGAAAGTATATTCGCTGATTGAGCGGGTTTTGCAGAAAGTGACCGATGTCATTATCTGTGTCAGTCAGTATGAAATGGATAAAGCCGCATCGTTTGGTATTGATCGTCACCGTATGAAGCTGATCTACAACGGCATTCATTATAAAAGTGATGAGAACAAAACCAGCGACAGTACGGACATTCACCTACTGTTTGTCGGTCGACTGGACTACCAGAAAGGCTTCGATCTTTTGCTCAAGGCGTTCGCTGAAGTCGAGCGAACTGACTTGAGACTCACTGTCGTTGGCAGTGCTGTCAACGAAGACGCCGTCGACTGCCCCGATATTGATGCCGTGGAGTACCTGCCTTGGGTGACGCCCGCTGAAGTAAACGAACTGTATAAAACGGCAGATGCCCTGATTGTGCCAAGTCGCTGGGAGGGCTTTGCCATGGTGCCTCTCGAAGGGATGGCGATGGGCGTGCCGGTGATTGCCAGTGACTGTACATCGCTCCCTGAACTGGTGGCGGACAACTTCACGGGTTACCTGTTTTCGACCGGCGACTACCAGGCGCTTGCCCGCATTTTGCTGAATATCAAGAAGCAGAAGCTGCTGGAACTCGGCGCTGAAAGCCGCAGGAAAGTGCGCGAACAGTTCAGCGCAACGTTGATGATCCAGCAAACCTATGACGTGTATTCCGCTAAAACTTATTAAGTAGAAATCAAGATCATGAACGTAACTATTTTGCATGGCTACAGCGCGTCAAACTCGGGTGATGGGCTTCTCGTGGATTTGGCAATCGCTATGGTGCTGCGCAACTTTGGTGCAGATACTTTAATCAACGTAGTTGCGTCAGACCCGCAGTCGTTCAGTTATCTTCCGTATAAGCGGTATGACGCACCGGTCATGGCGGCTAAAGGGTTCGGAAGGGTGAAGGAGGCGGTTTTTCTTAACCAGTCTTACGCACCCCTGGCCGATCTCTTGAGCACCACCGATTTGATCGTCGGGGTAGGTGGTGGGTACATGCGCTCAAAAAGCACCTTCGAACATATCAAGCTGAAACTGGGTCATGCCAAACAGCTTGAAACGGCGATCTTGAGCAAGGTGCCGTCGGTTTATCTCCCGCAAAGTATCGGTCCGTTCCATGGCGAGAGCAGCAAAATCGTGGAACATTACGCCAGTGCCGATGCGGTATTTGTCAGGGACAACAGATCGTCAGCTATTTTTCAATCCCACGAAAATGTCTACCGGGCGCCAGACCTGGCGGTTCAAGCATTAGCGAAAAAGATTCTGGTGCAGCCCAAGTTCACCCGCTGTGCGCCATCTCCTGCTGTGGTCTGCGTTGTTTTACGCAAACCGCCGGAATGGAACAAAGAGAAGAAAGTTGCCTACGTCGCCAACCTGAAGCTTCTATTGCAGAGACTAAGGGCGAAAAGCAAAGTGGTCTGCGCTGTGCAAAGCGCTGTGCGCGGCAACGACGATGGCGCGTTTTACCGGGAACTCGGCATTACCGAAGACCTGCTACCCTTGAAGGCGACACTGGCGAAGTATCAGCCAGACTTGGTTATTTCCGTCAGGTTGCACGGGGCGATTGAGTCACTCCTCGCCGGTGTGCCCGCGTTCCATATCAGTTATGAACGTAAAGGCTTCGGTGCGTATCAGGACATGGGCGTGGAAGACTGGGTGATCAACGGAGGCGACATCAATGTCGACACTATCATCGACACGGTTTACGCCCCCAACGCGCTCACTCGATTCGGCAAGAAACTCACGGACACCTGTAAAGAAATCGAAGCCAAAACGGTGCAGATGGACAATATCATCAAAGGGATTGTTCGATGATATTTCGGTTGTTGCTACGGGGAGGCGCATTAGGCGCAAAGTTTTTGCTGGTGTTGGCCATCACTCATTACCTGGGTTATGACGCATTGGGCTTTTACGGCGTCGTGGTGGCTGCCTCTTTGATAGCCTCGAAGTTTTACAGTGTCGGGTTCAGTTCTGAAATCAATCGGCTGATCAGCGTCGGGGGCAGTTCGCGGCTCGTCGTCGATAGGGTACTGGTCCTGTACCTGGCCGTTGGTTTGTTGTTGTCGGTGGTCACGGTCGCCCTGTACTCGCTCTTCAGCGATGTTGAGGCCAGTGTCGCATTGATCGCTTGCGTCACGCTTCTGCTGCTCACCGAACATCTCTCCTTCGAAATAAACTCGTTTGTTTTTTCGGCGCAAAAAGCCAACTGGGGAGCGCTGCTGTTTTTCATAAAAACCGGGCTCTGGGCGTTGCTTGCTGTCGCAGGATTGATGACGGGCGTGGTGTCCAGCATCGCCAGTGTTCTCTGGTTATGGGTGGTCACCAATCTCCTGGTGATCGTGGCCGGTTACTTGATTGTGGTTAACGTTCACAAGGGGCGGGAAGTCGGTGCCGTCACCACCGTTTCAGTCTGGCGAGCAGGGCTGCCCTTTTATATGGGCGGTGGCCTGATCGCACTCAGTCAGTACGCCGAGCGTTTTCTGATTCTGGACATTGAACCGTACGCAAGTCTTGGCAAGTACGTGTATTCCTGGTCTGCGGCCAACACCTTGCAAGCGCTGTCCTATGCAGTTGTTGCCGTCGTCGGCATTCCGGTACTTGCCAAGCGCTACAAGAATAATCAGCAAGCGCTGACAGTCCGGCAACTGTTCCTGAATCAATGGGTGTTGCGCTCTCTCGTGGTTTCCTGTGCGGTGGCTGTGCTGATTTATGCCTTCTTCAACGTCCTGCTGGATTACGTGGACGTGGAAGTCCCGCGTCCGGATAACCGGATTTTATCCATTCTGATTTTCTCCTTTGCCCTTCGGGCCGTCGGCGACATCGTATGGGGCGGTCTTATTGCGTCGAAGAACAGTCGGGTGTCGCTGGCCAGTGCGGCGATATGCCTGACGGTTTCACTGCCTGTCAGCTATGTACTCATTAAACATTATTCAATTTATGGCGCGGCATGGGGGAACGTCTTCTCGATTACGGTGCAGCTGGTCGTTATTGCTTTGCTGACCAGGTTCACCCGTGCGAAGGGGGCGTTGTAATGGCTTTATCTCTGCCTTCCATAGAGTTTCGTGGAAGAAAACTCGACTCGTCGATCTCATTCCTGATTGTGTTCTGTGGCCTGTTCCTGTCCATTGCGATGCCGCTGTTGATGCACCGCGAGCCAGGCCCGGATGCGATGACGTTGTGGACGTCATACGCTCGTTCAGACAACTGCAACTTCTGGAATCCCTTTTCGCCAGATCGGTCCTCGTATGAATGCTCCGCATACCTGCTACGTCCCACCGGCATAAACCTGACCAATGCGTGGGCCTACGGGATGCTGTGCAACCTGTTTCTGACGTCGATACCTATCTTTATCTTCAGAAGAATACCGATAACGATTTTCCTGACCTTGTGTTTGTGGGGCGTGGTCAGGTCGTTCTTCCTCGATAACTTGACCAAGGAAATCATTGTCTCGGTGGCGGTGATTGCCATTCTGGTTTTTTCATTTTCGAAGCGATACCGAGCGGGCTTTTTTCTCTCTGCGCTGTTTTACGGCGTGCTGATTCGGCCCTACTGGATTTTGTTTTCGCTGGTCTGGGTCGGCGTGTGCGTCATGAAAAAGCATGTGTCGCGTGTCAGCTTTTTCCTAATGTTGTTCGCGTTTTATCTAGCGATTGCAACGGCGATTCAGGTGCTGGTCGGCTATTCGGTTTCGTCCATTCGAGCCAGTAACAATGAACAGCGCACGCTGGGTGAGGAGGGCTCAAAGTCATTGATCGTGTCGTGGATCAACGGCGGTGACTTCGTTTCGCAGGCGGTGGATTCGATGAGCATCTTTTTCAGGTTGTCGTTCCCGGTGGAGTTAATACTTTTATCGGGCCTGGGGCAGATCATCTTTGTCGTCCTGATGATGATGACCTCATTGCTGATGTTCAAAATGATGACGTCGAGTCACTACAAGGGCTCGCTCATCGAACCGAAAGTCAAAGAGCTTATTGCTATCCCACTGTCCTTTTTATTGGTGCAGGGCCTGTTCGAGCCTGACTTCGGCTCGTTTGCCCGACATTTCTCGATGGTGGTGCCGGTTCTGTTTCTGGGGCTGGGTTTGCAGTTGCGCTCAAAAAAACCTGAGTCGGTTGAATCAAGCGTCTTGAACTGAGGTTTATGGTTTATGCAAAGTAAGAAAAAGTCGTTGGAAATAGAAACGCTCCGAGGCCTGGCGTGCCTGCTGCTGGTGCTCTATCACGTGATAGGGCCATTGGGCGGCGGACTGAAAATAGACCTGGGATCACCTTTCCGAATCCTCGCCGACTCGATGGTGTACGTCCGGATGCCGTTGTTCACCTTTATATCGGGCTATATCTATTCCATTTACAAAATCAGAGGCAATGACTTCTCTGCTTATTTTGTGGGCAAGGTCAGAAGGTTGATCGTGCCGTTGTTCTTTGTTGGTGTTCCATTTTCGGTGTTGCAGGCTGTGGCGCCGGGGGTGAACAAGGACGTCGGGTTGATGGACGCCTTGTTGTCGTTTTACTTGCCGGTTAACCATTTCTGGTTTTTGCAGGCGGTTTTTATCATCTTCATGTTTGTCGGGTTTCTGCAGTGGCGCGGTCTGTTACAGACGCCGACGCGCCTGTACCTGTTGTTTTTATTTTCCGCGGTGGTGTTCCTGATGCCGCTTTTTCCGGTCGATGCGTTTGGAATTAACGGTGCTATTTATCTGCTTCCGTTCTTCGTGGCGGGGATGATTTGCCACGAGAATGTCGACGTTTTAAAGCGATCGCTGAAAGTGATCGGGCCCGCGGTGTTCGTCTTGATATCGGTCGCACTGCTTTACGTTGCCGCTGTGGATCGCGAACTCATCGTTGATCGTAGAAGCCTGGTCGGATTGCTCGTTGGCTGTACTTCCTGCGTCGCACTCCTGTCGAGTGACATGCACTCGAAAGCGCTGATCTGGCTCGGTGGATATTCCTACGCAATATTCCTCTTTCACGTGCTGTTTGCCGCCAGTTCACGGTTCGCGTTGGGTCGCTTGGGCGTTACGGACGAAAGCGTCCTGGTCTTTGGCGGTGTCCTGTGCGGGTTGTTGGGGCCGGTGGTGTTGTCGAACGTGTTCAGCCGTTTCACCCTGTCCTCTGTCCTGTTTTTGGGCGAGCGGGCGAGCCGCAAACAGAAACCAGTGCAAGGACTGAAGGTGTCCCACTCCTGAACGCCTGATAGAGGGATGAGACCCATGGATTATGTCGATGATGTACGTCCCGCTCCGACGCCGGTTATCGAGGTGAGAAGCTCACGCGAACGGTTAGCTGGCCTGGGCAAAGGTAAAGCAGGGGAGGTGTTAGACATCTCGGTGATTGGCGACAGCTACAGCGCCGGGCAGGACTTTTATCTGAATGAGCTCACTCAGCGTCTGGCGAAAGACTTTGGTTTCGCCGGACCTGGCTATGTCGGGTTTAACCACGGCACCGCGCTCGGGGGTACGAACTTCAAGTACACCCGTAGCAACAAGCAGTACTTCGGTGGTGACTGGGACGTTTCCAGTCTCGGGCAAGCGAGCCCTGACAGTCGCACGGTTACTGGGCAGGCGGGTGCTTATATTGAGATCGACGCTAAGCAGACGGCCGTGATCAATGCATCCATTGGGCAAGCCAAACTGCTCTATTTAGGCAACGGTAAAACCAGTGAGATGAGGTACCGGTGGACACCTTCCGACACGTGGCAGTCTTTGACGATGGCGGGATCAGGGGTACAGGAAGTGCAATTAAGTGTCCCCACCCGTGACGAATGGGCATTAAAGCTCGAAGTGGTGAAGGGCGCTCCGACTTTGTTTGGCCTGTGGATGGCCAATGACCGTGGCGGTATCCGGGTCTCAAAACTTGCTGCTTCGGGCGCCGCTTCCGCTGATTTCTATAAAAGCGACAGCCGATGGCAGGCCCAGTGGAAGGCGGTTATTTCAAAAATACCGGCAGACGTTTACCTGATTATGTTGGGCGGCAATGACCAAGGGTTTGGCGTGAAGCCCAAGGACTATCTGGAGAACATTAAAGGCTTGGTGCGGATGGTTCGCGAAGTTCATCCGGCAGCGAGCGTCAATGTAATCCTGCGCGAGGACACAACACGTTCCAGCGCTTATCCGATGTCGGACTATGCCCAGGTACTGGAACCGTGGGCGCGTTCGCAGAACGTTGCCTATTGGAGTTTGCAGTGTACGTTCGGTCCCGACTTCAAACGCTACGCCAGTGACGGGCCGACCCCTATGATCGGCCCGGACAAGATTCACCCCATCCCGGGTTCGGGAGGTCGGCTAATTGCCGATTACTTCTATCGACTACTTGTCGGTGAGCCACCGTGTGGTGCCGCTTCAAAGTAATCCTTCACCGCTCGAAGTGTTCCAGTTGACTCAGCAGTTCTGCAGTTTTCCGAGGCATGAGTTCGGGGTCACACCGCGTTTCAACATTGATGACGATCGCCGGGTCGCTGTAGCGGATGCGAACCCGGAAGCGCCAGTCGTTGAAAATCACTTTAAGCCCGTCGCGTTCATCGATATCCAGGGCCTGGTCGACATACAGACTTTTCAGGTGAGCCAAGAGGGAGAGAGGATCCCTGATCGGGCGATGGATATCGCCCGAAGAGGGGAATACCCCGATCCGCTCAACCAGCAAGGTTGTACCCAGCCAGTCAGCAGTGTCGAAGGATAACGACGGCGCTTTTGACAGCCAGGCCATCATTCCGAAGTTGCTCGCTTTCAGTTCGGTGTCTACCGAGCGTTTTGCAGTGGTCATAGTGGCCTGCCTGGATGAAAGAGTGTGACGAGGGCTCCGCAAGGTGAGCGGTGATCGGGCTGGGTCGTTTGGTTAAAGGCCGTTGAGATACAGCTGCTCATAACAAAAATTAGTGGCGTCGATATAACCTTCTGCACCACCACAATCGAAGCGCAAGCCTTCGAATTTATAGGCCAGCACGCAGCCATTTTGCGCCTGCTTCATGAGCGCGTCGGTGATCTGGATTTCGCCGCCCTTGCCAGGTTGGGTATCGGCGATCAGATCAAAAATGTCGGGGGTCAGAATGTACCGGCCAATGATTGCCAGATTGGACGGTGCGTCCTCAGGGGCTGGCTTTTCAACCATGCTGTTGACACGGTAGATCCCTTCGGAAATCAGCTCGCCGGCGATCACCCCGTACTTGTGAGTCTGATCCCGCGGGACTTCCTGAATGGCCACGATCGAGCAGCGGAATTTTTTGTAGAGCTTGATCATCTGCGCCAGTACGCCGTCACCTTGCAGGTTCAGGCACAAGTCGTCCGCCAGCACCACGGCAAAGGGTTCGTCACCGATCAAGGGACGACCGCTGAGAATCGCGTGTCCCAGGCCTTTCATTTCGACCTGGCGGGTGTAAGCGAAGGTGCAGGTTTCTATCAGCTCTCGCGTGCCGGCCAGAAATTTTTCTTTCTCGGTGCCGCGAATCTGGTGTTCCAGTTCATAGCTGATATCGAAATGGTCTTCCAGTGCGCGTTTGCCCCGACCGGTCACGATGGCCATGTGCTGCAAACCGGCGTCCCGTGCTTCTTCAACGGCGTATTGGATTAAAGGCTTGTTGACGATCGGCAGCATTTCCTTCGGCATTGCTTTTGTTGCAGGCAAGAAGCGCGTGCCATAGCCGGCGGCGGGGAACAAGCATTTACGAATCATAGATATATCCTGGAAAGACATTGTTCACAGTCACACAGAAGACGGTGGCCGTGAGTTTGGATGTTTTACGGTGGTTGTACTTTAATACCTCAGACATGGTTTGATGGCAATTAATGGCATGTGCAGAATGGGGTAAATGTTATTAGTTGTCGGGGTTGTCGGTGTTTAGTTAGTTTTAGTCGGTATCAATTAATAGTGTCGGTTCTTGTGAAGTGCTAATAAGTCATTGGCGTCAATGATTGCGTGCGCCAAAAGTTTTAATCATGGCGCGCAGTTGAATACTTCAATACCCCACTATGGACCGCTCTATGAAGATTCTGGTAACGGGTGGGACCGGTTATATCGGTTCTCACACTACACTTGCGCTGCTTGAAGCGGGCTTCGAAGTGGTTGTGCTGGACAACCTGTGCAATAGCTCTGATGCAGCCCTGCATGCCGTTGAAGCCATCTGCGGAAAGTCCGCATTGATGATTCACGGGGACGTGTGCGACAGAGCCTTGCTCGACCGGATTTTTCAGGCACATTCCATTGATGCGGTCCTGCATTTCGCCGGCCTCAAAGCCGTAGGCGAGAGCGTGCGCAAGCCGCTGGAGTATTACGAATCCAACGTGTGCGGCAGTATTACGCTCTGTCAGGCCATGGCCGCGGCCGGGGTTTTCCGGTTGGTGTTCAGTTCTTCGGCCACGGTGTACGGCGCCCCTGAGCAGATGCCGATTCGTGAAGACTTTCCGACGGGCACGCCCACCAATCCTTATGGGCAATCCAAGCTGATCATCGAAAACGTACTGCATGACTTGTGTGCGGCGGAGCCACGCTGGAGCATTGCACTATTGCGTTACTTCAATCCGATCGGCGCTCACGCCAGTGGGCAGATGGGTGAAGACCCCAACGGAATCCCCAACAATCTGGTGCCTTACATCAGTCAGGTTGCCGTCGGCAGTCTGCAGGAGTTGTCGATATTTGGTGACGATTACCCCACCGTCGATGGCACCGGCGTGCGCGACTACATCCATGTCGTGGACTTGGCGGACGGGCATCTCAAGGCGTTGCAGACGATCTCGACGCGCACCGGGATCAATATCTGGAACCTGGGCACTGGCGACGGTTACAGCGTTTTGGAAGTACTGCGGGCATTCGAGCAGGCTTCGGGACGGGCGGTGCCTTATCGCGTGATGCCACGACGTTCGGGCGACGTTGCCGAGTGTTGGGCCGATCCCTCCAAAGCGGCGAAGGAACTGGGTTGGAAGGCCACTCGGAGTTTGCAGGAGATGATGACGGATACCTGGCGTTGGCAATCGAATCATCCCCGCGGATATGCCGATCAAGGCTGATGGACGGGCCCGCTGCATCTTGTTTTTCTGCTGGACTGTTATATCAGGATGCGATGTTAATTATGGTCGGGAAAATTGACTGGCAACCCATCCGGCAAGTCCGTAGATATAAAGAACTCGCAGGAAGGAGTTTGATATGAAAAAGATGATGGTAATAGCCCTGTTGTCCATGATGAGCAGCTGGGCGCTCGCAGTCGAAGAAGAAGCCCTCACGCTGGATACCCAAGTTGTCGGTGATGTGACGGCTGGACAAGCAATATTGGCGGGCACCGCACTGGTTGCAGGTGCGGTGGCCGCGTCCAACAGCGGTGGAAGTTCCAATGGCGGGACCACCGGCACCACGGGTACTACCGGGACGACCGGAACCCATAACTAAGAAATTTCGCACGTGTAATACAAGATTGCCCGGCTAACACTGGGCGATCTTGTTTTGGGTTTGCCCTTGAGTAGCGTAGTGCCATTATGATTCGTAGTGTTCCTTTTTTAATGCTGGCAAGTATTGCTTTGCAAGGTTGTATGTTTTCGCCAGGGCAACATATGAGCACCAGTGATATCACTCGCGAAGGTGCCAGCGAAAGCAGTCGGGTCGAGCTGATTCCGATCACCCCCAAACTCATCGCCATGGACAGGGCAACACAGGTCCATGAGTCACTCCCTCCGGAGTTGTTGACCACCCCCGCCGAGTACCGCATTGGTAACAACGATGTCTTGTACATCACGGTATGGGATCACCCCGAGCTGACGGCGCCTTCCGGCGCGCAGCAGCAGATCGATGCAAATGGCCGTCTTGTTCGCTCTGATGGCACGCTTTACTACCCCTACATCAAAGAAGTCCAGGCTGCCGGCAAGACCATCCAGCAACTGCGATCCGATATGGCCGAGAAGTTGTCGACCTTCATTTCGGACCCGCAAGTAGATGTCGCGGTGTTGCGCTTTGCCAGTCAGAAAGTGGTGGTATCGGGCGCGGTGTTGAAAGCCGGTCCGCAAGCGATTTCCACCAATCCGCTCAATGTTGTTGAAGCCTTGGGTTCCGCCGGCATTGACCCTCTTAATGCAGACTTGTCCGGGTTGCTGTTGACGCGAAACGGGCGGGTGTATCCGCTGAATCTTGATGCGCTCAATCAACAGAATGCCGAGTTGCAAAAGGTCTACCTCAGAGGCGGCGATCAGTTGTACCTGCCGTACAACGACAGCAAGAAAATTTACGTCATGGGTGAGGTCAATCAGCCACGCGCATTGACCTTCAAGACCCGTACGATGAATCTTTCTGACGTTATTGGCTCGGTAGGCGGGTTGAACCAGACCACCTCTAACGGCAACGCCGTGTACGTCATCCGGGGTGTAGAAAACCTCGATGTAGAACCCGCCAAAATCTATCAGTTGCAAGCCGAGTCGCCTTCCGCCATGGCGCTCGCCACCCACTTCGATGTTCGCCCCCAGGACATTGTTTATGTGGGCCCTGCCAACGTCACCCGCTGGAACCGCTTCATCAGTCAATTGGTGCCATCGGCCTCGATTCTGGGTATGGGCGCTGCCGCGCAAAACAACTTAAGCGAAGCTAACAACCGATAAGGTCTGGTCCAACTGTGAGAACGTTGAAAGTTAGCGTCTGCTTGATGGCGGCCTTGCTGTTGTGTGGATGTAATCCGCTGATGAAGGCCACGCTGGCGAACTTCAAAGCCGTGGCCGGCGGGCCCGAAGACCTGGAATTGACCCCGGCGCAAATAGCCGAAGTTCGCTACCCCCAACTCAAACTGACCACCCCTTCCGGCGTAGGGGTGTTGGCGATGGTGCGTGAACGAGGCGACTTGCAGTACTGGGTCGCGTCCGGCAAGCAGGTGCTGTTACTGCGCGATGGCCTGGCAGTTCGCAGTGTCGGACTGGGCTTCGGTGGCGATTTGGACGGGACCCGTTTTGCGGCCGTCTCGCCGTTCAAGCAAGGGCTGCATTCGCTGCCCGATGGCTACACCAGCCAGCGCTGGATCGATCTCTATCACGGCTACGAAGTGGGTGTTGCCGTGAACAGTCGCTTCACGCGACACCCCATGGAAACCATCAGGATTCTGGACAAGGAATACGCTGTGATGCGTGTCGATGAGCGTATTGATGCACCGGCTATTGGCCTGCACGCAACCAATCATTACTGGGTCAATCCGCAGAACGGTTACATCCTGCAGAGCGAGCAGCAACTGACTGCGCAACTCAGGGTAACGATCGTTCAGCTGACCTCAGAACGCAGGACTGTCCGTTGATGGCTCCCAAGGTGTTATGGACATGCCTGTGGTTGATCTCCAGCGGCGTGAGCGCGGCCGTTTCGGTTAGCGGCGACGTGCGAAATCCGGGACTGGTCGAACTGCAACCCGGTGCTCGCCTGCTGGACGTAATGCGCGTCGCGCAACCCAATCCTGAAGGCTACTGGCTGGCGGCGGCCTGGCTGCGACGGCCCTTGCTCGAAGAGCAGACTCGGTTTAAAGCCGGCGTCTTGTTTGATTTGAAAGTGCTGCAGCGTACTGCGTTGCTCCTGGATCGGCCCAGTCGAGCGGCGCTGGCATTGCGGTTGTACGAGCAAGTCAGCCATTGGCCCGTCACGGGGCGCCAGGTGGCCGTGCTGGACCCGGTGTCGGTCGAGGTCGGGTTCGCGCTCAACTCCCGCGTGGCTGATGGCGACAGCCTGATCTACCCGATGCGCTCCGATGTAGTTGAAGTGCTGGGGGCTGTCGCCGAACCGTGCCGGGTCGCGTATCGCGCGATGCAAGAGGCGCGTGATTACCTGCAAGGGTGTTCGCCGCTGGCCGATGCTGAAGCCGATTACCTGTGGATCATTCAGCCCGATGGAGTCACCCGCCGGGTCGGCATTGCGCCGTGGAATCGCGAAACCGGGCAGGTGCCTGCTGCTGGCAGCAAAATCCTGGTCCCTGTCAAAAACGATGATCTTAGTCCGCCTATACCTGAACTGAATCAGCAGTTGGCCGAATTTCTTGCCACGCAACTGGCTGGGGTGGTTCCTTGAATTTACGTTTTGCTGCAGTACTGTTGTTGCCTTGTGGTTTGGCTCATGGAGAGCCGCGATTTACCCAGAATGATTTCGGCGGCGTGGGCTTGATGCAGACGCCCACTGCCCGAATGGCGCCGGCCGGCGAGCTGAGTGTGAATGCCAGTCGAACCAGCCCCTATAGCCGCTACAGCGTTTCCTTGCAGCCCTTTGAATGGCTGGAAGGCTCGTTTCGCTATACCGCGATCACCAACCGCAAATACGGCCCCGAGTCGTTGAGTGGTGACCAGAGCTATAAAGACAAGGCCGTGGACCTCAAGTTGCGCCTGTGGCAAGAAAGTCACTGGGCGCCCGAGTTGGCCGTGGGTTTTCGCGACGTCGGCGGTACCGGTTTGTTCTCCAGCGAATTCGTGGTCGCCAACAAGCGCTATGACGACTTCGATTTCAGCGCGGGGGTTGCCTGGGGCTACCTGGGCAATCGCGGCGATTTCGATAATCCATTGGGCTGGGTGGATGATCGCTTCAAGACCCGGCCACCCAGCGAGGGCACCGGCGATGTCAATACCAATGCCTACTTCCGTGGACGGCCTTCGTTGTTCGGCGGCGTGACCTATCAGACGCCTTGGGAGCCGCTCAGTCTGAAACTGGAATACGAAGGCAACGACTATAAGAACGAGCCGAAGGACAATCAGATCAAGCAGGACTCGCCGGTGAACATCGGCGCGGTGTTCAAACTGACCGATTCGGTTGATCTCAGCGCAGGCTGGGAGCGCGGCAATACCGCCATGTTCGGCATCACCTTGCACACCAACTTCGTCAGCCGCAAGGCGCCGGCCAAGACCTACGATCCACCGGCTGAGCGACTGCCAGCGCATGCACCGGCCACCGCGCCGGATCAGGTCAACTGGGCCAACGTGTCCCGACGACTGCAGAAAAATGCGGGCTACCAAGTCGAGCGCATTGCCCAGCGCGGCTCTGAGTTATTGGTGTACGGCGAACAGTCGACCTATTTTTATTCGGCCAAAGCTGTCGGCCGGGCCAGCCGGATTCTGGACAACAGCGTCAACGACGATATCGACTGGTTCACCTTGGTGAACAAGCGCTACGACATGCCGCTGGACGAAACCAGTGTGCCTCGCGAGACCTTCCGCGAGGTGGTCAACAATGAGGAACCGTTGCAAAGTCTGCACCGTACGACCGAGGTCAATGCGCCGATGCCGCACCGGGAAACCACGCTCTATACCGGGACGCTTGAACCCTTCAACTATGGCCTTGGGCTGGGTTACAAACAGAACGTTGGTGGCCCTGATGGTTTGCTCTATCAGTTGACTGCCGATGTGGACGCCGAGTACCGCTTCACGCGCAATACCTGGTGGAGCGGCCTGCTCAGTGCCAATCTGGCGAACAACTACGACCACTTCACCTACGATGCACCGAGTGGCTTGCCCCGGGTGCGGACGGACCTGCGCAAGTACCTGACGACCTCAGATGTCACTATGCCGATGTTCCAGCTCAGTCATGCCAAGCAGTTGGATAAAGACCTGTATGGCATGGTCTACGGTGGCTACCTGGAATCGATGTTTGCCGGTGTTGGCGGTGAGGTGCTGTTCCGTCCAATGGGGCAGGGCTGGTCTGTCGGCGCGGACCTGAACTTCGTGCGTCAGCGTGAGTTTGATCAAGGTTTTGGCCTGCGGGATTACTCGACCGTTACCGGCCACATCACCGGTTATACCGACCTGCCTTTCGAAACCCAGGCGGCTGTCAGCGTCGGCCGTTACCTGGCGCGGGATTGGGGCGCCACACTCGACTTGTCACGGCAGTTCAACAATGGTGTGAAATTCGGGGCCTGGGCCACATTGACCACCGCAACCAGCGCTGAATATGGCGAAGGCAGTTTCGACAAGGGCATTTACATCTCCATTCCATTCGACGAAATGATGAGTATGTCGACGATGCGTCGCGCCAATATCGTCTGGACACCGCTGACCCGGGACGGTGGTGCACGGCTCAATCGCAGCTACTCGCTGCACGCCATGACCGAGAGCCGTGACAGTGACTTGTTCTATCGCAACTTCGACAAGATCACCGAGTGAAGGGCGGGCGATCTACAGCGCAATTGACGCTGTAGATCGCACCGTATCAACTGCAAGACCTGGCGCTGTGTTCTCTGCGCTATCCCACTCTTGAATTGGCACTGCGGCCTAATAGACACCCATGAAAAAGGGGACTTACGTCCCCTTGTGGTGTTGCTTGTGTCCGACGTTTAAGCCATCAATAAATGTCTTTGGACAGCAAGGTGAAGGGCGTCTTCACCAGGATCTTCAGGTCCAGCCACAACGACCAGTTATTGATGTACTTCAGGTCGATCTCTACGCGTTTCTGCATCTTGTCCAGGGTGTCGGTCTCGCCGCGACAACCGTTGATTTGAGCCAGCCCGGTAATCCCCGGTTTGATTCGGTGACGGGCCATGTAGGCGAGGATTTTTCCGGAGTAGTAATTGTTGTGTGCAACGGCATGCGGACGTGGCCCGACCAATGCCATGTGGCCTTGCAGCACATTGATCAGCTGCGGCAATTCATCGAGCGAAGTGCGGCGGATAAAACGCCCAACCGGGGTAATCCGCGAATCGTTACGACTGGCTTGCTTGACCTCGTGATCATCGTGCACGCGCATCGAGCGAAACTTCCAGACCTGGATCACCTTGCCATTCCAGCCGTGACGGTCCTGCTTGAAGAACACCGGGCCTGGCGAGTTGAGTTTCACGGCCAGGGCAATGAGCAATAACAGTGGGCTTAGAAGGATAATGGCCAACAGCGCCACGCTCTTTTCCAGCAGGCTTTTACTCAGTGCAGCAGTGGGCTGGCTTGTTAACGGGCTTTCATTCAGATAGATCGCCGGCAAGCCGTCCACGACTCTTACTGAGTGATTGAGCAGCGTCAGACTGTTCAAGTCCGGCACCCAGACCACGTCTACGTTGGCACCCAGCAAATCGATATACATGGCCTCGATTTTCGCCGCTTCACTCAGGGGCAGCGTAATGTACAAACGTCGGATGTCATGGGCTTCAATCAACTCCAGCAGTTGCTCCTGTGGGCCCACGATACGCGGTGAACCCGGCGCCGGCGGGAGCGTGGTGTTCGTGCTGACCAAACCCACCAGCGGGAAATGCTCCAGGCTGCGAAGTTTGCGGGCCAGTCCCAATGCCAGCTCGCCAGTCCCCACGATCAGGGTCTTGTGCTCGCTTTGAAGCGACCGTTGATAGTATTGCGAGAATCCGTGTAACGGGACGTACAACAGCGCTTGCCCGAGGTAGCCGCAGGCGGCCCAGACCAGGATAAGTTGACGAGAAAACAGTTCGTCAGCCTTACAGATAAACGCCACGCAGGCTAACGCGGCCAATGTCATTGACCACCCCATGAATAAACGTCCCAAGCCCGTCAGATAGTTATCTTTCTTTGCATAGACGCCGCACCATGTATAGGCGGGAACCGAAGCAAGTACAGTCAGAATTGCGCAGACTCGATAATAGAATTCTACCGTTCCGGTGTGGTAATAAACCAATGAAAACAACAGGGCAACTACAAAGCCCTGACCCAGTGCCCATTGTCCCCAGAAGGTCAATCCTTTGAGGTGGGTATTTCGATTGATACGAAGATTGTTAACCATGCCATATCCCCAAAATACGTCCATTCGCGCGTCGACAGACAACAGCCAAAGTTGATGAAGAAAACGTTATTATTCTTATAAGATGGCAACGCATTAGTGGGCGAAGTGCCACTTTGCGGCGCGCTCGCCAGTGAATAGATTAATTTATTGGGAAGAGGGCTGTCTGACGACTTCTAACGGGAGGTTAGTGTCATGGCCTGTTAATGTTGGGCGCTGTGGTGTTAGAAATAGTCGATAACTGTAAGTTGGGGTGACATGGCATTTTTGATGGGTTGTTGGAGCTGCGAGGGGGGAGGTGGGAGTGTAAAACAGGGTGCGTTCTTGTTTTTGTAATGCACTTCCCACGGCGTATGTTCAGGTGACGCTTTTCCCTCGTATGATTTCTTGTATCAGGCAGTAGCCACGGTTCCTGACCGCTCGAAACAGGCGTTCGCCGTTATTGGCATTTTTAAATTTTTCCTGTAATCGGCTAAGGCACATCTCGAGACCGCGGTAATGTTCGGGCTCTCTGCCGATGCTCCGGATAAGATCATCTTTACTGACGACGCGATCATCATGGTTGAGCATTTTCTTGACCTGCGCGGCCTCCAGGCCAGTCAAGACAATCTCGATGTCATCTTTGATCAGTGCGCCATTGCCGTTGCTCAGTCGCCAGGCTTCTGTATGGGGATTGAGTGGTTTGGTCGCTCTGTACATGACGTCCGAGGCTTCATCTGTACGAGAGTTGCTGTGATTAAGCTGTGTGTCGGGCTGGGCTGTTCGCCACTCGGATTCGAATGATGAAAGCATACGCTGTGTATCCCGTTTTATAACGGGCGGGACAATGCTGTCCAAGTGAGGGGAAAAAACTCCATGAGTTTAGGGGCTGGCGAGGGCGGGACAACACCTTCGACAAACATTTTTGCTTGTGAGGTTCCAAATGAATTGTATCTCTCGTTAGACAGCAACTCTTCAAGCTCAAGTTGTAATGCCGAGCTGTGGGTAACGACGACAAAATATTTTCTGGGGAGGGTTGTGCTGCTTTCCATGTCTTCTCTCCTGAAGTGCACTTTCGGTATTAATTCAAAAGGGTATCGGCAGGGGAGTAATGGCTCCCTTGGAAGTAATCAAAGGGCAACGCGCGTGCCAGTATATGGCTGGAAGCCTGCTCGACTCTGTCGGCTATAAAGGTGACTTTGGTGGTGTGAGTCAGCATGGTCATGCGTTCATGGAGTCGATTGAATAACTCAGGGTTGCCAGTCTGTTTGAGGTTAAAGTCTAGAGGTGAAAGTGGGATCTTTATATAGTCGAATAGATTCAGGGTGGTAAAGATTTCGATACTTTCGTCGTGAATGTCATAGCCGCCGAAAGCGATCTCTATCCCATGATCTTTCAACAGATAGATGTTGTTGAGGATTTTCTTTTTGTCGGTGAAAGTCACGGCCGAAAGAGGCAGTTCATTGAGAGCGACAGCCAGTGTCTGGCCAAAATTGCTCAGTGCATCGTTGCACTGGATCAACTCTTCGGTGAGTGCAGAATTGGCGAGATCTGATTGCCCTACGCAAACGAACCGTCGGCTGAGGTATTTATTTTCGCTGGAGATATTGCGGTCTTTTAGCGAAAAGGCAATCAGCCGGGTGTGCATCAGTACTTCACTGTAGATGCCACTCATTTGCTGCATTGGTTGCGCACAGGAGGCACGAGTGGATGGAACTTGACTGTCGTCAAACTGTATTTTTATCTCGCTGCCAAATGGGCAGTCATCGCGAGTGAGGATTAATTGTCGAGACAAATAATGACTCGCACGATAGATCTGAGAGACGCTCCCCGTTGCGTTCATACTGCAATAACTCCCTTGCATACTAATCATCAGGCGGTCGAGATCAGACCCCTGATTAAACGATATCCATGACCACGAATACTTTGAATGGCATTCGTGCCAAACAGGCCTTTTATCTTTCCGCGAAGGCGGCTAATGGACTTTTCCAAGGCCCTTGGATCATAAAAATTAATATTAAGCCCCATGATTCTGGCGATTTCATCGTGGCTCAATATCTGGTTTTTTGTGCCGGAAAATGCTTCTAGAATCTTCATTTCCGGAAACGATAGATCCAGTCTTTTATAGTCCCCTATCAGGCACATACGAGTGGGGTCCAGGAGCAAATTGTGCTGCTTCTGCCATTCCGCACTATTAAAAAACTCGGAAAGCACGTCCGAGTTTTCGTCAGTCAAAGTACCAAACTTAATACAATAGTCGGCCCCGGCAAGATAATATTTCATCTTGTTGTAGGTGCCTCTACCGGTGATAGCTACAAAAATGATGAGTGCATGGTTGTCAGCACGCATATTTTCAACGAAGGCAAGGCTTTCAACAAACGCCTGAGGGCTGTCAATGACAATGAAGACGGCACGGTAAGAATGAGCGTCTTTGTTTTTTCTGAAAGAATTGCTGTAGCAAATTGTGTCAACGGGTATATCATTTGGGGCGTGGCTTGTTACTAAAGTCTTAAAGCCCTCCACTAACGTTTGGGTCCGCCCAATGGTGAGAATACCGGTCACCTCCCTCGCGTGACGGTGGCTGGTAATCGTTATTTTCCCTGTAAGCATCATGCTTTGACTCGGCTGGGTGCTGACGTTTGGATGTTAAAGCACTGATTCTCGTCTGTGACTGACAATTGGTAACATTTCATGGGTTTTCTCGCTGACATCACAATTTTTTAACATTGCTGGTGAATTTGTTAGAAATCATTGCGCTCTTGTGTGATTGATGTCGGCTGGCAAAAGAGTGTCATTGTGCCATCTTCCAGCTTGTTATCCGGCCTTTCCAGCACAATACGCTGTGCTCTTGATTAACCCAGTCGCTGCATGACTTTATGGGTTGAGTGTTATGAATGATCAGCTATTTGTTACTTGGCAGGTTGGTCTGGGCTTTTCTTTTTTGCTGGGCTAACTGTCATTGACCTCTGTATAACATCAGTATTGTTAGTTGTAGTGGTGGACAATAATTAACAGGGGGTTCTAATGCTTGGCTGAATGCGTTTTACTCTTTCTTTAGCGATGCATTAAAAGCACCTCAGTGGATGTGTTTTTGTCGATGGGGAGGGTTGATGGATTTTTGGACGGCTGTAACGGTGTTGATTTTAGGCGTGGTCGAAGGGCTGACAGAGTTTTTGCCTATATCAAGTACAGGGCATCAGATTATTGTCGCGGACTTGCTCGACTTCGGTGGTGAACGAGCAATGGCGTTCAATATCATCATTCAACTGGGTGCGATCCTGGCGGTTGTCTGGGAGTTTCGTCGCAAGATCCTCGAGATCATCACCGGCTTACCAACTCAACGTAATGCACAGCGTTTTACCTTGAATGTATTGATCGGTTTTTTGCCGGCCGTTGTCTTGGGCGTATTGTTTGCCGACAAGATCCATGAATATCTGTTTAATCCCATTACCGTGGCAGTGGCATTGGTAGTGGGCGGCGTTATCATGTTGTGGGCAGAGCGGCGTGAACATGTGGTGTATGTCGACCATGTTGACGACATGCGCTGGACCGATGCCCTGAAAGTCGGCTTCGCACAGTGCTTGGCAATGATTCCGGGCACCTCACGCTCTGGATCGACCATTATCGGTGGGCTGCTGTTTGGTCTGTCGCGCAAGGCCGCCACCGAGTTTTCATTCTTCCTGGCCATGCCGACCATGGTCGGTGCCGCCGTCTACTCAGGCTACAAGTATCGAGACCTGTTCCAGGCCGGCGACCTTCCAGTGTTTGCCCTGGGTTTTGTGAGCGCGTTCTTTTTCGCCATGATCGCTGTGCGCGGCTTGCTCAAGTTCATCGCCAGCCACAGTTACGCCGTATTCGCCTGGTACCGGATCGCATTCGGTTTGTTGATCCTGGCAACCTGGGCATTTGGCTGGGTGAACTGGACTGAGGCGGCAGCGCTCTGATATATGCACAAGGCTGCGGTAAATACAGCCTGGTTTCTCGCAAGCCGTTAACGCCCCTCAAGTAACTCCGCGGCCTGATCCAGCAGTGCCAAAGGCTCTTTGGCCTTGTGAATATCCACCGACAACAACTGCCGGAACTTGCGCGCCCCCGGAAACCCGGTGCCGAGCCCCAACACATGCCGGGTGATATGGTGCATCGAGCCACCCGCATCGATGTGCGCGGCAATGTAAGGCCGCAACTGCGCAAGCGCCTCGGCACGGCTGATCACTGGCGCCGTGCTGCCGAACAGTTGCTGGTCCACCTCAGCCATTACATAAGGATTGTGATAAGCCTCGCGGCCCAACATCACGCCGTCGAACGTCTGCAAATGTTCGTGACAGTCCTCCAGGGTCTTGATCCCGCCGTTGAGAATAATCTCCAACTCCGGAAAATCCGTCTTCAGCCGCGCCGCCACGTCATAACGCAGGGGAGGAATGTCGCGGTTCTCTTTCGGTGACAACCCCTCCAGAATCGCAATCCGCGCATGCACCGTAAAACTCGTGCACCCGGCATCCCGAACCGTGCCGACGAAATCACACAGTTCCTCGTAACTGTCCCGCCCATTGATCCCGATGCGGTGCTTCACCGTCACTGGAATCGACACCGCATCGCGCATCGCCTTCACACAATCTGCCACCAACTGCGGATGCCCCATCAGGCACGCGCCGATCATATTGTTTTGCACCCTATCACTTGGGCAGCCGACGTTGAGATTCACCTCGTCGTAACCGTGTTCCTGGGCCATGCGGGCGCAGGCGGCGAGGTCCAGCGGGACACTGCCACCGAGTTGCAGGGCGAGCGGGTGTTCGGCTTCGTTGTGACGGAGGAAACGCTCGTGATCGCCGTTGAGCAGCGCGCCGGTCGTGACCATTTCGGTGTAGAGGAGGGCGTTTTTCGACAACAGGCGTAGGAAAAAACGGCAGTGTCTGTCAGTCCAATCCATCATCGGGGCGACGGAGAAGCGACGGGAGAGTGGGGCTGGCGTAGCAGTGATTGGGGACATTGGAGGTCTGGAATCGGTGGGGCGAAAGGCCGGAGTTTATCAGGAATGGGCTGCTTGAGTTGAGGCGAGTCCTGCGAGATAAAGTTCTGGCGACGCATTAATCAGGTCCGCCCCTATTCTCGTACACACTCGTCGAGCGCCAAACTCAAAAAAACCAACTACGATCATCTTCCAGCGCCTGGCGACAAAGCTTGAGCTGCGAATTATAACTCTGTGATTGTTGTTCTACTTTACGCGCTACTTGCATGAGCCAAGGCTTGCTGAGGTGGGTGCCGTTACGATAGCCCCCGCGACCCTCGTGGTACGCCAGGTACTGGTTGTAAGCGTCCCATTTGGAAATCCCGAGTTGGCGCTGGGTGCCGGTTGTGTACCAGCCTATGAACATGATCGCGTCATCAAAGTTGTCACGCGAGCCGCCGTTGCCGGTGCCGCTTTTGTACTCGCCCCACACCGGGTCTTGCGCTTGGGCATAGCCGTAGGCGGAACTGACTCGACCCCAAGGGATGACCCACAACAGGTAGTCGCGAGGTGGCAATGCATCGGAAATAAAACTGCTTTCCTGCTTCATGATGGCCATCGCCACATGTTGAGGCGTGCCCCACTTCTCCTGCATTTTCAGAGAGTCTTCATACCAGTCAGGGTATTCACGATAAATATTGCAGAGGTTGTTCTGGTCTTTTGGTGGTGGCGTTGCGCATCCCGTCAAGGTCAGCAGCATCAATACGGGTAGCCATGTTCGCCATTGCTTCATTCATCTGTCCCCCCGGTGTCAGGATAGTTGTCGTCTCTCCGGTTTTTCCTGCAAAAGCATATCGGGGGCGGAAAGAGACTGGTCATGCCGTACTATTCACCTGAACGCAGAGCC
>Ga0302168_1000028_pt1 | contig 36636 bp, 31 predicted proteins | sample I_Fen_N1_2_FD_193494 | JGI IMG/M metagenome (GOLD analysis project Ga0302168, IMG submission 193494) | Peat permafrost microbial communities from Stordalen Mire near Abisko, Sweden - I_Fen_N1_2 | ecosystem: Environmental > Terrestrial > Soil > Wetlands > Permafrost | place: Sweden: Abisko...
GTAAGACCGGGCGGCAAGCTCCATTTTTCCTGCACCTGCACCGACCAGATTGGCAACACCCCGGACACGGACGCGGTGTGGTCGGCGACGCAAACGGTGGATGAAGACCTGGCTGGCCTCCTGTTGCCGGCCGCGTTACTGCGCGAACGGCTGAACGATCCCGACGATGACTTGAGCCTTATCGACCTGGAAAAACTGCGCGGGAATCCGCTGTTGCTGGTCATCCTGACGGCCGATTCGCGTTTCCAGGTGGGTTACACCGTCAACGCCGTCTACACCGCCACCTTGACCGGGCAGCCGGATGTGGTTGTGCGCGTGTCGGGAACGGTTGAGGCGGACGAGTTCGGGCAGAAAAAGATCTGTGTGCTGGAGGTGCCGAACGACAAGGTCCCGGCCGGACGCACGGTGACGGTGACGTATGAATTGTTCGATGGTGCCATTTTGGTTGGCCGTTCGAAAACGGCGACGGCGTTGGTGGTGGGTGAAAACACGATTGAAATCGATGCGCCGAGGCTGTTGGCTCCAGCCACCATTCCCGTCGATGCATTGGATCACGAGCAAGGTGTCAACGTGCGCGTCGACTTCGCGGAGGCGCAGCCCGGTGACAAGGCGCAACTGGTGTTGCGCAATCCATTACCGGGCTCACCCCAGTTTCCGGAGCTGTCGCTGGATCAGACATTCGCCATCTTCAATCTGGATGTGGTGTTTTTGGGGTTGTGGCATGGCAAGGCGCCGGAGTTGAGCTGGGACCTGATTCGAGGCGGGAAGGTGATTGCCAAGTCGTTACCGTTGATGCTGACGGTGCTGCCCATCTCGAATGAAGATGACCGTCTGCCAACGCCCAAGATCCTTCAGGCCGCCAACAACGGCGACGGACCAGAACTGGACGTCTCCAACCTGACGCCGGGCGCCACGGTGCGATGCCTGGCCTGGCCACTGATCGCGTTTGGTCAACCGGTCTGGCTGCACCTGCGCGGCAAAAACGCCATCGGCGGGGAACACAACATAACCCTGTTGCGGCATCCGACCAATGCCGTGCACCAAGCCTGGCTGAATGCGGGGTACTACGATGTTTCGGTGCTTTACAGCTACCTCAAGGACCTGGGCGATGGCAGTGACCTGGAACTGTGGTTCACGGCGGCACTGGACAAGGGGACCGATGAAAGCAAGGCGGTGAGATTTTCCGTGCGGCGGTACACCGTCAAGGCATTGGTAGACGTGAGGCCGGAAATTAGTTTGGTCACGGACTCCAAGGGCGATATCCCCAACGAAGGTATTACCATCGAAACCAGCGTGACGTTCAGCGGCACGGCGTCCAAGGCGCAGCAGATCCAACTTTACAACCATACGTCCCCCGTGGGGCCGGTCGTTGACGTTAATGCGGATGGCAGCTGGAGCCAGCTGATCAGTGGGCTGGCGGTTGCGGGACACAGCTTTACCGCTAAGGCCCTGTACAGTGAGCAGGTATCTGAACCTCGCACGTTCCGTATCGCACCCCCACTCGTCGTGGACACGTCAGATCTGAGGCTCACCGGCTACAAGTTGTCCATCCGGGATTCCGGGCTTGATTGGAAGCTCACAGGTAAGACCAACCCCAATACTCAGGAGAGCCGACTGGCATCCGGAGGCCAGCCCCCATACACATTCTGGCCGGAGGATGAAAACGTGGTATCCGTCACAAATGATGGACTTGTAGATGGGCAAGGCAACGGAAACACCACCATCCACGTCGAAGATTCCTCCGGAGGAAGGGCCTCATTCCGGGTGTTCGTGACTGGTGTTCGCCGCATGGTTTTATTACCAATCCAACTAACACCAAAACAAGCGTTCGAATGGATCCCTGCGAACGGGTTCTACATATTAGCGCATGAGAATCTCACACGAGAACTCAGCACGTATTTTGTACCCCCCGCCACAACCAACGAGCAATACATAACAGGAGGCGACCTAGGTGGCCCCGATAATTTTGCCTATTACACGCGTCAGAATCGGCCTGACATCCCCGGGACTTGGGCAGCGTTCGGCGCCGGCAGCACAACATTGTACCCAGTGATCGCCCTCATCGGCCCGCCCCCGTCTAACTTCACCGCCACCGATACAGACTCGCCGAGGAGTTAGTACGAAAAAACGTTAACCCACCTCATCCACTTCCTCGTCAGAGGAAGTGGGTGGGCGAATTAAGAAAAGGGGACGCATTTATTTATACGTCGCATCCTGATGTCGAGGCCAAATTAAACATCGGTGTTTAATCGACATCTCCAGAAACTCTCTCAGGCTACACATCCTTGCGCCGTTGCCTACGACTGCGCCAGAATCCGCCGGCTTGTGCGCCTTGGGCCTGGGTCTTATCGTTTCCCCCGTCGCTGAAGAACAGCGATCGGGTTTGGTAGCCCGGGATTTACGTAAGGTTTGCAGCATCACTATTTCGTGGCGATTTTTCGTCTCGACTTTATGGTGGTCATGCACAGGGCGTCTTCGGACGCGCCGGTCTCCTTGCGTCCCGGTCTACCAACCTGAGTATGGCCACCACCTCTTCGTTTGGTAGCGAAAGTGATGGCTCCTTATTCGACGCAAGGAGTTTCATCTATGTTCAAGATCACGCCCAACCCACCAGAAGCCGACATCGACACCGACGACGTTTCCCCTTACGAATCCACCAATCCCAAAAAACTCAACACCGCCGCTGACCGAGCCCTCGATTACTACCTCAAACCGGTCATCCCCAAAGACACCCAACGCAAACCCAGCACGATCTACTTCGTCGGCCCCGACACCGATCACGAAACCCTGCTGGTCAACGCCTGTGAGACATTGGCGTCAGCGAGTGTGATGTTGAGTGATTTCGCCGGGCAACTGAACGGCACGCAGCGCCATACCCTGCTTGGTATTCAACACTCCGTAATGCTGGGCGAACTGGCGGTGAACCGGATGTTGGACAACGTCGATCCGCACGGTTAAAACGGCTTTATGGCAAGACACTAACCTGGGGTGAGAAGGCTTTTCTGTGGCGAGGGGGCTTGTCGGAACGCCGCATCGCCCCGTTGGGTTGCGAAGTGTCCCCGAAAACCATCCACCTCGGTCTTCCTGGTTTAACCGCATTTATCTGAATGACGACTGCTTCGCAGCCGAACGGGGGCAAGCCCCCTCGCCACAGGTAATCGCCGTGCCACAAAAGCAGGTCTGAGCCAGAAACAGTAAACGGCCCGAAAGGGCCGTTTTTTGTAGGGGTGAAACAGACTTATACCCGCAACGTCCGCGTCATCCGCAGCGCCAGCAAGCTGCCACACACAATTACACCCGCCAGCAAATACAGCGCCGCATCGGTCGAACCGGTGCTGTCCTTGACCCAACCCACCAGATAAGGGCTCAAGAACCCCGCCATCTGCCCCATCGAGTTGATCAGCGCCAAACCACCCGCCGCCGCACCCGCGCTCAGCAGTGCCGTCGGCACCGGCCAGAACATCGGCAAACCGGTGAGGGCGCCCATGGTGGCGATGGTCAGGCCGAGAATCGCAATCGCCGGCGTCGTCGCGAAGTTCACCGCGATCAACAGACCCACCGCGCCCATCAACATCGGCACCACCAAATGCCAGCGACGTTCCTTGCGCAGGTCCGCCGAGCGGCCGACGAGCAACATGAACACCGCCGCCAACAGGTACGGAATCGCACTCAACCAGCCAATCACCAGGTTGTCGCTGAAACCGAGATTCTTGATGATCGACGGCAGCCAGAAGTTGATCGCATACACGCCGCTCTGGATGCAGAAGTAAATCAAACCGAACGCCCAGATCGCCGGGTTCTTGAACACCGCCAGCAGCGAATCAGTGGTGGTTTTTGGTTTGTTGGCCAGGTCTTCAGCGTGATCCGCTTCCAGTACCGAGCGTTCAAACGGGGTCAGCCATTTGGCGTTGGCGTAGCTGTCGCTCAGCAGGAAATAGGCGAGGGCGCCAAGGATCACGGTCGGAATGCCTTGCAACAGGAACATCCACTGCCAGCCCGCCAAACCGGCCTGGCCTGCACCAAAGTGATTGAGAATCCAGCCGGAAAACGGGCTGCCGAGCAAACCGGACACCGGGATCGCCGACATGAACAGCGCCATGATGCGGCCACGGCGGAACGTCGGGAACCATTGCGAGAGATACAGCACCACGCCCGGGAAGAACCCGGCTTCGGCCGCGCCGGTGAACAGGCGCAAGGTATAGAACTCGGTCGGGGTGGTGACGAACAGCAGGCAGGTCGAGAGCGTGCCCCAGACGATCATCATCAGCGCGATCCAGCGCCGTGGGCCGAATTTGGTCAGGGCCAGGTTGCTCGGCACGCCGCACAGCACGTAGCCGATAAAGAAGATCCCGGCGCCGAGGCCGTACACGGTTTCGCTGAATTTCAGTGCGTCGAGCATCTGCAGTTTGGCAAATCCAACGTTGACCCGGTCGAGGTAGTTGAACAGGTAGCAGATGAAGATGAAGGGGATCAAACGCAGGGTAATGCGTTTGTAGACGGCGTTTTTGTCGTCAACGATGGCCTGGGTAGCGGCGGCGCTCTGTGACATGGCGGGCTCTCTCTTTATTATGATTTTTTGCGATGCAAGGGTAACGTTGATCGCCCAGAGAGTCTCGGCCACGCCTTGGGTTGTTGTCTTTGTGCCTGAGCACAGGGTTTGCGACCAAGGCCTGTGCGGGTGAACAACCCGTCCCACCCCGTTTTCAAGGATCCCGATATGTTCGAACTCGATCACGACCTGGCCCAGGACATCGTCGACCGGGCGATGGCCATCCTGCCGTACAACGTCAATGTCATGGACAGTCAGGGCTTGATCCTCGGCAGCGGCGAACCGGAGCGCATCAACACTCGCCACGAGGGCGCGCAACTGGTGCTGGCCAACGGCCGGGTAGTGGAAATCGATGCGCAGACTGCGATTCATCTCAAGGGTGTGCAGCCGGGCATTAACTTGCCGCTGCTGCTGGATGGGCGTTTGATTGGTGTGCTCGGCATTACCGGCGAGCCCGAGGCGCTGCGTACCTATGCCGAGCTGGTGCGAATGACTGCCGAAATGCTGGTCGGCCAGCGTAACCAGCAAGCCGAGCAGCAATGGCGGCGTCAGCGTTGCGACGATCTGCTGGCGTTGCTGCTGAGTGAGGCGGGGGACTCGCCGCGCTTGCTCGACGAAGCGCAGCAGTTGGGACTCAAGCCGCAAATGACGCGGGTGCCTTATCTGTTTGAATTGGGCATGGAACACGGCCCGGCGCAAACCGTTGAAGCGTTGAGCGCCTGGCTGACCTCGCGTTACCCGGACAGTTGGTGCGTGAGTTCGGCGAAGTCGTCGTTGCTGTGGTGCCGGCCGGCCTCGCAATCCATCGAGAATGATCGGCTGCTGGAAAAACTCGACGGCCTCGGCTGGAACATTCTGCGTATTGCTGTGGGCGGGCAGGCCGATGGCTTGTCGGGATTGCGGCGCTGCTACCGGCGTGTGGGTGATTTGCTGGCGTATGGGCGCGATGTATTGCCGCGTTCACGGTTGCTGACGCTGACCCGCTATCGATTGCCGGTGATGCTGTGGCGGCATCGCAATGACGATGCGCTGGACGAATTACTCAAGCCGCTGCGCAAAGTCATCGCCAAGGATGGCAACGGCCAACTGTTGGCGACGCTGCGCAGTTGGTGTGATCACGATGGGCAAAGCCAGGCGTGTGCCGATGCGCTGGGGATTCATCGCAATAGCTTGCGGTATCGGATGGAGCGGATTGCCGAGTTGAGTGGGGTTGATCCGTTGCGGCTGGATGGGATGTTGGCTCTCTACCTCGGCGTCCAGCTCCTGCCACAAACAGAGTGAGGGTGTTGGTGATCTTAAGGATGCCATCGCGAGCAAGCTCGGCTCCCACAGGGGATTTGTGAACACCACCAGTCCACTGTAGGAGCCGAGCTTGCTCGCGATGACGGCCTAACAGCCCACATCAATACCGGATCGGTACGCACGGTTTTGTGAAAATGAACAATAAACGCCATGCCCACTTGTGCAACGGACTGGCGTTATTGTCCGGGGCTGCTGGCAGCATGGAGCGCATTGGAACTGGAGAACTCGCATGAAAATCGTCATTGCCCCCGATTCGTTCAAGGACAGCCTCAGCGCCCAAGGTGTGGCCGACGCCATTGCGCTGGGGCTGGCAGACGTCTGGCCGGACGCGCACTTGGTCAAATGCCCGATGGCCGACGGCGGCGAAGGCACGGTCGAGTCGATTCTGGCGGCGTGCGAGGGCGAACTGCGTCGCGCAAACGTGCGGGGTCCGCTCGGTGGCACTGTCAATGCGGCTTGGGGCTGGCTGCCGCACAACCACACCGCGATCATCGAAATGGCCGAGGCCAGTGGCTTGCAATTGGTCCCGCTGAGCAAACGCGACGCGTGCACCAGCAGCACCTTTGGCACCGGCGAACTGATTCGCGCCGCCCTCGATGCCGGGGCGCAGCGGGTGATCTTGGCAATTGGCGGCAGTGCCACCAACGATGGCGGCGCCGGGGCCATGCAGGCGCTGGGCGTGAAGTTGCTGGATGAACAGGGGCAAACCCTGGCGCCGGGTGGTTTGGCGTTGGCGCAACTGGATCGCATTGATCTGAGCGATATTGACCCGCGTCTGGCTGAAGTGCGCTTCGACATTGCAGCCGATGTCACCAATCCACTGTGCGGTCCGCACGGCGCTTCAGTCATTTTCGGCCCACAAAAAGGCGCATCGCCCGAGCAAGTGCTGCAACTGGACAGCGCGCTTGGGCATTTCGCCGCGAAGTGCGCGCAAGCACTGGGTAAAGACGTTCGTGATGAGCCTGGCAGCGGCGCGGCAGGTGGCCTGGGGTTTGCCGCCAAGGCGTTTCTCTGCGCACAGTTCCAGGCCGGCGTGGACGTGGTTGCCGAATTGGTCGGCTTGGCGCAAGCCATGCAGGGTGCCGACCTGGTGATTACGGGCGAAGGGCGATTCGATGCGCAGACCTTGCGCGGCAAGACACCGTTCGGCGTGGCGCGAATTGCCCGGCAGAATGGCGTGCCAGTGATCGTGATCGCGGGCACGTTGGGCGAGGGTTATCAGGCGTTGTATGAGCACGGCATTGATGCGGCGTTTGCCTTGGCGAGTGGGCCAATGACGCTGGAACAGGCGTGCGCCGAGGCACCCCGATTGTTGCAAGATCGCGCGCGGGACATCGCACGCGTCTGGCGAATCGCCAAAGCCTGACGCAAACCCGAACACAACGAAATTCCTGTGGCGATCGAGCTTTTGTGGCGAGGGGGCTTGCCCCCGTTGGATTGCGCAGCAATCCCCTGCTTTCAAGCAATATGGGGCCGCTTCGCAGCCCAACGGGGGCAAGCCCCCTCGCCACAAAAGCATCACCCATTGGGTGTTTCATGGTTGAAACACTCATATCCCTCGAAATATATTTCTCCAACCCCCGCAAAAATCCTCATCTTCGGCCGATACAGCCTATAGACGCTCACACACCCGATTCGACAGTGGCGCCGAGCTGAAGGAACGCCCCTTCAGTGATCACCGGCAAGGATGCTCGCAGCCTCAATCATCCGAGAATCATCCTATGTCCCTGCGTAATCTGAATATCGCGCCACGAGCTTTCCTCGGTTTTGCCTTCATTGCCTTGCTCGTCATCGTGCTGGGTGTGTTTGCCGTGAACCGCATGTCGATCATCCGCCAAGCCTCCATTGATATGGAAAGCACGCAGTTACCCAGTGTCGGCTTTCTGGGCAACATGACCGAAAACGTCTTGCGGCTGCGGATTCTTTCTTTCCGTGTGTTGATTAACCGCGAACCTGCGGCGTTGCAGGAAGCCCAGACGCGCATCGGCGTCCTGATGGATAAGCTGCGTAGCGCCCAGGCCAGTTACGCGAATTTGCCTGCTCAGCCAGAAGAAGCTGCGCTGTACAAAACTTTCACGGCCACGCTCGACAGCTACATGCAAGCCCAGAACGAGATGATGGACCTGTCCCGGCAGAATCAGCTGGACGAGATGCGCACCCTGATCAACACACGGATCAAGGACGGCACCGACCAAATGGGCGAGCAACTCAATAAGCTGGTCGCGCTCAACAACAACTACGCCAAAGCCGCTTCCGCCGAGGCAGGCGAGCACTACAGCAGCGCGATTACCGGCATCGTCGTGGTCGCCGTGATCGCTGCGCTGTTGACCGTGTTGCTGGCCTGGCTGCTGACCCGCAGCATCGTCACCCCGCTGAACCGCGCGGTGCAGGCAGCCGAAACCATCGCCGGCGGTAATCTGACCAAAGTCATCGAGATTGACGGCAAGGACGAACCGGCCCGTTTGCTCGGCGCGTTGGCCGCCATGCAAACCAACCTGCGCCAAACCATCGAACAGATCGCCGGTTCCGCTACGCAACTGGGTGCCGCCGCTGAAGAACTCAGCACCGTGACCGAGGAAGCCTCTCGCGGCCTGCAACAGCAAAACAACGAAATCGAACAAGCCGCCACTGCCGTCAACGAAATGACCGCCGCCGTGGAAGAAGTCGCGCGCAACGCGGTGTCGACGTCCGAAGCTTCCAGCCAGTCGACCCAAGCGGCGCGCGAAGGTCGTGACCGTGTGGTGGAAACCGTCAGCGCGATCCAGACCATGACCAACGACGTGCAAAACACCTCGGTGATGGTCGAAGGCCTGGCCGCTCAGGGTCGTGACATCGGCAAGGTGCTGGACGTGATCCGCGCCATTGCCGAACAAACCAATCTCTTGGCGCTTAACGCCGCCATCGAAGCTGCCCGGGCCGGTGAAGCCGGACGGGGTTTTGCCGTGGTGGCCGATGAGGTGCGGGCATTGGCCCATCGCACTGCACAGTCGACCCAGGAAATCGAAAAAATGGTCGCCGGCATTCAGAACGGCACCGGCGAAGCGGTCTCATCGATGCAACAAAGCAACCAACGCACCCAAAGCACTCTGGAAATGGCCCGCGCTGCCGGTGTGGCACTGGAGCAAATTACCCAGTCGATCCATTTGATCAACGAACGCAACCTGGTGATCGCCAGCGCCTCGGAAGAACAGGCGCAGGTGTCCCGCGAAGTCGACCGCAACCTGGTGAACATCCGCGACCTGGCCCTCCAGTCCGCCACCGGTGCCAACCAGACCAGCGTCGCCACCCATGAACTGTCGCGTCTGGCAGTGGATTTGAACGCGATGGTGGCGCGTTTCGTGATTTGAGGTAGGGTTGAGGCTGGAGTCCGCGCGCGACAGGAGAATGACATGCGCTATTCAGCCTTGACCCAACGAATCGCCGGTGACGGAGCGGCAGCCTGGCAGATTCATGACCGAGCGCTGGAAATGCGCGAACAAGGAATCGATGTGTTGCTGCTGTCGATCGGCGACCCGGATTTCGACACGCCACCACCGATTGTCCAGGCCGCCATCAACAGCTTGCAGGCCGGCGACACCCATTACCCGGAGGTGCGCGGCAGTCGTGGACTGCGCAGCAGCATCGCCCGGCGCCATCGTCAGCGCAGTGGCCAGGCGGTGGACGCCGATCATGTGATCGTGTTTCCGGGGGCGCAATGCGCCGTGTACTCGGTTGCGCAATGCCTGCTCGATCCGGGCGATGAAGTGATCGTCGCCGAGCCAATGTACGTGACCTATGAAGGCGTTTTCGGCGCCTGTGCCGCCAAAGTAGTGCCGGTGGCGGTGCGTCCGGAGAACGGCTTTCGCGTCGACCCGGCGGACGTCGCGGCACTGATTACGCCGAAAACCCGGGTCATCCTGCTCAACAGTCCCAACAATCCATCCGGCGCCAGTTTGCCGCTGTCCACCTGGCAAGCGCTCGCGGCGTTGTGCGTGCGCCATGACCTGTGGTTGATCAGCGATGAGGTCTACAGCGATCTGCTGTTCGAGGGTGAACACACCAGCCCCGCGAGTTTGCCGGGCATGGCCGAGCGCACCGCGACCATCAATAGCCTGTCCAAATCCCACGCGATGAGCGGCTGGCGGGTCGGCTGGGCGATTGGCCCGAAACCCATGGCCGAGCATTTGATGAATCTGTCGTTGTGCATGTTGTTCGGGATTCCAGATTTCATTCAGAACGCGGCGCAATTGGCGCTGGATCAGGACCTGCCGGAAGTGGCGATGATGCGCGAGGAATATCGCCAGCGCCGGGATCTGGTGTGTACGCGGTTGAGCGGTTGCCCCGGTATCCGGCCAATCCGTCCCGATGGCGGGATGTTTGTGATGGTCGATGTACGCCAGACCGGGGTCGGCGCCCAAGGTTTTGCCGAACGATTGCTGGAGGGTTATGGCGTGTCCGTACTGGCTGGCGAGGCGTTCGGGCCGAGTGCGGCGGGGCATATCCGGATTGGGTTGGTGGTCGATCAAGTGAAACTGGCGGATGCCTGCCGGCGGATTGCGCGGTGTGCGGCAGATTTGTTAGAGGCGCGTAGAGCCTGAAAGATTTTCGGCGAACTTGATGGCCCCATCGCGAGCAAGCCCGCTCCCACATTAATTTTGTGTCGTTCACAAATCAAATGTGGGAGCGGGCTTGCCCGCGAAGGCTGACTAACAAACGCCAAATGTCTTAAGCCTGCCACAGCGAGGCATTCACCAGATTTTTTGGCCGCTCTCCCGCCAATGCAGCCAGTAGATTATCCACCGCACACCGCGCCATCGCCTCCCGCGTCTCATGCGTCGCCGACCCCATGTGCGGGGTCGCCACCACGTTGTTCATCGTCAACAGCGGCGAATCCGCCTGCAGCGGCTCACGCTCAAACACATCCAGCCCGGCCGCCCGAATCTGCCCTGACCGCAGCGCCTCGATCAGCGCCGCTTCGTCCACCACCTTGCCCCGGGAAATGTTGATGAAAATACTCTCCGCACGCATCAAGGCGAACGCTTCGGCGCCGATCAACCCTTCGGTTTCAGCCGTCAGCGGCAAGGTCAGGCAAATGAAATCAGCCTGCTGCAAAAGCTCCGTCAGGCTTCGGTACTGCGCACTGAATCGCGCTTCCACGGCAGGTTTGGACGAATGACTGTGATAAATCACCGGCATACCAAACCCGAAATGCCCGCGCTGAGCCAAGGCTTCACCAATACGGCCCATGCCGATGATGCCCAGCGTCTTGCCATGCACATCGGTGCTGAAATGCACCGGGCCGATGTTGCGCGTCCATTGGCCGTTGCGAACCATGTTCGCCAGTTCCACTACACGCCGGGCGGTCGCCAGAATCAGCGCGAAACCGGTGTCCGCCGTGGTTTCAGTGAGCACATCCGGCGTGTTGCTTAGCAGGATGCGGCGCTCGGTGAGGTAGTCGATGTCGTAGTTGTCGACGCCGACCGACACGCTGGCGATGGCTTCAAGGTTCGGCGCCAGGTCCAATAACTGCGCATCCAGTTTCAGACTCGCACCGAGTAGACCATGGGCGCGGGGCAGGGCAGTACGCAGTTGTGCGAGGCCCTCGGGGTTGAGGTTGTCGATCAGTGTCACCTCGGTCTGCTCATGCAGGCGCGCCATGAGCAGCGGGGAGAGTTTCTTGTACAGCACAACCTGCTTTTTCATCGTCATCATCTCAACTTCAAATCAAGGGTTAGCGGCCGCGGGCCGATGCACGTCGACCTTGGCCACGACGCGGTCACTGGCGCCGGGCTTGAGGAAAATCGTCAGCACCACCGAGAGCATCAACGCGCCGCTCATCAGCAAGTAAGAAGCGCCGGGCGAGCCAGTGGAGCTGTTCAAGTAGCCGACCAGGTACGAGCCGCCAAACGAACCGAGCGCGCCCATGCTGTTGATCAGCGCCATGGCACCGCCCGCCACGTTGGCCGGAAGGATCTCCGGGACGATGGCGAAAAACGGCCCGTACGGCGCGTACATGCAGGCGCCGGCAATCACCAGCAGGGTGTAGGACCACCAGAAATGTTCCGCGCCCAAGGCGTAGGACCCGTAAAACGCAATGGAGGCAATCAACAGCGGCGGCCAGACGAAACGTTTGCGTTTCTGCAACTTGTCCGAGCCCCAGGACACCAGCAGCATGCCGATCACGGCGGCCAGATAGGGCAGCGCCGAGAGCCAGCCGGCCTCGATCATGTCCATTTGCGCGCCGGCCTTGAGGATCGATGGCAGCCACAGCACGAAGCCATAGACACCAATGCTCCAGCAGAAAAACTGCAACGCCAGGATGATGACTTTCGGTGAGCGAAAGGCTTCGGCGTAGTTCTTCACCGCTTTGATCCCGACCTGTTCGGCGGCGAGGGCGCTTTGCAAATCCTGCTTCTCTTGGTCGGTCAGCCAGTTGGCCTGGGCCGGACGGTCATCGGCCAGGCGCCACCAGATGAAGGCCCACAGCACCGCCGGCAACCCTTCGATGATGAACATCCAGCGCCAGCTGAAATGCTGCACCAGATAACCCGACACTACCGACATCCAGAGCATGGTCACCGGGTTGCCGAGGATCAGAAAGGTGTTGGCGCGCGAGCGTTCGGCACGGGTGAACCAGTGGCACAGGTAAACCAGCATCGCTGGCATCACAGCGGCTTCGACCACGCCGAGCATGAAGCGGATGACGACCAGCCAGTAGGCGTTGGAGACGATCCCGGTCAGCGTCGCGAGCCCGCCCCAGAGAATCAGGCTGACGAAAATCAGCTTCTTGACGCTGTGTTTCTGCGCATAGATTGCACCCGGCACCTGGAAGAAAAAGTAGCCGAGGAAGAACAGTGCGCCGAGCATCGACGACAGGCCCGGCGTGATCATCAGGTCGGCGGCCATGCCTGAGGCAGCGGCGAAGCCATAGTTGGCGCGGTCCAGATACGCCAGGCTGTAAGTGATGAAAACGATGGGCATGATGTACCACCAGCGGCGGGCGGCGAGTGTTGCGGTTTTCATGGGTAGTGCTCCTGAGCTTGTTGTTTTTGTCGCAGCAGGTAGTTACATCTTCAGTGTTTGTGCGGGAACGCTTGTAGGAGCAGAGCTTGCTCGCGATGGGCGGCTTCAAACTCGGCAAACATCTCGGCTCGGGTCGGCAGACCTTCCATATCCCCCCGACTCTGCACCGCACGACTGCCAATCCAGTTGGCTCGCCGCACCGCATCGGCAACGCTGTGATTTTCCAGCAACGCGCTGATCATCCCGACCGCAAAGCCATCGCCAGCGCCGACCGTATCCACCACGGTTTGCACCGGTACGCCCGCGACAAACCCTTCACCCAGCGGCGTGCGGTAATACGCCCCATGCGGGCCGAGTTTGATCGCCACCGCTTCAACACCCAGGTCCAGATAAAACGCGGCAATGTCCGCCGGGTCTTCAAATCCAGTCAGCAAGCGACCTTCACTCAACCCCGGCAGCACCCAATGGGCGAGCGCGGCGAGGCGGTTGATTTCGGTAATCATCAGTTGTTCGCTGGCCCACAGGCTCGGGCGCAAGTTCGGGTCGAACGACACGCTGCGTCCGGCATTGCGCATGCGGGTCATCAGTTCGAAGGCCATTTCCCGGGCAGTCGCAGACAGCGCCGGTGGAATGCCGGTGGCGTGCAAGTGCCGGGCGTTGAGCAATGGCGGGGAAATCGATTGCACCGACAAGTGACTGGCGGCCGAACCACGACGGAAATACTCGACCACTGGATCGCTACCATCATCGGCGCGGGACTTGAGCTGAATACCGGTCGGGTGCGCCGGGTCGATGGCGACGTTGCTGCAATCCAGGCCTTCCTTATCCAGTGTGTCGATGACAAACCGGCCCAGCGAATCAGCACCCACCCGGCTCAACCACGCCACGTTGAAACCCAGACGTGACAGGCCAATCGCAACATTGCTGTCGGCCCCGGCAATGCGCTTGTGGAACTGGCTCACGTCGGCGAGATTACCGTTCTGCTCGGCGACGAACATCGCCATGGTTTCGCCGAACGACAAAATATCAAATTCAGGCATGAGCGCTCTCCAGACGGGATTGACCGAGGTGGGCAAGGGTCGCGACGTGTTCGGTGGTCAATTGCACCAGGTCATCGCCTTGCAGCGGGTATTCCGCCGCCCGCATAACGCCTTGGGCCATGTGCCGCAGCAGGTGTTCCCACTCCTGCACGTCATTGGCGGTTGGCGGGATCGCGACCAATTTTCCGTCGGCACGGCGAGTCACGGCTTTGCAGTGCACGTAACCGACATGCCGACCGAGCAACCGTGCGGCGCTGGCGGCGGACTGGTCCTGCCAGTGCCAGTTGCCGATGTCGAAGGTCATTTTGATTGGCAGATCGTGGTGTTCGATTTGGGTAAAAAAGCGCTGAAACGGTTCGATACGGCCGCCGTGCAACGTCTGGTCGTTTTCCACCAGCAGTTGCACCGGGCTCTGGGCCAGCACGCGGTTCAGGGCCTGTAAATCATTGTTGTCGGTGAAATAGCCCAGCGACACTTTCAGCCATTTGGCGCGGAACGCCTGGGCGCGTTCAAGGGTGACGCGCAGCTCAGGATTGGGTTTCGACTGACCGGCCAGCCACAGCTCCATCGGCGAGGAGTAGATACTTTCCATGCCTTGGGAGTGTGTGTCCTCGGCCAGTTGCCGTGGGTCTTCATCGGTCAGCAACTCTTCACGCCATTCAATGCGTGTGGCGCCGGCAGCGGCCAACACGCCGATAAAACTGCCTTGGCCGCGTTGTCGGACGAGGTCGGCGCCGTAGCTGGACAGGCTGATGGAAACGGGTGGTTTGTTCATTGTTTTTATACCTCTGAAACCGGTTTCATTTTTGTTCGAAAAAAAAGGTCTGCTCAAGTGATGTGGTGTAATTCAGGGCCCCATCGCGGGCAAGCCCGCTCCCACAGGTTTTGTGAACGCCACAGATCCCTGTGGGAGCGGGCTTGCCCGCGAAGAGGCCCGGACATTCACCGAATATCCCCCAGAGTCGACCCACGCACAATCAACCGCGCCGAAAAATCCAGCGTCCGCACCGGCCCGTCATCTCCGCGCAAGCGCTTGAGCAAACACTCAAACGCACTCGCGCCAATCTCCACCGTCGGCTGCGCAAGGGCGGTAATCCCGCTGCCCACCAACGGGTACCAATCCAGATCATCCAGGGCGATCAGCCCCACCTCTTCAAACAGATTGCACTGCAATTCCCGCAACGCATGAATGGTCGCCAGCGCCGCAATGCCGTTGGCACAAAACAGCGCTTTCGGGCCTGAGCCGGGTGTGTTCAGGAAGGTTTTCAGTTGTGAGGTCAGCTCGCTGCCGGTTTCTACCACCGCGCCGGTCATTGCCGCACGTTGCTCGATCTGCGCCTTGAAACTGCTGACCCGTTCAATCCGCGAACTAGTGCCGTCAAACGGCTCCGTCACCATCAGCACATCGCGATAACCGCGTTCTTCAAGGTGGGCGAGGGCCATTTCAACGGCAGCCGGATTGTCCAGCCCGACCAGATCACTCTCAAGCTGCTCGACCTTGCGATCCACCAGCACCATCGGCATTTCCCGATGCAATTCGCGCAATTCGTCGCGGTGATGACCCAGGGTGTTCACGATCAAGCCTTCGATGTTGTACGAGCGCAGCAACGCCAGGTGCTGACGTTCCTGCTCGTCATCGCGATCGGTATTGCACACCACCAGGCTGTAGCCGTGTTGACGGCAGGCGGTTTCCACCCCGTGCATCACGGCAATCGAATAAGGGTTGCGGATATCGGCCACCAGCATGCCGATCAGGCGAGTTCGCCCGCGTTTCAAGCCGCGGGCCATCTGGTTGGGGCGATAGCCGAGTTCGGCAATCGCCTGCTCGATGCGCAAGGCAATGGCATCTGAGAGCAGGGCGCGGTCGTCACCGATGAAGCGCGAGACGCTGGCCTTGGAGACCCCGGCGTGTTCGGCGACGTCGAGCATGGTGACGCGGCTACGTTGGGCGGCGGAGAAGTCGTTCACGTATTGGACCTTATTATTGGCTGGTGGCCTGAAACCGGTTTCAGTTAGCGCCAAAGCTAGTTTTTCGTCAAGTTCGAACCTTTAGCGAACGGTTGGAAAACCGACAGGCGGTCGCTGAACCTGTCAGATCTGACAGTAGTAAATATCTTTCTTTGGGCATTAAATTTATCCATACGTTATTCAGACACCACCTATCAGGATCAGGGACTTCGCAATGTCTAAATCAGGCCGTAGTCAAAAAAAAACGGACATTTTGCGCGCCGATCCACCAACGGTAGACGACGTACCCGACAGTGATCCGGACGGTCATGTGCCTGCAAAAGTGCTGTTGAATGGGGGACAGGCACGCGTTCCGCTTTGGCCTATTTATGCAGATCAAATTGGGGAACAAGATGAGTTGACGGTCTTTTGGCTTCGAAATGGAATTACCACAACTATTTACCAGGATATAAAACATGGGCCGATTACCGAAAAAGAGTTCCTGATCCCTATAGGCACTCAACTGTTACAGGGGGACGGCATCGCAATTCTGTATTACATGGTCAGGCCCATCCCTGGTAACAGGCTGTTGTCGTCGGAGAAAAAACTGACGATTGATCACAGCGTTATTCCGTTGCCTGTATTGCTGGAACCTAAGTTTCCTGATGCGAATTTGTGGGGCTATTTAAATTGTGCCACGCAACGAGCTATTTGGGACGGTGTATTCATTAAAATACCGTATCAGGGCTTAATGCGGGACGATGAATGTGTGTTCGTCTGGCAAGGCTACGATTCGTTAAATGGAGCCGACAAGACTGAGATTCCAGGAACTGAAGGCGAGTTCACTTATACGTTGAGTGAAGCAGATGCGAATAATAAAGAGGGGTTTGAAGTTCCGCCAATTGTTTTTATTCCTTATGTCAAGCCGGTTGTCTTCGGCTCAGGTACTGCGAAGTACAAAATACGTCGGGCGGGGGTATTTATTGGTGAGTCCACGAAAAGCCTGGTAAAGATAGATCGCACTATCCCTGGCGACGATATTTATTGCGGGCCCGCGTGAGTCTTCGCGAGCCCTGTATTTTTTTTGTTTGTTGGTTTGTATCAACCAAGTATCGATGTCAATGAAGTTGTGTAGTAGACGCAGCTGCGCGAGCAGTTTTGCAATAAATTTATAGTTAAGGAGAATCATAAATGAACGCTAAACAGCAAATTGCAGAGATTGACCGGAAGAATCACCGTAATACACCTGTCGGACCTTTGGCCGGGTTGCCCCCGACAATCCATGATCTATTGAGCGAAACGGACAGGCGAGTAAAAGTTGACAAGATTGGGCCAGGGATGCTGGTACCCATTGTTCTTAAACTTTGGCCTATTGAAGACGCTACCGACAAAGTCACTGTTCAAATCAGGAAAGTCGGTGTCACACCCTGGACCACTGCCGACAGCTTCGATGCCGGGCCAATAGCGAGCCGCCCGCCTGAGTTTACAAGACACATCCCTGCGGACTTGCTGATCGAAGACCCGTCAGAGGCTACACCCACCACCTATCAGGTTCGCTACTCGGTCAAACCCGAAGTTGGTAACCCATGGTTTTCAGACACAGTTACGGCCGTCGTTGATAGACGAGCGCCTCATCAGGCACTGCCCGGTGGGTCAAAGGTTCGTCCCCCTCAAGTCACGCTTCCACCACTGTCGCCAGGTGATCTGATTGACGATGCTTTCATTGATCGCAACCCTGATGGGATGGATATCACAGTAGCGATTACACATCAAAATCCCTTGCCAACTGACCGCATCCGTTTTTACATTGCTGAAAGATACCAGTCAAATAATCCGTCTCCGGCACTTTATGAGGGGCTCCTGGGAACAGGGCTCATCAACATTCCGTTGGTTAAAGTGAGGACAATCGACCCTCGGGCGAACTACGCTTTTTACGAACTGTTTGATGGTGTCGGTACTGGCGATGTCGGCAACGTAAGTAATCTTTCAACTGCAAAGGGCTTGAAAGTACGCTTTGCGCCCTTGCCGGTACTCGGAGAGCCCGTTGTGCCGCTGGCAGTAACGGATAAGTTAATTGATATCAAAGACTGTCGTGAACCGGGGGGCGTTACGGTCGAAGTAAAAAGGCCTGTTAACGTATTGCCAACTGACGAAGTCAGGTGCTGGTGGAATGGCATCAATCTGGGTGAGTTTGAGTTTGAGGCATTTGATCCACTCATTATTAAGGTTCTGTTCTCTGATATTTATAAAGATTACTATAAGGATGGTGACGATACCGAAACGAACGTGCCGGTCAAAGTGAAGTGTGAGCTGTTGCGAGGCGTGCCTGTAATTGATATGCAGGAAATAAATATTGAATCAAATCTCTACTATCCAGGTCCGATAAATCCCACAGATCCTGATCCGGAAAATCTAGAGCTGGACCCGCCTCACATTACAAGCTCTACAGTAGATGATGTGCTGGAGCCCGTTGATTATAATAAGCCTCATACAGTTAGCATTGAACTTCCGGCCAATCCTGCTAAACCCATCAAGGCAGGTCAGCAAGTATTCGGTGAGTATGCAAGCCAGCGTTTCGGTCCGGAGTTTTTGACTGATGGTCAAACAGAGGTAACTATCGAGCTTGAGTGGAAACTTATCTTTGATGGTGGGTTGGGCGATAACAAGCCTCTGCAATGGTTTCTTTCCGATATTGGCGGCGTTAATGAAAACCCCTCGCAAATTACAATGGTCACGAACAACGCAATCGTGGTGGAAATGGATGCTCCTGAAGTAGAGCAAGAATATGAGGATACGCTGTATTGCGATGACCTCAAAGAAGCTGACTTTGGATTGAAAGTCAAAGTTCCGGGTAACCCAACCCATCTTCTGCCGGGTCGGACCGTCATCCTGTATGCACAAGGGTACAGGGATGAAGCCATGACCATGCCGGCAGATGACACCGACTATGAATCAGCTCCACATACGATTACAGGTACTGAGCCAGCAAACGGATTCGAACTGACTATACCTTATGATCCATCTATCAGGAATATCCCTAACCCACCGACGGACCCGATTCCTAATCCGCCGGAAGATTACAACGGGTGGTGGAAAGTCTGGTACGAACTGGATATCAATGGAACTGATTATGCGTCCCTTGAACATCACACCAAGGTGTATCTGGTAAACGCACGTGGTGAGTATTGCGAAGATCAATAACGGGTTGTGTTTTTCTATAACCGTCACGACAGCGCTTATTGCGTTGCCGTGGCGGGGAAGCACTGATCGCACGAATCCCTACGCTCGAATGGTACTAATCCGTGGCAATACCAGATTTTTCCTACATCGAGTCCAAATGGCAGGCTGTAGTCTTGCCGCCTTTCCGGTGAGGCCCTTCCGAGGTCGAACCAACCCATTCGATCAACGCGGTGGTTCATATGTGGACAAAAGACGTCTTCTTTTCGCAGTTAAACAGGAGCACATGGTGTTCCTTGGTCGCTCTATCTGTTTTGGTTGTACCTTACGCCCAGGCTCGAACTTTAAACCAGGGGGAAACGGAAACACTCTCTCCTTTTTCGCCTATTGAAAGTTGGCAAATCGTTACCGATTCACTCCTTAACCTCGACGCTGGCGCAACGACACAAGACATCACTATGGAAGGAGGAACGCTTAACTCGAATGGTGGCTTCACCGCGCAAATCGATGCGAACAACGGTGCAACAGTAAACCTCAACGGCGCAACCGTGACCGGCACCAGTGGCTTTATCAGCGTCGATTTGATCAATAGCGTGGCGAACATTACGGGTTCATCAATATCCGGTCTTAAGTACGGGCTGCAAGCCGCTCGCGATGTTGACACCCAAACCGGTTCAACGGTTGATATGCAGGACAGTACTGTTCGCGGCAGTTCGGGGGGCGCTATAGCAACCTCTTACAGCACATTAAATGTGCGCAACAGTGTTTTAGAGGGTACAGGCGCCTCAAGCTTCGGGCTCTTACTTCTCGGGGGGCAGGCGACGGTCAGTGAAGGATCAAAAATTATTGGTGGCCTCAATGGCGTTACGTTCGGACTAGACAATGCGGATAATCAATTAAGCAAGCTTGTAATTGATCGCTCCTATGTGAAAGGAAATAGCGCTGCTGCCATCGTTGCCAATCTGGACAGCAATCCTTTGGGCCCGTTGATTATCGAAGTGTTGAATGGATCAGTGCTCGAAGGCGGAAACGGCTCGATACTGGAAGTTGCCGGGGGTGCGGCCGTTGCTTTCACGGTAGATAACAGTCAATTGCAGGGTAACATCAAGGTCGAAAATGGAAGCAACGCTGACGTTACGTTGCGCAATCGTGCATCACTGTCAGGTGACCTGGAGAACGTCAGTCGCCTTGACCTCGACACGCAAAGTACTTTCTCTGGTGTTTTCAAAGGAAACGCTACCGGCGATTCCAGTGTGGTGCTCAATAACGGATCGCTATTTGACGGCGACGTCGAGAATGTATCGGATTTCACCCTCACTCATTCGACATGGGTCATGAAACACAATAACCAGGTCGACAATCTTAACCTTGACGGGGCTACCGTAGATTTCGGATCAACGTTTAATCAGTTAAATGTTGCCAGAATGTCAGGCAATGCCACCTTGGCAATGACTACCGACTTCAATACCCGTCAAACAGACTTTTTGAATGTGACGGAACGCGCAGACGGAAAATACGAGTTAGTCGTGACTGCCACCGGAAGTCAGCCCACCAATGATGCGCCGATTCAGCTAGCCAACGTGGCCAGTGGTGACGCGCAACTTGCATTGCGCGGTGGTGCTGTCGACGCCGGTGCGCGTACCTATAAATTGATCGAGGAAGGCACCGGCTGGTATCTGCGGCCGGATGCTCAAGTCAGTGTCAGTACACAGTCGGTAGTGGCTATTGCCGATACCCCTATAACAATCATTTCTGCGGAGAGTACGTTGCTCAATACGCGCATGGGCGATCGGCGCTTGACGGGAGGGCAGCCTGGCATATGGACGCGAACGTATCGTAATCGTTACAGCGTGAAGAATGCCTATGGGGAGGGATACAGTCAGACACAAACGGGCGTTGTGTTAGGGGCAGACACAAGCTTGGGTGATAGTAACTGGCTGTTAGGGGGTATGTTTGCATATAGCAATTCCAAACTGGATCTCAGGGGGGGTAGCTCAGGGACAGTGGACAGCTATTCGCTGGGCGCGTACCTCACTAAATTTGATGCACACAGCGGGTTCTACGTTGATGCGGTGACGAAAGTCAATCGCTTTGACAATAGTCTGAACGTTCGCATGAGCGATGGCGTGCGTACGAGGGGTAACTACGATAATTACGGTTTGAGTGGGTCCCTGGAAGTAGGTAAGCAAAATGATCTGGGGGGCGGATTGTTCTGGGCGCCGTTTGCGCAAGTAGCCGCGGCGGTTATTTCGGGCAAGGATTACACGCTGGACAATGGTCTTGATGTTAACAGTAATCTGGCGCGTTCACTGGTCGCCAAAACCGGTGTGTCCGTGGGGAGCGAGATTGATATGGGCAATGGTCACACACTGCAGCCTCGTGTACGTGTTGCAGTGGGACACGAGTTCATAAAAGACAATCAGGTCAGCGTTAACAAAAGCCGATTCGACAATCAGGATTCCACAACAAGCCTGGAAGTGGCTGCGGGATTAAATTGGGCACTTCCACATGGAATTCAACTGTTTGCCGAGGCCGGTGCGAGCCAGAGCAAAACGGTTAAGCAAGATTACAATTTCAACACGGGGATTAGCGTTAACTTCTAAGGTATAGGCCATTGACTATAAAAAAGGAAGCCTGTGCTTCCTTTTTTATAGTGTAAAAATTACGTCGGGTGCATAAGCTATCGAGGTGTTTCTCGACTCGCCAGGTTAAAGTCAAAATCGAGTGCGTGGAATTTTGGAGGGTCCAGTTGATCTGTAAGTTCTGCACTTATGGTGCCACTGATCGTACCTTCGGCAGCATTGAACTGAATCGCGACATCGGCTTGGTCAGTGGAATATTCCGATGGTGGATCTTCCGCTGTATTGCTGTAAGTTACTTTCAATCCTTGTACGACGCTTTTTGTCATGGCTTCTTCCGGAGCTGTAAAGAAAATCACACGAATGGTCTGTATGTGATTGTCTTCACTGTTTCGATGGTTCGCCTCTATTGTCCAGCGAGGAGGGTCCCCTACTTGAGGGTAACCGACTTTCGCAAAAGCAGCTTTGAAGTTTACAGGATCTCCCTTGTCAATCGAGCTACTGAATGTGTTGTCGACGGCGTGCTTCCTGACGCGATAGTCTAATTTCCGTGCTGCGCTCATGAATGCAATCTCCATAATTAGTGTCGCAAAGGACCTGTGGTTCTCATTCCTTCCGAGCCACGGGTAGCACTATCAAATAGACAATAAGCTCAGTTGTAAACTGTCATACCTTACAGTTTACAACTGCGCCTTTATGTGATTTTTGATGCTGTCAATGTTGATGTAAAGACGCGGTTTTAACTCAGCAGGCGTCACACTATTAAGCTAATCCATGCAGAACTCAGCAACACCAGTCCCATGCACCGGTTGAAGTGCTGCATGGATCGAGGTGAGGTCAGCATGCGAGACGACCCAGTGCCAAGAGCAGCCCAGAACCCGACGCAGGGTATGGAAACCAGAAAAAAAACAACGGACAAATACAGAACGTGAACCATATGATTTTTGCCGTGGACAGCAAACACACTTACGACTGCCAATGCCATCATCCATGTTTTGGGGTTGATCAACTGTAATCCGGCGGCACCCCACAGACCCAAGCGTCGATGTTTGTCGTCAGGCTGATTGGCCACGGGCGTTTCAACCGGTGCGCAGAAGATTTTCCAGGCCAGAAACGTCAACCAGGCAACGCCGCCCCACTGGAAAGTCATTAGCAGCAAGGGACGTTGGCTAAATGACTCGCCCAGTCCGTATCCTGTCAACAATACGATAAGCGCAGCGCTGGCACACGCGCCAAAAATAATCGGCAATGCAGCCTTGAAGCCATACCGGGCGCTGTTGCTGAGTACCAGAATGTTGGTTGGCCCCGGGGTTATGGAAGCAACAAAAGCAAACAGCAAAAAAGGTAACAGTGAGGAGAAAGTGGACGGCATGGCAACGGGCTCCGTGAGTGATCTGAGGTGCCGATCCTCACAAAGTCCGCCTCAAGCGTCTGGAAGATTTGAGCAGCGCTTGCGGTACATCGCCGGCGTCAAACCATAAGCCCGGACAAACCAGCGGCCCAAGTGACTTTGATCGGCAAACCCCAACTCCATCGCCACTGTCGCAGGTTGTTCGCCACGGGCCAGCAGTCTCCGGGCGGTGGCGAGACGCAATTGCACGAGGTAGGCGTGGGGTGCCATGCCATAAGCGGCCTTGAAGGCGCGGGTCAGGCGGAAGCGGTCAACGCCTGTTGCGGCAGCCAACTGGTCGAGTCCGATATCGTATTGGGCATTGGCGTGCAGATACTCCCGGGCTTTTTGCGCGACCAGCGGCAGGCGCGGATCCTCGCCATAACGGGTGCGCCAGTGCAGGTGGCTGGTCAGGCGTTCAAGCAAACCGTCGAGGGCGGTCTGGCGGACGATTTTCAGCTCACCGTGATGCAGGGTTTGAAAGGCCAAGCTGGTGGCGTGTGCGAGTCGCGAGTCGCTTGCCAGGGTGTTGGCGAAACTCAATTGACTGTTGTCGGGGGCGTTTTCGAAGACTTCACTCAGTTCACGATTCAGCCACTGCGGATCCAGGTAAAGCATGCGGTAGGTGAAACCATCCTCGGTCGGCGCATGGCCATCGTGGATGTCACCCGGCTCGAGCAGAAACACCTTGCCTGGCGTGCTTTGATGCTTCGCCCGGCGGCAATTGAATTGCTGGACGCCTTGCTCGGTCACGCCCACCAGATAGCTGTCATGCCAGTGCGGGTCGTAGGCATGACCCTCGAAATGCGCGCGCAAGGTCTCGATGCCGGTGTCGGCGTCCTGGGCCAGTTCGATCCAGTTGTCAGGGGACATGCTGCACCTGTGAGACGGATTACCGGCTTATTTAACGCCGATGCCGGGAACAATGACTAGAACGTTTGTGCAACCGTCAGCCAAACAAGCCGGCTGCAATGTTGATCGAGAACCCGAGAATTGCTGTGTTGAACAGAAAACCGATCAACGATTGCGCCAGCACAATCTTTCGCATTCCCCGGGTGGCCACGCCTACATCCGAAGTCTGCACCGCCACGCCGATGGTGAACGAGAAATACAGGAAGTCCCAGTAATTGGGGGTTTCCAGGCCTTCAGCGAATCGTAACGCCAAGTCTTTGCCATCCCACGTGTAGAACAGACGAGCGTAGTGCACGCTAAAGATCACCCCGATCAGCAGCCACGATCCAATGACGGTGAGCCCGGTAAAGCCGTAATGCAGGAGCTTGCGGGTGGTATCCAGGTCTTTGGTACCTGCCAGTTCGAAGGTGATGGTGGCGAGACTGGCGATCGCGGCAATGCTCACCACAAATAACACCAGCCCGGCGTTTTCGTCTTCGATCTCGGCGATGCGTCTTACGTCAGGTGCTTTGGCGCGTGCGGCGAGCCACAGCATGAGGATGAGGTAAGTCCAGACCCCGGCATTCCAACCGATTAGGATTTTGCTGATGATCGAATCGGCGGGCGCCAGAATGCCTGCCGCGATACCGAGGGTGGCGGCGGCGGACAGGCGAGGGTGGGTGCGGGCGAGGAAGGGCATGTGAGCTCGATGGGCCGGGGTATATAAACACCTTAGCCCAGCGAGGTATGTTGTGACCACAACCCTCAGAGCAACGCGGTCCACTGTGGGTTAGTCAGATATTTTTGTGGCGCTTGCGCACGAGTTTCATCACCACCACAAAAAACACCGGCACAAACACCACCGCCAGCGTCGCCGTGATCATCCCGCCAATCACCCCGGTGCCAATCGCCTGCTGGCTCGCCGAGCTGGCTCCGGTGGCAATCGCCAACGGCACCACGCCAAGGATGAAGGCCAGTGAAGTCATCACAATCGGTCGCAAGCGCAAGCGGGCCGCTTGCAAGGTCGCGTCGACCAGGTCGTGCCCCTCGTCATACAGGCTCTTGGCGAACTCGATGATCAGGATCGCGTTCTTCGCCGACAGACCGATGATGGTGATCAACCCGACCTTGAAGAACACATCGTTGGGCATCCCGCGAAAGGTCACGGCCAGTACGGCACCGAGAACACCCAGCGGCACCACCAGCAACACCGACGTTGGAATCGACCAGCTCTCATACAGCGCCGCCAGACACAGGAACACGATCAGCAGCGACAGCCCGAGCAAAATCGGCGCCTGACTGCCGGACAAACGTTCCTGTAACGACAACCCGGTCCATTCCTGGCCCAATCCCGCCGGCCCTTGTGCCACCAGTCGCTCGATTTCCGCCATGGCTTCACCGGTGCTGTGACCCGGTGACGGCTCACCGGAAATGGCAATCGCCGGGTAGCCGTTATACCGCGTCAACTGCGCCGGGCCTTGGGTCCATTTGGCCTGGACGAAGGCCGACAAGGGCACCATTTTTCCGTTGGTATTGCGTACGTGCATCTTCAGCAGATCAGCCACCTGACTGCGTTGATCGCCTTCGGCTTGCACCACCACCCGCTGCATCCGCCCCTGATTGGGGAAGTCGTTGATGTACGCCGAACCGACGGCGGTGGACAGTACATTGCCGATGTCGGCAAAGGACACGCCCAGCGCGTTGGCTTGCTTGCGGTCGACTTCCAGTTGCACTTGCGGCGCCTCGGCCAAGGCACTTTCTCGCACGTTCATCAGGATCGGGCTCTTCTCGGCTGCGGCGAGCAGTTCGCTGCGCGCCTGCATCAGCGTGGCATGGCCAAGGCCGCCACGGTCCTGCAAACGGAACTCGAAACCGCTGGAGGTACCGAGACCGTCAACCGGTGGCGGCAGAACCGAGAACACCACAGCATCCTTGATCTGGCTCAGAGCAACGTTGGCTCGGTCGGCAATCGAGCTCGCCGAATCGTCGCTGCTGCGCTCGGACCAATCCTTGAGCGTGGCAAACGACAGCGCGGCGTTCTGCCCGCTACCGGAAAAACTGAAGCCGAGAATGATCGTGCTGTCGCCAATCCCCGGTTCCGTGGCGTTGTGCGCTTCAATCTGCTCAACCACCTGCACCGTACGGTTCTTGCTCGCGCCCGGTGGCAGCTGAATGTCGGTGATGGTGTAACCCTGATCCTCGACCGGCAGGAACGAGGAGGGCAGACGACTGAAACACACGCCCAGACCGATCAGCAGCACGCCATAGATCAGCAGATAACGACCGGTGCGTTTCAGCGCGTAGGCGACCCAGCCTTGATAGCGCTCGGTCAAGCGCTCGAAGCCACGGTTGAACCAACCAAAGAAGCCACTCTTTTCATGATGCTCGCCCTTGGCAATCGGCTTGAGCAGCGTGGCGCACAACGCCGGGGTCAATGTCAGCGCCAGGAACGCCGAGAACAGAATCGACGTGGCCATCGACAACGAAAACTGCTGGTAAATCACCCCGACCGAACCCTGCATGAACGCCATCGGAATGAACACCGCCACCAGCACCAGCGTAATGCCGATGATTGCCCCGGTGATCTGCGTCATCGCCTTGCGCGTCGCTTCCTTGGGTGACAGGCCTTCGGTGGCCATGATCCGTTCGACGTTCTCCACCACCACAATGGCGTCGTCCACCAGAATACCGATGGCCAGCACCATGCCGAACATGGTTAGCACGTTGATCGAGAACCCGAGCGCGAGCATAGTCGCAAAGGTGCCCATCAACGCCACCGGCACTACCAACGTAGGGATCAGCGTGTAACGGATGTTTTGCAGGAACAGGAACATCACCGCAAACACCAGCAGCATCGCCTCGCCGAGGGTGTAAACCACTTTGGTGATCGAGACTTTGACGAACGGCGAGGTGTCGTAGGGGATTTTGTATTCAACGCCCGCCGGGAAGTAGCGCGCCAGTTCGTCCATCTTCGCCCGCACCAGCGTGGCGGTGCTCAAGGCATTGGCGCCCGGCGCCAGTTGCACGCTGACGGCGGTCGACGGCTTGCCATTCAGGCGGGTGGAAAAGTTGTATTCCTGACTGCCGATCTCGACCCTTGCGACGTCGCCAATGCGCACGGTGGAACCGTCGGGGTTGGCCTTGAGCACGATGTCGGCGAACTCTTCCGGCGTCGACAACTGGCCCTTGACCAAAATCGTCGCGGTAATTTCCTGGGTGGTGCGGGTCGGCAAATCGCCAATGCTGCCGGCCGAGACCTGGGCGTTTTGCGCGACGATGGCGGCGTTGACGTCGGCCGGGGTCAAGTTGAAACCGATCAGCTTCTGCGGGTCGATCCAGATACGCATCGCCCGTTCGGCGCCATACAACTGGGCCTTGCCAACACCGTCGAGGCGCTTGATTTCGTTCATCACGTTGCGCGCCAGGTAATCGCTGAGCGCCACGTCGTCGAGCTTGCCATCGCTGGAGGTGAGGGTGACCAGCAGCAGGAAGCCGGCGGAGACTTTCTCGACTTGCAGACCTTGTTGATTGACCGCTTGCGGCAGCCGCGATTCCACAACTTTCAGGCGGTTTTGCACATCGACCTGGGCCATCTCCGGGTTGGTGCCCGGCTGGAAAGTGGCTTTGATCGTCGCGCTGCCGAGGCTGCTCTGGGATTCGAAATACAGCAGATGATCGGCGCCGTTGAGCTCTTCCTCGATCAGGCTGACCACGCTCTCGTCAACGGTTTGCGCCGAAGCGCCCGGGTACTGGGCGTAAATTTCAATTTGCGGCGGTGCTACGTCGGGGTATTGCGCCACGGGCAACTGCGGAATGGCCAATGCGCCGGCCAGCAGGATAAACAAGGCAACCACCCAGGCAAACACCGGGCGATCAATAAAGAACTGCGGCATAAAAAGCGTCCTGCTTACTGCCCGGAAACCTGGGCAAGTGGAAGAGGGGTGTTGTCGATCTGGACTTTTTCACCGGGCTTGGCATGTTGCAGGCCTTCGGTGACGATGCGGTCGCCGGGTTTGAGGCCACCGGTGACGATCCAGCGATCGTCCTGAACCGCGCCCAGTTCAACCGGTTGCAGGCCGACGCGCAGCTCGGGGTCCAACAGCAACACGTGAGCAATGCCGGCGCTGTCACGCTGGATCGCCCGTTGCGGCACGCTGATGCCTTGCTGGTTTACCGCTTGCTCCAGACGCACCCGCACGAAACTGCCGGGCAGCAAGTCGAGGTCCGGGTTGGGGAATTCACTGCGCAGGATGATCTGGCCAGTGCTCGGATCGACGGTGATGTCGGTGAACAGCAACTTGCCCGGTAGCGGGTAGAGGCTGCCGTCGTCCTGAATCAACGTGGCTTTGGCCTGGCCCTGACCGACTTGCTGCAACTGGCCGGAGCGGAAAGCTCGGCGCAGGTCATTGAGTTCACGGGTCGACTGGGTCAGGTCGGCATGAATGGGGTTGAGCTGCTGAATCAGCGCCAGTGGCGTGGTTTCGTTCTGCCCGACCAGCGCGCCTTCGGTCACCAGCGCACGGCCGACGCGACCGGAAATCGGTGCGGTGACGGTGGCGTAGCCGAGGTTGAGTTTCGCCCGTTCCACGGCGGCTTTGTTGGCGGCGACGTCGGCCGCGGTTTGCCGGACGTTGGCGCGGGCGTTGTCGTAATCCTGGCCGCTGATGGCGTTGCCTTCGATCAACTGGGCATAGCGCTGCTCTTGCAGGCGGGCCTGGAACGCATTGGCCTCGGCCTTGCGCAACGCCGCTTCGGCGCTGTCCAGGTCGGCCTTGAACGGTGCCGGATCGATCCGGAACAGCACGTCGCCTTTTTTCACATCGCTGCCTTCGTTAAAGGTGCGTTGCAACACAACGCCGGCGACACGGGCGCGAACCTCGGCGATCCGTGGCGCAGCAATCCGCCCGCTCAATTCGCTGGTGATCGACAGGGGGCGGGCTTCGATGGTTTCGATACGCACGGTGGCCAACGGTGCCTGTTCTTCGGCGGTGGAGGACTTGTCACAGGCGCTCAGCGTCAGCGCCAGTGCGAGCAGGCCGAGCGTGGCAAGCAAATTCTTCGACATGGAAATACCCCAATAATGACCACCCGCATCCTACGGGGCGCCGACGAGGGTAGCGGTGAAGCTTTGTTGGTGCTCTGTGAAATTGTGTAAGGGTTTTACTCAGGCGGGGGTGAGGGCGTATATCCTTTGCAGCTTGAAACTTTTTGCGACGGGTAGACCGCCATCGCGAGCAAGCTCGCTCCCACAGGGATTTGGTGTGGACACAGATTTTGTGACATCCCCAATCAACTGTGGGAGCGAGCTTGCTCGCGATAGCGGTCTATCAGTCGCCACAGCACTTTCTGGAAACACCCCATGCCCAACATCCTCCTGGTCGAAGACGACTCCGCGCTCTCCGAACTGATCGCCAGCTACCTGGAACGCAACGGCTATTCGGTCAGTGTGATCAGCCGTGGTGACCACGTGCGTGAACGCGCGCGGGTCAATCCGCCGGACCTGGTGATCCTCGACCTGATGCTGCCGGGGCTCGACGGCCTGCAAGTCTGCCGCTTGCTGCGGGCAGATTCGGCCACGCTGCCGATTTTGATGCTGACCGCCCGTGACGACAGTCACGACCAAGTCCTGGGACTGGAAATGGGCGCCGATGATTACGTCACCAAGCCCTGCGAACCCCGCGTGTTGCTGGCCCGCGTGCGTACCCTGTTGCGCCGCAGCAGCCTCAGCGAACCGCAGACCGCCAACGATCGCATCCTCATGGGCAACCTGTGCATCGACCTGTCCGAGCGCACCGTGACCTGGCGCGAGCAATTGGTCGAGCTGTCCAGCGGCGAATACAACCTGCTGGTGGTGCTCGCCCGTCATGCCGGCGAAGTGCTGAGTCGCGACCAGATCCTGCAACGCCTGCGCGGCATCGAATTCAATGGCACCGACCGTTCGGTGGACGTGGCGATTTCCAAGTTGCGGCGCAAATTCGACGACCACGCGGGCGAAGCGCGCAAGATCAAGACCGTGTGGGGCAAGGGCTATCTGTTCAGCCGTTCCGAGTGGGAATGCTGAGACGATGTTCAGGATTCTGTTTCGCCTGTATTTGGTGACTGTCGTCTCGTTCAGCGCGGCGATTTACCTGGTGCCGGACCTGGTGATCAAGGTCTTCCACGAGCGCTTCGTCACCTACAACCTCGACTATTCGCGCGGCTTGCAAACCCTCATCGTCAAACAGTTCCATGCCGTGCCCGAAGCGCAGTGGCCGGCGCTGGCGGTCGAGATGGACAAGGATTTTGCCCCGCTACACATCGCGTTGACGGGCAATGACGATCCCGATTTCACCCTGTACGAACGCGAACGCCTGCAAAGCGGCGAGAATGTGGTGCGCATCGGCGACTGGGGTTGGCGCACGCTGGCCGTGGCACCCCTGAACGAGCAATCGGTGGTGCAAATGATCGTGCCGCCGGACCCGATGGACGTCAGCCTGTTGTACTGGAGCATCAACGTCCTGATCGGGGCGACCATGCTCGCCTGCCTGCTGCTGTGGCTGCGCCCGCACTGGCGCGATCTGGAACGCCTGAAAGGCACCGCCGAACGTTTCGGCAAAGGCCACTTGGGCGAACGCACACGAATATCCCGACATTCCAACATCGGCAGCCTGGCCAACGTCTTCGACACCATGGCCGGCGACATCGAAAACCTGTTGAACCAGCAGCGCGACTTGCTCAACGCTGTCTCCCATGAATTGCGCACACCGCTGACCCGCCTGGATTTCGGCCTGGCGCTGGCGCTGTCCGATGATTTGCCCGCGGCCAGTCGCGAGCGTTTGCAAGGGTTGGTCGCGCACATCCGTGAGCTGGATGAATTGGTCCTGGAGTTGCTGTCCTACAGCCGCCTGCAAAACCCGGCGCAAATACCGGAGCAGGTTGAAGTGGCGCTGGACGAGTTTATCGACAGCATCCTGGGCAGCGTTGATGAAGAATTGGAGTCACCGCACATCGTGATCGACGTGCTGCTCAATGGGCAACTCGAGCGCTTCACGCTGGACCCGAGATTGACCGCCCGTGCGATCCAGAATCTTTTGCGCAATGCCATGCGCTATTGCGAAAAACGCATTCAAGTCGGCGTGCAGGTGTGTGCGAAGGGCTGTGAAATCTGGGTGGATGATGACGGGATCGGCATTCCGGATGACGAGCGCGAGCGGATCTTCGAGCCGTTTTATCGGCTGGACCGCAGCCGGGATCGGGCCACGGGCGGGTTCGGGTTGGGGTTGGCGATCAGCCGTCGGGCGCTGGAAGCGCAGGGCGGCACGTTGACCGTGGAACCGTCTCCATTGGGTGGCGCGCGGTTTCGGTTATGGCTGCCGACCCAACCCTGACGCCGCATCAACCCTGTGGCGAGGGGGCTTGCCCCCGTTCGGCTGCGCAGCAGTCGCAAAACCTTACACCATAGTATTTCAGAAAGAATGGAAGGGGTTGCTTCGCAGCCCAACGGGGGCAAGCCCCCTCACCACAGGGATTGCGGGTTATGTGCTAAGCCGGGTTCGCAGCAGTTTGGCCATGTCTTCAAGCTCCGCCGCCGGGTTGTGCCCGATCAGCATCCACGCGTGTTCCATGTCCGACCAATACACGACGTTCATGCCGTGCCGACGCTCACGGGCGAAGTGCCGGCTGCCGCTGTTGGAGAGCGTGACGCACAGCGCCATAGGGCCATTCGCCGGGTCCAGGTAGGTGATCTGGGCAATCGGCACACCATCGTATTCGAGGATTTGCGCGCGCTTGAATTCAGAGCGGGGCAAGACCAGCTTCGCGGGCACAAGGTTCAGACCCAGGCGCGTATCGATGGAACGCAGCTGCGCCTGTTGGGTGCCTTCATCGCTGGGCAAGTGCTCCAGGGTTTCCGGCACGTAGAGCGACATGTAATCCGCCACCAATCCGCGCCAATTGTTCTTTTCCTGGCTCAGTTGCCAACCGAGGAACAAGCGGTCTGCCACCACGCTGGTGACCACCAACCCGGCCGCGGCCGCCAGAAACCAGCGGCGATCCATCGACGGACGCTCCGGTGAAGGCAAGGTGTCGAGCATGGACTGCAAACGATCCATGGGCGCCTGTTGCGCCAGTTGGGCAAAAGCGTCTTTGAACGGCAGGCTGCTGCGGGCCAGCCATTGCAGGCGCAGGTTGAGCGTCGAATCCTCGGCGATGGCCGTGTCGATGCGGGTGCGTTGCTCGGCATCGAGCTGGTCGTCGAGGTAGGCCACCAGTTGCTCGTCCGACGGTGAGGCGCGTTCGTTCATCGACGTTCTCCCGAAGAAGGGTTCGGTACAGCGTGCAGCGGTGGATATTCGGCCAGCTTCACTCGTGCAGCGGCCAGCCGGCTCATGACTGTCCCGACGGGCACTTGCAGCACCTCGGCGACTTCGCGATACGACAAACCTTCGACGTACGCCAGGTACACCGTTTCGCGCTGGGCTTCCGGCAACGCGTCGACACGCCGGATCACTTGAGCCGCGCGCACATGGGTTTGCGCCGCATGCTCGCCGTCGAACGACAACTGGCTCTCGGCATCGACCAACCCCTGACCCTGGCGCACCCGTCGCGCGCGCACTTCGTTGAGCCAGATCGAATGCAGAATACTCAGCAGCCAACGGTCCATGCGCGTGCCGGGGACAAACTGCCCGGCACGCTCAAGCGCCCGCACACAGGTCGCCTGCACCAGGTCTTCGGCCACATGCCGTTGTCGGGACAGCAACAAGCCATAGCGCCACAAACGCGCCAGATGTTGGCCCAGTTCTGCCCGTATTGCCTGATCGCTGGCGATAGCGACCTCCGTCGTTTATTCGATGTCAGGTTTTCGATGAATCGTTTATCGCTTCGGCCAGGTCCTGGTACTCCTCGCAGGTGCTGCCGCAGATCGATTTGATGTGCTGCAACTGCTCTTGCGCCAGGTCCAGACGACCTTTGATCACATACGCTTCGCCGAGATACTCGCGCACTTGCGCATACTGCGGGTCGAGATTGACCGATTGCAGGTAGTAACCGATGCCTTCATCGGTGCGCCCCAGTTTACGCGTAGCGTAGCCGCGATAGTTCAAGGCTTTGGCGGTGTTCGGATCTTTTAGCGTATCGAGCAGTGCCAGGGCTTCTTCGTAGCGACCGTCCTTGGCCAGACGATAGGCGTAATTGGTGCGGTCGGCATCCGGCACCAGACTGCTGGTCTGCTTGAGGCATTTATTCGATTTGGAATCGAGGACCTGGCCTTTTGGGCAGTTGGGTTTGGCGGGCTCATCTTCGTCGCCATGGGCCAGGGCCAGGGCCAGGGAACTGGTCAGTGCTGCTGTCAGACAACCGGCAAGCAGCAGCGGGGCGGTGAAAACAGCAAAACGCAGGTTCATGGTCAAGGCTCCAGGGTGTGATCCACGATCGTTCGGGGTGCTGTAACAAGAACACCGCAGCGTGAACAATTATTCATTTCTTTCTACTGATCATTACAAGGAAAGCTTAAACCTTGGCGCTATGCTCGACAGCATTCGTTGTCCAGCGGAGTACTGCCATGAAAGACCACGTTCATCATTCTGCAGCAGCGGGATACAAAACCGGCGCCGACACCTATGTTCGCGGTCGCCCGGACTATCCGCCGGCCGTGGCCGACTGGCTGACCGGTACTTTGGGTTTGAACGCTGGAAGGCGATACGCCGCGTTATTACACCGGTGCCTGGCGACGGGCGTTTCCTCACCCGGCGTTCGGGCCGTTGCAGGCGCAGCACTTCAGCCATGGGCACACCGGTTCGCCTTGAGGATGTGATTTTCAATCGGGTGCGTTCCACCAGTTTTATTGCGGCGTTGCCGGAGGCGCAGCGGACCAAGGTGGATGAGCAGATTCGGGCGTTGATTGAAGGGGAGCCGGCGTTGCATGGGCGGGATGTGGTGACGGTGCCCTATGAAACCGCGGCGTTTGTAGCGGTGAAGGGAAGTTGAATCGGCGGTGCGGCCTTCGCGAGCAAGCCCGCTTCCACATTTAACCGAGTTCATCAATTGGAATGCGGTCGAATGTGGGAGCGGGCTTGCTCGCGAAGGGGCCAGCCCAGACACGAAAGAACTGAAGCCAGTCCCGCTTTTGGCCGAACCACGGCCTTACTCACCCCGCCCATGCCTTGTTATAGTCCGGACCTCATTTTTTGCCCGGTAAAAGGATCACTGCCATGTCTCAGTACACCGCGTTCACCGTCGAACTCGCCGACAACATCGCCCATGTGCAGATCAACCGCCCGGAAAAGATCAACTCGATGAATGCCGCGTTCTGGAGCGAGATCATCGAGATTTTCCAATGGATCGACGACACCGACGAAGCGCGCGTGGTGGTGCTCAGCGGTGCCGGCAAGCATTTCTCCTCGGGCATCGACCTGATGATGCTGGCCGGCGTGGCCAATGAACTGGGCAAGGACGTCGGCCGTAACGCGCGCCTGCTGCGCCGCAAGATCCTCGACCTGCAAGCGTCCTTCAATGCCGTCGACCATTGCCGCAAGCCAGTGCTGGCAGCGATTCAGGGCTATTGCCTGGGTGGCGCGATTGACCTGATCGCCGCCTGCGATATGCGCTACGCCGCCGAAGACGCACAATTCTCGATCAAGGAAATCGACATCGGCATGGCGGCGGATGTAGGCACTTTGCAACGCTTGCCTCGTATCATCGGTGACGGCATGCTGCGTGAACTGGCTTACACTGGTCGCACGTTTGGCGCCGAGGAAGCGCGCACCATCGGCCTGGTCAATCGCGTCTACAGCGACAATGCCAGCCTGCTGGATGGCGTCATGGGCATTGCCCGGGAAATCGCCAGCAAGTCGCCGATTGCGGTCACCGGCACCAAAGAGATGATCAGCTACATGCGCGACCACCGCATCGACGACGGCCTCGAATACGTCGCCACCTGGAACGCCGCCATGCTGCAATCCACTGATTTGCGCGTGGCCATGGCCGCCCATATGAGCAAACAGAAACCCCAATTTCTGGACTGATTAAACATGACTTCACGCTGGACCACCGCAGTACTGGACACTGACCAACCCGGCGGCTGGGCCGTGGCCCGCAGCCCTGAAGGCTTCCTGTTCGATGACAATGGCGCGCTGTTCCCGCGTGAATGGCTCAAGCGTCAGGACTTGTCGATTCTCGCCGAACACGGCATTGGCCATCTCGACGGTGAGCCGGTCTATCTGCTGGAACTGCGCAGCGCCAGCGACGTGGCGGGCTGCAATTGGAAAGGCCTGCGGGCGTTCATGCTCGACGGCGATCACACGGTGTACAAGGTGCTTGGTTATGCCGCGCAAATTGGCACCTGGTACCGCGAGCATCGCTTTTGTGGCAACTGCGGTCAGGCGGCCACGCAGGTTCCGCGTGAGCGGGCGATGTACTGCGAGCCGTGTGATTTGCGCTATTACCCACGAATCTCGCCGAGCATGATCGTGCTGGTAACCCGTGGCGATGAAGTCTTGCTGGCCCGTTCGCCGCGTTTTGTCAGCGGGGTCTACAGCACCCTGGCCGGGTTTGCCGAGCCGGGCGAGTCGGCCGAGGACTGCCTGATTCGCGAGGTTCGCGAGGAAGTGCAGATTGAGGTCAAGAATATCCAGTACCTGGGCAGCCAGTGCTGGCCGTTCCCGCACTCGATGATGCTCGGCTTCCACGCCGAGTACGCCGGTGGCGAAATCGTCTGTCAGGAAGACGAAATCGAAGACGCCCAGTGGTTCAACGTTCACGCGCTGCCACCGTTGCCGGCGTCGCGCTCGATTGCCCGTTACCTGATCGACGTCTATGTGGCGCGGCGCTTAGGCCACGCTGAACCAGTGTTGCCAGGCTAGCCGCACGGTCAAGCCCAGCACCACGGTGATGAACACCGGACGGATGAACTTCGCGCCGCCGCTGATGGCGGTGCGAGCCCCAAAGAATGCGCCGGCCATCACCGACACGCCCATGCTCAGGCCGATGATCCAGTCCACCTGCCCGGAAAACACAAACACTGACAGCGCCGCAATGTTGCTGACGAAGTTCATGCTGCGCGCCACACCGCTGGCCTTCACCAGGTCGATGGGGTACATCAGCAGGGTGCTGACGGTCCAGAATGCCCCTGTGCCGGGACCGGCCACACCGTCGTAGAAACCGAGGCTGAAACCTTGGGTCGACTGCCACTTTTTCTTGATCGGTGCATCGCTGTCCAGCGGTGCCTTGGGCGTGCCGCCGAACAACAGGTACACGCCGCAGGCGAAGACGATCACCGGGAGCATTTTGTTCAGCCACTCGGCCGGCAAGTAATGCGCGACGATGGCGCCGGTCAATGCGCCGACCAGCGTGCCAACGATGGCATGCACCCACTGCCGGGGATGGAACAGCTTGCGTCGGTAGAAGGTGAAACTGGCGGTGGCCGAGCCGAAGGTCGAACTCAACTTGTTGGTACCCAACACCAAGTGCGGCGGCAGGCCGGCGGTGAGCAATGCCGGCGTGGTGAGCAGGCCGCCACCCCCGGCAATCGCGTCGATGAAGCCGGCAATAAAGGCAACGACGGCCAGAATGGCCAGGGTGGTGAGGTCAACGCTGAGTTCGAAAGGCATGGAAATCGGCTTATTCGGCGGGGTGCAGGAAAGGGCTGCGGGGAAGGGGCCGTATCTTACCTAGATCCGACTTCTGCGGCGACTGGTCTGGCCTCACCGAGATACATGTAGGAGCCGGGCTTGCCCGCGATGGCGGTATCACATTCAACACTTCAGTTGCTTGTGACATCGCCAT
>Ga0302168_1000034_pt1 | contig 35463 bp, 33 predicted proteins | sample I_Fen_N1_2_FD_193494 | JGI IMG/M metagenome (GOLD analysis project Ga0302168, IMG submission 193494) | Peat permafrost microbial communities from Stordalen Mire near Abisko, Sweden - I_Fen_N1_2 | ecosystem: Environmental > Terrestrial > Soil > Wetlands > Permafrost | place: Sweden: Abisko...
CATAAATCCGTTTGAATGCGCGTGGTCTGGCTGCCAGACTGGCGTTTGACGAGGCGCAATCATACGTGCCGCCCGATCCGTGGAAAAGGTACAGATCGGGCTTTTTCAGTTGCTGAGGTGTGATGATGGAAAAGTTGGAAAAAACCCTGGAAGAATGGAAGGCAATGCTCGACCCGGAGCAGTACAAAGTGTGCCGCCTCAAGGGCACCGAGCGGCCGTTTTCCGGCAAATACAACGGCACCAAGACTGACGGCGTTTATCACTGCATCTGCTGCAACGAGCCGTTGTTCGACTCCAAGACGAAATTTGACTCCGGTTGCGGCTGGCCGAGCTTCTACGCGCCGATCGGCGACAGCGCGATGGTCGAGATTCGTGACGTCAGCCACGGCATGATCCGCACCGAAGTGGTCTGCGCCAAATGCGATGCACACCTGGGGCACGTGTTCCCGGACGGTCCGCCGCCGACTGGTCTGCGTTATTGCATCAACTCGGTGTGCCTGGATTTGGTACCGCGCGAATAATGTGAGCCCTGTAGGAGCACGGCTTGCCGGCGATCGCAATCGCAAGGACGCCATCGCCGGCAAGCCGCGCTCCTACTGGGTTTGTCGTATTCCTATTGATTTGTTAAATTGCACACAATTCAATTGCTCGCTATGTTTGTCTCATGTTCTTTCATCAAGAGTCCAAATCATGACCGATAACCTGCTGAGCATCCCGTGTACCACCATCAAGGGGGAGCAAAAGACCCTGGCCGATTACGCTGGCAAAGCCGTACTCGTGGTCAATACCGCCAGCAAGTGCGGCTTCACTCCGCAATATAAAGGTCTGGAAGAGTTGTGGCAGACCTATAAGGACCAGGGGCTGGTGGTGCTCGGCTTTCCGTGCAACCAGTTCGGCAAGCAGGAGCCCGGCAATGAAGGCGCCATTTCCGAGTTCTGCGAATTGAATTTCGGTGTCAGCTTCCCGCTGTTCAAGAAGATCGAAGTCAACGGTGCCGACGCGCATCCATTGTTCGTTCAACTGAAAAAACGCGCACCGGGTGTTCTGGGTTCGCAGGGCATCAAGTGGAACTTCACCAAGTTCCTGATCGGCAAGGATGGCCAGTTGGTCAAGCGCTTCGCTCCGGCGACCAAACCGCAGGACCTGAGCCGCGAGATCGAAGCCCTGCTCAAATGAACAGCGTGTCAGTCGATTCGCTGAAGCTCGACAGCCAGCTCTGCTTCAAGCTCTATGCGGCTTCCCGGGCGGTGATCCGGGCGTACAAGCCAATGCTCGACCAGCTCGGTCTGACGTACCCGCAATACCTGGCCATGCTGGTGCTGTGGGAGTGGCAGGAGGCTGCCCCCGAGCAGCCGACGGTCAAGGCGCTGGGCGAACGCCTGGCGCTGGATTCCGGCACCCTGACGCCGTTGCTCAAGCGACTTGAGCAATTGCGGCTGGTGCAGCGTCAGCGTTCGGTTCGCGATGAGCGTGAGGTGCACCTGAGTCTGTCAGCTGCCGGCAAGGCACTGCGTGATCAGGTCGGCCCGCTCAAGGCGCGCCTGTTGTGCGACAGCGGGGTGGATCTGGATCGCCTGAGTGATCTGCGTAATGGTCTCGATCATTTGCTGGGGCAGATCAAGGCACTGTCTTAGTCGCAACCCATAGATCAAGCAGCGCGGCCAGTTCTTCACGGCGGAAAGGCTTGGCCAGGTAGTCGCTCATGCCCGCCGCGCGGCAGCGTTCGCGCTCCTCGGACATGGCGTTGGCGGTCAGCGCGACGATGGGCAGTTGCGGCCAGCGTCCGCTGCGACGGATTTGCCGACTGGCTTCGTAGCCGTCCATCACCGGCATGTTGCAGTCCATCAGCACCAGGTCGAAGTCGCTTTGCTCAAGCTGATCCAGCGCTTCGGCCCCGTGAGCGGCGACGATGACCTCGCAGCCGAGTTTGCCGAGCATGCCCTTGGCGACCAACTGATTGACCGGGTTGTCCTCGACCAGCAATACCCGCCCGCGCCGCTGGTGGGGAAGGGCTTCGATCCGTGCGCCATTGATCATTGTGGTTTCTGGCTGCAAGACCCGCCGCAAAGTCTGGTACAGCGCATTGCGTGCCAGCGGTCTTGCCTGTTGATGCAAGGGGGCGAGGGCGCTCACCTGTTCGCTGGGCATGAAGTTGCCATAAGCGGTCACCAGCAGAATCGGCGCATCAAGCGTGGGGCGCAGGCCAAACAGGCATTCGGGGCAGTCGGTGATCAGTACATCAGGCTCAATCCCGAGCAGCGAGTCGTCGATGGTGCGCTGTTGATAGTCGAGTCCCCATGCTGGCAGCAGGGTTTTCAGCAGTTCGGCCAGACCGCTGCTTGCAGCGGTGATCGCAAGGACCTTGCCGGATAGCGGTGCCGGTGACATGGCGCGAGTGTGAGCGGGCAGCGGCAGGTCGGCGCAGAACTGACTGCCAAAACCGGCTTCCGAGCTGATCGTCAGGCGTCCCTGCATGGCTTCGCAGAGGTTATAGGTCAGGGCCAGGCCCAGCCCGGTACCGCCAAATTGCCGGGTAATACCTGCGCCGGCCTGGGTAAACGGCTGGAAAATTTTGACTTGGGCATCGTGGGCAATCCCGATACCGGTGTCGCAGACTTCAATTCTGACACCCTCTTCGAAGGCAGACAGACGCAAATCGACCCGACCGAAGCGGGTGAATTTGAGCGCATTGGACAACAGGTTGCTGACGATCTGCCGCACCCGGGTCGGGTCACCCAGCACCAGCGCCGGAAATTGCGGATCGATCAGGCACGTCAACTCCACGCTCGGCGCCGCATTCTGGGACAGCAGGTTGGCGGTGTCTTCCACCAGCGCGCCAAGGTCGAACGGAATGTGTTCGAGCTCCAGTTGACCGGCATCGAATTTCGACAGGTCGAGAATATCGTTGAGCAGTTCCACCAGCACTTTGCCCGAGTCATGGGCGATCGACAGTTGTTGCTGCTGTTCGGCCGTGAGCGGGCCGTCCAGTGACAGCGCGATCATCCCCAGCAGGCCGTTGAGCGGCGTGCGAATTTCGTGGCTCATGTTGGCCAGAAACACCGAGCGTGCTTCGGCCATCTCGATGGCGGTGGTGCGCGCGACTTCCAGTTCCTGATTGGATTGGCTGAGCCTGGCATTGATCGCCTTGAGTTCGGCTGTGCGTGCCGAAACGATGTTTTCCAGTTGACTGAGGTAGTCGGTCAGACGGTTTTCGGCGTTGCGTCGCTGCTGGATTTCGGTGGCGATGTTTTCGAATTGTTGGTTGGCGACTTTGACCAGCACACCGATTTCATCGTTTTCATGCCCCGCCGGGTATTCCAGCCAGGTCGGCTCTGCAGTGCGCGGGTCGCGGCCACTGAGTTCGCGGATGACCCGCACCAAGGGTTTGGTCAGCATCACGTAGAACAGCGCCAGCAGAATGCCTGTCAGGATCAGGCTTCGGGCGAAGCCGTTGAGCAGCGTCACTTCGGCCCGGCGCAGGAAGCGGCTGCCGAAGGCGTAGGTGTCTACTTCCAGTTGCAAGGTCCCGAGCGCTTCGTTGGGCAGGTGATCGAGAAACAGACGGTCTTCGAACTGCCGATTGGCGCCGAACAGCAAATCACTGATGACTCGATAGCCACTTTGCGCGCTTGGGCGTTTGACGCTGGCCAGCACGGTATTGTTGTTGTCGGTGAGTTTCGCGCTGAGGATCGCCGGTGAGCGCACCAGGCCCATGGTCAGTTCCTGAGCGAGTTCGGCGTCTATGTTGTAGGCGATGCGTGAGGCGGGGTTGTGGCTGATTTCCAGCAACGACAGTATTTCGCGGTTGATGGAGGCGTCTTCGCTGGCATAATCGATGCCTATTTGCAGCAGGCTGAGCAGCGTGCCCAGAATGAAACCCACCAGCACAGTAAGCCTGGCTTGCTTGTATGAGAGCCGGTGGGTGAATTTGATGTCCATGGGGTGTTGAACCACTTCCGTTTCCTTTCGCTGCTCAAGCATAGTCGATCATGCATGGATTCCGATGTTCTCGCGAACCCCTGAGCAGGGGATGAACCGGGCACTGAACGCTGTGTATTCGTCGCTGTATCGCCATCATCACTGTGAACCTGCTCGAGGAGAAGACGTGGACGCCCGATTGAATGCTTTTCTAGAACGCGCCGATGCTGTTTTGGCCCGTATTGAGCCGCTGCTGCCCGCACCTCGGCAAACCATCGACTGGAATCAATGCCTAGCCGCGCGCTGGCAGCGCGAGGGGCGCAGCGGTTTTCTGTTGCCCCTGCACGTCAGCCTCGACATGCGCCTGTCCGACCTGATCGGCGTCGACCGGCAACTGGAGCAACTGGGGCGAAATACCCAACAGTTCATCGACGGCATGCCGGCCAACCACGCCTTGCTCTGGGGCTCGCGCGGCACCGGTAAATCGTCGCTGGTGCGTGCCTTGCTCGCCGAACACGCCCAGGCCGGTTTGCGCCTGATCGAGATCGAGCGCGATCACCTGGCGGACCTGCCGCGCGTGGTCGAACAACTCGCCAAATTGCCGCAGCGCTTTGTGCTGTTCTGCGATGACCTGTCGTTCGAGGCGGGCGAGGGCGATTATCGCGTACTCAAGAGCGTGCTCGACGGCTCCCTCGAGCAAGCGCCGGACAACGTTCTGCTGTACGCCACGTCCAACCGCCGTCACCTGGTGCCGGAAAAGGAAAGCGATAACGAAAACTGGAAACGTGTCGACGGTGAACTGCACCCCAGTGAGGCAGTGGAAGACAAGATCGCGCTGTCGGACCGCTTCGGCCTGTGGCTGTCGTTTTATCCGTTTACTCAGGAGCATTTCCTTAACGTTGTCGAACACTGGATTGGTCAACTGGCCGGCAAGGCCGGCCTTGCGTGGCAGCGTGACGAAGAGCTGGACATCCTCGCGGTGCGTTGGGCCGGCGGCCGAGGCAATCGCAATGGACGTTGCGCTTATCAATTTGCCCGCTATTGGGTCGGGCTCAAGCTGTTGGAGCACAAAGCATGATTGATTTACAGAAGAGCGGCCAAGGCCTGGATGGTTACGGCATGTTGTGGGCGCAGCTGGAGTCGTTGCTGGCGGACGAGCGTGATTTTATCGCCAACGCTGCGCAGTTCTCAGCCTTTCTGTTCAATCAGCTCGATGATTTGAACTGGGCCGGTTTCTACCTCAATCGCAACGAAGAGCTGGTGCTCGGTCCGTTCCAGGGGCAAATCGCTTGCGTGCGGATTCCGTTTGGTCGCGGTGTCTGCGGGACGGCAGCGTCGACCTTGCAGACTCAATTGGTTGAAGACGTGCACGCCTTTCCCGGGCATATCGCGTGCGACAGCGCATCGAACAGCGAACTGGTTGTGCCGCTGGTCAAGGACGGTCGACTGATCGGTGTCCTGGACCTCGACAGCCCGAAACTGGCGCGGTTTACCGCTGAGGATCAAGCCGGCATCGAGCGTCTGGCGGCGATTTTCCTGCGCCTGACCGATTGCTGATCAGGCACTCAAGCCTGCCTTGGCCAGCAGGCTGGTCGGGTCGACGGCGTCAATCTGCTGTGGATCGAGGAATCGTTCTGCGTACTGCAGATAAATGCGTGCCTGAACGAAAAGCCCGAACAGCTGCGGGTCGATGTGGGCGTCACGGCACATGTTGGCCATGATGCCCAAGGCCTCACTCAAGGTTTTGGCCTTCTTGTACGGGCGATCGGCGGCAGTCAGCGCTTCGAAAATATCGGCAATCGCCATCATGCGTGCCGGCAGGCTCATTTCTTCGCGCTTCAACTGTTTGGGATAACCGGTGCCGTCCATTTTTTCGTGATGGCCGCCGGCGATCTCCGCAACGTTATTGAGGTGGCTGGGGAAGGGCAGGCGGCTGAGCATCAGGATCGTCTGCACCATGTGGTGATTGATGATGTAGCGCTCTTCGCGAGTCAGCGTGCCTCGGGTAATGCTCAGGTTGTAGAGTTCGCCCCGATTGTATTTGTACTGCGGTACATCGAGTTTGAAACCCCATGGATTGTCAGCCGGAATCAGTTCGCTTTCGGCGCGTTCGAACAGGTGCTCGGGTTTGTCCGCCAGCAACGGCTCGCTGACCGGCAGCGTCGGGGCCGGTGTGCGTGCCTGGCGGCGATTCTCTTCCCATGAAACCCCAAGTCGGTCATCCAGAGTACGGGTCCAGGTGCGTTGAGCAATGCCGCGCAAGCGTTGCAGGTCGGCTTCGGCCATGGCCTCGCCGCCCAAATTGCAATGGGCAATGAACGCGAAATCATCGTCCAGTCCCGCCAGGTTGGCATTACGCAATTCGACCAAGTGATGTTCGTCACCGCCGTGGGCGATGGCCTGCCAGTAATTGATCCAGGCATCGCGCTTGAGCACTTCGAAACGGGTGCGGATTTCGTGGATGCGGTCGTTCAGGGTTTCAAGTTTGGTGGCTTTGTCGACCACATACTCCGGGGTAGTGACTTTGCCGCAGTCGTGCAGCCACGCCGCGATGTGCAGGGCTTCCCATTCATCTTCCGTGGGGTGATAACTGCTGAAGGCCGGCTCCTGACTGGCCGCGGCAGCCTCGGCGAGCATCAGCGTCAATTCCGGCACTCTCTGACAATGCCCGCCGGTGTAAGGGCTTTTGGCATCGATGGCGCCAGCCAGCAATTGAATGAAAGAGTCCAGCAGTTGTTTCTGCCGGGCTTGCAAACGTTGGCTTTCAATACTCACCGCCGCCGCGCCAGACACCGCCTGGAGAAATGCGATGCGGTCCGGACGCAGCTTTTCCAGATCGCTTTGTGCGCCGCTGTCGGCCAGCAAGAGGACCAGCAGGCCGACGGTTTCGTTATGCCGATTGTGCAGCCGGATACCGATCAGGTGGACCCGTGGGCATTCCAGCGCCAGCAGCACCTTTTGCAGATCGGCTGCGTTTTCGAAGCCCAGGCTGGTGACCACATTGTCGGCGTTGGACAACTGCTGCATCCACTGAGGGCTCTGTGAATCCTGGAGTTCGTAGCCTTGAATACCAAACGTCGGCAACGCCTGGGAGGTCTCGTTGATCACCAGGCCATGGGGCTCCATGCGGTCGCCCTCCTGCTCGCGCAGGTAAATCAGGCCCGCCTGCGCCTGCCCGATCTTCACCGTTTCGAACAGCACCCGTTGCAGCAACGGTGCGAAACGAGTCTCGGCGCTCAGGCTGTCGGATATCTGGAAAAAGCTCGCCAGGGTGTCCTTCATGCGCGTCATCGACATGCTCAGTTGGTCGACTTCCAGCACGGGCGAGCGTCGGCTGACGGGAAAGTTGAAGTTGAAACTGCGGATCGCATCGGCTTCCTGCACCAGTGCGCGCAAGGGTTTGACCAGAATTCTGGAGGTGAGCCACCCCAGCGGCAGGCACAACAACAACGTTGCCAGCGTGATCAGTGCCCCTTGCCAGCGCATGCGATAGGCATCGACCAGTAATTCATCTTCGGGAACCAATAGCGCCAGCTGCAATCCTTGCGGCCCGCCTTCCTGCATGCTGCTGCGGGCCACAATCCATTCATGACCGGCGGCGTCCAGGCGATTTCCCTCCGGCGGATGGGTGAGCAGGGCACCCAGTGCCGGATTCAGATCGGCCGCCTTGATCAGGCGTGCGGTCTGGTCGTCGACGATCAGACGGCTGCTGTCGGGATAGGCAACGGCATTGCCCTGGGCATCGAACAGCACGATCTCGGTATGAGGGGTCACTACATGTTTGGCCAGCGTCGCGGACAGTTCGGCGAGGGTGAGGTCGGCGCCCATCACCGCGTTTTCTCCGCTGCGTCGGGCTAGCGTCGTCCCGACATGGTGAGTGGAGAAAAACACATAAGGCTCGGTGGTGATCTGGCCTTCATAGTTGCGAGCGCTGGTAAACCAGGCGCGAGTGCGCGGATCGTAGGTTTCTTCAGGGTTATCCTGGCGGCTGACGAGCGCCAGGTTTTGATCAAAAAACAAAGACTGGGACCGCGCCTTCCCGGCACCGGAAGGGTGTTCGATGCTCCAGACCTGATAGGCCGCCGTGTCCGGGGCATTGGTGAGCGTTCTCAGGGCTGGGGTGCGCAGGGGGCGCACCATGAAAAAATCGCCATTGCCGTATCCCAGGTACAGCGAGGCCAGGTTGGGGTTGTCTTTGAGCGACTGGCTAAAGGGTTTCAGTAGAGCGAGTCGTTGCTCCAGCGCGGGCGCCTCGGTCGCGGGATTGTCCGCCAGCAGGCTCAGCAGGTGGCGAATCGGTTCATAGGTGCCTTGCAGATCCAGCCGGACATCCTGCTCGATGCGGTCGAAGAGTTTTTCGCTGCTGGACAGGATGATCTGCGTGGTTTGCCGATAATTGAAAATGCCCAGCACCACGCCCGTGAGCAGCAGCAGGAAGGTAAACATCACGCTGATATGGACGTGCAGCGGAAACCTGCGTTGATCGGGGCGCAGTGCGTTGGACATTACTGATCTCTCCGTGATGGTTAACACACTGCTTAGCGTCCAAGCATAGTTAAGGCTCCATCATTCTGCTTCTGTCGTTGTGGCCTATTTGTTGTTGCAAGGCGTGCTCCAGTTCGAGCATGGCGTGCTCGATGGCTTGGGTGCAGTCGGTTACGGTTGCGGGGTGGAACACTTCGTGGCAGGCGTTTTCGAGTGCTTCGCAGCTGTCGATCAATCGGCCCGCCTGGACGATTCGTGCCGCACCCTTGATTTTGTGAGCGATGTCGAGGAATGACTGGCGGTCTTTGCTCTGTGACAAATCCAGTAATTCCTGGCGGTCCAGACGATTGCTGTTCAGTACTTCGAGCAACAGACGTTGGTCCATCTTTGGATTGCCGCCGGTGAGCAGTTGCAGCCCTTCGAGGCTGAAGGCCGGGTCGCGGGCAATTGGTTTGGCGCATTCGATCCATAGTCTCAACGCCGCGAGACTGAGGGGTTTGAACAGGCAGTCGTCCATACCAGCGTGTTTGCAGCGTTGTATTTCTTCCGGCTGTGCGTTGGCGGTGAAGCCCAGCAGGACACAGGCCGGGTACAACTGTTGCTGTTCGTGTTGGCGGATCAGGCGGGCCAGTTCGTAGCCATTCATGACTGGCATATTGCAATCGACAATCACCAGATCGAACAGCCCATGCTTCCATGCCTGGAACCCGGTTTCGCCATCCGTTTCAGCGCGGTGGCGGTGCCCCAAAAACTCCAGTTGCTGGCACATGAGCAAGCGATTGGCCGGGTGATCGTCGACCACCAGGACGTTCAACGGGGTTGAGGTCGGGTGAACCGTCGCTTCGACGGTTTTCGGCCGCAGGTCTGGCGGCAATGTCGTCAGATGCAGCGCCATCTCGACCTGCGTACCGGCACCGACCTGGCTGCGCAATAGCAGACTGCCTCCCATCATCTCGCACAGGGTACGGCTGATCACCAAGCCCAGCCCGGCGCCTCCTCGGGTCGACTGCGCGCTGTGGGTTGCCTGAGCGAATGGTTCGAACAAACGCTGTTGATCCTGCTCGCTGATGCCGATTCCGCTGTCTTGAACCTGCACGCGCAGCAACCCCCGCTGGGGCTCGTCTGTGGCCTGCCAATCAACCACAATCCGCACCTGACCCTGTTCGGTAAACTTGATGGCGTTACTGACTAGATTGGAAAGCACCTGCTTGAAGCGCAGCGGGTCCAGTAGCACATCGGGTGGCGATTGGGCGGGGCTCAAGTCCAGTAACAGTTGCAGGTGTTTCTGTCGGGCGAGGCCGTCGAAGATCCTGACGACCGACGCGATCGTTTCACCCAGATGGACGCGCTCCGGGTTCAGGCTCAAATGCCCGGATTCGATGCGCGCGATATCGAGAATGTCCCCAATCAGTTCCAGCAGGTCTTTCGCCGAGTTGTACGCGACGTCGATGGCGGGGCGGTCCGGATGAGTCGGCTCGATACGTTTGAGGGTCAGCTCCAGCATGCCGATGATTGCATTCATCGGGGTGCGAATCTCATGGCTCATGGTCGCCAGAAAAGTGCTTTTGGCTCTGTTCGCTTCGTCAGCGCGTTCCTTGGCTGCCCGAAGGTCATCAAACAGTTGTCGCCGCTCGCTGATGTCAATCCAGCCGCCAATGATGCCCTGCACTTCACCGCTCGAGTCCCGGTAGGGCAACACCCAGTGATAAATCGTCAACTGGCGACTGCCGATTTGCAACGTGCGGTCGAGAATCAACGGGGTACCTTCATTTACGACTCGCTGATAGTCGGCCTCAAACTCCCGAGCCTCGAACGCATTGCTCAGCTTGCCTTGAATGACGCTTTTGCCAATCACGTCTTCGTACTGTGCGCTGAAGGCTTCCAGGTAACTGTCGTTGCAGCTTTGCAGCAACCCTTGGCGGTCACGCACGTAGATCGGATGTGGCGTGCCATTGACCAGTGATCGCATGAACTCAAGTTGGTCATTCAATGCGAGTTCGGCCGCCTGACGCTGTTTGATCTGTCGACGCATGTAAGCATTCCAGGCCACAGAGATCAGCAGTAACACGCCAACCCCGATGACCACCTGATAGAACAGCCGGTGATAGTTGCGCCAGGTGTTTTGTGACGTCGAGGAGTAACCCCGCCAGCGACTATTGATAATGCCCAGTTCTTGCGGGGTAATGCTCAGCAATGCTTTGTCGAGGATGGCGCTCAGTTCCTTGGCATCACGCCCTGTCGCCAGGGAGAACGCAGCCTGTTGCGTGCCAACGGTGGAACTGATCTGAAGTGTTTGCTCGAAGACTCTGGATGAGATGAAGTAGTTGGCGATCACCAGCGAGGTTACGGAGCCTTCAGCCTTGCCCTCTGCCACCAGTTGCACGGCACTGAAGGTGTCGGGGGTTTCGATCAGAGTGAGGTTCGGGAACTCGCGGCGCAGGTAATCCACCATCGGATTACCCTGAGCAATCGTCAGGCGTTTACCCGAAAACTGTGTGAGGTCGTTCGGACTGCCGGTCACTTTGCGCGTCAGCAGGACAAAAGAGTTTTCCAGATAAGGACGGCTGAAATTCAGCAGCATTTCACGATGCGCGCTGGGCAGCAGGGCGGCAATCAGATCGGCCTGATGCTGACTGAGGCGCTCGATCATCTCGTCATCGCTTCGGCTGCGATGGATCTCGAAGCGCAAACCGGTGCGCAATCTGATCAGTTCGAGCAGATCGGCAGCGACACCCCGAAAGTTGCCGTCGTTATCGAAAAATGTCAGCGGCGCAAACGCCTCATTGACCACTACGCGAACCACCGGATGTTGCGCCAGCCAGCGTTCTTCGCGAGTGGTCAGTTGCAGTTTGTGATCGGTGAGAAGAATGTCACTGCCCGCACTCCAGCGTTTGGCGATATCTTCCCGCTGATGGGTGGGCGTGGCGTTCAGTATCGCGTTGACGATCCCAAGCAGTTGCGGGTTGTTGCGGTGCACGGCAAAACTGAAGCCGTGGACTTCGTGTTTACCGAAGTTGGCCATCCGGACGTTGTTCAGGTAACCCTTGTTGATCAGGTAGTGGGTTGAAATGGTGTCACCGAGAAAGACATCAGCCTGGTCGAACGCGACCGCGTTTATTGCATTCTGGTAAGACGGGTAGACCGTGATGATCGCCTTTGGATACAGGGATTTGACTTCTTCCATCGGTAGATAGTGGTACACCATGCTCAACCGCAATCCGGCCAGTCCATCGGACAGGGATCGGGTTTCTCCTTCCCGTGTCACCAGGACCGGTTGATCCGCGGCATAAGGTGTCGACAGCACAATGTCGGCGTTACGTGCCTCAAAGCCGTTGGCGCTGCCCAGCATGTCGACCTCGCCGTTTTCCAGCGCATCGATGGCATCTTCTCGGGAAGCGTAGCGCTGAACCTTGACTGGCAGGCCGGTCGCCTTACCAAGGATGCCCGCGTAATCGGCGGTGAACCCTTCATAGTCGCTGCCTCTGCTGGTCAGGTCGAACGGCGGGTAATCGGGGGCTGAGCTGCCCAGAATCAATTCGCGTTTGTTTGTGATCCATTGTCGCTGTGATGTATCCAGTTGTACTTCCATGTGCCCGACCATTGAGCGACTGAGCAGGGAGTAATGCTCGCTGGCGGAGTGTGTCGCAGACACTGAGGTGCTCAGGCTTAAGCCTGCGGTGATCAGTATCAGATAATCCTTTAAACGACTGGGCATCCGGTCTCTCACACTAAGGCGTTGCGTTTTGCCATATCGATAAGTTCAACCAGTGATTTGGCTTTGAGTTTTTGCATCAAGCGTTTTTTATAGGTGCTGACGGTCTTGTTGCTCAGGAACATGCCCTTGGCAATTTCCTTGTTGGTGCGGCCTTGTGCAAACAGTTGCAATACCATCAATTCCCGATCATTGACTGACTTGAAGAGTTCCAGGTCGGCGTATCGCGCGTCATCGCTACGGACGGGGTTCAGCGCTTGGCTGGGAAAATAGTTGTAGCCTGAAAGCACCGCTTTGATTGCACTGACCAGTTCACTGAGGTCTTCCTGTTTGCAGACATAGCCCGATGCACCGGACTGCATGCAGCGAATACCGAACAAGGTCGGGCACTGGGCCGTTAAAACCAGGGTTTTTAACGGAGTACACATGGCATTAAAACGGGATAGAACTTCCAGTCCATCCAGCTTGGGAATGCTGATATCGAGAATAACCAGGTCTGGCATGCATTCGCGGACCATCTGCATGGCGTCGACCCCGTTATCAGTTTCGCCGACGACTTTATAACCCTCATGTTCGAGCAACATTCGGACGGCAAGGCGGATAACGGGGTGATCGTCGACAATAAAAACGGAGTTCATAATCAGATCCCATGCGAGCTCAAATAAAGCGCGCACCTTAGCTCAGATAGTTGAGGGGGCGCATGAACTGACAGGTCGATAGCAGTGATATAGGACAATTCCTACAATTGAAGAGGAATAGGACTACGTTCTAGTTCGATTTTGAGTCAGGATCGAAGGAAGTGTTGTAGGTATTAAGTTGATTGTTGAGTGATGTTTTTTAGCGGTAAGTCAGGGGCAATAAATTTATAAAATTTGTTTCAATGGTTTTATCAAGTAGTGCGGTAACGGTAGGTCTTGTTGGTCGGTGGTTTTTTAAGTTCGTCGGGGGTGCCGGGTGTCAAACTACCTGGAAGTATTGCCTGGTCATTTCAGCTCCAGACCCGCTCCCAAAGCAGCGGGTCGAGGTGAGGGGCATCAGCGACTAGAGCGACCGGTCATTTCCAGGGCTATTTCACTGGCGTAGCTGTCAGTCATGCCGGCGATAAAGTCGATCATTCGCAGGAATGAAGTGTGCAAAGGCCCGCGAGGATCGGGTGCATTGTTGCCCAACAAGTCCAGGATGCGGCGACTTTTGAACGACGGCGTCCGACCATTGTGTTGTTCCAGTGCCGCGCCGCAGAAAGCGTTCAGTAGAATCTCCAGCGTGGTGTAGGCGCCGATTTCATGCAGTGTCTTGCGCTTGTCCTGGAAGATTTTTTTTCTGGCCATGTCTTTGGCGTTCAAGACACAGCGCTTGGCGGGGCCATGCATGTGCTCCACCAAATCGCCGGGCAGTGTGCCGGCCAGCAGGGCGTCCTGTTGTTCGACGAAGGCCCGAGCCGCGGCATTGGTCAGGTGTTCGATGGCTTTGCCGCGCAGGATGGCCAGTTTGCGTCGACGCGAATCCAGTGGGCCCAATTGACGAAAGGTTTCCGGCAGATCGTCGCCTACAAGATTGAGGAGCAACGACTCGACTTCGGCGTACTCCAGCAACTCCATCTCCAGGCCGTCTTCCAGGTCGATTAGCGCGTAGCAGATGTCATCGGCAGCTTCCATCAAGTACACCAATGGATGGCGTGCCCAGCGCTGTTCCTCCAGTTGTGGCAGGCCGAGTTTATGAGCGATCTGTTCCAGCAACGGCAGCTCGCTCTGATAACAGCCGAACTTGTGCTTCTTGTAGCCCAGCGAGTCAGCGTGCTTCGCCGTCCAGGGATACTTCAGGTACGTACCCAGCGTGGCGTACGTCAGCCGCGTGCCACCGTCGAACTGGTGGTACTCCAATTGAGTGAGCACCCGAAAGCCTTGGGCATTGCCTTCGAAATTCAGGAAGTCATTACGTTCGACTTCGCTCATGTCGTCCAGCCAGCCACGGCCTGCGGCCTGCTGGAACCAGTGACGGATAGCGTCTTCGCCGGAGTGACCGAAGGGAGGATTACCGATGTCATGCGCCAGGCAAGCCGACTGCACCACCATCCCCAGGTCACTCGGTTCGCACCAGTCTGGCAACGCGCTGCGGATGGTTTCACCGACACGCATGCCCAACGAGCGCCCGACGCAACTGACTTCCAGCGAGTGGGTCAGGCGGGTGTGAATGTGATCGTTGCTGGTGACCGGATGGACTTGGGTCTTGCGTCCCAGTCGGCGAAAGGCACCTGAGAAAATAATGCGGTCATGGTCTTTATGGAAAGGACTGCGGCCGAGTTCTTCCGGGCTGTGCAGAGGTTTTCCGAGGCGTTCGCGGGTAAGCAGGGTTTGCCAATCCAAGGCTGGTCTCTCCGTCAGGTGACTGATGCCTTAGCCTAGAGCCCGGCGGCGTCGATGTCGATGAGCAGCAGTCGCTCACCATTGTCGAAAAATTGCCCGGCGGTGAGGCAGTATTGATTGCTGGTGGCATCGCGGTAAGTGCTGGACAGCGTGAGCCGACGCTCGTCCCAACCCTCTGCCAGCAAGTGATAGAAGTACGGGCGCCACGACCAGTTGTGACCCAGGTAGCGGTTGTCCGACTCCCAGGCGTTGTTTCGCCATTCAAGATTGGGCGTCAGTTGCGTGCCGTGGCGGTCGCATTGATAGAAACGCAACAGCCAGGGGAATGCGTCCAGTTGGGGCAGGGCGCTGAGCGGTGCGTGGGCTTGGGCCCATGTCTGCAACAGGGTCATCAGCTCGCCGAGTTGCTGGCGCATGATCATCAGCCGCCCACGCTCAGCCAGTTTTTGTTGAACATAGCGTTGGCGCAGTTGCGCGAAGCGCTCGACAAAAGCGTCAGCGGCGAAGAAGTCGGCTTGCGCCTTGGCAAACAGAAAACCCTGCACGTACCGCGAGCCGCACTCCAGGGCAAAACTCAATTGAGCTTCAGTTTCCACGCCTTCGGTAATGATCCAGCAACCGGTTTTCTCGGCCATCTGGGCCAGCGCCTTCACCACATCGCTGCTCGGACCGCCCAATGCAGCTGCCTGGAACAAGCGCATGTCGAGCTTGAGGATGTCCGGTTGCAGGGCCAGTACACGATCGAGTTGAGAATAACCGGCGCCGAAATCATCAATGGCAATTCGCGCGCCTGCTTCTCGGTAGCGGGCCACGACGTCAGCCAGGCGCTGAATGTCGCCGCCCAGTTCGGTGATTTCGAAGACGATGCGTTGCGGATCGACGTTGTGCCTGCACAGCTGTTTGAGACTTGGCAGCGCTTGGTCCGGGCGCAGGCGATTGATCCAGCGCGGAGAAATGTTCAGGCTTAGAAACCAGTCCGGGGGCGCTTCATGCAAGCGGCTCAGGGCGTTGTCGCGGATCTGGCGATCAAGACGCCGCAACGCGATGGCCGGTGTCCTTGGGTCGGCGAACAACGGCCCCACCGAGGCCAGTTGACCGTTGGCCTGTTGCAGTCGGCCCAATGCCTCGACACCCGCGATACGGCCCGTGGCGGTATCGATGAAGGGTTGAAAGCAGGCGAGCGGTTGCCCATCGATCACGAAGCCTCCTTGGTTAAGATCTTGTTTTTGGATGCCTGGTCACCGGATAGGCACACAGGATTGAACCCCTCGATAGAGAGGTTCATCCCGGTGGTATTGCAAGAATGCAGCCAGATGGTGGCTATTTAGTCTTTGCGCGAGTTGCTTTGCAGGACCAGCTTGATCAAGGGCCCCAGACTGGTGCCCAGACGAACCAGGCGAGTCAGGCTGCTAGCACCGCCGTTGCGCGTACTCTTGCCGGTCAGAAAGCCGAGCAAGGTGACGGCCGCCACGCCCCAGAGCGGGGCGTGCTTGATGCCAAAACCGTCCTGCAGGTCTTGCTTCATTCCGCGAATCCGCTGCAAGGGCTGCAGCAGTTCCCGGGACTCGAGGCGGATTTCCTGGCGATGCATTTCCATGCGCAGACGAATCAGCGCCTTGCGCATTTCCGCGCGCGAGCTGTTATTGGGCAGTTGAGGCAGGCTCATGGCAGCAGGCGCTCCCGATCGTTGGCCAATTCTTCCAGGGTGCCATGGAAGGGCGAAGACTCATCGAAAACCGCTGCTTTCAACCGCAATCCACAGAAGATCGCGGCAAGGGTATAGAACACGCAGAGCCCGATGATGGCGGCCAAGCGATAGGTGTCCCAAAACACAATCAACACCAGGGTCGACAACCCCACCAGCAGCAGCAATGCAAAGACCAGCGCCAGGCCTGCAAAGAGCAGCAGGCTTACGGTGCGTGCTTTTTGTTCCTGTAACTCGATGCCGAACAGTTCGACATGGCTGTGCAGCAGTCCGAGAAACGCGGCACCCAGGCGCCGCGATGAAGCGCTTGTGCCCGTCGCCGACGAGCTGGATTCGCCGATAGACATATCAGCGCCGAGAAGCCAGCAGGCCAATGAGGAAGCCTACCCCGGCGGCGATCCCGACCGATTGCCATGGGTTGGCCTGCACGTAATCTTCGGTCGCGGTGACGGCGGCCTGACCGCGTTCGCGCAACGAGTCTTCTGTCAGCTTCAGGGTTTCCCGGGCACGCAACAGACTGTCGTGGATCTGGTTACGCAGTTCGTCCGCCTGATCACCGGCCAGCGTCGCGGTGTGCTCCAGCAACCGTTCGGTGTCGCTCACAAGGGTCTGAAAATCGTTCATCAGGATTTCTTGAGCAGTCTTTGCCTTGATGCTGGCCATGGGTGGATCTCCGTAAGTGGCTTCTGATGGGTTCGAGTATGAGCCTTGCGCGAAGGTTCAGTACAAATGACTGGTACAACTTTTGCTGTGTCGTGGTGCGTTTGCCGGCGCCGATGCGCTGTTGCCGGGCATGATTTCAGGAAAACCTCGACTCAAACAATAAAAACTCGCGCGACGATTTCGCTCTGATGCGCCAAAGCGGTTCATGGGGATCGGTGATTCGATCCGCATAAGCTGCAACTTGGTGCGTCGATGGTCTGCGCGAACTGCTTTGGTGCTTTTTTTCAGTCTTAAGGTCTGCCAATCCATGGAAAATCTGCAAAGCGCTGTGGACAGTCTGGTTCACAGCTCCAATACATTGTTCATCCTTATTGGCGCGGTCATGGTGTTGGCCATGCACGCCGGTTTCGCCTTTCTTGAGGTTGGCACGGTTCGGCAAAAGAACCAGGTCAACGCCTTGTCGAAAATTCTCAGCGACTTCGCGATTTCGACGCTGGCCTACTTCTTTATAGGCTATTGGATTTCCTACGGCGTGACGTTCCTGCATCCGGCGGCGGTGATCAATGCCGACCATGGTTATGGACTGGTGAAATTCTTTTTCCTGCTGACCTTTGCAGCCGCCATTCCGGCGATCATTTCCGGCGGTATTGCCGAACGCGCCCGGTTCGTTCCGCAGTTGTGCGCGACTGCGCTGATTGTGGCGTTCATCTATCCCTTTTTCGAAGGGATGATCTGGAACGGAAATTATGGTTTGCAGGCCTGGTTGCTGGCGCGATTCGGTGCCAGCTTCCATGACTTCGCCGGATCCGTGGTGGTGCATGCCATGGGCGGCTGGCTGGCACTCGCGGCGGTGTTGTTGCTCGGGCCACGACAAGGACGCTATCGCGACGGCCGCCTGGTGGCGTTTGCGCCCTCGAGCATTCCCTTCCTTGCCTTGGGCTCGTGGATCCTGATCGTCGGCTGGTTTGGCTTCAACGTCATGAGCGCGCAGACCCTGCAAGGCGTGAGCGGGCTGGTGGCGGTGAACTCGCTGATGGCCATGGTCGGCGGCACCGTGGCGGCGCTGATCGTCGGGCGCAACGACCCAGGCTTTCTGCACAACGGCCCATTGGCCGGGCTTGTGGCCATTTGCGCCGGCTCTGACTTGATGCACCCGGTGGGCGCGTTGGTGACCGGCGCCATCGCCGGGGCACTGTTTGTCTGGTGCTTTACCGCAGCTCAGGGCAAATGGCATATCGACGATGTGTTGGGTGTGTGGCCTTTGCACGGTCTGTGTGGCGTGTGGGGCGGAATTGCGTGCGGCATTTTTGGCCAGACTGCGTTGGGCGGCTTGGGCGGTGTAAGCCTGATCAGCCAGTTGATCGGCACCTCGCTGGGTGTGGTCGTGGCGCTGGCCGGTGGCTTTGCAGTCTATGGAACGATCAAGGCGTTTCATGGGCTGCGCTTGAGCCAGGAAGAGGAGTATTACGGCGCGGACTTGTCGGTGCACAAGATCGGCGCCGTCAGTCAGGACTGAATCACTTTTCTGCATCTTCGGCTCCGGGATAAAAGTCATGGAGCATCCGGTAGCGATCATGCCGGATCTGATCGGCCCGCTCCTGTACCTGATGGGCGGGCAGTCCCAGCATGATCAGTGCATGGGAGGCGAGCATCAGGCTGGACTCCAGCAACTCGGGTACGACTTCGTTGGCGCCGGCTTCTTTCAGTTCGGCCAGTTGGCTGTCGTCGCGGGTACGAACCAGAATAGGAACTTTGGCACTGATCCGGCGAGCCTCCTTGAGGATCTCCAGCGCGACGTCAGGCTGGTCCACAGCGATCACCAGCAACTTGGCGCGCGCCAGTCCGACGGCAAGCAGTAATTCACCTCGACGCGAATCTCCATAGTGCACGCAGCTTTCGCTGACGGCCGCCTCCTCGACCCGGACCGGATCGTGGTCCAGCGCAATGTAAGGTTGTTGCTGATGACTCAGGCAGCGCCCGATGGACTGGCCGACGCGCCCGTAACCACAAATGACTACATGCTTGTCCAGATCCGCGTTCAGCGCGCTGATCTCTTCAAGTTGTGCCTCCTTGTTGGATTTGCGATGCAGGCGCTTTGCGATAGACGGGGCCGCGCGCAGCATCAGTGGCGTGACCAGCATCGAACAGAACGTCGCGGCTAGCAAAAGGCCGCCGAGTTGCGCGGGCATCAGGTCGCTTTGCTGCATCTGCGCCATCAGTGCAAAACAGAACTCACCCCCCTGGGCTAATGCCAGGCCACTGCGCCAGGCGGTTTCGCCATCGCTGCCGCGCCATTTGACCAGCAGCGCCACCACGGTGCCCTTGATCAGCAGCAATCCCAGGGTCATGCCGAGGATCAGCAGCGTGTGGCTGACGAACAGATTCAAGTCGATCAGCATGCCGATCGTGACGAAGAACAACCCGAGCAGAATGTCTCGAAACGGGCGGATATCGGCCTCGACCTGATGCCGGTAATGACTTTCGCCCAGCAGCATGCCGGCGAGAAATGCGCCCAGGGCAGGGGAAAGACCCAGCAAGTGAGTCAGCCAGGCCGTCAGCAGGACAATCACCAGCGCCAGCAGGACGAACAGTTCAGGGGAACGGGCGGCGGCGATTTCATGGAACAGTCTTGGCAACAACCAGCGGCTGGCCAATAGCAAGCCGCCGAACAACACCACGGTTTTGATCAGTGTCAGAGGCAGCGCCCAATACCAGGCCTGATCACCGTTGCCGGCGAACACCGGCACCAGGGTCAGCAGCAAGACGGCCACCACGTCCTGGAACAGCAAGACGGCGATGGCGTTCTGGCCATGACTGCTGAAAATCTCGCCAAGGCTGGTCAACTCCTTGCTGACAATGGCGGTAGACGACAGCGCCAGCCCCGCGCCCAGCAACAGCGCAGAGGTGACCGGCATCCCGAACAACATCAACAGAACACCCAGTAACAGTCCGCAAGCCAGCACTTGCAAACTGCCCAGACCGAACACCACATGACGCAGTGCGATCATTTTCGTCAGGGAAAACTCAAGGCCGAGAGAGAACAGCAGGAACACCACGCCCAGCTCGGCAAGGTGTGGCAACCCTTCGCTCTCATTCACCCAGTTGAAGGCGGTCGGGCCAATCATCAGCCCCACGCACAGGTAGCCCAGGACCGGGGGCAATCGCAGGCGCTGGAACAACGCTATGACCACTAGAGAGGAGACGAGAATAATCAAGAGATTGGCAAACACGTAAAGCTCCGCTGACAGACGCTGGCTACTCAAGCGTAGAAGCAAAAAAAACGTGAGCATTGCTTAAATGGCACAAACGACGCCTGATTTGCGTCAGGGTTATTCCGCCATCATGGCTATTCATGTTGCCGGGCAGAACATTCGACGGCTCGACGGCTTTTCGGGGCAGGCCTAGAATAGTCACTTGGTTTTTTTGGGTTGAGTGCTCATGCCTCCTGAATGTCAGCTGTTCGGCACCCTGGGGTGCCATCTCTGTTTATTGGCCGAAGCCGAGCTGATGCCGTTTGTTGAACGCGGTCTGCTGGTCGAGCTGGTAGATATCGTTGAGGACGAAACCTGGATCGAAGCCTACAGTCTGCGCATTCCGGTCCTGCGACGAATCGATACCGGGGCGGAGCTGGGTTGGCCGTTCAATGCCGACGAGGTGGTGGCGTTCTTGCGTTAAGCGGTTTTTGTGCTGGCGATGCTCCCGTCTGTCGAACTTTGCGACTGATCCCCTTGGCTTAACCGATGCTCTTCGGATACTGTATGCGCATACAGTTATTCGTGATACTGCATTGCCGTCCCTGATTATCGGGTGTGAGCAGTCAGTTCCGGGCGTGAGAGGGATGAACCGTGGTCAATGTCGAACAATTGAAAAACAGCGTAAACCGGATGTCGGTCGATGTTGTGCGCGAGGCTGTCCTCGAATTGCGTCTGGACGGTCTGGCGACAGAAGGAAAAACACCTTTTAACAAACTGCACTTCAACACCTGTTTTGCCGAGATCGAAGCGCTGTTCCAGCGTGCGGGTTACCACCGGCAACTGGATGTCGTGGGCTATCAGGGGTTGTTGTACGCACTTTACGACCCGGCTCGCTGGGAAGCCGTGGATGTGTTGCGCTGGCTCAAGGAGTTCACCGATGCCGCGGCGCGCACGCAGATCCCGGCATGAGGATTCTCTGCTAGGTTCGACCCGGCCCCTGTTGGATAATGCCGCCCTGTATTGAGGGTCAGAGCTTTCGTATGTCCACTTCATCTTTTTCTGCCGCACACAACCAGGCCAGCACACTCTACTTGCCGCCGGGTTCGTGGCTGACCGTAATCGATTGCCTGTGCGAACATTTCAGCGCTATCGGTCGTGAACAATGGCTGGACAGGGTGGCTCGCGGCCGGGTGCTCGATGGGCACGGAATGCCGATCGCGCTTGATCTGCCGTACAAGGAAGGGCTGCGGATTCATTATTTTCGTGAGGTTGCGGACGAAAAGCCAATCCCGGTGGTCGAGTCGATCCTTTATGCCGATGAACATCTTGTGGTTGCAGACAAGCCGCATTTTCTGCCGGTGACTCCGGCAGGCGAATACGTTGAACAAACGTTGCTGAGAAGGTTGATCCGTCGACTGGATAACCCACACCTGGTGCCGTTGCATCGCATTGACCGGCATACCGCGGGGCTTGTGCTGTTTTCCGCCAACCCGCAGAGCCGTTCAGCGTATCAGTCGTTATTTCCTACACGGCAGATTGAAAAGTACTACGAGGCAATCGCCCCTGCATTGCCTGATCTGACCTTTCCCTTGGTGCATAAAAGCCGGCTCATCGATGGCGAGCCGTTTTTCCGCATGCAGGAAGGTCCGGGTATCAGCAATACCGAGACAGCCGTCGAGGTTCGTGAAAAGAACGGGGATCTCTGGCGGTATGCGCTTTACCCGGTGACGGGCAAGAAACATCAATTGCGGGTGCACATGACAGCGCTGGGTGCCAGTATCTGTAACGACCCGTTTTACCCGCAGGTACTCAAGGACGTTGAAGATGACTATGCCAATCCGCTGAAACTGCTCGCGCAGCGATTGCGGTTTGTGGATCCGGTCACTGGCCAGGAAAGAGCGTTTGAAAGCACTATCACCTTGCAGTGGTGAAAAAATCCCGGCCACGAAAAAGCCCGCATCAAGCGGGCTTTGTCTTATCTGGCAGGTGCAGTAAAGATTACAACTCTTTAACGGTACGAACCTGATCCTTGTTGATGCGGGTTTCCTTGCCATCCAGCTGTTCGAATTCGTAGAAGCCCGATTTTTCATCGTACTTTGGCGCGTCGACTGCCTGGATTTCGCGGCCGTCATTCAAGGTAATCACTGTCGGCGATGCGCAGCCCGCCAAGGTCGCGAGGCCTGCTGCGAGCATGAGAGTGGCGAGGGTCCGATGGGTCATGAGTGTATCTCCGAATAAAAATTCTTTGGTTACTGAGCTTGTAGACGTATACAACGCACGCAAGTTCCTTGGCTAGTGTCATTCTGACACGGTGTGAGCGCTTAACAGTTGCGGGGTGTTGAGGTTGGCCAGTCGAGGGTCGTTGTCTGCGCATTGCAGGGCGGTCGCCTCCAGTTTGCGCATGATGCGTCCAGGGCTGCGTTCACCTTCATTCCATGCCGTATCGAACGCGGCACAGAGTGCGACAGGGATAACGCACAGCAACGGTTCCCAATGTGCGCCCTGGCGCAGCATCAGCGGTTTGTCCGGATGCTGGCTGGCGGTTTCGCGCATGCTGTGCAGCAGTTCGGCGTTGATGCGGGGTACATCGCAGGGTAAGACCAACAAATAAGGATGACGGGCAGCCTTGAGGCCGGCGCGAATCCCGGCGAGGGGACCGGGGAAATCGCCTTCGTCGTCATGAACCAACTGATCAGCGTAAGGCGCGTAGGTGTCCAGGTTCCTGTTGCACGAGATGATCAAATCATCGCTCAGGTCGCGGGTCTTGTGATGCAGGTGCGCGATCAACGGCTTGCCGTGCCATTCCAGCAAACCTTTGTCCTGACCGCCCATGCGTTGGCCGCGGCCACCTGCCAGGAGCAGAATGGAGCAGGGTGGCAATGTTGGTTTCGGGGTCATGGCAGGTCTCCATGGGGGCGCTGAAAAAGTGAAGCGCTGTGATATAACACCGAGCTGTTTTTCCTACAACTGGACGAGCCTATGAAAGCCAAGGCTGATGTACCTTTCGCGCCGCTGAACATCGCGGTGCTGACAGTCAGTGATACCCGAACCCTGGAAACCGATACGTCAGGCCAGATGTTCGTCGATCGCTTGAGTGCCGCCGGCCACAACCTGGCCGCTCGGGTGTTGCTTAAAGATGATCTCTACAAAATCCGCGCGCAAGTCGCCAACTGGATTGCCGATGAGGTAGTGCAGGTGGTTCTGATCACTGGCGGCACCGGGTTTACCGGGCGCGACAGCACACCAGAGGCGGTGAGTTGCCTGTTGGACAAACAGGTCGATGGTTTTGGTGAGCTGTTCCGGCAGATTTCCGTAGCCGACATTGGTACCTCGACCGTCCAGTCCCGGGCGCTGGCCGGTTTGGCCAACGGTACGCTGGTCTGCTGCTTGCCCGGTTCAACCAATGCCGTGCGCACTGGCTGGGATGGCATTCTCGCCGAGCAACTGGATTCACGGCACCGTCCCTGCAATTTCGTGGCTCATTTGAAGCAGGCGGCACCCTGTGAATCCCGTGGGTAAGCCAGGTAAAACCGGCAGTCTGATGCCGGTCGAGGTGGCGCTGGCGCGCTTGCTGGAAATGGCAGAGGCTTCGCCAATCCGCGAGCGTGAGCGTTTGCCAGTGGCACACGTTCAGGGGCGCGTGCTCGCCGATGACCTGGTTTCATCCCTTGATCTGCCACCTTGGCCAAACAGTGCCATGGACGGCTACGCCCTGCGGGTCGCTGACTGGACGGGTGAACCGTTGGTGGTCAGTCAGAAGATATTTGCAGGTCAGGCGCCTGAACCGTTGAAGCCCGGTACCTGCGCCCGAATCTTTACCGGTGCACCGGTGCCAGCAGGCGCTGACTGTGTCGAGATGCAGGAAAATGCCGAGGTTCAGGCGGATGATCGGGTACGTTTCATCGAGCCCATGACCCCGGGTCAAAACATCCGGCCTCAAGGTCAGGAAACAACGGTTGGCGAGCTTGTTTTGCCGGCCGGTACGCGCCTTGGATCAATCGAACAGGGCTTGGCGGCATCTCTGGGATGCGCTGAGCTCGATGTTGTTCGCAAGGTCCGTGTTGCGGTTCTCTCGACCGGTGATGAATTGGTTGAACCGGGCCAGGCCCTGGGGCCGGGACAAATCTACAACAGCAATCGCGTGTTGCTGTGCAGTTGGTTACAACGCCTGGGTTGCGAAGTCATCGATGCCGGTATTCTTCCTGATGATTTGCTGACCACTCGTGCCCGTCTGGGCGAGTTGAAGGATGTTGATCTGATCCTCTCTACGGGTGGGGTGTCGGTAGGCGAAGCCGACTTCCTGGGCATGGCCTTGCGCGAGGCCGGCGAGTTGACGCTGTGGAAACTCGCTATCAAACCTGGCAAGCCGCTGACCTTCGGGCATTTTCGCGGGGTGCCCGTAATTGGTTTGCCCGGCAACCCGGCGTCGACACTGGTCACTTTTGCGTTGTTGGCAAAGCCCTATCTTTTGCGCCGTCAGGGTGTAAAAGAGGTTGAGCCGCTGAAGTTTCAGGTGCCGGCCGGGTTTGTCTGGCCTAAGGCGGGCAATCGACGGGAATACTTGCGTGGACGCCTGGAGAATGGTCGGGCGATCATTTACAAGAATCAGAGCTCAGGCGTACTTCGCAGTGCTGCTTGGGCCGATGGCCTGGTTGAGGTGTTGGAAGATCACACGTTGATCGAGGGCGAATATGTAATGTTCATTCCTTTGAGCGAAGTCTTGAACTGATCCTGTAGTGCCCATTGCCGCAAGCCCGATAAAGCCGTCGGGTCTTGCGTGCATGACCAACGCTTAACGAACCAGAAGTGTTACGACCTGATCGAAGCGGCTGTTGGCAACCCAACCCAACAGGCCGAGGACGACCGCTGCCCCGCCTGCCGAATAGGCAAGCCTGTGCTTGATGGATTTGACGTCATTGCGCACTTCATCCATGTCTCTACGGATGTATTTCAGATGAGTCTCCAGTTCAATGACGCGAGGTTCCATGTCAACTCCTGCAGCGGGTTTTGCGTTGTTGTTGAATTCAGCCTGAGGATTGGCGCGATTTTCCGAGAACGGCTTCACCGGGTTGATCGGCAACTTGATGTCATGAGTTTGCATGGAGAAAGACGCTCCTTGCATCAATGCTCTTTGAATGGCCGAAGCTCGTATAGCTTGCGCCTTTTGTAGTCCTTGATGAGTGTCTACTCATTGCTTGCACATCCCTGTGTAGTTGTTTTTGATGATTGATAACTGCCGACATCAAGGTGTACCAATCGCCCTGATGGGTCAATTGAGCCGATTCCTCATATATCGTAAGAAAATATCCCGACCTGTAGGACCGCAAACCTGCGCTCCTCGAAAAATCTCAACGCCACGCGACCTTTATAGGGGGCGGTGAGGTCAACATCTCCTGAATGAATTCGAATCAGGAGCTACAACAATGAGTGAGCGCAAGGCGCTGTTGATTCTGCATGGCAAGCAGGCACTCAACGAGGAGGTCCGTGCGGCCGTCGAAGGCAAGCGCAAGCAGGGGTGGGATCTGGCGGTCCGACTGACTTGGGAGGCGGGGGACGCGCAGCGGTGGGTGGAGGAGGCGTTGGGCGCAGGCTATACGCAACTGATTGCCGGAGGCGGCGATGGTACGTTGCGCGATATTGCCGAGGCCTTGGCGGCACACCCGAATCAGGCCAGCCTGGTCTTGATGCCATTAGGTACCGCCAATGATTTTGCTCGCGCTGCTGGCATTCCGCTAGCGCCAGCGCTGGCACTGGACCTTCTGGAGACCGCGCCACACGCTATCGATCTGGGCGAAGTCGGGGGGCAGGTCTTTCTGAACATGGCCACGGGCGGTTTCGGCAGTCAGGTCACGGCCAATACGTCGGAAGACCTCAAAAAAGTCCTCGGTGGCGCGGTGTATCTTTTTACCGGCTTATCACGTTTCAGCGAGTTGCATGCGGCTTATGGCGAGTTGCAGGGGCCGGACTTTCATTGGCGCGGCGAGCTATTGGCGCTCGGTATCGGCAATGGTCGGCAGGCGGGAGGTGGGCATGTGCTATGCCCGCAGGCACTGGCTGACGATGGTCTGCTGGACATCAGTATTTTACCGGCGCCACAGGAGGTGGTCGGCACTTTGAAAAACCTGCTGGCCGATGGCTTTGGCATCGACAACATGTTTGTACGCGCTCGTTTGCCCTGGGTCGAGATCAAGGTCTCGGAAGGTCTGCACATCAACCTTGATGGCGAACCTCTAGAGGGCGATAACCTGCGTTTTACGGCGCGTGCCGCGGCATTGCGCGTGCATTTGCCTGAGAATTCACCACTGCTGAGTACATCGCAGTCAGCTAATCGTCCAGGCTGATGATTTGTTCGCGAACGGCAAACAGGACAAGGCCGGCGACATCGTAGATCTGCAGGCGCTTCATGATCTGCGAGCGGTGGGTTTCAACGGTCTTGATACTGAGGCTCAGGCCATTGGCGATTTCCCGGGTGGATTTCCCGCGAACAATCAGTCGCAGGATTTCCAGTTGCCGCGCCGTCAGGTTATGTGATTCGTGCGTTTCCGGCTGCTGTTTCTGGTTCCGGATCAGCGCCTGATTGATGACCGTGTGGGCGATGGCGGGGCTGAGGTAGCGTTCGTTGTTGCGCAGGGCGTCCAGCGCATGTTCCAGCTCGGTGGCCGTGGTGTCCTTTAGTAAATAGCCATGAGCGCCGGACTCTAGTGCTTGCATGATGAGCGCGGGGTCGGTGTGCATCGACAGGATCAGCACCTTGCTTTGCGGGCGCACCCGCTTGAGACGCTGCAAGGCTTCAAGACCGCTGGTCTCCTTCATGGAGATGTCCAGCAGAACAATGTCCGGGGACAGTTTCTCGACCATTTCGAGCAGCTGCGAGCCGTCATTGGCCTCGCCAACTACCGCATAGCCGGGAATATCCAGCACCAGGGCGCGTACGCCTGCCCTGATCAGCGAGTGGTCATCCACCAGAAGTAAATTACAAGTCAATGCAAAACCTTATTCGTACTGGCCCGTTCGAGCGCACGCGGCGCCCAGGGGAAGAGTGCTTCGATTTGAGTGCCTTTGCCGGGCTCGCTGGTCACGGCCAGGGTCCCGCCCAACTGATCGATCCGTTCTCGCATCCCGGCCATCCCACGCTGCCCCTCTCGACCGGGATCAACCGCGGGTGCGAAACCCTGGCCGTCGTCGCTGATCAATAGTGTCAGGCCTTGGGGCCTGCGTTGCAGTCGCACCAGAAGATTTTTCGCTTCAGCGTGACGCAAAATATTGGTCACTGCTTCCTGGGTGATTCGAAAGGCTGCCACCGCCATTTCTTCCGGTATGCCGGTCAACCGTTGATGGCATTCCAGGCTCCAGTGCACCGAGGTGTTGGCCAGGGTCTTGAGCAGATGCGCACGCAGGCTGGCTTCCAGCCCGAGGCTCGCCAATTGCCTGGGGTTGAGGATGGCTGAGACGTCACGAACCTTGGTCAGGGTTTCTTCCAGAGTGTCGCAGAGCACCGAGCACTGGCCCTGCATTTCATCAGGCATCCGGCGCTTGAGCCATTCACTTTGCAGTTTTGCAGCGGTCAGCAACTGGCCAATATCGTCGTGCAATTCTCTACTCAGGCGATGGCGTTCATTTTCCTGGACTTCCAGCAAGCGGTCCGCCAGCTCTTGCGGTTCAAATTTTATCGACGTGCCCGAGACGGGAGGTTGAATCCAGACGCTGGCCCATACTGCGATATCAAGCACCAGCAAGCCCAGCGCAAGAGGCGTGGAGAGGCCGAAGACCAACAGACTGCCAAGTGCCGAGCAAGTGCACAGCAATAGCGTGAGCCGTCGAGCGTTTTTCTGGGAAGGTGGCCATGAGGTGACTGACTTGAGGCTGGCGTACATAGCGGATGGAGCCAATGAATGTTCGCTGCGGGCTGACCGGCCATAGTGGCTGACGGGTCTCTGTCTGAAAATCTGTAGTGACTCGTCTTGAACCGAGTGCGCTCCAGTGTTGGAACTACAGCCTTTATCGGCCTGCTCACAGCTGAAGTCACTTTGCCATTAATTGGCGTCAACTAATGGTCGGCATAATACCACTTAAGATACCGTTGGTCGCGTTTGGTATATATGTCCATAGCGACAGGAAATAAAGCAGTGGACGATAGTTCCACTATGGAAAAGTTTTGCGAAGGGGGAGTAACGATTAATATCGAGTTGTCGCGGACAGGTATGAAATATTCAATCGCGACATGAGCCCACTCATTTTTAGAGCGGCTTCATGGCAATAAGAATACGCACTGCGTAGTTGTCTGACTAATTCAAGCCTGCCTTTCCGAATAGGAAACGAGCGTAAACGGTTTGGAGTTAGCCGGTAACTGAAAATGACTCTGGCCGACCTGGACCGCAAAGGCTTCAAGCAGGGACGTCTGTTCGCTGTCATCCAGGCTGAGCTGACCGGTGGTCTGATCGATGAGTTCGAGTTGCCAGGCCATCAGCGTGAAGCAATCCTTCAGCGCGCCCAACGCTTGCTGGTGCAGGTCAATGTGGGTGTGGGCGTGGTTTAGCAAACCGTGAATATGCAGGGAAAATTCCGACACGGCTTCCAGCGCCAGGGCATCGGCCCGGCTCGCCAGTTTGAGCAGGCTGCTGAGCATGCAATCGATTGCGTCCTTGTCATTGCTGATCAATTGCAGGTGGCTCAGGCACTCCTCCGATTTGGCCAGGAGGGTTTCCGCCTCGACAAGAAACTCCGGTAAACGCTGAGCCCACTGCTTGGGTTTGTTCGGCATGCTTATCTCCACAACGTCATGTCAAATGAGGGGATGTCGCGTATGTCGATCAGGACGTAGAACGTCCCGACGCTGCCATGCCGGCATGAGATCGCGCCCCTGCAGGCCTGATGGCAGGCTTGGGAACTCGAGAGGGTGGAAAGCCACTTACCTGCGATCGCACACAAAAGCCTGACTCCGTTCATGCAATGAGAATGGCGTCACATTAATGGCTATTGGATATTGCGAATATCAGGTTGGGCCTGATTGTTACTAAGGGAATCCCTTACGCGGGGGAACCTATCGTGCAAACCGTGGTCGCGCGGCAGGGAGTGAAGCAGATGAATCGCAGATGCAGTAAACCATGATGTTAATGTGACATCAATGCTCGATCGTGGCATTTTGTCTCAGGGTCAAGATCTGGCAATAAAGGCCGATAACCCTCTTTAAGTGAATTAATCAGAACAAGCCCAGGAGTCATTGATGGCCGGCATTCTCGACACGGTAGACCAACGCACGCAACTGGTGGGTGAGAATCGCCTGGAAATTCTCATGTTTCGCCTGGCCGGCCGGCAATTGTTTGCGATCAACGTCTTTAAAGTGCAGGAAGTGCTGCAATTGCCCAAGCTGACCCTGATGCCCCAGCGGCATCCATTCGTCTGTGGCGTGGTCAATCTGCGCGGCCAGACGCTGCCCGTGATTGACCTGTCCCAGGCTATCGGTATGCGCCCGTTGATCCCAAGCCCGACCAGCACGATCATCGTCACTGAGTACAACCGTTCGGTGCAGGCGTTCCTGGTCGGCGGTGTGGACCGCATCGTCAACATGAACTGGGAAGCCATTCTGCCGCCGCCGACCAGCGCCGGTCGCCAGCATTACCTCACGGCGATCAGCAAAGTCGATGACCAGTTGGTGGAAATCATCGACGTCGAGAAAGTGCTGGCCGAAATCGTGCCGTACAACGCCAAGGTCTCGCGCGAAAAACTCGATGATCCGGTACTGGAACGCGCCCGTGGCCGTGAAGTGCTGTTGGTGGATGACTCCAATGTCGCGCTGTCGCAATTGCGCGACACCCTGGGTCAGTTGGGCGTGAAGATGCACATTGCCAGCGATGGTCTGAAGGCGCTGAACATGCTCAAGGCCTGGGCGGATACGGGCGTGTCCATGACCGATAAACTGTTAATGGTGTTTACCGACGCAGAAATGCCGGAAATGGACGGCTATCGCCTGACCACCGAAATTCGCAACGACCCGCGCCTGCGTGGCCTCTATGTGGTCCTGCACACCTCCCTGTCGGGCAGCTTCAACGACTCGATGGTGAAGAAAGTCGGCTGCGACAACTTCCTCTCCAAATTCCAGCCGGACAAACTCGTCGACGTGGTGCGCCAGCGCCTGATGCTCGACGAAGTCCCGGCCTGACTACGGTGCGGCAGGCTGGCAGTCATGTCAGCCTTTGATTCGGTGACCAAGCTCGTATAGGGTGGCCTTTTTTGCCCACCAGGGAGCTGGCCATGTTGCGTCTGAGCGCGCTTTACCGTTATCCGTTGAAATCCGGCAAGGGTGAAACCTTGCAACAAGTCGGCCTCGACAAACTGGGGCTGGACGGTGATCGGCGCTGGATGCTGGTGGACGAGGCCAGCGGGCGTTTTCTGACCCAGCGCGCGGTGGCGTCAATGAGCCAATTGTCGGCGTTGTGGAATGCCGAAGGCGGCTTGACCCTCAGTGCCCCGGGCCGCTCGCCGATCGACATCGCCTTGCCCTCCAACCACGCTGAACTGCGAGGCGTCACTATTTGGCGCGACACGTTGCGCGTGCCGGATGCCGGTGACGCGGCGGGCGCCTGGGTCAGTGAGTTCATTGGCAAGCCGACGCGCCTGGTGCAGGTTCCCCTTGATCGTGCGCGCATGACCGAGGCCGGTTACGGCAAGGACGATGATCAGGTGGCGTTCGCCGATGGTTATCCACTGTTACTGATCGGGCAGGCGTCCCTGGAAGACTTGTCGCAAAAGGTCGGACGGTCCCTGGAAATGCTGCGCTTTCGACCAAACCTGGTGATCGAGGGCAGCGAAGCCTATGCCGAAGACAGCTGGAAGCGTATTCGCATCGGCGATGTCGAGTTCCGGGTGGTCAAATCCTGCTCACGCTGCATTCTGACCACCATCGATCCGCAAACGGGTGAGCGCAGCGGTGATCGGGAACCGCTGGCCACGTTGCAGAAGTACCGTGCCGAGGCCGACGGTGCGATGTTTGGGCAGAATCTGGTCAACGACAGCAACGGTCGACTCGAAGTCGGAATGCCGGTGACGATTCTCGAATAAAAGCCCTGAATGAAAAATGCCCGTGTGCAAAGACACGGGCATTTTTTTGTCGCGATGAAACCCCGGGGGTTTAGCCGCGGTATTCACACAGGTAAGCGGTGTCGACGGCCACTTTCAGCTGAAACTTGCTGTTGGCAGGCACGTTGAACTGGCTACCGGCCGCGAAGGTTTCCCAGTCGTTGCTGTCAGGCAGTTTGACCGTCAGGGCGCCGCTGACCACGTGCATGATTTCACGCTGGCTGGTACCGAATTCGTATTCGCCCGCAGCCATGACGCCGATGGTCGCAGGACCTTCAGCGGTGCCAAAGGCGATCGACTTGACGGTGCCGTCGAAGTACTCGTTGACTTTAAACATGGGCGATTCCTCGAAAAGGGCTAAAAAGGGCCGGCCAGTATGCACAAGGCCTCGAACGCCGTCACCTCTCTAGGTGGGGAGAGTCAGCGGTAATAAGCGAGCTGTATTGCGCGCATCTTCCAGTGCCCGGTGTTGCTGCCCGGTGAACTGCATGCCTGCCAGTTGCAGCGCGCCATTGAGCCCCAGCGGGCGCTCCAGGCGTCTAGCCTTGGCAAAGCGCTGCTTGAGGTTCATGTGCGGCACGCGGCTCAAGGCGCTGTCGAGTTGCAGGCGCTCCCATTCCTGAACCAACTGTTTGCGATCGTAGTCGCCCCAGCTTGCCCAGCCTTCCAGACGTGAATGATGCTGGCCCAGCCAACGCTCGAAGGCCGGCCAGACCTCGGTCAGCAGTTGCGCGGAATCGATATTGCCTTGGGTGATATGAGTCAGCTCCCGGCAAAACGGTGTCAGCAGAGGCCGACGCAACGGCCGCACGAAACGCTGGAAGTGATCCAGTTCGCGACCTTTGCGGTCCACCAGGGTGGCACCGATTTCGATGATTTCCATTTCCGTTACTGGCCAGCCACCTTCATCGGTGGTGGCTTCCAGATCTATCACCAGCCAGTGAGGCATCGCAGGTTTCCTGGTATCCGCGTCCTGATAGGGCTTGAGCGTAGCCAAACCCAGCGGATCCGCCTAGCGGCTTATTCGACCTCCAACAAAATCTGACGATTTTTGACCTGATCGCCGACCTGAACCTGCAAGCGTTTGAGCACGCCGTCGATGCCCGACTTGAGCGGATGCTCCATTTTCATGGCTTCGAGCACCACCAATAGCTGGCCTTTGCTGACGGTGCTGCCCTCACTGACCAGTACGTCGACGATGGCGCCGTCCATCGGTGCCTTGAGCGTGCCGGAACTGACGCTGGCCTGACTGCTGACCAACGCCTGGGTCCGATCCAGCAGTTTCAAACTGCCGGGGCGCGCGAACAACCACAGGTACCCGGCCTCGAGACGATAGGCATGACGCTGGTGGATGCCGTCGATCTCCAGCATTGCCCAGCGCCCATCGCTACGGATGATCTTCAAGTTGAGCCGTTGCCCGGCGACGTGGATCTGAAACGCCTCGTCAGGCAAGGCGTTCAATTCCACCGGCCAATCCTGGTCATTCAGGCCGATGCGGTAGTGCAACGGCACGCTGGCATTATTGCGCCAGCCCGCCAGTGGTGCCGCGTGAGCCTGTGCCGACGCTTGATAGAACAGCGCCGCAGCGATGGCCAGTTCACAGGCGCTCGGGACGTGGGCCTGCAAGCACGGATCGTCAGCAAAGCAGGTCGGGATGAACCCGGTGCTGAACTCGCCGCTGATGAATTGCGGGTGTTGCAGCAGACCGGCAAGCAGGCGCTGATTACTCTGTACACCCAGCAACACGCTGTCCTGCACCGCCCGCAGCAACTTGCGCCGGGCCTCTTCTCGGGTTGCACCGTGGGCGATGATTTTGCCCAGCATCGGGTCGTAGAACGGACTGATGTCCTGGCCTTCAATCAGGCCATGATCAATCCGCACACCGTTCTGCAACGCAGGCTCCCACGCCGTGACTTGACCGGTTTGCGGTAGAAAGTCGCGAGCGGGATCTTCGGCGTACAAACGCACTTCCATGGCATGCCCGTTGAGCTGAACCTGCTCCTGGCGCAAAGGCAGCGGTTGTCCTTCGGCGACGAGCAGTTGCCAGGCCACCAGGTCCAGCCCGGTGATCAGTTCGGTCACCGGATGTTCCACTTGCAGCCGAGTGTTCATCTCCAGAAAGTAGAACTGCCCACGTGCATCCAGCAGAAATTCCACCGTGCCGGCGCCGACGTAATTCACTGCCCGGCCGGCCTTGAGCGCGGCCTCGCCCATGGCCTGACGCAACTCGCCCGTCATCACAGGGCACGGCGCTTCTTCGATGACTTTTTGATGGCGACGCTGGATCGAACAGTCGCGTTCGCCGAGGTAGATCAGGTTGCCGTGCTGATCGCCGAACAGCTGTATCTCGATGTGGCGCGGGTCAATCAACGCTTGTTCGAGAATCAGTTCGTCGCTGCCAAAACCATGCTGCGCTTCGGAGCGGGCAGTGCGCAGTTGTTCCAGCAATTCGCTCGCATCCTGTACCAGGCGCATGCCACGTCCGCCCCCGCCGGCACTGGCCTTGATCATCAGTGGGTAACCGATGCGGTCGGCTTCGCGGCTCAGGGTTGCGTCGTCCTGCTCGGCGCCTTGATAGCCCTTAACGCAGGGTACGCCCGCATCGATCATGGCTATTTTCGACAGCCGCTTGCTGCCCATCAGCTCAATGGCTTCGGGGCTGGGGCCGATGAAGGTAATGCCAGCGTCACGGCAGGCGAGGGCGAAGCCAGCGTTTTCCGAGAGGAAGCCGTAGCCGGGGTGAATCGCATCCGCACCGGTGCGCCGGGCGGCGTCGATGATGGCCGGGATGTTCAGATAAGACTGCTGCACCGGGGCCGGGCCGATGTTGACGGCTTCGTCGGCCATTTGTACGTGCAGGGCATCGGCGTCGGCATCGCTGAAAATGGCGACGGTGCGATAGCCCAGGGCCTGGGCGGTGCGCTGGAGGCGGCAGGCGATTTCACCGCGGTTGGCGATCAGGATTTTTCTGAGTCCGGGCATTGGTCTTTTCTCAAGTTGTGCGATGAAAGTGCTGGCCTCATCGCGGGCAAGCCCGCTCCCACAGGGTTTTGTGAACGACACAGACCCCTGTGGGAGCTGGCTTGCCTGCGATGCTTTTAGAGGGCCCACCCTGGTTTCCGTTTTTGCACAAAAGCCATCGTCCCTTCGATGCCTTCCGCCCCCGTCACCGCTTCGCCAAACCACTGCGCGGCGTCATCGAGCAACGCATCCGACGGTTGCCCGGCGCTCGCCAGCAGCAGTTTTTTAGTCGTCGCATTCGCCCCCGGCGCGCAACACAGCACATGGGCGAGGATTTCATCGAGGCGTTCGGCCAGCGCTTGCGCGTCGTGCTCGACAAAGTGCACCAGGCCGATGCGCCGCGCCTGAGTCCCGTCGAAACGCGCGGCGGTCAGCGCCAGGCGTCGGGCCTGGGTCAGGCCGATGCGCTGGACCACAAACGGGGCGATTTGCGCGGGCAACAAGCCGAGGCTGGTTTCCGGCAATCCGAACTGCGCCAGGTGATCAGCCAGGGCGACGTCGCTGACGCACGCCAGACCCAGGCCACCACCCAACACCGCGCCTTGCAGCACCGTAATCACCACTTGCGGCGCGTGTTGCACCTCTTGCAGCAGTGCGCCGAACGCCCGGTTCAACTCGCGATAGGCGTCCGGGCCTTGGGCTCGTGCGTTGGCCATGTCCTTGATGTCGCCACCGGCACAGAAATGCCCGCCGGCACCGCCGATCACCAAGGCCCGAACCGCTCGATCATCACGCACCGCCGCGAGCACCGCGCGTAATTCGGCGACCATGTGCAGACTCATGGCGTTGCGGCTTTCCGGGCGATTGAGGGTGATGTGCAGTACGCCGTTATGCGGCTCCAACAGCAGCGTCTGGCAATCGGGCAGGGTGCTCATTTCTTTTTCCCCGGCAGGATGCCCATGAGTTTGCAGATGATCCCCAGCATGATTTCATCGGCGCCACCGCCAATCGACACCAGCCGCACGTCGCGGTAAGCGCGGGCCACCGGGTTGTCCCACATGAAACCCATGCCGCCCCAATATTGCAGGCAACTGTCGCTGACTTCACGGCCCAGACGCCCGGCCTTGAGCTTGGCCATGGAGGCCAGGCGGGTGACGTCCTGGCCTTTGATGTATTGCTCGGTGGCCTGATAGACCAGTGCCCGCAGGCATTCGATTTCGGTTTGCAGCTCCGCCAGGCGGAAGTGGATCACCTGGTTGTCGATCAGCGCGCTGCCGAAGGTTTTGCGCTCTTTGCAGTACTCGATGGTGCTGTCGACGCAGTACTCCAGGCCCTTGATCATGTTGGCCGCGCCGAACAGGCGTTCCTCCTGGAACTGCAGCATTT
>Ga0302168_1000037_pt1 | contig 33019 bp, 31 predicted proteins | sample I_Fen_N1_2_FD_193494 | JGI IMG/M metagenome (GOLD analysis project Ga0302168, IMG submission 193494) | Peat permafrost microbial communities from Stordalen Mire near Abisko, Sweden - I_Fen_N1_2 | ecosystem: Environmental > Terrestrial > Soil > Wetlands > Permafrost | place: Sweden: Abisko...
TAAGCAACTCCTGTTTGTTATTGATGAGCGCTTCCTTGAGACCAGACTCCCAAACAAAAAACAATGGGTAAGCCTTCGCGTCCTCCAAGTAGAGTTTCGTGAGCCGAGGGACGATGTCGTGGAGGGCGTAATCGCGCGAGTTGAGCCCGCCGTGGAAGTGGAGAACTAGCCCATTTTCAGGGCTTTGAGTCACCGCGGCGTCTAAGATGCGAGCGACATCGGCAAGCTTGCTCAGCGTCTTGTCACTGAAGGCCCCACTCGCAGAGTCCAAGTAGTAGTTTTCCAGCTCCTGCGGATCCTCGCCATTGGTCGTCATCATCTTCTTTGCCATAGCTCCACCCTAAGTGTGAACTCGCGTTTAGCCAAGACTAGTACCAACACATAATCTGGCAAGCTAAGGACTTTCTACCTGCGTGATCAGAAAATCGGTCATTAACACGATAGATACGGAAGTACCGGGGTAGACCGGCGACGGTGCATTAAGGCTCGAAAGCGACCAATCGTCATCCCTGGAGAGATGCCTTTAGCTCTTGCCAAGCAGACGAACGACATAGTTTTTAAATTCGTAGAGCGATGGGTCATCCGCGGTTAGCCCCACGCATGATCCGCTCAGGCAAGTGCAAGTCCAAAGATGTGCTCTTGGAACGGATCTGCCGAAAGGGCAGGCTTGACTGGGCGCAGACAAGGAGGCCGACCGGCCTCGGATCAGGAAGCAATTCGCCGTACCGTCGGCTTTACCGCGGTTACAGGAGATCGCCCAGCACTTCCCTGGCAAGGTCAACTCGATCCATCCTTCGACTCGGATGATCAATCGGCATCTGGATGAGGCGATCAAACCGAACGGGGTCGAATGTCAGATCCTGCTTGTAGATATCCACAAGCTGACCTTTGCGACTGTGTGACACCACAAACACCATGCTTTCCTTCAAACCAGAGGCTTCACTGTCTTTGATGATTCGATGCTGGATGAAACTCATCTTGAGATCGATGAACACGTCCTTGGCTCCCAGTACGGATGTTGGACGTAGTCGGCCGTGGGTGTCGATATTCGCTGCCGGAACGTGACTACGAATCGCAGCGGTCAGCTCATGGTTTTCCCCTACTCGTTGGGCAAACAGGGCGGTTGCGTCCGACATGTAGGCAAAGATCCATGGCACATTGCGTAACGTTGCGCCGGTATAGAGGTAACCCTGTTCGCCTTTGTAGCGTTCCAGCATGCCCTTCAGGGCGTTCGCGGACAATGCTACCTGCGTCTGTTTTTCCAGGATGTACACCACACGGTCAAACTGCTCGATCAAGATTCTGACGATTTTCCGCGGAACCCCATCAAACTTGGCCTTTCGATCCGTCTTTTGGTGCTGCCGTGGCTTGAAGTACGGGCAGTGGTCACGAGCTTCGACATCGAGCGGCGCAATGCCTGAAATACCTGACGTCGTGTGTTTTCCATAAGGATTGTTCACGTTGGCAGGCAAGTGGTACAGACCTACCAGTTGAATCGGGTTGTCGCACGCCGGACACACCGCAAACTGGGACTGTTTGTCCGCGCTTCCCTCTTGGTACCACGGCTCTCGGCGCAGGGTGTCGGCTTCAAAGGCATCTTTGTCAATCGGCTTGCCGATAAAATCTTCAACCGTAAGTTTATATTCATCCATCTTTACGAAAATCCATCAGATCAATTCCCACCAATGACAATCAAAACCGACCTTCGGAAAACTTGGCAACCAACAGCCCTGAAACATTGATTACCTCCCAGTCGAGTTGGTGTCATAGAGGTCAATGCCTAAAGTTTCGCACAAGTCTGTGTACTCGGTAATTGTAGAAATCAAAGCCTTGAGCCGTACGAGATTCCCCTCGGCTGTTTGGCGCGAATAGCCATAAACCTCGGACTCCCTGAGTAGTGGCTTGGCAAGCTCTTGATCGATGCTCTTGATAATGTCAACGTGACTGTCCCGGATGGCTCGAAAATCCTGAAACGTGTCCAGCTTGCCGTCTGTGATATAACGAAGCAAGTAGCCGTATTCTTTTACGACTTGCCTGTGTATGTTCAGCCCGCCATAGCCAGCGAAATTTATTTCGTTTTTATCCATGAATTCGGCAACCTTTCTAACGCGTTTGTCCTGCGATGCACCGGCCGCGTTACCTTTTCGCAGAAAGCTATAAATTTTATTGAGCATTTTCTTATCCATTACCAATCAAAGTCGTTAGCAAGTAGTCCATTAAATATTGTTATCAGCTCGAAACAGGGTATCTGAAATAAAAATTTCAGCCTCATATGCCAAGATGTTGGCACTGATGTTGAATTGGCCCAGTTGCCGAGAGGCCCCTGACCCAGTCTGACTCTTCCCGAAGCATTGCTTGTGCTAGGGTTGTGCCAATCTGGAGGTGGGTTAGTCTGGCCTCGGCTCATGGGTCAATGCGGCATTAACGTCAATAACACCAGACTCTAATCAAAGCTCCCAATATTCTTCGATCTGGTAGAGGGGTCTCCCTGCCATTATCAGCTTGATAACCTCTATGTGCGCCTCGTAGTCATCCTCTGAGAATTTTGTCCATCGCGAATTAAGCTTTTGGGCAGATATGAATGCTGAACGAGCTGTGCGCATCTTGGATCGATTCTTAGATAAAAAACTGCGCAGCCCTTTGAAAAGCTCGAAATCCAGTGGCGGGTGGAGCAAAGCGACGCTTGGGTGTTGGTGGTGCCCGCCGCAGACTAGGACCGTCTTCAGGTATATGTTGACCAGTTTCTGGGCGCGACCGAAGGTGAAATTAGTTACACCTAGACGCTTCGCCTCTACCTCAATCTTCTTCATGAAGCTGACCTGCCATTCGTCGACGTTCTGGCCGATATCATCTGGCCCAGTAACTTGGCACAAGCCGCTCAAATCTATTAGCTTGAAGGCCAATTCATTACCTCCACCGACCAAACCTCGGCCATATGCAGCCGCGGCGCACCACTTACCGTAATGGTGCTTGTGCTTCTCAATGCAATACTGTGTTTCAGGTGGCGTCATGCTAATTTTTCCTCACAACTTTCGAAGTGCTCTCTCAGCAGGCCGACGTCGGGGCTCAGCCTAAATCAGAAATCCGCTCTAACGCTGCTTGAGATTCGTTTTCACTGGCCGAGCCCTGTCAGACTGCCCGCCAGCAATCAAAGGCCAAGCCACGATTTAAGCCGAGACCAGACATGTTGCGTTGGAGTTACACTCGGATTCCCTTCGTTGGAGAAGTGCTCAGTATTGGGGTGAATCGTCGTTTCAGGGCCATAGTGTGCAGCTTTGGCCTTCTTGTCGCGCACACGCTCCGCCTCAATCTTGGCTTGCGACCAAGGGCCGGCCTCCAAAACGCGTCCGCGTTGGACGATGTAATGCGATCGGCAATTCTGGTTCCAGTTGCCTACCGACGGGTGAAGCGATATGGATTCCCCATCAAACGTCATCTTCCAGTCGGTCGGGGTAAAAGGAGTCACAACGCGCTCCCCGCAACCGCAGCAGCACGAGTGCACTGCGGTCGCGTAGTCCATCGAGATGTACAAGATCCCGGACTCAAGCTCACGAGGAACATTTCGCACAAAACGGTGCTCAAGGCTGAGATGTCGAATCATGATTGGTCTCCGTTGAGCAGCATGCCCCCATCAGTCGTGTAGGTGCTGTGATGCTCACGCTCCAGGTCTCGGTAGAACCCGCGCAGCTTTTTCCACTTTACGACCGCAAGGCATGCATTCAGGGCATTAAGATCGGCCACCTGAATATTGGACGCGTACAGATCTTCGCCTCCGCCCCCGGCGAAAGAAATACGTCCTGCATGAACGTGCTCGCGTTGTGCTGGGGTACTCGTTGTGACGCGCAGGATGCCGCCCAAACTACCGTTGTTAAGTTCAAGCCCCATCCCGACATCAATGAATGCGACGCCAAGTGCCTCGAGCTTCGCAACTACTGCTCTCTTTTCCTCACCGGCATCCATGCTGATGAAAGCGAACGTAATGCCGTCAAGTAGCCCCAACGTCTCCGGTCTCATCTTCACTGGGTGAGCCACTATCCCGCGGTGCATCCGTTCATAGATGTTCTTCAGGTAGAGCACCTTTTTGGGAGCATCACGCAACTCTTCGAGCGATGGAGCCCCAGGGGCGCGAAACGCGTTATGTGACAGAAAGTCATCATCATCGAAAAGCCGGATTTCCTTAACCGGTGTCTTTGCAACCAGGTCGAGGATGTATCCACCAGTTCCTCCCACGCCCAGAATTCCCACCACCTCGCCTTCCAGCTTACTGGCGAGCGCCCCCAGACCTACACGGCTGGATGCGGTATCGAGATAGTTGAAGACGCTGACCTCATCTTCGTCATCCGTACCCCGGATCAACCGGGGGCTGATACCCGGTTGAAGAACCGCCGCCGGCCCCGCCAAAATGGTCGCGTATGTCGCCATCTTGGCATAGTAATCCGGGTATCCATCGGGGTTAGGCTTGCTGGAAAAACTGTGCTTCGCAGTAAGTCCGTACCCGAGATCCGTGTTGGGGGCCGCATGCGAGATGCCTGGTAATGGCGTCCCAACTGCACTACAAGGGAAGTCACCATCCCACTGAATTACATGGGTCTCCGGTTTACGGGTTCGGTCTCCAGCCAAATCCAGGCTAGACACTAACGTTCCAGTACGTACGCGACATTGAGAGTCGACATAAGGCACTTCATGCATAACAAGGAGGTTTCCTTGTATACGAACGAAATACCCCTCAGCCCGCAACCGAGCCAGATCCGCATTAAGACTGAACAGTGCGTGTGACATTGAAGATCGTCCCTTGTTTTTTGACTTCAACAGAGCCGCCTTCAGCAAGCTCACCAGCGTGTGGGTGCGACGCAGCATTGCGGTAGGTCATCGAAAACTTTACGTTGGCTTCTGCTGGCGCATTCGGATGCGACAACTTAACCACCTGATCGAAAGTCACATGCTTGTCCGGTACGACCTCTTCCACAGCGTTGACCACGATGATGTAGCCTTTTTCCGGGCGCAGGGCAGTGATAAACCGCTCGATGCCCGGAGCGTCCAGATTGATCTGGTCTTCGGGCTCAATGAGACGATCTTCACCGCCCCGAACTTCCAGAAAGATCGCTTCTTCGGGCAGAACGTTAGACAAGCCATACAGAACGCTAGCGTCCAACGTTGTGTGTCCCCAGGCCATTTGCCGGTCATTCAGAACGAACTTGAAATCACGATCGGATTTGAACGCGATGAAGCGTTCTGCGCCCTTGCCGCGCAAATCCACTGTTTCGTCAAGACGTACGTCCTCGAAGTCGCCTGAAACAAGCAGGGCGTAGAGTACGTAATCGCTACGGCGGTCCAGGCCGGCACTGTCCAGAATTTGCCGACCAGTTGGAACGGGATCGGGGACATCAATGTCGCGGAAGTTGAGCCCTTCCAAGCCAAAACGAATGCGATAGGCGGAAGCTTCTCGCAATGGACGATCCTCACGGATTGCGTCGCCAACGTCATCAAAATGTGTGCTTTTCATACAGTCCTCTAGCGTGATGTGGCGAATTATTTCGCCTACATCCCTCTAATCGGACCGACTTGCCGCCGCCGGTAAACTATTTTCAAAAATTTTTGGAGAGCGCGCCGGGAGGTACTTCGCCGCACACGAAGAAGGCCGGACAATTCGGGCAGGTGGCATCCGACGTGCTAGTTCGGAACTGGCCATGTTGGATGCCGCGAAAAATTTCGATCATTTTCTCCTGTCGGTTACTCAGTTCTCTAGCTGTGAGCTTTAACGGCTTGCTCTCAGCATCCGCGAGGTAAACCAGTTCTAAATCGGCGTTTGGGAAACTCGCTTGGACAGCAAGAACGAATGCAGCGGCGCCTACATCCTTCCCGTCACTGCTAGGCGCATGGCCGGTTCTAACTCGACGTACAATTCGCTTTCCATTTCTCAACAGTACGTCGTCTGGCGTTACGTCAATCTCATGGCCGTCCAACACAATCCGGAGCGCAGTCGACGCTTCAACTTGCGCCCCAGCCCTAGATGCCATGAAGTACTGGAGCATCGTGGACGCCATCGCGCGGTAGTCATCGACATATCCATGCTCTGCAAGTCCCTGAGTCACAAATGCTTGAGAAAGCAGGTCCTCCCAATCACCCACAGGAAGGTTGCCCTGGGCGACAAGCTTGCGATAGACATCGCGGATCGCTTCATGCATTTGCATGAACGAACTCATCTTACGTCTGCCGCCAACTTGAAGCAGGTGCGTATAGAAGAAGCGCCGTGCGCATGAATCGTAAAGAGATACCGAGTCGGAACTAAAACGCGGAGTTCCTGAAAACACGATGGGTATTGGAACGGAGTCTGGGGCGGGAGGCAATACGGTCTCAGGCGTGACTGCACATCGCTTTATGGGACCGATCCGATCGAGGAACGGCGAGAGTGCGCGTGTGCGCCCATTCGATGCTGCGGTCGCTCCATAGAACGACAGAGAGGTTTTCGCACGGGACATGGCAACGTAAAACAAACATTCCTGCTCCTCGTTGTGGGCTGCCCGCGTAATATCATCTGTGCTCCCTTGAGCACCTGCGACCATGCTCGAAGGTGGAGGACATTTGGATGGCCGATACGCTCCGGGAATGGATTCTTTGTTAACCCCGGCGATGTGAACCGCCGGAAACTCCAATCCTTTAGAACCATGGATTGTCATCAAGCGGACGGCATCAATCCCCTGAGCTGCAGAGGGGAGCTGCCTCAAATCCCTATCATCCCGCAGTCGTAGCAGCCTCCTTATACGATCAGAAAGCCGCTGAATAGGGAGACCTTGACCGTTGGGTTGTGCACGAACGAAGTTCATGAATTGCCAAATCGCGATACCTCGCGCTTGGTCGGAAACCCCTGACGAAGAAGCAACACGAGCTGCAAATCTCGTTCGGTCGAGCAAAATGGTTGTCAGCACCTTCCAAGGTTGAGAGCTAGCGTCAAAGCCTGCCAAGGCGGAATTGAGCTCAGAAAGTGCTGATTGGCCAGCAGGCGTCAGCTCCTCTGGCGAGATGACGCGCCAGGCTCCGACATCCGAATCGGCTTCTCTCAGAGTCTCAAAAACCCGAACAGCATCCTCTAAACACATCGCAAATTCGGGCCAGCAGGCGGTCCGGATCAAACCCATCGCGCGTCGATCCACAAGCAGCGAGAGTATCGAAACCAGGTCCTTAACCTCTGGACGCTCGAATAGGCTTCCAAGGAACAGCACTGGGATGCCAGCGCGCTCAAGCTCACGCCCAACGTCAGAAAGTCGATCATTGCCGCGGCAGAGAACCGCTTGGTCCCGATAGCTGTAACCCGATCTTAGAAGCTCTTGAATGTGGTCAGCGATCGCAGGAGTCAGGAGAGAACCGTTATCCACCGTGATGACTTCGGGCAGATTTCCAGAGCGCTCACAATCTGCCTCAAGACTTTCGTCTCCATCGGCCGTCGACATTCCTGCGGCAAAAGCAGAGCACGCTTCAACTATCTCACCTGCAGAGCGATAGTTGATCTTCAGTCGGTCTCGCACCGCACCTGGAAAATCTTCGTGCCCAAACCGGGCCATGTTGAAGGACGAGGCACCTCGGAACCGATAGATCGACTGCTTGGCGTCCCCCACCACCCAGAGGTTTATACCTGACGGCTTGAGTGCTTTGAGGAGTCGAACGCTGCTGTGGTTTACGTCTTGGTACTCGTCGACCAGGATGTGATCAAAGTCACTCTGCAACTGTGTCCGTACAGCTTCATCCCCCTCTAACAACTGGACTGGGCGCATAACCAGATCACCAAAGTCGACACAACGTGCGAGTGCTTTGAGCTCTTCGTAGCGCGCGTAAACCTTGGCAACCTCTGCAGCTTTTTCCGCGGTTTCTACCTCGCCTGGATCACCTGCCGTTTCTGCCATCGCATTGGCCAGATCAAGGTACTCTGCCGGATCGACAACTTCGTCCTTGGCACGCGAAACCGCGGTCAGAATGTCAGCAGCAGTCTGAGATGGATCGTAGAGGTTGCGATAGTGAGTCAGGCCTAGCCTAGGAAATTCATTCTCAAGCAGCTCTACGGCTTCGGTTCGATCCATCAGACGAGGATCAGCCGGCAGGCCACAACGGTCGTTGAATCGTCTAAGAATGTCGAGGCCAAAACTATGGAAGGTCCCAATGCAAAGAGCTGCTGCCTCCTGCGGTCGCTTTAAGGCAATTCGCTCGGACATCTCTGCAGTTGCTTTGTTTGAGAAGGTCAGGAGAAGGATGCGTCGTGGATCAACCCCCTCGTCTAGCAAACTCTCAACTCGCGCCACAAGCGTACGGGTCTTTCCAGTGCCGGGCCCAGCTTGGAGAAGAAACGCGCCGCCCCGATGAGAGGCCGCAATACGTTGCTTATCATTGAGAGGGATTTCGACCGGAGCTTCTGGGGTTACGGCTGGCACTGGGGGAAGCAGAAGCGCGTCGAGCATTTGCTGTGCGATCACTTCGAACGGGGCCCTCAACCGATTGGCAATTTCCGAACAAGTTTGGCGTTGAGTGACATGCAGCTCGACGACTCGACTCCTTGGCAGTAGCAGCTCTCTTGCGAAGAGATCCATCTGGACCTCCCGACGTTGCCGGCGGCTGTAATCGACGACCCTCTCTATGCCAACTGGGGAAATCTCAGAGGTTCGTGCGGGATCGATTTGAAATACAAATCCCTCTTCATCTTCACCGTCACCCAGAACTGCGTGCCCAATCTCATGGGCGACCAGGAAGGCCTGCTCGAACGATGTTCCGGAGTTTTCATGCACAATCAGCGGTATCTCGGCATCGAAGGTCGCTCGTGCTCCGTCAAGAATAGACGCGCCAGGGAGACACGTCTCAACCGTAATACCACGCCTCTCTGCAATATCTCTGGCGAACTCATAGGGGGACCAAGGGTCACTGCCTTGTTCGACAGCCTCATCATGCAAACGCTGTGCGTACTGCCGAGCAAGTTCTACATGATCCATGGTTAGTCACCACCCTGGAGAATCCGTGAAATGCTGTTCTCATCGACTCCAGCATCTCTCAGAAGGCGCTCAAGCGGCACTTTTTGAGCTGCGATTGGCTTGTCATCAGACTTGTTCGCACGAAGCGCCGATGCCTGTGCAGGCAGAGCGAGGTACGACTGAACGACTGAAACTGATGCACTCAAGGCTTTGGCTAGTCGTGCAAGGAATCGCTCCGACAACGTCGCTGAATCTACTCGTCGCTCACGGATGGCAACGCCAACTTGGATGGGTAATCCGAGCTCCTTGGCTGCCTTGGCAAAAGCCTTTGGCGGAGCGGACTGCAGGAGTTCTACAGTTACAACGGAGTCTCGAAGCCGCCCCATCTTAGAGCTCACAGCAGCAAGCTCGTCTGCACTGAGAGGGAGATCCTCGTCGACCTGTCGGGAGAGCTCCCTTGCGAGATCGACAAGGTCGGTAGCGAATTGAGGATAATCTGCCAGATACCGTCGAAGGACGTCTGTACCTGGCTCGTAATCCATTGCGAAAGCGTTCATAACGTCTTCGCTAGCAATTGGCGAACGAATAGTCATTACTGTTTCCCCTTGCGTTCAAGGCGCGACCGCAGAGTTGCGAAAGCTTTGTCACGGTACGTACGGATGGTCTTTTCACTCTTACCCAGCGTTTTACTGATGGTGACGACAGAGGGGTCTTTCGAGTCGATTGGAATGTCATGGCGGATCATCTCGATAATTCTTCTTTGGATTTCAGGCAGACCATCAATCGCATCGTCGAGCTGAAGCCGGTAAGATTTTTGATCGAGGTCGGTCGGATCAAAGGGATCGTAGCCACCGATAGCAGCTATAGGGAGAGACGCATCGTCTTCCCCCTCTAGCTCGTCATAGCGATTCTCATGCTTCCAATGACGATCACGGGCATCCTTGCGGTCGCTGGCGACGGCCTCTCGTAGTAGTCCAGACGGTTGTCATACGTGGCTCGGTCGCTGAGCAGCAGATCAATGAAATGATCTACGACGTCATCTCGAATGTTTGAGTTCGTAAGCGACGTATCATCGGCCCGAGGAAGAAGAAGGTAGATACGCTTCAGTAAACACTCGGTGAGGGTATCGCGAAGGATCCCGGGCTCAACATTCCGCACAAAATGCACCAATGCTTCCGGTGAGACAAAATCGGGAGAGGCCCGAGAGCAATCGAGAGCTTTAAGTTCAAGCTCAGAGTCGCCTAAGGCAGCCAGCTCTTGAATTTCAGCTTCGACTGCCGGGCGCCGGGAATACAACGTTCCATCAAGTTTGATCTTACGAAGGGGACGTGCCACGACTACTCCTTTTTTTGTGCCCAAGACCCTCTGTGCGTCCCTGAATGTAACACCGGAGCACCACTTGATCACAGCTGATCAATCCATAGATTCCAGCGTCAATCGTAGCCTATGGGTGTTGACGCCGATGTTGAATTGCCCCAGTTGCCGAGAGGTCCCTGACCCAGTCTGATTCTTCCCGAACCATTGCCTGCTCTGGGCTTATGCCGGTCTGGAGGTGGGTTAGTCTGGCGTCGGCACATGGGTCAATTCAGCGTCAACGTCAACAACAAGTTGATAGGCAACGCTGCAGAGAGACCGCCTAATTCGCTGAGGGAGTGGCGGGGGGAACAAATTTTTTGTAGCCAGGCCAAGAAGCCGAAATGAACTAATTAATCACTCCCCTACAGAATCGCGAAGATAGGCAACATTCTCCAAATCCACGATGTTGTTTAGGTGCTTGATAAGCTCTGTCCGGATCTTGCGTAGGCCGCCCCTTCCTGACTTTTGTCGGCACTGTAAATAGAAGCATGGCCAGGGTTGGCTGGCTCGTGCTCGGACTCGGTGACTGGAGAGGGTTGGACATCGAAGTAATCCTGTCCTGCTGGGTCTCGATCTTCCCTGAGCTTGGCGTAGAAAAGCTGTGAGAAATTAGTGAACTCTCGAACCTCAGGCAGCTTGGCACGTTGGGTATCCACGCGGTGTGTCAACACCGACAGTGGTGTCAGTATCGGACGATCAACACTGAACCCTCGATCTTTCAAATCATCGAGGCTGACAGCATTGGCCAGGAACTCCTGACCATTGTGCTGTTCTGGGCAAAAGAATGCTCTGACCAAGCTTTCATCTTCGGACAGTGGCGGTACATCCATGAAATCAGATTCCCCGGATAATCTTCAAAATCTGCTCTGGAAGGTGCTCAGTAAGGGAAGATTCATCACTCATGAACTCTTGGCCCACTGCTGTCTTGGCGTAATAGGAATAGCTTCCGTCACCGTAGAAGCCAAGATCAATATAGCCAAGGGCGTTCTTCCAAGAGAAGTTCACCTCACCATCTGCCGCTGCAGTTACCGTGGGCAATTGAAATTCACCGGCTGGAAGTACAGTACTTGAAAATTGCTCAGCTTCATCGATTGCAGCTACGGAAGGAACCTTCGCGGCATAGCCATCCCAAGCCGGCTCCAAATCAAGCAAACCACGAATTTTAGCCAGCAAGCTGTTCTTTAGCGTATGAGCCTGGCGGAAGTCGTAAAGAGGGAACTGATTTCCTTTTGCTTGTCCGCGTAGACGAATTCGGATGTGTACCCGTCAACCTTGAAAAAAATCTTAATGACAGTGCTTCTAAGGCCGGTTCTAATGAAACATGAAACCGGTATTCGTAAATTTCATCGATTAATCGTGAGCGCTTTAACTCTGCATGATCATTGTTAACTCTTGATGTGCATTCGTTGAGATACTTTCCACCACACCCATCCCACATTACATTACGACCATGCTCTTGAGAGGTAAATGGCCTATCGCAGTTAGGACACACGTCCTCTAAAATGACGTTATGTATTGCACATACGGTAAGGGATTCGAGTGGGTCCCTGCGCCAGTATGAAAAACCAATTGTAGCGAAATCAGTCTTCACGCATTCGGGACAGAAGGTTAAATGCTTCTGAAAGGCAGGTTCGTAATCAGCGAACTCAGCAATATATTTACTGCCTGAGTAGGCCATGTCCTGAGAGCTTTTGAACACTGAGTGCAGCGGTTGGTAGGTGTGACTATGCAAAACTCGGTTAGATCCGGAGCAACCATGCCATCCCAGTAATGATGCAACGCCTCTAATATCTTCGGTCGTAAGTCTTTTAGACGTATACCATTTTGGAAACTGACCTTTGCCACAAATAAAAATACTGCGCTCTATATAAGAGCGGATGGTCTCATTGCGCTGGATACGTAGACGCATTGTTAAAAGTCACTTTGATTTTTGGAGACCGCGTTGAGAATAGTGGGGCATATGACACGCAGCTCAACGCCGAAGCCCTGAGAAGGGCCTCGACGTCATACGCTGCAATTTATGTCGCGAATTCTGGGACTAACTCGCCGATTGAGCTGTATCAGGTGCTCTAGCCTCGCGAGGCGTCCGAGAGGTCAAGCAGCCGCATGCGACAGTTTTAATTCTCAAAAACCAGGATGGATGCTCGTAACATAGTTTGACACAGCGCCCCCTGAAAACATTGGTCCCTGATAGACTTCTTGACTGCTTCTATTCCAACATAGATTGACACAGCTCAGCGCTTGTTCTGAATAAACGCCCCCATCACTGACAATATAGTTTGACACAGCGCCCTACCGCTACTCATACAGCCGGCTAGGATGACTGACTGGATATTGGAAACCCTGAGATCACTTAAAAAACATTCGCAGAGCTCTAAATCGGGGCCTACAGAGCAATTATAGTTGGCGAGATAATTTCGGATAATCCGCGGGGTGCTGCAAAGCATTTGGTAAAGGAGGGTGTCTTTTCGGGTACGCACTGCTGGCTCTTTGATACGTCGCGGGCTAGCATGATTTCGCGAACTACCTGTCCAAGATTGTGGCTGTCCAAATAACCGGATTCCATCGTCGACAGCCCCATAACAACGGTAGCAGGAAGCTCTCCGGCACTTATGAAAATTGATTACGTTGAATTGAAGCGATACCGAAACTTTGCTGACGCTCGCATCAATCTGGCCAAAAACAGCTTAGTCATTGGGAGCAACGACGTCGGCAAAACGAACATGATCCATGCCTTGCGGCTTCTGCTGGACAAGAGTTTGTCGGACGCCGATATCGAACCGTCGACGCATGACTTCCATTGCGCTCAAGACGGCACGCAGGCTGACTCTTTTTCTATCCGTATTGCCTTCTCCGAGGTGACTCAGGATGCCGTGCTCTCTCAGCTCAAGGGGCATGTCAGTGCCAATGGGTGTTTTTTCCTTGAGTTTCGAGGGTAAAGCCCGGATTACCGCTATGAGATCGCTGCCGGCCATGATGTCGATGCGCTGGAGGTTATTCCCAGCCGCTTCTATCTTAAGTACCTGCATCTGAAGTACATCCATTCTCAGCGTGACCTTGTGCGATACATCCGCTCGGAGAAACGGCATTTGCTGCGCCTCGCTCAGGCCGCTCGCAGCCAGCCAGAGACAGAGGCCGACACTCAACAATTGCAGGCGCTCAATGAGCTACTGAAGTCTGTAAACGATGGGGTCAGGAGCCTGCACTACGTAGCTGAAGCGACGAAAGACCTCAACGATGAATTGAAGGCGCTCTCCCACCATCATGCTGGGTATAACGTGTCTCTAGATACCGGGGCGATCGGCATCGAGCAATTCATCGAGCAGTTGGAGTTGGGGGCAAGTACCAACGGTTCGCGGGTGATGCTCGGTGGCGACGGTCGTAATAACCAGATTTTGCTCGCCTTGTGGAAAGCCAAAAGCGTGCTTGAGCACGATCAGAATAGCGAGGTAGTGATCTATTGCGTTGAAGAGCCTGAAGCTCATCTGCACCCTCATCAGCAGCGTAAACTGGCGAGCTATCTCATCAGTGCGCTGCCCGGCCAGACCATTGTGACCTCGCACTCTCCACAGATCGCGGCAAGCTATCGGCCCAACTCTATTGTCCGGCTGCTACGAGACAACGGCGCGTCTCGTGCCGCCAGCCAGGGATGCTCTGCCTGCATTGACAATGCATGGACAGGGCTTGGCTACCGAATCAGTATCCTTCCTGCGGAAGCGTTTTTTGCCTCGGCGGTTATGCTGGTCGAGGGCCCGTCCGAAATGCTGTTTTATGCGCACTGGCACTTCTACGCAAAATCCACATCTGCTGGTGTGCCGATAAATTTCAGATTTAACGTAGATGCGCGCACTTCAATTTTGGCGACGCGTTTTTACACACTCTGGGCCAAAAGCGGCCGTTATTACCATGGCAGCCTCCATAGCAAAAGCGGCATTTCGATCTATCTACGAAAGAGCGGATCAAAATTTGCCGACTTGGCAACCGGTAACGCTACCCTTGACCTGCTGCGGGGTGGCACTTACGATTCGCACGTCGAAAAATTATTGGACGGTGTGGTTATTCCGTCCCTCGTATCCTACGAGAAAGTCTGAATTCAGAACCCACGGCATCTCCCTAGTAAATTTGGGGGTGATGCTGTGGGTGGTGATTTTTGCTGCCCATGCTCACCCCGTTCTAATAAAGGAACATCTGCATGCATAGCAAGAAAGTAATAATCACCGCCCAGGTTTTCATCTCCGGGATGATGGCCTTCCTAATGACCGGATTTTTCGCCATGCTTCATCTCGGTCTGACGACCGCAATGGTGGACGCTTGGATCAGCTCGTTAGTGATTGCCTGGCCCGTAGCTTTCAGCTTTTCCATGGTAGTGTCACCGATAGCATTCATGTTGGCCGGTCGACTGGTAGGCAGCCGTGCTCCAGCAGCAGTTAAGTGAGTTGCGCCTAGTTTTATAAGCGCAGCCTACATCCGCATAGACCAAAGCGCTGACAGATTTTACGTTGCAACTTAAACGTGAAAACAGTGCACGCGTTTTCACACAGCCTGAGTCGAAATCAGCCAGGACATGGACGCGAGCCGAAATAGGCGCGGTCATTCCTGGCCAGATTTACCATAAACGCCGTTATTCGCAGTCGGTCAATTCGGCGTCGGCACCAACACCAATGACGTTTATTCGCGCCATTCTGAATACTCAGCAGCAGTTCCACGCTGAAGAAACCCGTGTCCAGAAGCGTGACCGAATCGGTCGAGATGGTGTCGATGAACGTTCGTAGATTAGTCAACAATCCTTATGTGAACAGTATCGTGCCTATTCGGCGGGGTTATTTGTGGGGAAACGTCGCGTGCAGCGCTTAGTCTGCGCGTAATTTGTTGAACTAACGTACTACATCACGCAGTCTTGCATCGTACCTCATGGATAATGGCCAATGGCCGCAATGAGAAAAATAAAAATAAAGAGAAATTCCCCGGATCCTTCCTCTATCAGGGCTACTGACATCATGCTGTTTAACGGCTACAAAAAAAATATTACGGAGCTGCAACAAACCATCGCCCAGCAAGCCAGTCTGCTCGAAGCCATCAACCGTTCCATGGCGGTAATCGAATTCGACCTAAATGGCATCGTCCTACTGGCCAATGATAACTTTCTCAAGACCATGGGGTATCGCTCGGAGCAAGTGCTCGGCCAGCCGCACCATCAGTTCTGCCTGCCAGATTACGCTCGTAGCAGCGAATACCAAGATTTCTGGCGACGCCTCAAGAGCGGTCAATTCGAATCGGGAACCTTTGAGCGAGTGGCTGCTAATGGTCATCCTATTTGGCTTGAAGCCAGCTACAACCCGGCCAAGGACGAGCTTGGCAATGTGGTTAAGGTAATCAAATATGCGCTGGACGTCACCCTGAAGGTACAGCACGAGAGTGAAGCCCAAGGCAAGTTGCAGGCCCTCGACCGGGTCATGGGCATTATCGAGTTCAATCTGGACGGCAGTATTGTTGACGCCAACCAGAACTTCTTGAATCTGGTCGGCTACAGTCTGGCTGAGCTCAAAGGCAAGCATCATCGACTGTTCTGCAAGCCCGCACTGGCCAACAGCAGCCAATACCAGGACTTTTGGCGACGCCTGAATCAAGGCGAGTTTTTCAACGGGCAATTTGAACGGGTAGGTAAGCGCGGGCAAACCCTGTGGCTGGAAGCCAATTACAACCCGGTGTATGACGCCAGCGGGCGGTTATGCAAAGTGGTGAAGTTTGCCTCCGACGTTACTGCGATGGTGGAGCGGTATGAGCAGGACGCTCAGAGCGCTAGCCAGGCTTATCACATCTCGGTCGAGACGCGTAAAGCTGCCGAACACGGCACGGTAGTGATCCAGTAATCGGGGAGCGAAATGCTGGAAATCGCGGCTAATATCGAGGATTCGTCAGTCATCATTGCCAGGCTCGGAGAGTGCTCTGAGCAGATCACCACTATCGTCAAGACCATTCGCGGAATTGCCGATCAGACCAACCTGCTGGCTTTGAACGCTGCCATCGAAGCCGCCCGAGCGGGCAAGCAGGGTCGCGGATTTGCGGTGGTGGCCGATGAAGTCCGGCAGTTGGCCACACGTACCAGCGGCTCGACGATGGAGATTTCCGTGATGGTTAACATGATCCAGAACGAAACTCAGCTAGCAATCAAGAGTATGGACGGCACCCGTGAACGGGTGATTAAAGGCGTCGACTTATCGGATCAGACTGGTGCGGTGATCCAGCAGATTCGCGATGGAGCAAGCAAAGCGGTGCAGGAAGTGAGCATGTTTGCCGAGCGTGGTCAGTGAAGATGGCACTTGGGTTGCTGGATGTCTTCAGAAGTGCAATCGACTCCTGACATTGGACAGTCTTGTTCTATTAATGACAGGCGACACTCGCTGTAAATTGTGCTGTCTGTAGTAATACGGAAAAAAATCGTCCCGCCCATCTGGCTTGCGAAAGGCGAATCTTACCTAAGGAAGTCTCCATGCATGAACGCGAAAAGCCAGAGCCGACGGTTGACAATGCCACTGAAGCTTTCTCTCCGAAAGCTGTGCGCGCTGGAGCGACATTCAGACTCACAATGAGCTTTATGCTGGTGGTGATTGTGGCGTTCATCGCGGTCGAGGGTTGGCGGATATGGCGTGACTATCGTTCGGCCTATGCGTCTGCGCGCGACTCAGTATCGAATCTTACCCGTGCGACGGCTCAACATGCGGAAGATGTCATACGGCAAGTAGACATATTGACTGCGATACTAAGTGAGCGGCTGGAGGGCGACGGATTTCAGAACATCAACATCCCTCGCATTCACAATTTGCTGGCTCAGCAATCCAAAATTATGCCGCAACTGCATGGCCTGTTCATTTACGGCCCTGACGGGCAATGGATCGTCACCGACAAGGATGTCACCTCAACGGCCAGGAACAACGCCGACCGCGATTATTTTCAGTATCACCTCACCGATGATAGTCGAGACGTTCACATCGGGCAGGTGATCAAAAGCCGATCCACCAACGATTTGATTATTCCGATCTCCCGTCGCCTAAACAATCCCGATGGTTCTTTCGCTGGCGTGCTGCTGGGGACGATTAACGTCAGCTACTTCGTCGATTATTACGGCGACTTCAAAATCGATAACAAGGGCGCGCTGGTATTGGCCATGCGCAGCGGGACCATCTTGGCGCGGCGGCCATTCATTGCGTCAGTGATTGGAAAAAGCTTGGCGGACAGCGAGATTTTCACGAGCTACTTGCCGACATCAAACGTGGGCGTAGCGGAAGTCAAAGCCATCACAGACGACACTGAGCGTCTGTACGGCTACCGAGCATTGACCACCTATCCGCTGGTAGTTGAGGCTGGTCTGTCTCGTGAATCCATCACTGCGCCTTGGCGCCGCGACCTTCTAAAAACAGGGTTGGTGCTTGTGATGTTGATCGCTGTTCTCGTGGTCTTTGGACTGATTGTACTGAGTCAACTGCGTCAGAGAGTGGCGATGGAGAAGGAGGTTCGCAAGGCCCACCAAGCCATGCGAGAAATGGCCCTAACAGACAGCCTTACAGAGCTTGGGAATCGAAGGCATTTGGATATTTCGCTAATAGATGAGATTCGTTTGGCCAAACGCCAGGGGTCTTCTCTGGCTTTGATCATGCTCGATATTGACTACTTCAAACGCTTCAACGACAGATACGGACATGCCGCTGGGGATGACTGCCTGCGACAGGTTGCGAGTGCGATTCGACAGGCCGTTGAACGGCCCGGCGACCTGGCCGTCAGATATGGTGGAGAAGAATTTACCGTGCTGCTGCCCAATACCGACAGAATGGGCGCCACCATGGTCGTGCAAAGGATATTTGATGCTATTCGATCTCTGCCCATAGAACATTCCGAGCATCCTCTGGGGCATGTCACAGCCAGCGCTGGGATGACCTCATGCCAACCGAGCATTGAAGACGTGACGCCGGCCTCTCTGATTAAGTCAGCGGACGCGTTGCTATACCTGGCCAAGCAGAGAGGACGAAATCGTTGGTGCTCTACTGACGAATAGCGGCCTGAGCGTTGAGGTGCTGCACAAGACATCAAAAATCTGCACCTGGGCGTCTATCCACCCGGTCGGATATGCGTAGCGGCCATATTAGCGGTCGGCGAAGGCGCTGTGTGGACCGATTTCCGGCATCCTGGGTCAAATTCACATCAGCGCCAACACCCAAGCATCTTCAGCTGCATTTGATCGTCGACAACTACGCCACGCACAAGTATCCAAAAGTGAAGGCGTGGCTAGAAAAACATAAACGCTTTCATATGCATTTCACCCCGACGATCAGCTCGTGGATGAACATGGTTGAACGCTTTTTTCGGGACATTACGGTGTATTTGCGTGATGGCAGCTTCAGTTCCGTGCGCGAGCTGGAAACCTCGATGACCACATTCCTGGCCACTGCGCAATGCGCAACTGACTCAGTATGCCTGGAACGCCAAAGGCGAAGAGATCCTGAACAAAATTCAACGCGCCCGTGTGGCAATGGTCTCACAGGCTCATGGGTAAATTATTTCGAGAACAGCACACTAGTTATACACATTCCTTTTGCCCGTCTAGCACGGTCTTTTTTTTACATACCGCTACGACAGAAAGCCGCATTAGCTAGCCAGACCATTTCTAGCCACTCTCCATCAGTTACCCCACCGCGAAACTTGAGCCTTTCGGCGGCGGAAAACGCGCGATCATAGTCCTGCTCATCCAAGACATGGCTTTGCAGAAACTCACATTGCCATGTCTTAAAGCCGAGTGAATTTTCGTTTTCTTTCACAAGCGTCCCTACCCATAAAATTTTTATCCGTTAAATAGTAATACTATTTGCTGCGGGATCACTAGATCCGCTAGTCGGAAAGAGACCGGCCAGTCAACGCTCGATTAATGTTCTACAAATTCACCCAAAGCTGCCGGTCAGCAGCGGCAGAATTCGGCCATACCGGACGTATCAAACTGCTGCAAAACCGACAAATACAGCACGCCAACGACCACCATAAGGCGAGCAACAGAAGAGATGGTGATCATCTCGCTGCCTCTGGGCGATAAATCCATCAACGTTAAATGGCCAGCCTCGGATCCGGACGGCTGCGCGTGTCTTATTCGTGGCCTGGTCCAATGATTCGCGTCGATGCCATCTGGCTCGCTACCGAGCCCATGGAGATGCGTGCCGGCACGAGACTGCATTGGCCAGAGTGGTCGCGGTGTTCGGTGCGGCGAAGCCGCACTGCGCTTACCTCTTTGCCAACCGCCGGGCCAAGGCCCTGGATTACAGCCTTAAACGCTGGGTAGCGCTGACGCGCTACCTGGAGGATGGTGCTGTGCCCATCGACAACAACCAGATCGAGAACTTGATCCGGCCGTGGGCGCTTGGCCGGTTGAACTGGTTATTTGCTGGGTCGCTGCGCAGCGGCAAGCGGGCGGCGGCGATCATGAGCCTGATCCAGTCGGCGCGCATCAATGGGCATGACCCGTATGCTTATCTCAAGGATGTGCTCACGCGGCTGCCGACGCAGCGAGCCAGCGAGATCGAGCAACTGCTGCCGCATCAATGGATGCCTGCCTGATCTGTGCAAGGTGTCTTCGCTGGCCGCTTACCGTGAATCGCTCCTAACCTCCAAGCCTTAAAATGAGCCCCATTAGGAGGTGAATTACCCCCAAATAGGATGTAAACGCCTCAAATTTTAGGCATATCAACCGGCAACCTATTTACAGGTAGGGCACAGCAGAAGTTGTTGGATGTTTCGCCAAAGACTTGAAGTACCTGTTATCGGCATCCAGCGCATCAATCGAACCGGTTTCAATGTCGTACACCCAGCCGTGTAAACTCAGTAAACCTTTTCTTGTGCCCTCCGAACGCTCGGATGGATCTGCATGTTCGCCAGTTGTGCGATCAAATTTTCGCGCACCATCGAGCTGTCTTTTGCCTTACTCAACTTCTGCATGCGGGACAGAGCAATGAAGATTATCGTGACTCCAACTAGAAGACCCCAAAGTAGCCAGCTCAGTCCACACAACTGGCCACCCAGAGGTCTCTAGTTTTTATCAGCGATTGGGCCTACATCATTTCCCTTTAGAATCGGGCAGCGCGTAAGCGATCAGCGAGTCGCCCATCTTCGTACCGAACGAGCCATGGCCGCCGGCCATGATCACAACGTACTGTTTACCATTCGACTCATAGGTCATCGGTGTCGCCTGACCACCAGCGGGCAAACGGGCCTGCCAAAGCAGATCGCCATTGGTGACGTCATAGGCGCGCAGGTAGTTGTCCTGAGTGCCCGCGATAAACATGAGGTTGCCGGCAGTCGAAATCGGGCCGCCCAACATTGGCACGCCAATCTTCATCGGCGGCAACTGGATACCCTTAAGGCTGTCCCGCACCGTACCTATACGCTTACGCCACACGACCTCGTGGGTTTTCAGATCCACACCGGCAACGTAACCCCATGCAGGCGCTTTGCAGGGCAGCCCCAACGGCGAGAGAAATGCATTGATCTCAACCCCATACGGCACGCCATACTGAGGTTGAATGCCCATTTCAGTGCCAGATCCGGTCGCTCCTTCTTTAGGCCACAGCGGGTTATTGGGCCCACGTGGAATCAGTTTGGATACGAAAGGCAGCGCCATCGGATTCATTAGCGCTATCTGGCGATCAGAGTTGACCGAAATACCGCCCCATTCAAATACACCGAGATTACCTGGGAAAACCAGCGTGCCATTTTCTGAAGGAGGCGTGTACTGGCCGTTATAGTTGAGCCGCTTGAAGATCACCCGACACATCAACTGGTCAAACATTGTGGCGCCCCACATGTTCTTGTCGGTCAATGTCTGGATCGGGGTAAGGTTCAGTGCGGAACGGGGCTGTGTCGGACTGACCCAGTCGCCAGGAGCTGCTTCACCCGCAGGCACTGGCATTTCAGTGATAGGTACGATCGGCTTGCCGTCACGACGATCGAAAACGAACATGTTGCCCGCTTTAGTAGGCACATACACCGCAGGAACGGTGTCACCAGCCGGAGTTTTCACATCCGCCAAGGTCGGTTGCGACGGTACGTCCATATCCCACAGATCATGGTGGGTAGTCTGGAAGCTCCACGCCAACTTACCTGTTGAAGCATTCAACGCCACAATCGCACTAGCATAACGCTCCATCACAGGGGTACGGTTGCCGCCCCAGATGTCAGGAGTAGGGTTACCTGTCGGGATGTAGACCATATCGATCTTGGCATCGTAAGCCAGTGGAGGCCAAGCGTTAGGCGAGTTGTTGACCAGTGTCTGGCCAGGGCCAGGAATTGCGTTTGGATCCTCTGCGCCGGTATCGAACACCCATTTCAAAGCACCGCTGTTGACGTCGTAACCGCGAATGGCGCCAGAAGGCTCATGTACGGAAAAGTTATCGGTGGTAGAGCCGCCGATCACAATAGTTGTGCCAGTCACCACAGGTGGAGACGTCGGCATCAAACCGCCCGGATAGGTATAGGGCTGCATTTTTTTGAGGTCCAGCTCGCCATTTTCCGCGAAGTCTGAACAGCGCGCGCCATTGTCGGCATTGATTGCGAACAGACGACCATCGTTGACCGGGAGCAGCACTTTACGCGGACAGTTGGTTTGGACCTGGGCGACACCTTTCAAGCTGGTAGCAAATTCCTCCGTGTTGGCCTGGTCGTAATACGCAACACCACGGCAAGTTAGATGCTGAAAGGAGGGGTCGGATATGAGTTGCGGATCGAATCTCCACTTCTCCTTACCGGTCGCAGGATCAAGCGCCACTAGTATTTGGTGGGTAGTGCAGATATACATGTTGTCGCCGATCTTAATCGGCGTCACTTCGTTAGTGGTTTCACCCGAGTCATTTTCAGTTTTGAACTCACCACTGTGGAAAGTCCACGCGACCTCGAGGTCTTTCACATTACTGTCGTTGATCTGGTTAAGTGGCGAATAACGGGTTCCTGCCTGGCTTCTGCCATAGGCAGGCCAGTCGGCTGGGGCAATACCGTCAACCGGTTGGGCTTGCGCAGGTTGGGCCGCAGTCAGACTGCCGTTGATCTCCTGAGGGTCGTTGAAGATCGAGTAGACCAAAACAGCGATCGCGAAAGCCAGCGTGGCTGACAAAAACATTTTGCTGGCTTTCAAACGCGCATCGATGCCGCGCGTCACTGCCGGAATCAGCAGCCAGATGCCCAGGAGGCCGAGAATATCGAAACGAGGTACTAATGCCCAGAAATCCGAGCCGGCCTCCCATAGCCCCCATAAGGCGGTCGCCAGCATCAGCACCCCGTAAAGCCAGATCGCCGCTGCGGATCGTCGCCAAAGCAAGACCGCACAAATGAGCAGCACAATGCCGGCGATGATGTAATACAAAGAACCACCCAATGATGCCAGCCATATCCCGCCTATCAATAAAACAAGCGAAAAAATGGTCGTTATCACTACTGTGAAAATCCTGAATCCTGAACTTTTCGCTTGCGTACTCAAAAATTTATCCTCCAGGACCTAATACAGTCAGGTCTCTCTCAATAGTACCTAGGTAAAAACTATGTGAATATTAGACCATCAGCACCTAGTGCTAGGTTTTCTGTGTTATCGAAGTATAGAGGCCGCACTACAGCCCCATGAAAACGAGACAACCCAGTTTCGCGGCTGCGTGCAGCGGCGCCCTCCTCCGGCGTCCTGCCGACCGAGATCAATCCCCATTCCCTGCTGCTACGCTGAAAACTTTAAGGAGGATTCGTGTAGTGATGCTGCTGTCGATCGAAGAGTTTAACTCCATGAACGAGACGATCTATCTGCTTGGGAGTGCATCAAACGTATGCGTCCGGGCAACACGTCTTGCGTGGGTGGCCAAGTCCATGCAGTTACGCAGCAGCTGAGAGCGGTTGAGGTCATTACTTTCTTCCCGTCCAATTCCTCTGGTATTTCCGTCACCTGACGCATGATGGCCTCGCTCTCCAAATCATCATCTTTCACTCAAGAGGAATGCCCCATGGCAAAGCATGACGACGACAACCGCTCCGACCAGCTGAATCCTAATAACGACGCCTACTGGAGTTCCCGCGGCGAAGATGAGCGCCCGGAGGACTGGGAAGTCCAGCTAGCAGACGATTAAGACTGATGTGCAACGGGAAGGGTCGACACCGATTCGGCTCTTTCCGATCAAACCAGTGGCTGGCCTAGCAACTTTCGAGCCTTGCGGTATTCCTCTACATAGGAAGAAAAAACCGCCTCGATTAGCGCCTCTGGGAAACTTCTCTTTTGCATTTCACCCAGCACATACCGACTGGTCTCCGCGAAATGGAAGCGGTAAACCAAGCCAATGATCTCAGCCTGGGCTTTGCTTGCAGTCAGCCCACGCATATGCGCCGCCTTGTGTGCGACCGCCGTGGCGAACGACAGCACACTCTCGCGCTTGGGGCGCCCTTTCTCGCCAGAGAGCCAGTCTCGCAGCGAGTGTTGCCGGGAGGCAACCTCGGGGAATTTCTTCTGCGCGTAGTCGTGCTCGGCCCAGATTCGTCCCAAGGAGGATGAAAGGGTATCGTCGGCTGGGCAGCGGCAGAGATATGCGAAATATTTCAGGCAGGACTCTACTGCATTCGACCAGCCGCCCGCTTCCTGCCTCACCGGAAGCAGCGCCTCGAACAGCATTTCGTTCTGTTTCCCCTCCCGAACCGCTTGCCCCCATTGGGCCAAGCTGCCGTCCACTATGTACCAGGCGGCGAAACGAAACAGGAAGCTAGCAAGGTCCGCGAGCCGGTAATTGATAAAGTCAGAGCTGGCCAGCACCTTGTCTGGATCGGGTTCACAAGCCAGCAGTTGCAGCATCCGCTCGCGGGAGCCTGGAGCACCCAGCGTGAGCATCAGCGAGCTATTGGCCAGCGCTTCAAGCTTGGCCCGGTTAGTCGGCGCCGCTGGGAGAATCTTGCACATCAACTGCCATTCCGCTTCCAGCAGCCCAGACCAGTGAGCGCTGCAAATTTCACTCTGGAAAGTGTGGTGAACAAGGACAAGCCATTGAGTGTAAGGCTTCCAGAGTGCGTCCTTATGCAAGGAGTCTTGTATCAGCCCATGGCAGCTAGGGTCTGACGCAAGCATTTTCGTGATTTTCAGGAGCTGGCTGGGCCGCAACTGCATGGCAGCAGGCAGTTTGCTCATCCATTTGCTGAAGGTCTTCCAGGTCAACCAGCCAGGCTGATGATTTTGCTCATAGCGTTGCTTGGGCAACTCAGGCATGCCAAGCACATCGAATACGAATTCAAGTGGCGGGAAGAAGGTACAGCCTTCGCGATAGGGTACTAGAGTCTCGCCCTGGCTATTGATCAGGTCGAGCAGATTCTCATTGGTCTGAGCATCCATGTTCTGTAAAGCTCCTGACGAATCGGGCCTCGGACCATACTGGCGGATACCCCGAACATTTCAACCGGGAATTGGTTGAGCGGTGTAGACGCCATTAGGGTCTTCATTAAGTGAACCAGTCGTTCCAGTGCGAAAAAGCCGGAAAGCCCTTTTACATTGATTTAACCGATACCACTTCCACGTATCGATATTTCTTCTTGGCTACTCTGACCGCTTCCTGCTCTGCCAGGAGGGTGCTCAAGGTATCCGCTTCGTGGATCATCTCGTATGTTTTGCCTTCAAATTCATTGCCAATGCGCAGGGTTACCTTCAATCGTGGCGTGAACGCCTTAGCGACCTTCTCTTTCTGGTGCAAGTTCACTGGTTGAGCGGGCGCGAAATCCGGCTTGGGCGCTTCTACTGGCGTGAAACTGATTTGCTCTAATGGCGTGGGGCTGCCGAAGAGCGCTCGGCGCATCTCTTCCTCAGTCAATTCTGGGTTCATGTGATTTCTCGTGGATGATGTTTAGCTGACCTAATTCTAACAGTCGAGCAATCCGTTAGATGCACGCACCACCTCTCACATCTGTTGGTCACCGAACTTGTAGCGTTGTATTCAACTCATAAAAATACCAAGCATTTCAACCAGATATTTATCCACGGCTTCTGCATCCAATTGTGTCCCCATAACAATGACACCTACGCCATGCTGTTGCTGGAAGTCAATATCCTCCAGCTGTCGTACCGCCCCGCCCCGCGGAATCACAAGCAAAGCAGCATCCGGCTTACGCCCCAGCCAGCGTAAGCTGTCATGGTACAAATGCGCTGACTCCATCCCGTCCAGCACACCGAAACGACTTGAGCGGTACTTGGCGTCCAAGACGATAAAACGCCGTGGGCCTGCTACATCCGATAGGGTGATGACTATGTCAGGAACTCGACGTCGAGACAGACTCGAAAAGTCGTTGTAAGGCCTTTTGTCGACTGCCGGGCATACAATCTGCAGCCAAATATCAAGCGTTACCCCCTCATGCTTGGCGCGCCACAGCACGCGATCAGTGGTTTTGAAGCGACTGCACTTCCACTCGAAATGAGGCAACATCTGCTTGAGCGCGCTCACCACCATCACGTAGCACCAACGCTCATAGATTTCCCAGGTGGGACTGATCCATAAAGACTCCTCCCCGACCTCTCCACTGATACCGGAGCGTCCTGGCCACTGATTCAAGTGTAGCGCGCCCGCAGTGATCGCATCGTGCCATTGTTTTTTGCCGGGCCAGGCTGCACCATCAATCGATTTCCAATCGCCCTTCGGAATGACTGCATTGCTGGCACGTTTCGCTCTCCCACGGTCCTTGCGCTGGCTGTGCTCCGCGCTGTTGATCGCCGGCTCATTGCTGGGCGGCTTGCAGGCCGACTGGGACTTCTCGCTCATCAGCCGGCGCGCCGAAGCGTTGTACGGGCCGTTGGGCGCAGGCAAGCAACGGATCGATGCCTGGCAGCACCTGCTGGCGACCCAGAAGCAGACCCCGGAGTTGGAACAGTTGAGGGTGGTGAACCTGTTTTTCAATAAGCAGATGCACTACATGGAAGATATCGACCTGTGGCATGAGGTCGATTACTGGGAAACGCCGATCCAGGCCCTGTGGAAGGGCGCTGGCGACTGCGAGGACTACGCCATCGCCAAGTATTTCAGTTTGCGCCACCTCGGTGTGTCCAGCGACAAACTGCGGATCACCTACGTCAAGGCTTTGCGCCAGAATCGCGCGCACATGGTCCTGACCTATTATTCAAGCCCGGACGCCATGCCATTGGTGCTCGACAGCCTGATGGACGCCATCCAGCCGGCCAGCCAGCGCACCGACCTGCTGCCGGTCTACGCGTTCAACGCCGAAGGGCTGTGGCTGCCCGGCGCCAAGGGCAACAAGAAAGTCGGTGATACCAAGCGCCTGTCCCGTTGGCAGGATGTGTTGAAGAAAATGCAGGCCGAAGGATTTCCGGCCGAGACGACTCAATAGGAGCACGCGCTCAGATGTCTTTGTTCAAACAGCTGTTGATTGCTATCTGTCTGTTCCTGGTGGTCGCCTTTACCGGCAGCTTCATGGTCAGCCTGGAAAGCTCGCGTACCCAGTACGTCAACCAGTTGCGCTCTCATGCGCAGGATGCGGCCACGGCGCTGGCGCTGTCGCTGACCCCGAACATGGACGACCCGGCGATGGTCGAGTTGATGGTCAGCTCGATCTTCGACAGCGGCTACTACTCGAGCATTCGCGTGGTAGACCTCAAGACCGACGCCACGCTCGTGGAGCGCAACGGCGCGCCCGAGGTTGGCAAGGTGCCGCAATGGTTCGTCAAGTTGATCGCGCTTGAACCGGCCGGGGGCGATGCGCTGGTCAGTCGTGGCTGGGAGCAGGCCGCCCGGGTCGAGGTGGTCAGCCATCCGATGTTCGCCGTGGCCAAACTCTGGCAGAGCGCCCTGGGCAGCCTGGGTTGGCTGCTGATCTGCGGCGCGGTGAGTGCAGTGCTCGGCGCGCTGCTGTTGCGCCGGCAATTGCGGCCGCTGGACTACATGGTCCAGCAGTCCCACGCCATTGCCCGGCGTGAGTTCCTCAGTTTGCCGGACCTGCCGCGTACCCCGGAACTGCGCCGGGTGGTGCAGGCGATGAACCAGATGGTCGAGAAGCTCAAGGCGTTGTTCCAGGAGCAGGCCGAGCGCAGTGAGAAGCTGCGGGTGGAGTCCTATCAAGACAACCTGACCGGGCTGGGCAACCGACGTTATTTCGAGATGCAACTCAACGCTCGGGTCAGCAACGCCGAACAGGCCAGCTCCGGTTATCTGCTGCTGTTACGGGTCAAGGACCTGGCCGGCTTGAACCAGCGCATGGGTGGCCAGCGCACCGACCAGTTGTTGCAGGCCGTGGGCGAGCAGTTGTCCCGCGAGTGCGCCCGCTACCCGGAGACCCAGAACCTGATCACCCGTATTCGCGGTGGCGAGTTTGCGGTGCTGGCGCCGGGCCTGGTGCGCGAGGAAGCGCTGGCGCTGGCCCAGAGCCTGGACACGGCGCTGGCCAGCCTGCATGCCACCGGGGCGACCGATGTCGAGTCCGTGGCGGCCATCGGGCTGGCACCGTTTGCCCATGGCGATACGGCGCAGGCCGTGCTCAACCTGGCCGATCAGGCATTGTCCCAGGCCGAAGCCGAAGGCGATTCGAACTGGGCGTGCCTGGATCACAACGCGATAGAGTGCGTCGGCGACGACCATCACGCCTGGCACATCCTGCTGGATGAGGCCCTGACGCAACAGCGCTTCGAGCTCTACTTCCAACCGGTCGTGGCCACGGGCGACACCCAGCAGGTGCTGCATTACAAAGTGCTTTCGCGTTTGCGCGACGAACAAGGCCAAGCCATCCCCGCCGGGCGTTTCCTGCCGTGGCTGGAGCGTTTCGGCTGGACCGCGCGGCTGGATCGCCTGATGCTCGAGCTGGTGCTCAAGCAAATGGCCCGTCATGAGGAGGCGCTGGCGCTGAACCTCTCGGCCGCCACCCTGGGCAACCTCCAGGCGATGGATAAAATCTTTGACTTCCTGTGTCAGCATTCGGCCCTGGGGCCGCGCCTGACCCTGGAAATCGGCGAGGAGCAATTGCCCGATCAAGCGGTGCTTGAACGACTCACCCTGCGCCTGCGCGAGCTGGGTTTTTCCCTGGCCCTGCAGCGCTTTGGCGGGCGCTTCAGCATGATTGGCAACCTGGCGCGACTGGGCCTGGCCTACTTGAAGATCGATGGCAGCTACATCCGTGCCATCGACCAGGAAAGCGACAAGCGCCTGTTCATCGAAGCCATCCAGCGCGCCGCCCACAGCATCGATCTGCCGCTGATTGCCGAGCGCGTCGAAACCGAAGGGGAGTTGCAGGTGATCCGCGAGATGAGCCTGTACGGCGTGCAGGGCCAGCTGTTCGGCGAGCCCAAGCCGTGGCGGGAATAAAGCGAGTCGTTCACGCGATGTCGATACGAAAGATTCCCCGTGGGAGCGAGCCTGCTCGCGATGTGGCCATGCCAGTCGACATGGATCTGCCTGTGGCACCGCTTTCGCGAGCAGGCTCGCTCCCACAGGTTCAGTGTTCTGATTGAGGGGTTAGATCAACCCACTCTCATCTTCATTGATCAGATGGCTCAAACCACCCAGCGCTTCGCGCGCCTGGTTGCGGTCCATCAATTTGGCTTGGGCTGCCGGGGGCAAGTCGGTGACGCGAATCACCCCTTTGCTGGTCAGCACCTGAATCAGGTCGTCGAGTACCCGGATCATTTCCAGGTCACTCTGCTTAAGCTGTTTGAGGCTGCTTTCCATCACTCCGTTGGCGTACCAGGCCTGGATCTCGTGGTTGTCGGCGGGCAGTGTTTCCGTTGCCTCGGCGTAAGCCGCCGCTTCCACGCGCACCAGTACACCCTGTGCATCACGTTGCACGTAGAACATCGTCAATCCCTCATGAATGAACCCGCCTCATGCCGTCAGCAGCATAGGCCAATGCCGGTGAGTATGCGGGGCGGCGACACAATCGTCACCCGCACGTCAGCGCCACAAACGTGACAGGCCACTCATTGCGAGCGGCCTGTCAGGGGGTTATCAGCTGTTGTTGTGGTCGATCTTGATCATCGGGTCGCTACCGGCGATCAGTGAGTTGATGCTCTTGCCGGACCAGTCGTTACCTTCGAGCTTGATCGTCACGTCGGCGCCGGCAGTGCCGCCGTTGGCCGTGAACTTGCCCTCGGTGCTGATCTGCAAGGTCGACACGTGATCCACGGTCGTGACCTTGAGGAACTTGTCGATGGTGCTACCGGTTTCGCCTTGCAACAGGTCACGCAGGTCGATGCGATCGCCTTCGCTGGCCTGGAAGTCGGTGATCACGTCTTTGCCGGTGTCGCCGGATTTCCAGACGAAGGTGTCGGCACCCGAGCCTCCGGTCAGGATGTCATTACCCTTGCCGCCAATCAGGATGTCATTGCCTTCGCCCCCGAGCAGGGTGTCGTTGCCCTTGCCGCCATCGATGTAGTCGTCGCCGCCCTGGCCGAAGATGATGTCGTTGCCGTCACCCCCCAGCAGCTTGTCGTTTCCGTCCTTGGCACCGGACACGTCGAACAGCGCGTAGTGTTCGGTAATGAACTGATGCACGTTGCTGGCCGTGACTTTGCTGGTGTCCACCCCGGTCTGCTGGGCCACGAAGGCCTGCATCGCCTGGTAACCCTCACCGGCAATGCCGCTGAAGCTCACCAGGTCGCCGAAGATGATGTCGTTACCGTCGCCGCCATTGACCGTATCGGCGCCCGGTAGGGTCGCCTCGGTGTGACCGAGGATGGCGTCAGCCAGGTTCTTCGGATCGATGTTGGTTTGTGGCTTGCCATCGCTGTCGTAGGGCTTGAGGTCGTCGAGCTTGATGGCGCTGTTTACGCCGATGGCTTCGACCTGTGACAAACCGCTGAGCAGGAGGAAACTGGCCTTGGATTTGTTCGCCGAGTCGGCATAGTTGGAGTTGTCCGCCTTGCCGGTGCCATCCAGGGACGAGATCTCAAACGTGCCGTCACCTTGGGCATGCAAGGTGCCGATGGTTTTGGTGCTCCAGTTGATGATGTTGCCCCACCTGTCCTGGCTGGCCGTGCTCAGCGTCGTTTTACCTGTACCGTCGATTCTCAGCTCGTGCGTGGCGTCGATGAACTTGGAGAACGTGTCTCCCAGTTTGTAATTGGCCATCGTGACGACAGTGTCGAGCTTCACTTTGTCATACAGCGTTGGGTTGGTGTTCTCGCCCGATTGGTAATACGTCGGCTTACCGTCGGTGATGAAGTAGGTCAGGTTGGTAGCGCCGTTGGCGGTGTTGGCCAGTGCCTCGGCACTCTTGAAGAAGTTGGCCGTGGCCTTGAACACGTCTTCGTAGTTGGTGCCGCCTTCGGCATACATCGAGTTAAGTACGCCGGTGAGCAGCTTCAAGGCGTTCGGGTCATTCAGGTTGATCGAAATCGACTGGTTGACCTGGGTATCGAAGTCCGCCAGGAATATGTTCACGGTGCCCGAAGTGTTGCTGCCCAGGCTGTCCTTGAGGCTCTTGAACATCGCCGTCAACGAGGCCTTGGCGGCATCGATCGAACCGTCCATGCTGCCCGAACTGTCGACCATGAACGCGATGTTGTAGTTCTTGCCCTGTACCACGTTCAGGCCACCGACGTCGGCGACAATGATGTCGTTACCCGTGCTGCCGTCGATCGTGTCGGCACCGGAAGTCCCGACCATCGCGTTGTACACCGCCGGGTAGATCGTGACCGGGATGATCGCGGTGCTTGAGGCCGTGTCGCCGCCAACGGACTCGGTGGAGGTCGAGGTCACGGTCAGGTTGAACTTGCCGTTGAAGTACGGTGGCGGGGTGAGGATCAGGCCACCCAGGTTCCAGCCGGTGACATTGACTTCGCCGGTGGCCGTGGCGGTAAAGGTGTGGCCCGCGCCATCACTGAGCACCGTGCCGGCCGGAACCCCACCGATCTTCACGCTCAGGCTTTCGGAGCCGTCGGTGTCGGTCAGGCCGGTGGTGATTTTCGACAGGTGAACACCGCCGTTCTCCGTGCCTTCGTTGAGCTTGTAGCCTTCGTAGTAGCCCTCACCGTTGGTGCCGTGCAGGTCGGAGACCGTCACGCCGGCGTTGACCAGGTCGCCCACGCCTTTATAGATCGGCACGTCGGTGGTGCTCAGGTTCGTCACAGGCCCCGCAACCCCGCCGGTAGTGACTTGCAGGTTGACGTCGTAACTGCCCGGGCCACTCTGGTTGTGGTGGTAGATGTCCAGGGTGTAGTAGCCGCTGGTGCTCGGGGTGAATGAACCCGAAATCGCACCGCCATTGCCCCACAAGCCGCTGGCAACGTTCTTGCCACCAATGGTGACCAGCAAGCTGTCATCACCGATGCCACTGAAGGTGTAGGTCTTGCCGGCTTCGAGGAAGATCAGCCCGGAGGTTTTCGAGGCGGTACCGGCCGTGACGTTGCCGGCCTGCACATCGGTGACCGTGCTGGTGCTGTTCGGGGTGTCAGCGGCATCGATGATCTTTTTCAGGTCGGCCGACGGCGCGCCGTTACCGTTGGTGCCCAGGCCCGCAAGGCCGGTCCAGACTTCCTTGGTCAAGCCCGTGGAGGTCACACCGTTACCCGCCACATCCAACGTTGGCTTGTCAGCCACCGGAGTAATGTCGACCTTGAGGGTGACTTCCGGGCCCTTGTTGAAGCCGTCGTTAGGCTGGTACTTGATCTGCGCGTAGTCCACGCCTTTGTTGCCCACCAGGGTGCCGCCGTAACCGTCGGCGCCCGATTCGTTAAGCGCCGGCTTGAACGTCAGCTTGCCCGCTTGAATATCGGCCTGGCTGATTGTCTGGCCCGACGTCACGGAGACGCCGTTGAACAACAGTGTGCCGTTGGCGGGCAATCCGGTGATGGTCACACCCAGCGAGGTGTTGCCATCGGCGTCGGTGACGTTGAAGTTGCCCCAAGTCAGGGTCAGCGGCGTGTCTTCGACACCTGTCACCGCGCCGCCTGTGGAGACAGGAGCGTGGTCGTTGTCGTTGATGGTGGTGGTGATGCTGCCCTTGCCATCGGCGACAACCAGGCTCTCGAAGTTACCGCCGCTGGTGTCAGCGATGGAGATTGTGAAGTCCCTGGAGCCGTCGAACAGCTTGTTATCAAGGGTGGCGATGTCGAACGGTGCGCTTTTACTGCCGGCTGGAATCGTGATGCTGGTTACACCGGTGAAGTTCTTGCCATCGGCGGCGACGCCGCTGTACTTCAGCGTGATCGTCACAGCGGTCTGGCCGGGGTTGTCCAGCGTCAGGGTGTAATGGGCGGTTCCGCCTTCGGTAACCGAGGTGGAGCCGGTGATGCCAACGGTGGTGATGTCGATGGTGTCGTTGACCTGCACCACGCCTGGGTCCTTGCTGATCACCAGGTTTTCGAAGATCTTGCCCGGTACGCTGGCGTCGGTGACGGTAAGGCTCAGCGGTGCGCCATCCTTGTAGACGTCCTCGCCCTGGATCGGTGCGGTGTAGATTGCGGTGGTTTCACCGGCCGTGACGGTGACGGTGCCGCCGTTGCTCAGGGTCACGGTCAGGTCGTCTTTGAGGGCCTGATTGATCGTGACGGTGAAGGTTGGCTGAGCGTTCTCGAACACATCGCCGTTGCCTTTGATGCTGACGTTCACGGTGTCGATGGTGTCGTTGACCTGCACCACGCCTGGGTCCTTGCTGATCACCAGGTTTTCGAAGATCTTGCCCGGTACGCTGGCGTCGGTGACGGTAAGGCTCAGCGGTGCGCCATCCTTGTAGACGTC